>Ga0210040_10011204_pt1 | contig 10185 bp, 3 predicted proteins | sample CryGeyCG12114_NA_FD_185462 | JGI IMG/M metagenome (GOLD analysis project Ga0210040, IMG submission 185462) | Groundwater microbial communities from aquifer - Crystal Geyser CG19_WC_8/21/14_NA (SPAdes) (version 2) | ecosystem: Environmental > Aquatic > Deep subsurface > Groundwater | place: USA...
AAACTCTGCCTATAGGAACGTAGCATTTATTTTGGCTCTGCTCCATCTTTACATACACACTCAAGTTTGCTTGTTGTCACAGACTAACATTACATCAGCAAAAAGAGTATATTTTTCTCTCCTGAGGAAAAAACGAAAGAAACTACTGCAGCGTCCGAAGTTTTTACTTACTTATGTACATACTTACATACGGGAACGTAATAACTTGTACGTGGTCTGGTTGAGTTTGCACAGCTCATCACCATAATAATCATCATAATGTAAGGAATATATATACACTCCACAATGAAAATAACAAAAGCACGAGCGAAAAAAATTGATTCCCTATATGAGGCATTATTATTGTCATCAGAAGAAGAAAAAATACTAAACTACTCACAATGACAGTATAGGAAATTTTCTACACAATTTTTTACTCTTATGCAAATTGATACCGCAGTAATAATAGTTAGATAGCAATGCAGGTGGTACGTCATGTTATGTTTGCAATCTGTAATGGTTTCTGGCATAAAATTTAAACTCTTTGTTACTTACTAGCATTGCTAACCAAATTACCAGGTATACATTCATACCCACATTTTTTAATCCCCATATGTGAAAGCATGTGAAATCTTATATTCATGTGTATATGCACTGAGTAACTAACAAACTAAATAGTAGCAGCATAAAATACTTAAATCTGTGGTTTAGTTGCAGCAGATTTGTATTTTTTTCATGGTTTGTCATCAAATGAAGGTAGGATATTTTCAATACGTATCTGCACTATACATAGTATATAGTGCAGATAGAGAAATGAGTGAGAGTACAGCTTTTGACAAGAGCAATGCTAACAGGCCGTCTCCCCACAGCCCAAATACTTAACGCCATCTTCTTCCAGAGATTGGAAATTGATCTACAAACTCATTCATGCACATTGAGCTATGAGATAGTTAGTTACATTGCTAGTTCCCATTTGCTTAATATTCTTCTATACAACACACAATCCCATCTTAAAAACCATCAGATCAGATAGTAGCCCATAAAATTTGCAGTTAGTTAGTATCACATTACCCCGAAATTATAAAAATACTAAACTACCTGGAAAACGCAGAATTTCAGGCAAACACTTTATCCACTAACCAAGATTAATCTGCCTGTATTGTTTACACGAAGAAATCACAACTTGACCACAAAAATGCAGACCGACACACCTACCCTTGTTCCTTGATCGTTAATGCCAATTGGATCTCCATAGCTCATTTTTTGCAAACTTACTATATAGCCAACTAACTATTCAGGCAAGCAGTATTTCCTAGCTTTAATACCCCGTAAATGTCCATTGCTCATAAATTATCCACACAGGCGGTGCTCACTAATGAAAAAGGTGTTTAAACTCTTTGCTTTCCCAGCTTCAACTCATGTCTTTACACTGTGCGATATGAATAAACTGGGGAGTGTGTACAACCTACTCGTCATTCATACCTGTGTAATCACCACAATTATCATATTTGTACTCACCACATGCCCAAAACGCACTGGTGGCTTTCAGTCAGTTTCCTCCCGTGAAGAAAAGTGAAGTTGAAGCTACAGTAACTAACTAACTGAAATACAATGGTTCTGACCTTTGAGCCATACGAATTTACACGGTGCCAATCCCAGTTAATTACCAACTAACTAACAACTATTTGGGACTCGTAGTAACAAGTAATAATAGTGATAGAAAACCTCTCTTACTATATGTACTACCAAATTAATGAATATGTTTTTAAATATGGAGGGGAGCTATTTGCTATGATTCTCAATTTGCTAACTGCAGCCAGCTTATTATCCATTGTACCCTGGATGTGAAAAAACTAAAGTCCCAACTCCCAACCCGAAGTCATAAATCCGGGGACTGTGAGGAGACGACAGGAGTCATAATTTATACACGAAATGGATCTCATCCCGCACATAATATGCAAAACCTATAGTTAGTTAGTTAGTTAGTTAGTTAGTGAACTACGATTCTGGTATCCCTTGAGGTTGGTTATCATATCATGCTGTAGTAAAGCCAGTTAGTTAGTTAGTTAGTTAGTCACTTGCTTACTAATATAAACCACCTCTGATGAAAAACAGGGGGAAAACTCATCAGAAGCACTATTAAATACTAAATACTAGTAATTTTTTAGTGTCACAAAACTCCTGTGAAAATGCCCGGATTCCAACTAGTGAAAATGAGGACCGAGCAAATTTGTTAGCCCAAACACAATGAAAATCACGCATGCATGTTATTAAGTGGAGAAAAAGTTTTTGTAGCTTTTAGTCTTTTAGGAGAAAGGGGGATTTATCATACCAAACTAACTTATCATGCTCCTAACTCCAACTTCATCTCATTTGCCAAAGAGTTGTCATCATCATCATCATCATCTTATACGCGGAAAAAATGAGTTTTTTTCACAAAAAGACATTGGAACAATCTAACCAACTAACTAACTAACTATTATAAATACGATTTTTGCATAAGAGCTTTTTTCTCTTCATAAAACTTTCATCTCTCCACAGTAGTATTTTTTTCTACTCTTCGAGCATTTCCCTCCCTCCAGAGTTGTGAGACAAAGTGGTCTTTCAACTGGGAATATAAATGAGCATATTAAAAGGGAATGTGTACAGGGATTATGATGAAGATGAATAAGTGAGTTCATCCCAGAGAGAAGAGCGTGTGCTCAAAATCCGTGACTCCATTAAAGAGCAAAAGCTCGTCTTAAATATGAAATCTTCTTTAACTAAGTAACTGATAGAATTATATTCTCTTAGTATAAGTAAGTAAGTACAGTGGATGATGATTATTGTGCTCTGTCTACAACTTTGACTTGTGCTCTTGCTAATGTACCCAGAATATGAATGTTGATCATGCCACTGTTTTGGAGTGTGTACCCACATTACGTAAATTGCCAAGAAATTCTCGAAAAAAAAATTCTTACAATAGAATGTATACTAGCTACGTAGAGTCCAAATTCGCTACTGCCACAAATCATGAGTAGTGGATGTACATATAGTTAGTTGGTTGGTTAGTATGAGTGGAAGCCGGCACAAAATTTGAGTAGCATCAATTTAAAGAATTTCATTTTTTGTTAAATCATTCTACGGACAGTACAAATTAATGCCAGACTGTTTCCCAGTAAAATTCATATGTACAATCTTCCTAATCGACTGCATGGATCTCTAGTTACTTCGTAGCAATGTAGTATCACCAGACCCTGCATTGCTAGCCGCCTAACTTAACTAGCAACTTTTCATGAATTTTGTAAAAGCAACATTAATATGACAAAGTGGTTTGGCTGATGAAAATTTTTTCTACCATTTTTTGGCACACAAACAAATACTTAAAGTTGGAAGCACGCGTTTCGTACACTATTATTACCATGCATGCCCATTGTCTACTATAGCTTTTTAGCTACTTAACTTTTCTTTTTGATCTCAAACATAATCCTTTGTCCCTCAAAAAAAGTAAATCAGCACATACTTAAGGATTCTTAAAAAAAAGTGAAAAACAACAGCTCTCAACTTCTTTATGATCACTCACCGTCATATCAAATGAGCCTACCCTACATGTTTTATTGCCATTAGCAAAATGAAAAAAACTCTAAATAAATAAAAGTACCAGCCTGCTACCAACTAAACTAACTACGCTCACTGAGCCATATTAAAAAATCATCGATATTAAGTCTAAACGAGAAGATTGCATGCGTCCACACATTACCATTTATCCCTTCCTTGGCCACAATCCACTTACAATTACAACAGTAAAAAATAAGCATAAACAAACTGACTAACTCATTCACTGATACAAAACACACAAACAAATCCTAATTCGCTTAATTTTTTTCACCCAAAAAATTCCCTATACGTGAAATTCCAATCTCTCAGTCAGACATCACATATGCACCTAACAAAAGTCCGCACGCGTTATCAAATCCTTCTCTCTAATTCCATGCATTGCACCTGTTGCGGAAAAAGGGGAAATCAGGTGAATGCTACATCATTACTATTCAAATAGCTTGTAATGATGATCCATCTAACTAACTAACATGTGTGTGTGTACAAATAAACTACAGCTTAACAAATCCATACTAGTTACTCACTAACTAACTAACTAACTAACTAACTGCTACGTTTTTGGATCATAATATAGTATACAACTTGGTGTGAAGGGATTTAAAAACACTGTGAACAACATAGTCCATTTATTTATACACGATAGTCCATAGTGGAGTTAAAACCCTTAGGGCACACACTCTTTTAGTTAAAACTATCATCATTACGCAACAAGACTCACTTGTCCCCTACATATAGTGTGTGTGTACTAACTAAGCATTGTGGAGGATTTGAACCGGAAGTCATGATTGCGCTCTGCATGGCCACTCTATTAAGTAATGGTGCATACATATAGTAGTAGTAGCCCAAAGTGTAGCCCGCCTCACGATATATAATAAACTATCTATATATCTATTCATCCATCCAGTTTTCACAGATCCTGTACATTTTATATGTTACAACACACAGTAGGTATGTGAATGATGATGAACGAATATATTTACAATGCGTTGGCTACACTGTGCACCAAACATGCATGGGATGATTACAGAAAACTTTATTGGCGTGGCTGCTAAATTCACTTTTTATTCCAATTTCCAGCAGCACAAGCTTCTTGTGTCCCTGTATAAAAATTCTCTCTGGAAAAGATTTTTTTCCTAGTCACATTTTTTCCTGCCATTTCCTGTCCGGCGGCAGCAAAAGTGACTCACATAGTACATTACGCCACATTATTACATTGCCATTGTGTCTTTCTGTCATCCCACCATGTATGTATGGAGACAGTATATATAGCCAGTGTCTTGCATTTTTTTGGCACAAAACACTGAATCTTGTTGTTTCATGCATGCTACATACATGTACAGTAGAGCCTATGTTTTTTCAGTTTCCCTAGTAGGGAATTTCTTGTCTCCTTTAGTTAGTTAGATAGTTTAGTCAGTTTGTATTGGAAACATCGTGAATGAATGCATGGGCAAAAGATTTCCTTGGGTTAGTTCGTACTTACTATTATGGTAATTTCATGTGTGGGAAAAATTAGAGCCCGCACACAGACTATGATGGAGACTTTTTCCTTCCTCCATCTGGTTTAATATTGACATAAAAGACAGTGACAACTCCATTGTTTCCCAACGGGCCAACCAATTGAAAAAGCAAATGCGAGCAACATGCGCATTTGTTACTCTATTATATATACGTATATACAATGGTATGTGTGTATGCATGGATTCGTAGTTAGTTAGTTAGTTGGCTAGCTACTATTATGGGTAAAAAGACATGAAGAATTGGCCAAAAACGAGAGATAAAAAAGTGAGTAAGTACATTTATCTGATGAAGGAGATGAGTAGGTGCTGCTGTTGTTATTCTGAGTTGGCTCCGGCTGCCAAAAGGAGCAAATTCCTCCACTCTTTGTTGTTCCACTTCCCACTGAAAAAGGGAAAAGAACAAGTGACAGACGGTTGCAATCCCAACACACACACAAATCTAATAATGGGACATGTTAGTTTGCTTTCATTGTTTCATTCATGTGTGCCTGGTTGAGTTTTTTTTGCACCAGCATTGGAAGAATAATAGTTAGTAGCTACACTAACTGCTATGACTAAACTAAACTAGCTACGAATGCGAGTTTACAGAACGTTAAACTATAAAGACATTCATTTTTCATCTACCAACTGAGTAAGAGGTGAAAGAAAATCATGCTGGGCAATCCTATGGGAGATTTTTTCTAATAACAAGTTCATTTAGCTCTTATTAGTAGTTAGTTAAGTTAGCAATGCCAAAATTCAACTGAATTATTGTGATTTCATTTTAATTCTGGGCAAACCAGTAAGTAACTAAAGTTGATTTCAGAAAAACATTAAGCGATATTGTAAAAAAAATTTGAAAGAGTTAGATGAATCCTTTTTTCAATGCTAATCATTATTATGACTGGTGGTTAAATCTGTGAAAATCCCTTTCAAAGGACTGTACACAAGTATAGAGTGAGAGTCTAGGCAATAAAACAAAAATATTTATGCTGATTCATGCTACTAAATTCCCTGTATCCAGCAGAACAAGCTCCACACTATAATGGGTTCGTCGTCTGCCACATTTCGTGAATCAAATTTTATTTTTCCATACCCACATTAGTCAGTCATTCCTCTCCGTGTAATATACTCAAGTTAAATGTTTTAATTCTGGAAACGTAGCTTATCTAAGGAATATCATCATCACGATCTCATCATCATATCCCACTCTGGAGGATAAATGATCCATGTGGCGTCAAAATACATAACGTACCAAAAAGGAATTTGTACCCAAACTCAATACATGGCTCCTGTGTATATGCATCTCTTTAGCTAACTATAACTATCTAACTACTAACTAGCCAACTTGGCAATTGGAATGTCATTATGTTATCAATTAATCTGTACTTTGTACCCATCCATGAGCCGAATAAGGTGAAACTTTGATTAGCTATCATCACCGCCGCTTTGTTTTCAAAGGCAACAGATTAGGCTACCAACAAAAGTTGTTCTCTTTTTCATCAAAAGTCTACATAAGGATCTATAGACTACTAACTATGGCTCATGACAAAGCAATCGAACAATGGGAGCCACATTAATTCTCATGTGTAAAAATTTGTAGCCGCGACTTAACGGATTGCCCAAAAAATTCTAGTACTCATCATACATACACACATTATAAATGGTACCACTAACTAACTAACTAGTGTGTGTGATTGTAATGAATGCATAGATCATAAAAAGAGGATGAGTTGGCGGATGCACAGTCTCATTCTGAGGTGGCATTATACACACACAAAAAATGGACTGAATCTCTTTCATAGGCGCAGGCAGTTTCTTTCGTTGATCAATTGAAAATCTGCCGATATTTTTCCCACGATTACCCCATTCTCACGTTTCCCTTTGTGCTCGTATGGTATTATTCACCCAATGTTAGTTAGTTAGGTAGTTAGTTAGCGATCTGTATCTGTGTATGAACACTACTGAATATATCGGATTGAAAAGGGGAGGGCACCTTTTCCCCTCAAAAGATAATATGCGTACGTATGTAATATGCGGCTAACTTAGTTAGCTGTAGATACACTTGATAGATGGATAAAGAATGTAAAAAATTGCTGACTCGTTTTTTCATTCGAATTATACATGCTCTGAATTCCCTTAGAACAAATTCTCTTGATTCTTGTGAATTCCAGATTTGCAAGAAAAAGTCACTACCTCATCTTTATCATGGTTTAATGAGCCACCCAGATATTTTGTATCAAGTCATCTTGTTCACGCTATTTAGTTTCCCTTCATAATAAGCTCAGGGTTGAATGAAAGTAGCAAAATTTTCAATGATGATCATATATAATGTCATCATTATTATTGAATCTTTAATTCTCCTTCTTATATCTGCGTGCATGCTAATCTCACATTTTAACTGAAGTACAAGTAAGTACACCTCTGAAAAACTTAACCTTGTTCTCCAGTATAAACATGGAATAATTTACCTGTCTGCCTACCTGCATGCTTTAATATGGAAAATATTACTTACTTGCTTACTACAACTATTATACTAGCACTTGTCATGCAACTCATTCACATATTTGAAGGAGATAACATAGTTCATACCGGATACAGGAATTCGTTGAGAAAGGTAAAAGAAGCCAAAAAGTTTCACTTCTCATTGGGGCCTGGCCCATCATTATTAGAATGCAACTACTAACTAACTACTATATGCAATATTATACACCCACTCACTAACTAAGACTCCATACTACTGCCAGAGTATAATACAACTTGTTCATTTGTTTGCTGCAGTGGTTTCCGGCCCAAAAACTGACTGATGCGAGGGGAACTCACTTTGCATTTACTAAGAGCATTCATATAAACTTACTGTCTCCTTGTGCCCCATAAAAAGCTTCACCTTAGCCATCATCATGATTATTCATTTTGTTTGCTGGCTACAGCAGAATAATGGATTCGCCTATGCTTGTTGAGACTTTGATTGTAGTAAAATCTCATATTATGATTGTTATACATGAGTGGCACATTCTACAACTCTGCTCTATATTCACATGGAAGCTACAAACTGTATTTATCATAGCTACATATGTAGTACACATACATGAATTCCCGAAAGCACGGAGTTAGAAAAAAATTGAGTTCCCATACTCCTGCTACACTATTAGATTGAGAGGGGACTTTGGTGGTAAAACAGTAACTTTTATTGTCAGTTTTTTCAAGGATATTGGCCAACATTATTATGACTGTGTACAGGGCTTCACCCTTATGTACACGTATAAATCTGCATCCTGGTTTTTTAGATTAATCGGTCCGCCTATACATGCATACACAGAAACAAAACCAGTAGGGATGTTTCCTGTGGTAGCTCCAAGCTACCATTTATATGGCAAATGATGCAGTGTAGACACGTTTAGAAAAAAGCCCTTGAAAATTCACACTCACCCTCCCCACTCCATTTTCACTGTGTAATAATATTCTAAACTCAACAAGTGAACAATAACAAATTACTAAAACTCACTGTGGTAGTATACCTAAGCAGAGCAAAAAAGGCGTTGGTTTAATTTTCTAACTTTTCAATATACCCACTTCACTTGTGTGTACAAAACTATGCTACTATCTCCAAGTGGCATCATGACAATTTTTTCCTCTTCAAATGCTTTTCCCCCCTCACAATTTTTATATCATTGCTAACGCCCGTAATTTTACCTACGTTTGTAGTTAACCTCCGACTCGAGCATTATCTACGATTAATCAATTTAATAGATATGGATAAAAATAAGGGTGCACTTGTGAAAATTCTCTCACGCAATGAAAGTGGATTTATTTACACAGTTTTATGTCCTGGCGCTACAAACACAGTGTAACAAAATGTTTTTTTTACAAGCCAACCACATACACTGACTGACTGGCTGAGCTGAGCCAGCAATTTCAATCATCCGGTAGCAAAGTGGAATTTCATTGAGAAATTATGGCTTCTCAACAAAACACTGGGGATAAAAAGTGTTGAGAGGATGAGAACGACACTTTTTCTGACACTAGCTCTCAATACATTTTACACTCCATCGGTAGCTAAAATTATGCTTGTAACATCTATGAAAGAACTAGTGTATAATAATATAAATTTGAGCACTTTTTTGGATACTATATATGCAATGCTTTGAAAAAATGCTTACAAGACACAAGATGATATAAATCAAGTCAAGTGCATTCTTTTTTCTGCTGCAGTGCATTTCATGTATAGACAATACCACCAAAGGATTTGAGCATAAACAAATGAGGAGCATCCGTTTTGTAGGAGTAAAAGTGAGGACAAATGCGGGGCGAACTGAACTTTGTTAGAATGTAAAAGCATAGTTAGTTAGCTAGCTACAGGAAAATAATAAAAGATGCGATGAGCCCACTATATACTAACTACTGCTCTATTATGAAAATAGTACTAACTAACTTAACTACTTTTTGTCTCTATACTGAATTATTCAGTTGGTATACATGCATACTGTACTAACTATTACTTATGCCTAGGAGGAGAGCACGAAGTCGAATTTATTTTTTACCAGATTTCCGGTAGCCAAACGACATCAAAAACAGTAAGTAGAGTTTACTACTACTTACTACCTGTATGCATGTGATGAACACCACACCACATGCATGTAAAATGCAGTGTAAGTGTCGTCCTATAACGTATGGAATGAAAAAAGTTGATAACAACGATCAAGTCAAAAAACGGAACATGAGCAACGTGACATAGCGTCTTACAATGTTAGTTACTTAGTTAGTTAGTATGACATATTTTCTCCTTTATGTGTACATGTGAAAACTGGCATTTGCAAGCAATAGTTAGCTAGTTAGTTATATTCCTAATATGTGTGTAAATTATTCCATACAGGTAAGTACAGGTTGAATGAATGTTAATTGACAATATAAGCCAAGTGAGTTTTTCAATCGACTTTGAACTATGAACATATTGGCATTTAAATTAATCCCAATAGGATCTCTTACTTAATGGCTCACGCTTCTTTTTCTGATCCTCACCATTTGGAATGGTTTGTAAAACAGTAGGCCCATCAGGCTGACCGTTTGTTTCTATTCCTCCATCCATGCTGATCATTTTGCGTCCAAAAGTGTT
>Ga0210040_10011205_pt1 | contig 10183 bp, 5 predicted proteins | sample CryGeyCG12114_NA_FD_185462 | JGI IMG/M metagenome (GOLD analysis project Ga0210040, IMG submission 185462) | Groundwater microbial communities from aquifer - Crystal Geyser CG19_WC_8/21/14_NA (SPAdes) (version 2) | ecosystem: Environmental > Aquatic > Deep subsurface > Groundwater | place: USA...
CCGACCACCCCGACGACGGCTGCGACGGTGGCGGGGACCGCGCCGGGCTGCGGCCGCTTGACCTCGAGCACGACGGGCCGGCCCTCCATCACGGTGAGCACGTCCTCGACGCGGGTCAGGGGGACACCGACGCCGTCCCCGGCAGTCCGCAGGTCCTGCCAGGTGCTGGTCGACACGGCCAGCCGAGAGCCGGCGAGGCGGCGCAGCGTGGGGTCGTGGCACACGACCAGCACGCCGTCGGCCGAGAGCCGGAGGTCGACCTCCACCCCGTCGGCCCCGTCGCGCAGGCAGCTGGAGATCGCGGGCAGGGTGTTCTCGACGAAGCAGGAGCCGGGCGAGCCACGGTGGGCGTAGAGGCGCACGCCGACACGGTCCCGAGGGCGGATGACGCGTCGGGAAGATCGACATGGACGGCAGGCGCACATCGGGAGGCGACCGGAATGACGTCTCCGGCGTGCCCGTCCGCGGGCACGATGGTGTCGTGGGCCGTCCGGGGAGCGCAGAGCTCGAGCGACGGCTGGGCACCGGCGACGCCGTCGTGGTCGGCCTCGGCGCGATGGTGGGCGCCGGGGTCTTCGCGGTGCTCGCCCCTGCAGCGCAGGCGGCCGGCAGCCTGCTGCTCGCCGGACTCGTCGTCGCGGGTGTCGTGGCGACCTGCAACGGCATGTCGTCGGCGGCACTGGCCGCCGTCCACCCCGAGTCCGGCGGCACCTACGTCTACGGCCGCCTGCAGCTCGGGCCGGGCTGGGGCGCCCTCGCCGGGTTCGGCTTCGTCGTCGGCAAGACCGCGAGCTGCGCCGCCATGGCCCTGACCGTCGGCACGTACGCGGCGCCGTCCGCAGCGCGGCCGGTCGCGGTCGCGGCCGTGGTGACGCTCGCGGCGGCCAACCTGCGCGGCATCGCCTCGACGGCCCGGCTCGCGCGGGTCCTGCTCGCCGGCGTGCTCGGCGTGCTGCTGCTCGTCGTCGTGGCGGCGCTGCTCGCAGGACACCCCGACCCGGCGGCGCTGGCCGCCCCGGAGGCGGTCGGGGTGCGCGACGTCCTGCAGTCGGCCGGGCTGCTGTTCTTCGCCTTCGCGGGCTACGCGCGCATCGCGACGCTGGGGGGTGAGGTGCGCGAGCCCGCCCGGACCATCCCGCGCGCAGTGCGCCTGGCGCTGGCCGCCGCGCTGCTGGTCTACCTCTCGGTGTCGGTCAGCGCCCTGCTGGCGGTCGGCGCTCCGGCGCTCGCCCGGTCGTCGGCGCCCCTGTCGACGGTGGTGGAGGCGACCGCGTGGGCGGCGGCCGAGCCGGTCGTCCGTGCGGGCGGCGCCGTGGCGGCCCTCGGCGTCCTGCTGTCGCTGCTCGCCGGCGTCTCGCGCACCGTCTGGGCGATGTCCCGGGAGGGCGACCTGCCGCGGCGCCTCGACGCCGTCTCGGCGCGCACGAGCGTGCCGTACCGCGCTGAGTTGGCCGTGGCGGGCGTCGTCGTCGTGCTCGTCCTGGTCGTCGACCTGCGGGTCGGCGTCCTGCTGTCGCTGCTCGCCGGCGTCTCGCGCACCGTCTGGGCGATGTCCCGGGAGGGCGACCTGCCGCGCCGCCTCGACGCCGTCTCGGCGCGCACGAGCGTGCCGTACCGCGCTGAGCTGGCCGTGGCGGGCGTCGTCGTCGTGCTCGTCCTGGTCGTCGACCTGCGGGCAGCGATCGGCTTCTCGAGCTTCGCCGTCCTCGGCTACTACGCGATCACGAACGCCGCGGCGCTCACGCTGCGGCCGGAGCAGCGCCGTCTGCCGCGGTCCGTCCCTGTCGTCGGGCTGGTCGGCTGCGTCGTGCTGGCGCTGACGCTGCCGGTGAGCTCGGTCGCCGCGGGCAGCGCAGTGCTGGCCCTGGGGGCGCTCCCGCACGGCGTGCGTCGGCTGCGCGGACGACGAGGCCCCGCCCTGCAGGTGCAGGACGGGGCCTCGGACGAGCCGAGCGGGACCCCTCGAGCGTGAGGGGTCGGTCAGCGTCGGACGGTGCTCAGCGGGACTGGCGGCCCGGGGGGACGACCTCGACGACGGTCTCGTCGACCGACGACTCGGTGCCGTCGCTCACCTGCACCGCGACCGTGTAGCTGCCCGGCGGCCGGTTCGCCCGGAAGGTCGCCGTCGGGCCGGTGGCATCGTCGAACTGGCCGTCACCGTCGAGGTCCCACGCGTACGTGAGCTCGTCACCGTCGACGTCGGAGGACCCCGACGCGTCGAGCACGATGCGGCCACCGGGCTTGACCGTGTAGGGACCGCCGGCGTCGGCGACCGGAGCGCTGTTGCTGGCCAGCGTCAGGCCGACGACCACCGGGTCGTGGTCGCTCGACCGGTACGGGTCGGGCTCGTACAGCGGGAGGGCGGACGACTCGCGCTCGTAGGCCGCCTCGCCCGCGTCGCGCACCGTGTCGTTGTAGTCGAACAAGGGCACCTCGTCCGCGTTGATCTTCCAGCCACCGGCACCGGTCACCTGCTCGGCGAGCGACTCGGTCGCCAGCGCCTGGTCGAGGTGACCGAGCAGGCCGTCGAAGACGTACCCGTAGGACTCCGGGCCCTCGAAGCGCTCGAGCAGGTCGACGTAGCCGGCCGACTCGAGCGTGCTGATCGGACGCTCCATGGAGTAGGAGTTCAGGTCACCGATGATCAGGTAGTCGGGGTCACCGCTCCCGGTCGGGTCGGTGGCCAGGTACTCCGCGAGCGCCGCGGCCGCCTGCGTGCGGGTGAGGTCGCAGTTGCCCGACCCGTCCGCGGGCGAGTCGTCGCCTTCCCCGCAGCTGGACCCCTTGCTCTTGAGGTGGTTCACCGCGACGGTGAACCGCTCACCCGTGGCGATCTCCTCGAAGGTCTGGATCAGGGCCGGACGGTTGCGCTCGTCGTCGAACCGGGCGTCGTCCTCCTCGGTGAGCAGGTCGAAGTCACCGACCGGCACCACCGTCGCGGTCTTGTACAGGAAGGCCTGCTTGATGGCGTCGGTGCCGATGGTGCCCGTCTCGACGTAGTCGTACGTGCCAGGCGCCGTGGCGGCGTTGAGGGCGTCGACGATCTGCTGGGTGGCCAGACCCGCGTCGTTCTGGATCTCGATCAGGCCGAAGACGTCGGCGTCGATCGTCTCCAGCGCGGACACGATCTTGGCGAGCTGGCGCTGCCGCTCCTGCTCGGAGTCCGCGCCGCGGCAGTCGTCGGTGCCGGTCGGACCGCAGGCTCCCGTGCTGTTCGAGGACGTGGTGTCGACCGTGGCGAAGTAGTTGAGCACGTTGAAGCTGGCGACCTGCAGCCGACCGCCGACGTCGTCGGGGGTGGCCGGTCGGGGGTTGGCCGACTCGAAGGTGTAGTCGACGCCGGGCACCGGGCGCAGCTTCCAGGCGCCGAAGGAGTACTCCATGACACCGGTGAGGCCGGTGATGGTGTCGCCGCCACGGACGAGGTTGTCCGTGCTCAGCCCCGGTGTGGGGTAGTAGTACGGCTCGTCGTCCAGCGGGCCGCTGGTCGCGTCGTTCTGGTCGTTGCTGTCGTCGTCCAGGACGATGCGGCGCGTCGCCAGGTCGGCCAGGAAGGCCTCGTAGCCCTCGACGGACGGCGCGTTCGTCTGCGTGTACTGGTACTCGCGCTCGCCTGCCGTGAGGACGATCTCGCCGTACTGCGCGAGCGCGAAGTACTCGCTCACCGCGAGGGTCGTCGAGATGGTCGTGATCATGCCCTCGACCGACTCGAAGGTGGCGGGGTCCTCGGTGGAGCCGCTGGCCGGCAGCGTGACCGTCGCAGCGCTCGGCAGCGACTGGTCGGAGGCCAGCACGCTGACGGACCCGCCCGTGACGTTGATCTGGGTGTTGTCGTAGTACTCGGCGACGGTGCCGACGACACGCACCAGGTCACCCGCGGCCAGGCCGGTCGGGCAGGCGGAGCCGCAGAAGACGTAGACGCCCTCGGACGTCGCGGCGCTCGCGTCCGCGTCGGCGTCCTCCTCCTGCACGTAGAAGCCGTCCAGCACGTCCTCGTCGGTGATGAGCGACGTGACGACCGCCTCGACCTGGACCTCCTGGCCGGCGAGCGGCGAGGCCGCTCCCGAACCCTGCACGGCCGAGACGAGGGTCGTCTCGAGCGGCTCGGCGACCGTCACCGCCACCGTGCAGACCGCCGTCGCGCCGTCGTCCGACGTGGCGGTGATCTCCACCGAGTAGGTGCCCACCGCTGTCGTACCGGCCACCGTGAGGGTCGCCGTCGCAGCCTCTCCCTGCTCGGTGGGAGCGGTCGACCCGACGAGCGTGATCCCGTCCACCGGGTCCGACGTGATGGCCAGGGTCTCGATGCCGCTGTCGGTGTCGGTGGCCGACACGGTCGACGTGGCGCCCTCGCCGGTGGTCGCCTGGACGCTCGGCCCGCAGGCCACGGTCGGCGGGATCGGGTCACCCGAGGCGACGAAGACCTGGTCGAGGTTCGCACCACCGGCTGTCTGAGTGGCTGGCGCCGCCCACGTGAAGTCGCCGTACGAGTCGCCCGTCCCGGTGAGCTGCAGGGACAGTCCGACGGGCTCGGTGCCGCTTTCGGCGACCCCGATGTCGGTGCTCGCACCAGCGGCCGTGGTGAAGACGCCCTCGTACGACAGGAACTGCACGACGGCGCCCGATGCGTCGAGCAGCGCGACACCGTCCGGGGAGCCGTTCTGGATCCCGTTGGCGGGGTAGTCGATCGAGGCGAAGCCGAAGCCGGTGCCGGTGTCGTCGCCCAGCACGCCGGACAGCGGGTCGCTGTCGTACTGCGCGTTGTTGCCCCCGTTGTAGAGGACGACCGACCACCCGGTGAGGTCCGTGCCCGCCGGCCCGGCGACCTCGACGAACTCACCGGTGTCGGTGCCGGCGTTGTCGTAGTGGATCTCGTTGATGAAGACCGGTGAGTCGGGGGCCACAGCGTGGGCTGCGCCGACGGCGACCGGCAGGATCGAGCCGACGAGGGAGAGGGAGCCGGCGAACGCCGGACCTGCCCATCGGCGGAGGGAGGATCGCGACAAAGGACGTCCTTCGGTTGAGACGGGAGGTTTCGGCCGAAGGCTAGGCGGCGCCGGCAACGCTGGGAAGCACTGCAGGTGAACGCCTGGTCACAGGTCGCAGGAGCTCGCCAAGCACACGTGCTCAGCGCTGGTGCAGGACGGTGGCGAGCCGCGTCGCCGCCCGGTCGGTTGCTTCGCCGCGCAGGCCGGCGGCCAGGACCGCCCGCCAGTCCTGTGCCCGGTCGGACGTCACCCGGCGGTGGCAGTTCGCACACCGCACGGAGCACTTGGCGATCTCGAGCTCGATGTCGCTCCAACGTCCGCCGGCGTTGACCATCGCCGCGATGTCGGCACGCTTGTCGGAGCCGACCTCGTGGTCGAAGTCCAGGACCCGGACGTCGGACTCCCCGCAGTCCACGCACGGATGCGTCTGCAGGTGCTCACCGATCCGCCGCTTGTACTCGCGCTTCGTCGCTGCGTTGCGACGCCCGACCTTGGCCCGGTGCGCGTCGCGGTTGGCGGCGTACCACTGACGCGAGCACCCGCGGCACCGCGACTGCAGACCGTCAGGCGCGGCCCGCCGGACGTTGAAGTCCGACAGCGGCCGGACCTCGTGGCAGGTGCAACAGCGCTTCGTCCCGTCCATGCGAGGACCGTCCCACCGGCCTCCGACACTTCTCGGTGGGCCGTGTCGGTCTCGAACCGACGACCCGAGAATTAAAAGTTCCCTGCTCTACCAGCTGAGCTAACGGCCCGCCGCCGAGCGTACGACCTCGCCGGCGGGTCCGCGCCCCCTCAGCCCGGCCAGGTCCAGCCCGCCACCTCGGGCATGTCCTCGCCGTGCTCGCGGGTGTGCATGCGGGCGCGCAGCCGGCTGTCGACCATCTTCTGCCGCAGGTGCGCGGCGCGGGCGCCGAGCCCCGGCACGCGGTCGACGACGTCCATGACCAGGTGGAAGCGGTCCAGGTCGTTCATCATCACCATGTCGAAGGGCGTCGTGGTGGTGCCCTCCTCCTTGAACCCGCGCACGTGCATGTTGGCGTGGTTGGTCCGCCGGTAGGTGAGGCGGTGCACGAGCCACGGGTAGCCGTGGAAGGCGAACACGACCGGCCGGTCCTCGGTGAACAGCGCGTCGAACTCGCGGTCCGGCATCCCGTGCGGGTGCTCGGACTCGGGCTGCAGCCGCATCAGGTCGACGACGTTGACGACGCGCACCCTCAGGTCGGGCAGCTCCTCGCGCAGGATCGCCACGGCGGCGAGGGTCTCCAGCGTCGGGATGTCGCCGGCGCACGCCATCACGACGTCCGGCAGGACGTGGCCGTCGTCGTTGCTGGCCCACTCCCAGATGCCGATGCCTCGGGTGCAGTGCAGCACGGCCTCGTCCATCGTCAGGTAGTCCAGCGCCGGCTGCTTGCCCGCGACGACGACGTTGGCGTACTGCCGGCTGCGCAGGCAGTGGTCGTACGTCGACAGCAGCGTGTTGGCGTCCGGCGGCAGGTAGACCCGGACGACCTCGGACTTCTTGTTCAGGACGACGTCCAGGAAGCCCGGGTCCTGGTGGGTGAACCCGTTGTGGTCCTGCCGCCAGACGTGGCTGGACAGCAGGTAGTTCAGCGACGCGATCGGCCGGCGCCACGAGATCTCGTTGCAGGCCTGCATCCACTTGGCGTGCTGGTTGAACATGGAGTCGTTGTTGTGGATGAACGCCTCGTACGAGGTGTAGAGCCCGTGCCGGCCGGTCAGCAGGTAGCCCTCGAGCATGCCCTGGCACAGGTGCTCGGACAGGATCTCGATGACCCGCCCGTCGCGGGTGAGCCGGTCGTCACCGTCCTCCATCAGCCCGCCCCAGCGCCGGCCGGTGACCTCGAAGACGTCCTGCAGCCGGTTGCTCGCGATCTCGTCCGGGCCGAACAGCAGGAACGAGTCGGGGTTGGCCGCCACGACGTCCTTGACCCACCCGCCCAGCACCCGCGTCGGCTCGTGCCGCTGCACGCCGGGCCGCGCGACGTCGACGCCGTACTGCCGGAAGTCGGGCAGCCGCAGGTCGACCAGGACCGAGCCGCCGTTGGTCTTGGGGTTGGCGCTCATCCGCCGGTCACCGCGCGGCGGCAGCTCGAGCAGCTCCCCGACCGGGCGGCCCTGCTCGTCGAACAGCTCCTCCGGCCGGTAGGAGCGCATCCACTGCTCGAGCGCCGCCAGGTGCTCGGCATCGGCGCGGGTCTTCGACAGCGGCACCTGGTGGCTGCGGAACGTCCCGGCCACCTGCTGCCCGTCGACCTGCAGCGGACCGGTCCACCCCTTGGGCGTGCGCAGGACGACCACGGGCCACGTCACGGCGCCCGTGCTGCCGCTGGTGCGCGCCTCCTGCCGGGCACGGTCGATCGCGTCGAGGCTGCGGTCGAACGCCGCCGCGAGGTCCTGGTGCACCTGCGTCGGGTCGTCGCCGGTCACGAACACCGGGTCCCAGCCGTAGCCCTGCAGGAGCATCCGCAGCTCGTCCTCGGGGATGCGCGCCAGCACCGTCGGGTTGGCGATCTTGTAGCCGTTGAGGTGCAGCACCGGCAGCACCGCGCCGTCGGTGGCCGGGTTCAGGAACTTCGCGCAGTGCCAGCTGGCGGCGAGCGGTCCGGTCTCGGCCTCGCCGTCACCGATCGCGCAGAAGACGACGAGGTCGGGGTTGTCGAAGCACGCCCCGACGGCGTGCATGAGCGCGTAGCCCAGCTCGCCGCCCTCGTGCATCGAGCCCGGCGTCTCGGGAGCCACGTGGCTCGGCACGCCGCCCGGGTAGCTGAACTGGTGGAACAGCGCCTGCATGCCGCGCTCGTCCTGCGTGACGTGGGAGTAGACCTCGCTGTAGGTGCCCTCCAGCCAGGCCGCGGCGTTGGGCCCGGGTCCGCCGTGGCCCGGGCCCATGACGTAGACCGCGTCGAGGTCGCGCTCGACGATGCACCGGTTGGCGTGGGCGTACATGAGGTTGAGCCCGGGCGTCGTGCCCCAGTGACCGAGCAGGCGGGGCTTGACGTGCTCGGGCCTCAGCGGCTCGCGCAGCAGCGGGTTGTCGAGCAGGTAGATCTGCCCGACCGACAGGTAGTTGGCGGCGCGCCACCAGGCGTCCAGCCGTCGCAGCCCGTCCGCGTCGAGCGGGCCGGGCGCATCTGCGAGCGTGTAGGGCGACGGCGGGACGGTGCGTCCCTCCGACGTCGTGTCGTCGTCCGGGGCGGTGTCGCCGCCGAGCGGTCCGGGCGTGCCTGTCGACGTGGGGGCGGTCGTCATCGGCGCAGTCTGTCGGACGCGCTCCCGACCGCGCCACCCGCCTCCCCTCAGGGTGGTGCGGTAGGCAGGTGTTCATGTGGCGTCCACCCCGCCGGCTGCTGCTGGCGGTCGAGCTGGCGGGTGTCGGCCTGCTCGGTGCGCTGCTGGCCGTCGCGGTCGCCGGCACGGTGACGCGCGAGGTCGGTCCCTTCTCGGCCGACCTGTCGCTGCAGCCGTCCCTGACCGGCGGCACGGAGGTGGCCGTCCCACCGCTCGGGCAGCTGCAGCTGGACACCCACGACGGCCCGGTGCGGCTCGAGGTGGGCATCAACCAGCTGCGGCCCGAGGCGGCGCACTCGATCGCCACCAACCCCAACGCCCTGCGAGGTCTCGGCGCCGAGGTCGACGCCGACCTGCGCGCCGGCGTGCGCGACCTGCTGCTGCGCACGGTCGTCGTCACGGTGGTCGGGGCCGCCGCCCTCGGGCTGCTCGTCTTCCGCCGGCTGCGCCGCACCTTGGCCGCCGCCGCGTCCGGCGTCGCGGCGCTGGTCGTCGTCGGCGTCGTGACGTTCGTGACCGCCGACAGCCGCTCCCTGGCCGAGCCGCGGTTCACCGGACTGCTGGCCTCCGCGCCGGGCGCCGTCGGCGACGTCCGGGACATCCTCGCGAGCGTCGACGCGTACGGTCTGCAGCTCGGCGGGCTCGTCGTCAACGTCACCGAGCTCTACACCGTCACGAGCGGCCTGCAGACGTTCGTCCCCGACGACGGCACGCTGCGGGTGCTCCACATCAGCGACCTGCACCTCAACCCCACCTCCTACGACGTCGTCGGCTCGGTCGTCGAGCAGTTCGGCATCGACGTCGTCGTCGACACGGGTGACAGCACCGACCTCGGCACGGCGGCGGAGCTGCCGTACGTCGACGCGATCGGCCGGCTCGAGGTGCCGTACGTGTGGATCCGCGGCAACCACGACAGCCGCCTCGTGCAGGACGCCGTCACCCGCCAGCCCAACGCCACGGTCCTCGACGGCCCGCAGGTCGTCGAGGTGGCCGGGATCCGCATGCTCGGGCAGGGCGATCCGCGCTTCATCCGCGACAGCGAGACCCGCGGCGAGGCGCCGCCGGAGGTGCTGGAGCTGGTCGGGCAGCAGCTCCGCGAGGCGTACGACGCCGCCGACGACCCGCCCGACCTCGTCCTGACCCACGACCCGGCGACGAGCGGCCCGCTGCTCGGCGGCCCACCGGTCGTGCTCGCCGGCCACACCCACAGCCGCAGGTCCGAGACGGAGGACGGGACGACGCTGCTGGTGCAGGGCTCGACGGGCGGTGCAGGGCTGCGCGCACTGCGCGGCGAGGAAGCCTCCCCCGTGACGCTCACCGTCCTCTACCTCGACCGCGCCGACCAGCGGCTGCAGGCGTACGACGACATCACCCTCGGCGGCGTCGGCGCCAGCGACGCGCGCATCAGCCGCACGGTCGTCGTCGAGGACGACGAGTCGGCGGCGTCCTCCGGCGCCAGTGCGACTCCCGCGCAGACGGGCGGGTGATCCGGAGCGGCACGGGCGACGGGGACGTCCGCTATGCTCGTCGTCGTCCCCGACGGCCAGACGGCGGAGGCGCGCTGTCCGGCCTCGGCAGGGAGCGGTCCCCATCGTCCAGCGGCCCAGGACTCCACCCTTTCAAGGTGGCTACGCGGGTTCGAATCCCGTTGGGGGCACAGCACGAGGCAGTCGCACCAGAACGCCGCACGACACAGTCGCACGACACAGCAGTACGGCCTGTTCCTAGGCCCCGTAGCGCAGTTGGTTAGCGCGCCGCCCTGTCACGGCGGAGGTCGCGGGTTCGAGTCCCGTCGGGGTCGCAGCACCACCCGGTCAGGTAGCTCAGCTGGTAGAGCACACGCCTGAAAAGCGTGGGGTCGGCAGTTCGATCCTGCCCCTGACCAC
>Ga0210040_10011207_pt1 | contig 10181 bp, 9 predicted proteins | sample CryGeyCG12114_NA_FD_185462 | JGI IMG/M metagenome (GOLD analysis project Ga0210040, IMG submission 185462) | Groundwater microbial communities from aquifer - Crystal Geyser CG19_WC_8/21/14_NA (SPAdes) (version 2) | ecosystem: Environmental > Aquatic > Deep subsurface > Groundwater | place: USA...
GGGTGCCGCTGGCCGACGGCGCGGGCGAGGTCGTGCTCGTGGAGGACCTGCGCACGCGCCCCCGCGTGCAGGACCTCGCGCGGGTCATCACCTCCGGAGCGGGGCGCCACCCCGCCTCCTGATGCTCCGGTCGCCGTGACCGGTGGACGATCGCCCGTCGGTGGTGCGGCGGTCATCGGCACGGTCCAGCCCCGAGGCAGCCGAGCTCTGTGGCGGAGGAGGCGGTGCTCGGCGGTCGTGCCTCGTGGACGGTCGTCACCGTCCACGGGGCAGGACCGCTCGCGCCATCGCACGCAGCCGCCTGCAGCAGGCGACCTCCTCGGGGTCGCTCAGCGCGGCCACGACGTCGTCGACGTCCTCGAGCAACTCCGGGAGCAGCCGCTGGTGCTCCCGAGGTGGTCCCTCTCGGTTGCTGAGCCACGTCTCGACGCAGCCGACGATGTCGGCGTCCAGCACCACCGCGTCGACCCCCGCGACATCCTCACCGCGGAGGCGTGCCGGGAACGGCGCCACGGCGTGCTCCTGCAGCAGCCGCGCCACCACCGGCCGCTCGGCGCCGCGGGGGCGCACGGTGTCCGGGCCAGCGAGCTCGACCAGGAGGGTGGGGGGGCGGCGACGAGCCTGGCCTCCTGCTCATCGCTGAGCCGGTGCTCTGCGCGATGGTCCACCGCGACGTGGACGGTGTCCTGGTCCTCCACCAGCGCCGCTGCTCGTCCACCGAGGAGGTCCACCTCCACCCGGGCTGTGCGCCGCGCCGGGGACGGCGGTACCCGCGCCAGCGACCTCCCTTCGGTGTCGAGCTGCGCGTGGACCTGCGTGAGGAGCTCCTGCACGCGGGTGTGGGAGGCGCTGAGCCGGCGGAGAGAGGCGTCCGCGGCGAGGAAGCCGTGCTCGCCCTCGCACTGGCACTCCCCGCACTCGACCTGGGAGGGGTCGTCGTAGGCACTACCACCGGCGTGCTCGACCCAGGGGGGCCCGCACTGATGCAGCTCTTCGGCACGTGGTTGCGCATGCCCGTGGTGGGTGTCGCGCTGCCCGTCCCGCTCTTCGTGCCCGGCCACGGGCCACGACTGGGTCGGCGAGGTCGCCGTCGCCGTCTTCGCCCTGTCCCTCCTCGTGTGGAGAGCGGCGGCTCGGGGCCGGCCGTCGTCGTGCACGTCGCGAACAGCCTGCCGCTCCTCCTCGCCTCGCCGCCGAGCCGGAGCTCCAGTACACACCACGTGTATACGCGACGTGTATGGTCGCTCACATGAGCGTCGGACACACCCTTCTCGGCCTGCTGCAGTCGGGCCCTCGGCACGGCTACGACCTGAAGCGCGCCTACGACGAGCGCTTCGGGCAGGACCGCCCGCTGCACTACGGGCAGGTGTACTCGACCCTGGCGCGACTGCTGAAGAACGGCTTCGTCGAGGTCGGGTCAGAACCGGGCGACGGGCCCGAGCGCAAGCGCTACGCCATCACGCCGGCGGCCCGAGCGCCCCGAGCCGTACCTGCAGAGCACGCTCTACACGAAGGTGGTCCTGGCGCTGCTCACCGGCCGCGACGGCACGGAGCTGCTCGACGCCCAGCGCGCCGAGCACCTGCGCCTCATGCGCGACCTGACCCGTCGCAAGACCGCGGGAGACCTCGCCGACCAGCTCATCTGCGACCACGCGCTGTTCCACCTCGAGGCCGACCTGCGCTGGCTCGAGCTCACGACAGCCCGCCTGGACCAGCTCGCCGCGCGCGTCCGCCCGTGACCGACGAGCGCTCACCCCACCCCCTGGAGGCCCCGATGCTCGACACCCCGCTGCTGGTCGCCGACGACCTGTCCCTGTCCTACGGCGAGACTCAGGCGCTCGCTTCCGCGTCCGTCCAGGTGCGCGCCGGCGAGGTGCTGGCGCTCATGGGCCCCTCCGGGTCCGGCAAGTCCACGCTGATGCACTGCCTCGCCGGGATCCTCGCGCCCGACTCCGGATCTGTCACGTACGACGGCCGCGAGGTCACCGCGATGTCCGACGTCGAGCGCAGCGCCCTGCGCCGCACGGACTTCGGGTTCGTGTTCCAGTTCGGGCAGCTCGTCCCCGAGCTGACGTGCCTGGAGAACGTCGCGCTCCCCCTGCGCATGGCGGGCACGCGCCGCCGGGATGCCGAGCGCACGGCCCTCGCGTGGCTGGAGCGCCTGGAGGTCGCCGACGTCGCCGCGAAGCGCCCCGGAGAGGCTTCCGGCGGGCAGGGGCAGCGGGTCGCCGTCGCCCGTGCGCTCGTGACCCGGCCCCGAGTGGTGTTCGCCGACGAGCCCACCGGTGCCCTCGACTCGCTCAACGGGGAGCGCGTCATGCAGCTGCTCGTCGAGGCGGCGCGGGACACCGGCGCCGCCGTCGTGCTCGTGACGCACGAGGCGCGCGTCGCCGCCTACTCCGACCGCGAGGCCGTCGTCCGCGACGGGCGAGTCCGCCAGCCGGAGCTCGCGCGATGACCGCCACCGCGTCCACCGACGCCCCGACCGGCGCCACCCGGGCGTCACGCCCTCCACGGCCCACCCTCGCGCGGTGGGGGGCGGACCTCGCCCTGGGCGTCCGGCTCAGCGTGAGCGGCGGGCGCCCGGGGTGGACCCGCCTGGCCCTCATCGCCGCGGGCATCGGGCTCGGCGTGGCCATGCTGCTCGGCGCCACCACCGTGCCGGCCGTCCTCGCAGCCCAGGCGGCGCGGGTGGCCGACCGGACCGTCCCGTCCTCCGGGGACCCGGAGAACGCCATCGCCGCGGGCGCCGACACGGTCCTCACGACCGTCGTCCGCTCCCGGTTCCGGGACGACGACATCGAAGGCCGCCTGGTGCAGGCCGAGGGTGACGCAGCCCCGGTCCCACCGGGCGTCGACCACCTCCCCGGCCCCGGCGAGGTCGTCCTCTCCCCGGCGCTCGCCGAGCTCATGGGCTCCGACGACGCCGACGCGCTGCGCGGGCGCTGGGGCGAGGTGATCGGGACGATCGGGCCCGAGGGGCTGCGTGGACCGGGCGAGCTCACGTTCTACGCCGGGACCGACGAGCTGTCCGTGGAGGAGTTCGCCGCCCGCGTCGACGGGTTCGGCGGCGCCGAGCCCGCCGACCCGGACCCCGACCCCGCCCTCCTGCTCCTCGCCGTGGTGGCGACGGTCGTCCTCCTGCTGCCCGTCGCCATCTTCGTCACGAGCGCCGTCCGGTTCGGGAGCGAGTCCCGCGACCGCCGGCTCGCGGCGCTGCGGCTCGTCGGGGCCGACGCGCGCATGACGCGCCGGATCGCCGCGGGTGAGACGCTGACGGGCGCGCTCCTCGGGCTCGCCGCCGGCGGTCTGCTCTTCGCGGGTCTCCTGGCGGCCGTGCCACGGGGCCTCCGGGGCGAGATGAGCATCTTCCCGGGCGACCTCCGACCCGTGCCCGCCCTCGTCGCGCTCGTCACGGCCCTCGTCCCGGTGCTGGCTGTGGTCGTCACCGTGTCGGCGATGCAGCGGGTGGCCGTGGAGCCGCTCGGTGTCGTGCGCCGCAGCGGCGAGCGACGCCGGCGGTTGTGGTGGCGCCTCGTCCTGCCCGTGCTCGGTCTCGCGCTGCTCGTCCCGCTGCTCGCGGGCCGTGGCGCCGGCGCCCTGTCGGCGCAGGAGCAGGTCGTGGTGCCGGTGGGCCTGGTGCTCTTCCTGCTGGGCGTGGCGCTGCTGCTGCCGTGGCTGGTCGAGGCCGTGGTGCGGCGCCTCGGCGGGGGCGGTGTCGCCTGGCAGCTCTCGGTCCGCCGGCTCCAGCTCGACAGCGGCACGTCCGTGCGCGCCGTGTCCGGGATCGCGGTGTCGGTCGCCGGCCTGATCGCTCTCAACGGCCTCGTCGCGGGGCTCGAGGCCGGGTCCGCCGAGGTCCCGCAGCGGGGCTCGACGGACTTCCAAGCGGCCGTCTACGGCACCGGAGATGCCTCCACGTGGGAGGAGGAGCTCGCGGACGTTCGCGGCGTCAGGGAGGTCGCGGCGGCCTCGACGGTGTGGACGACCGACCCGGCCTCGGGTGCCGAGGTGCAGGTCACCTCCGGCGAGTGCGCCGTGCTCGCCGTGGAGACGGAGATCGGGGACTGCGCCGACGGCGACGTGTTCGCGGCGGCCCCCACGAACGGGATGGTGCCGATCGCGGGGACGCTCCTCACCCTCGGCGCGCCCGGTCCGGCGCAGGCGGCCTCGAGCTGGACGGTGCCGGACGCCGTCCGGGCCGTGCCGACCGTGACCGGCTTCATGGCTTCTCCGGGAGGAGAGCGCGCACGGTTCCTCATCACCCCGGGCGCCCTGGGAGGCGTCGAGCCGGCGGATCCGGACACCACCCTGTTCGTCGCGCTCGACCCCGCCGTGCCCGACGCCATGGACCACCTGCGGACCGCCGCCGCGCGGATCGACGCGACCAGGTACGTCGACCCGGTCCGGACCGAAGGCCTCCTGCCCGCCCTCGCCGACGCCCGGCAGGCGCTCGTGGCCGGCACCGCGGCCCTGCTCCTCCTCATCGGGGCCAGCATGCTCGTCAACGTCGCGGAGCAGCTGCGCGAGCGGCGCCGGCTGCTCGCAGCACTCCTCGCCTTCGGGGCGAGGCGCCGCACGCTCGGCGCCTCGGTGCTCCTGCAGCTCGCCGTCCCGGTCGTGCTCGGGCTGGCGCTCGCCATCGTCACCGGGAGCGGCCTGTCTGCCCTCCTGCAGGTGGGCGTGGAGGCGCCGGTCCGGATCGACTGGGCCGGGATCGGCGCGACGTCGGGCGTCGCTGCGCTCGTGGTGCTCCTCACGACGGCAGCGAGCCTGCCGCTGCTGTGGCGCCTCATGCGGCCCGAGGGCCTGCGCAGCGAGTAGCGCGACACCGCGACGGTCGCCGAGCCGCGTCACGAACGAGGACCGGCGACCTGCGACGACCAGGGCGCTGGCTGACCGGCTGCTGGAGCGGGGCACCAGCGCCTCGCCTGATCCAGTGCCCGGTCCTCGAGCGGGTCGCGGACCGGCGAGGACCGACCGCGCCCAGGCGGAGCCGCCCATGGCCTCTGAGTCTCGACCGTCAGGGCCTCGTCCCGTGATCAGGGGATTCCGCCACCCTCGGCGAGGTGGCGGGATCCCCTGATCACGAGGGGGCTGGGTCAGCGCAGGAGGTCGCGCTCCTGCGCCCGGATCGCCCGGGCCACGCCGTCGCGGTTCTCGGCCACGAGGCGGCGCAGGGCCGGCAGATCCTTCGGCGCCGAGGCCAGCCAGGCGTCGGTGCGCTCCAGCAGCGCCGGCCCGGCGAGCAGCACCGGGTACAGGCCGGTGACCACCTGCTGGGCCAGCTCGTGGGTCTGCGTGCGCCAGACCCGCTCCAGCGCCGCGAAGTAGGGCTCGACGAACGGCTCGAGCAGCGAGGTGTCGTGCACCCGCCCGAAGCCGCTGATCACGGAGTCGCGCACCGCGTTGGGCAGGTCGTTCCCCTCCACGACGCCGTCCCAGGCCGCCTGCTTCGCCTCGGCGGTCGGGATCGCCGCGCCGCCGGCAGCCGCCGCGCGGCGTCCGGTGGCGGTGTCGTCGCGGGCGACCTCGGCGGAGAGCTCCGCGTGCGCGGCCCGCCCGCCCGCGACCAGGGACAGCAGCAGCTCCCAGCGCAGGTCGGTGTCGACGTCCAGGCCCGCCAGCGGCGCGTCGCCGGAGAGCAGCCCCGCGACGACGTCGAGGTGCTCACCCGTGCGGGCGCGCCCGGCGAAGGCGCTGACCAGCTGGAGCTGCGCGTCGCTGCCCGGCGCGGCGGCGCGCGCCAGGTCGAGCAGCTCGGTCGCCACCTCCAGCGCCACGTCGTCGCGGTGGCCGGGCGCCACGTACAGGCGGGCGGCGGTGGTCAGCTGGCCCAGCAGCGTGCGCACCACCGACGAGTCGGTCTCGGCGGTGATGTTGTCGAGCACCAGGTCGATGAAGTCGCGGGCGGCCATCTCGCCGTCGCGGGTCATGTCCCACGCCGCCGACCACACCAGGGTCCGCGGCAGGGAGTCGGTGAAGGAGCCGAGGTGCGCCACCGCGGTGGCCAGGGAGTCGGCGTCCAGGCGCACCTTGGCGTAGGCCAGGTCGTCGTCGTTGAGCAGCAGCAGGTCGGGGCGGGTCATGCCGACCAGCTCGGGCACGAGCGTGCGCTCGCCGTCGACGTCGACCTCCACCCGGCGCGTGCGGCGCAGGCGCGGGACCTCGCTGCCGTCCTCGGCGATCAGCACCTCGACGTCGTAGCAGCCGATCGCCAGGCGGTGCGGGCGCTGCACCGGGTGGCTCTCGGGCACTTCCTGCAGCACCGCCAGCTCGGTGATCGAGCCGTCCTCGGCCAGGGTGAGGTGAGGGCGCAGCGTGGTGACGCCGGCCTGCTCGAGCCACACGGCCGACCAGGCCCGCAGGTCGCGGCCCGACGTCGCCTCCAGCTCGACGAGCAGGTCGTCCAGCGTGGTGTTCCCGTGGGCGTGCTTGCGGAAGTAGCGCCGGACGCCCTCGAAGAACGCGTCGCGCCCGACCCAGGCCACCAGCTGCTTGAGGACGCTGGCGCCCTTGGCGTAGGTGATGCCGTCGAAGTTGACCTGGACGTCCTCCAGGTCGTTGATCTCCGCGACGATGGGGTGCGTGGAGGACAGCTGGTCCTGGCGGTAGGCCCACGCCTTCTCCATCGAGGCGAACGTGGTCCACGCGCTGGTCCAGCGGGTGGCCTCGGCGCAGGCCAGGGTCGAGGCGAACTCGGCGAACGACTCGTTCAGCCACAGGTCGTTCCACCAGCGCATGGTCACGAGGTCGCCGAACCACATGTGCGCGAGCTCGTGGAGGATCGTCACCGTGCGGCGCTCGACGATCGCCTCGGTCGGCTTGGACCGGAAGACGTACGCCTCGAGGAACGTCACGGCCCCGGCGTTCTCCATCGCGCCGGCGTTGAACTCCGGCACGAAGAGCTGGTCGTACTTCTCGAACGGGTACGCGAGGTCGAACAGCTCCTCGTAGTACGCGAAGCCCGCCCGGGTGATGTCCAGAACCTCCTCGGCGTCCAGGTGCTCGGCCAGGGACGCGCGGGCGAAGACGCCGAGCGGGATGGTGCGGCCGTCGCGGGAGGTCAGCTCCCCGCGCACCGCGGTGTACGGGCCGGCGACGATCGCGGTGACGTAGGAGGACAGCACCGGGGTCGGCGCGAAGCGGTAGGTGCTCGCGGCGTCGCCGGCGGGCTCGGGCTCGGGCGTGGGGGAGTTGGACACCACCTGCCAGTGCGCGGGCGCCGTCACGGTGAAGGTGAAGGTCGCCTTGAGGTCGGGCTGCTCGAAGACGGCGAAGACCCGGCGGGAGTCGGCGACCTCGAACTGCGAGTACAGGTAGACCTCGCCGTCGACCGGGTCGACGAAGCGGTGCAGGCCCTCGCCGGTGGTCATGTAGGCGGCGTCGGCGACGACGAGCAGCTCGTTGCGCTCGGCGAGGTCGGGCAGCTCGATGCGGACGCCGTCCGCGACCTGCGCCGGGTCGAGCGTGCGGCCGTTGAGGACCACCTCGTGCACGGTGGGCGCGATGAGGTCGATGAACGTGCTCGCCCCCGGGGAGGCGGCGGTGAAGCGCACGCGGGTGGTCGACCGGAACGTCGCGCCGTCCCCGGTGAGGTCGAGGTCCACCTCGTAGGCCTCGACGGTGAGCAGCTCGGCGCGCGCGGACGCCTCGGACCGGGTCAGGTTTGTTCCAGGCACGCGGGAATGCTCCCACGGGCGTCCAGCGCTGCCACCGGACGTGACCACCACCGCGTCCTCAGCTGCGACCACCCCCACCACCGAGGGGCCCACGCCCGTCGAGTTCTGGTTCGACCCCATCTGCCCCTGGGCGTGGATGACCTCCCGCTGGGTGCTCGAGGCGCAGCAGGTGCGCCCGATCTCCGTCACCTTCAAGGTGATGAGCCTGGCCGTCCTCAACGAGGGCCGGGACCTGCCCGAGCCCTACGGCGAGATGATGAAGAAGGCCTGGGGCCCCGTGCGCGTGGTCATCGCCGCCCGCGAGCAGCACGGCCAGGACGTCGTCCTGCCGCTCTACACCGCCATCGGCACCCAGCTGCACCCGGGCGGGGAGAAGGACTTCGCCGTCGCGGTGGAGAAGGCGCTCCTCGAGGTCGGGCTGCCGGCCGAGCTGGCCCGCTACGCCGACAGCGACGAGTACGACGAGCAGCTGCGCGCCAGCCACGCGGAGGCCATCTCGCGCGTCGGCGACGACGTCGGCACCCCCGTCATCGCCGTCGGCGGTGCGGAGGGCCCGGCCTTCTTCGGCCCCGTGATCACCCCCGCCCCCAAGGGCGAGGCCGCCGGCACCCTGTGGGACGGCGTCCTGGCCGTCGCCAGCACCCCCGGCTTCTACGAGCTCAAGCGCAGCCGCGAGGTCGGCCCGATCTTCGACTGACGGCCCGTCGCGCACGGCGCGCTCGCCGGCACCCGGGTGGGGAGATCCCCGCCCGGGTGCCAGGATGAGCGACCATGCGCGTGCACCTGGCGAGCGACCACGCCGCCTTCGACCTCAAGACCCACCTCGTGCAGCACCTGAGCGAGGCGGGCCACGAGGTCGTCGACCACGGACCGCCCGCGTACGACCCGGATGACGACTACCCGGTCTACGTGCTGCGCGCGGCCGAGGCCGTCGTCGCGGACGCCGGCTCGCTGGCCGTCGTCCTGGGCGGCTCGGGCAACGGCGAGCAGATCGCCGCGAACCGCGTGCCCGGCGTCCGCGCCGCCCTGGCCTGGAGCCTGGAGACCGCCCGCCTGGCCCGCCAGCACAACGACGCCAACGCCGTCGGCGTGGGCGCGCGGATGCACACGGTGGAGGAGGCGACGGCGCTGGTCGACGCGTTCCTCGCCGAGCCGTTCTCCGAGGACCCCCGCCACGCGCGCCGGATCGCCATGCTCAGCAAGTACGACGCCGACCACGAGCTGCCGCCGCTGGAGGCCTGAGCCCTCGCGGGCCGGGGGAGCGAGCGTGCCCGAGGGCAACGCCGTCCACCGGACGGCCGGGATCCTCCAGCGCGAGCTCGGCGGCCGGGTGCTGTCCGCCAGCAGCCCGCAGGGCCGGTTCGCCGCCGGCGCGGAGCTGCTGGACGGCACGCGGCTCGTGCGCAGCGAGGCCCGCGGCAAGCACCTGTTCCTCGGGTTCGCGCCCCCGGGCGCCGCCGTCGGCCCGGAGGACGAGCCGCCGCGCTGGCTGCACGTGCACCTCGGCCTCTACGGCACCTGGACGCTCGGCACCGGCGAGCCCCCGGAGCCGGTGGGCGCGCTGCGGCTGCGCCTGGTCAGCCTCGAGGACGGCCTCGACGACCCCGACGAGGTCCGCTGGGCCGACATGCGCGGGCCGACCGCGTGCGAGGTCGTGACTCCGGAGGGCGTGGACCTGATCGCCGCCCGGCTCGGGCCCGACCCGCTGCTCGGCGACGACCCGGCGCCGTACGTCGAGCGCGTGCGCGGCACCCGCACGACCATCGCCGCCCTGCTCATGCACCAGGACGTGATCTCCGGGCTGGGCAACATCTACCGCGCCGAGGCGCTGTTCCGGGCCCGCCTCCACCCGTACGCGCCCGGCCGCGACGTGCCCGCCCCGGTGCTCCTCGCCCTGTGGGACGACGTCTCGGTGCTCATGCGCGAAGCGGTCGAGCGCGGCCGCATCGTCACCACCGACCCGGCCGACCGGCACGGGCCGGGACCCAAGGGCCGCGGGCTGGACCACTACGTCTACCGCCGCGCCGGCCTGCCCTGCCGGATCTGCGGGACGCCGGTCGCCACCGCCGTGCTGGAGGCGCGCAACCTCTTCTGGTGCCCGCGCTGCCAGGCCGCCTGACCCCGGGCACGCCGCTGCAGCGCTCTAGAACGGCGGGGCGTCGGGCTCCATGCCGGCCCAGGCGCTGGTCGTCGGGCTGGTCTCCTCGGTGCCTGGTTCCCGTGGCGGCCTCGTGGGGGAGGGGCTGGGCGTCGGGTCAGGTGGGTAGCGCAGCCGCTCGAGCGGTTGGAGGCCGGGCCGGGCGCTGGGCTGGGTGCTGGACGGACTGCTGGGTGCGGGTAGCAGCGGCTCGGGGATGACGACGTGCTGGTGTCCGAGGGGGCTGGTCCAGTGGAGGTGGCCGGTGTCGCAGCGGTGCACGCGCCAGCGGCGCCGGGTCTTCGTGCGGTGCTTCATGCGGTGGTGGCGGCGACACAAGGGCGTGAGGTTGCAGGGGCAGG
>Ga0210040_10011208_pt1 | contig 10181 bp, 5 predicted proteins | sample CryGeyCG12114_NA_FD_185462 | JGI IMG/M metagenome (GOLD analysis project Ga0210040, IMG submission 185462) | Groundwater microbial communities from aquifer - Crystal Geyser CG19_WC_8/21/14_NA (SPAdes) (version 2) | ecosystem: Environmental > Aquatic > Deep subsurface > Groundwater | place: USA...
AAGAGTTGCCAAGGATAGTAGCCAGTGCAAATTCAAAAATCCGATTTTTATCATATCTATAATTTGATTCAGCTGTCATATACAGAAATGGCATTCAGTTCAAAATCAATGCAAACGAAAATGATTTTGAGTTTTCAAATACGTAGAAAAGAATTGGCAATATCAAAAACCCAAAAATCCAATTTTTATCATATTTGATTGTGATTCAGCTATCATATGCAGAAATGACATTCAGTTGAAAATAAATGCAAACAAAAATTTTTTTGGTTTTTAAAAACGTAGAAAAGTATTTTCAATGTCAAAAACCCAAAAATCCGATTTTTATCATATTTTAATCCGATTCAGCTATCATATGCAGAAATGACATTTAGTTGAAAATTTATGCAAACAAAAAATGTTTGGGTTTTAAGAAACGTAGAAAAGAATTTTCAATGTCAAAAACACGAAAATCCGATTTTTATCATATTTTAATCCGATTCAGCTATCATATGCAGAAATGACATTTAGTTGAAAATTTATCCAAACAAAAAAATTGTTGGGTTTTTAAAAACGTAGAAAAGAATTTTCAATGTCAAAAACACGAAAATCCGATTTTTATCATATTTTAATCCGATTCAGCTATCATATGCAGAAATGGGTAGCAATGAATATCTTTACTGCAAATAGCAAATGCAAACACATACTTACTACAAACCCTACAACATTACCTGGCTTCGTCTTTATATCCTCTTGCTGAGGTTTATTTAACCTTGTCTTCACTGTCACAAGTGAAAGTATTATGATTTTGATAATTATTGGTAAAATGCGCAACAAGTTCTCACTCGAAGGACTGTTTCTACCTTGACGCCGATCTGTTTTGGTTAGACTTAAGCGACCATTTGTAATTCATGGTGTTTCAATTCACATGTTTGCGACTTGACCACACCATGTAAATATAGATATACTATACGACCTAGTCGAAGAGCACTTTAATTTTTCTTAAATATTTTAGCAATCATATTTAAGAGAAATCTTGAAACTAAGGAAAATTGCATGTATATGGAAAACATAAAACTATAAAAGCTTTCGTTACAATTATGAATTTGTGTTTACTCTGAATCTTGTCTACTAAATTAAATAATATTCAGTTGACAGTCATGAATCGAAAATTATCGGTAAGTATAGCAGCAATCATGTCCTTGTAAACTTAATGAAAGCTGTTTGCCCTAATTCAACGTTTCTCAAAAGTTACTAACAATTTAGCTGTCAAAGAGTAAAGGTAACCAATTAAAGAAACATTAGCTCTAAATATAAGCTATTTTCCTTTTAAATTAAGTTGTTGTACGATTTCCTTTGTTTTGTAATTTGTATCAAATTGGTGTATATCGTATCTGAGAAATTCTATCCTGCTTGTTTGAAAACACCAAAACCAATGGCAGCTGTGAAGATACTTTTACGGATTTCATGCATTAAAATTGGTTGCTTATACTTTTGATTTTCTGACTCAATGAGTTTCACAGGGGCAATAGCTAACATTTTGTTTAGAGTCTTGATGAGTTCAATTTTACGTGTAAAATTTTAGGCACTGCACGTAGCATTTGCGTCTTTTCAAATTTCTACTAAGAAACGCTTTTGCAATAATTTCTACTATATAGTCACAATGAAGTAATCAAGCAAAAGAGTTAAACAATTCGGCAGAACACAGAATTGCATAAATAATTTATTACGTGAGAGTTTCTCCAACTTTTTTGCATTCGCTGGAATTTCAGGCAGAAAAACCCAAGTCATATAAATGAATAGAATGGATAGTTTCTGAGCAAACTGATTTCTCAATCTGTCAATGTAGTGCAAAGTTCCAAGAAATTTACCCGAGTGCAACTGTATTTGCGGTCTTTGGAATCGTAGAACTGCTGATGGAATAACCGCAAAACAGAGTCATTCATTCCAATATTTTCCATAAGTGAAGTAGATATTTCTAAAGAAAGAATTCTGAAACTTTTCTAGTCCGAAATTCGTGGAAAGCATACAATTCAACACAATGCAATTATGGTACGCACATTTTTTTCCTTTTGCCAACTCTAGTTATCCGGAAGCCTACCGTTTCTTCCACCCCACAATTCACCGTAATATTTAAAATCAGCTCCTTAAGTTGCATATAATATTCAATAGAAATCGCGATTTATTCTGTGCATTTATATTTATTGAAGATTCCTTTTCTCCGTTTTAACTTTCTTCGAAACTTGAGAGCAAAGTACGAGTCTGGTTTTTGTAGTACATATGGTCATGTTCTGAAGACGGGAAAACTTTTAAAAGCAACGTAGTATACACACTAACTAAAAAAACGAACTATTCAAGATTTATGTTTTTTTTTGTCAAAATAAACCTTGAACATGAGAAAAATGTCTGCAACATGTTTTATTATTTGTTGTTAAAACAGGTTGTTGACTAAAAGGAAGGCTGGTTTTGTTTAAACTAACCTATTGAAATTGATATGACTAGCTCAAACTGCGCATTTTGTTATAAACATCACAAAATAATATTTTGGTCAGCATATTTCAGCAAATAGAATAAAAGTTTTTTTAGTTCTTCGTTAGTTAGTTTAGTTTTCTATAGAAAAAACCGGACCAGATAAACGCTCAACATTACAAATTTGCAGCACCTCGCTTATTTTCTACTTTAGCAAAAAAAATTTATACTTGTCCATGTACCGTACTGTCATTTATCTTATAATTTGTTGGATGTGAAAGGTTAACATATTCTAAAAGAGACAGGACTTAAACTGAGACCTTTCACTTTGGGGTAAAATGAGTCAACCTTGCTATGCTTTTTTAATACTATATGTAATTCTGTCCTCAGTATGCTTTGTTGATGCACAACACAGGAGTATGTAGATATTATTATGATACTTTGCAGAAATGCTTTCTCATGCAACAGACCAACTTAAGTGCAATATGCACAGTCAGACAATACGTGAATTATACCCACCACTATAAATGCCTGGAAGCTAATATGAAAAATAAAATTTCATCATACCATCCCAAAAATAATTATCTTCATTATAATTTATTCCATTGGCATCTTAATACAAAAACATAACATCAATCACCACAGAGTTGCGCAACACATCAGCGTCATAACCATGAATATAATTTGATTTTTGTATTTCTGCACACACAAACAGTACATTAGGCCAAGTAATCTCATCACCTGTACGTGTATGTATAACAAACTATGAATATAAAACCGAATTAACTACGTAATCTATTTCCAAGGTACATTTAGTTAGTTTCCACAAAGAAACTAACGGAACTAATAATACTCACCAACTAATCAAAGGTAGCACTGTGTAAATGTATACAAAATAACCATACATGATGCTTTCATTAGCTAATTTACAAACAAAACCAAGCTTCAGAAGCATAAAGATTTACATGTAAATCACTATCTATATTTGTGTTTTCTTATTCCAGGCGAAAGGACATAATATGTTCATGTCATAATGCTTGAGTGCCCTAAAACTATTGAGATTATACATACATAATACCATTGCTCTACAAAGAACAAACTGGTGGCGACTGATTCCTCTTTTTCAGTGATTGGAATTCCACAAACTTGGTCTTCAAACTCCCAAAACTGCTCCCAAAGTTGCTGCCGTGTTTATTTCCCGAACTAGTACCACTTTTGCTTTGACTTTTTGATCTACTGCTACTTCTTCGAACATTAGTATTGGTTTCACCACCTAACTGAGTCAAGCACCTGTTGCTACCAGCATTACTACTACAGCTACTCTCGAACAAATTCATACATGAGCCACCCCTTAACATGAGCCTGGAGTCAATATCTACCACAGAGGCCGCACTGGTAGCTTTCAATTGGTTCCCATTCTGACTACCAGGACTATTCTTGCCCAGTCTCAAGTTGCCCAGCATCTTGGACACACTAAATTTCCTTTTCGGACGCTGATAGTGATTCTGGCAAAAACTGGAAATCAACGTTTGGAAAACGCAGGTGACTTCAGCAGAATTCTCGGCCACAGAGAGCTCGTAAAAATGAGTACCGAATTCCAATGCTGTGGTTAATCCTTCCATTCGCTCTACAACCCGTAAATGCTCCAAGTCGTTTTTGTTCCCTACCAAGACTATCGGACACGATGAGCGCGGTCGTGGAGATGTGTTTGCTGAGGACGTGCTTCCATTGGTCTTCCGGGGAGGGGTACTGCCCCTACTGGAGGAACAAGATGAGGTATTGCTAGTTGTGGAAGAATATCCACTTTCCGAAAAGCTGCTGCTGCTGCTACTACTACTGCTGCTACTGTGGCTAGAATGACCACTAGCGATGGTGGCAACTGTCTCCAGTGCGTAGTCAAATGAACACCGGTCCGTAACAGAGTACACAATAATGTAGGCATCTGCCTGGGGAATTGTAGAGTTGTCAGATCCATTATCATTATCTTGACTGGAATTGATGTTAGTCTGTGGGAGGGACAAAGTACAAAATGGATGATTAGTTGGGGGCTTAACATCTTGTCAATGTACATATTCATTATCATTAGTGGGTGAGTACTAGGTAGTTAAGGTTTCAATAATGAATAAGAAAAATGCCATCTGAAGACGCAAAATGCTTGCTCATAAAAGAAAATTCACAGTGGGAGTATAAGTGGAATTTGAGATCATTTACTTTTGATGATAAGTTTGCATTTTGCATTTTTTTTTTTTTTGAAAAGCAGACGGCACGTGCGAGTTATTTAGGAGAGGTAAGGCACTATATGATGAGATAGAGAATGGAATGGAGAAAAAAATTACCTCAGAGATTGTGGAGATATCGATAATTTCGAGATCAAGACTGGCTCCATGGCTGATTGCCAGTGTCTGGCGGTACAACATGTCTGTAAAGGGAGAAAAATAGTGTGTGATTAGCATTAGAGGCAATAGGCTTGTATTTTATCTTGCAAGGGAGTGCGTAGGGCACAAGTGATAACTAGTGACTAGTTAGTTAGTTAGACTGCCCTATAAATCATCTGTCTGACTGAATGAATGAGCATAAATTGGGATGATGCATGAACTGCTAAATAATATAATAGTGGTGACGTCGTTTCTATTATGCATTATGCGCAGCTCATTCAGTTGAATACATGAACCTTAGGGAAAGTCATGCATGTCTGACTGAATGCTAATTTTTTAATTATATATTTGCTAACATTTGTTTACTAATGAGGATGCAAAGTTCAAGCAGCATGGATAGAAAAGATTTGGACCCATTATAAATGTTTTAATTTGTTTAATTAGAATTGGGAAAAGAATGGATGACGTTCGTTCATTAGTTTTCCTGTAATTGGCAATATTGCAGCAACTTTTATGCGACTTGTAGTTTCCTAGTGAATCTAAAATGCCATTTAAATCTATTGCGCTAATTAACATTAGGATATGATAATGATGGAAATGTGAACTTACCAGTTTTTGATTTGTATTCTCCTATGTATCTACGCGTGAGGAAGCGGACTGTGAGAGCTAGAAAAAATAAAAAATAAATATTTAGCAATCAGTTACACATCTCATTATTATTACTACACGAGTACGACGAATGTTGTGCGGATGCCAAATTATAATTCAATCTTAAAACTTTTGGATCACGTTGAGGATAATTAAGTTGGTTTGTAACACTTTTCAAGTTAGTTATACAGTATTAATGTAAACTTGAGCATTGTGAAAGTAAACTTCAATCCGCTGAAATATGTTGCAGAATTTACAAAAGTGCTTTCCTCAATGTTGAAGTTTAAATCTTTAATGATTTTATGCACACAATTCGGTTCACACTGATAAATGGAAATATGATACAAACTACATCCAAGCATTACAATTATAAATGTGGTTGTAAAAATATTTACCTGATTTCCCCACATCGTGTAATCCTAGAACTGCTATCTGCATTGTATTAGGATTGCTGTTAGCTGAAATCATGGTACTGTTTGCACTGGTGATACTACTTATGCTAGTAGATTTTTCTTCTAAAGATCTCATTTCAGTTTGCACTGGTTCTAACTAAATAATTCACTTGGACTTGTTGAGTTCAAATTTCCACAAAGTTTAGTTCAACTTTTGTTGTATTGTACTACCATTCACGGTAGTTCACTGACTGAGATGCTTGCTTGTCGTGTACTACGTATTTTGCACACACACTGGGAATCTGAGTAAGTTTGATCAACAGGAGCGAGAGTACTAACTGAGTGAAAGTCAAATGCCGACTGAGAAAGATTCCCCGTTTGCTTCTCCATATAATGCCAGTCAGGCCAAGCACACAGGTTTAGTTACATATGTGTAGTCAACGTGCAAAATAACATGGAAGGGTTTGTGCACTTTTTTTGCTTACTTTTTTCTACTGAATCTTGGTATATAACGAGCGTTAGGTACCCAAGCCAAATACTGTTGAACAAGTCTGAAAGCGATATTACTTCCTCATTATAAAGCAACAGATTGGAAATGGGACACGCTTAATAAATAATGATAGTCAGTCAGTCAGTCATTAACCAAATCATGATGCTGATTTGGTTACTAAACTGCAAAACTTTCCCCCTGTGTATGCTTTCAGTTTGGATAGTAACAAAATACTTTTCCAACTTCACACGTTTTTAAAGGGAAATGGCGTCAGTAATTAAGACACAGTGTAAGTTATATATATGATGTTATGCGTGGAAATTACGGTGTTTTCCTTTTCACTGAATTGCTAAATGCAAATTGGTGGCAAAACATATCAGTCTGTGTTGTAAGTTTAGAGACAAAACATTGTTGGCTTCCTAACTAACTGATGCTAGAGTAAACTAAATTAATTGCCAAGAATTTACATGGCGGAATCAAAACAATATGTGCATAACATTATGTAGATTTAACGCAAATGCAATGTTTGCAGTCCGCAGTCTAAACCACCTAGTTTTCGGAATAAATCCTCTCATTAAGAAAGTTGATTTTTTTTTTGAAAAAAAGGATTTTATAAAAAAACTTGAAACGTGCTACCTGATGCGACTATGGGAAGTGTTCTACATGATTCCAGAACCTCATCTTATTACAGACTTCACTTTAGAGTCCAAAATAGGTTGATTCATCAAACTAACTGAGCTAAGTTGGTTTGTAATTTGATATAGAACATCATGACAACACAGTACAATAGTGCTAACCTTTTCACATTAGAACTTGTATCCTTGATAATTGCATGGTATAGTAAAGACTAAAAGCTCGGGATAAAGAAAATGGCATCCAATCAACCAACCAAACAATTCTAATGACTAATTTACCCCTTGTGAAACAATAGATATTGATTGATTCCCAGAGCTCCCACCTTATCCACGTAACACAACACCAATTGTGTATTGTAATTCACTTTGTCCTGTAATGTAAAACATTTTCAGACGACTTAATTGCTCTCTTCAGCAAGATGAAGAGTAAGCGATGGACTTGTCAATCCAGAATTTTCTCGTCTACGTGTCCACAGTGTGCTCTTTATGCAACTCAATTTTGAATTGATCACGCGGATTTAGCAGAATAATTAAGTTCCTTCAACAAATCACTGCGTAGCGTCTCGCTACTGTGTACATTTAAGATAAAAACAATCTTTTAGTTAAGTTTTTACTCCATAAAGAAATCAGATCATGAACTGAAAACAAATCCAAAGCCCACTGACTCGCTTGGTTTCATTCAAGCAAGGCTGGCCGCATACATAAATCCCATGCATTTTATCCGTATCATAAAATATTATGGGTTAACACTAGTTTGAGACTAGTTGATAAGAAAGTGATGAATCTATTCGGCGGGATAATGATTGGCTTTTTGCACTAACAAGAAGATTGCTTTCCAATCAAGTTGCAAATTACGCCACTCAAAAAGCAATGAGTAGAAACGTTGGCGTCGTACACGGAAAAACATGTCTGTTATTCCACGTTGTCTCCAATGATAGTAAAATAGGGTTTTGTGTTCCAAAAGACGGAGAGAATAATAAGATTACTATAAGCCTGACTGACTAACTGTGTGTTTTCAACAAACTTCACTAATTCATTTGTCTTTTTATGTAACCACCAAAAAGTAGGTAAATAGTGAATTAGTTGAGTGATTATGTAAGAATATCTTGTATGGTACATTAAGTTCTACACACATCGCATGCAAGTGGAATAGCTTAGCCATTTCACCTCTGCCATTTTGTTTGCAAGGATTTTCTTTGTATTCCGTAAATCATTAGAAATGCTGCTTTAAATTGACATACCAATCGTGCATGTCGCGTGTGTGTTCTGTATGTTAGTTACCTTCGATTGCAACAAGGGAAATGAGCAGAAAAGTAGAATGAGAAGTGGAAGTGGAATTCACTTTGATTTCTGAAAAATTCACATAAAACTGGATGTGCTCAAATATTACACATGAGTTATATGGTTTAACTAGGTTTATTAAAACTCCAGGTGAAAAACGGTAAATCTAGAGGTAATACTTAAAATCACTTTTGTTGGTAACCTGTCAAGATTGATTCAAAGCAATAACAAACTATTGAACTGTTCATCCAGATGAAATTTAACGTGTGTAATATTAAAGGTAAATTTTTCCCATATGTTTCATTGCTATGCTAATTGAGTAGCTACTATATGAGTGGCATGTGCAGATAAGTGGAGTTGTCAAAACTGAGCTGAATTTTAATGTGTATTCAAGCAGAAGCAGAATTCAATTTCAAAAGAAAGATTTCAAACTTTGTGTGTGCTTTAGAGTGACTATTGCATTTTAATATTTGTTGACTTTGATTAGTTGGGATACATAGGAATAGCAAGAGCCACTACACAATAATGTTGAAACATGATTTTCATATATGAATATACAATACTGTAATTTTTGGGCAAATCTGTGCTTTGGACGATGAGTGAAGAAACAGTAATATTAATTGAAATTTTTAAACAATGAAACAGAAAAGTTCCAGAGTCAGAATAGATGGATTAGTTGGGAATTGTAGATCTGGCAATGTCATTCCAATCATTGCCTTATTGAATTCCCAATAGATTTAAAGCACATTGTCCACCCTTCACATTGCGGTAAACGAAATGCATCTCCAATTCCCTTTCACAGCATCAAGTCAGTATTATTGATAGACAGGGAAAGTGCATGCATTAGTTAGTAAGCTAGTTACATGGCATTTAGTTTTCCCTTAACCCAAGTTGGTTCACCTTTAAACCATAAGCGTGAATATTTTTTTTTTGAATTTGTATATTAAGATAGCAAGTGATAACTACGAGGCATTTTTACCCTATTTAGCCATATTTTGTATTAAGCTATCAAAATCATCACATATTCAAACTTCTTTAGTCAGTATCAGTATTCAGTTTTGGATATTCATCAATGATATAATATACTTTACATTGCAAAAAACTCACATGGTTCTAGAAAATTCTTAGTTTTTGCATCAGTCAGTGAGATTGACGATGCATAACTGAATAATAATGAGGAATATATAGTCCGAGCAGAATTGAAACGGAGGAAATGCATGAGACATGCATTTGTGTGTATTCGACGTCCGTTTGAGTTTTGAGAATACAGTACGCAGAATTCAAAAGATCCACACAATAATACTTTCATAAGGAAGTATTATTTGTATCAAACCATTAAAAATGTCAATAAATAGACTTAAAAAAATTCAAAAAACTTCCAGAATACTGTATTACAATAAAATACAAACTAAACAACCGGTACTGGTACACTGTCGGCACCAGAAAAAAAATAACTGAGAAAGTTCTGCTATGACGGTTTTTTTTGCTGAACTGAAGTTATTGATAATCATACTAACTACTTACTCCCTAATTTCAATAACTCTGGTTTTAATTCTGGTCATTTTATTTACTTTTCCTTTCAAGTGTCCTCTAGATAGAAGATTGTGTGTATTGTTCTGCATCAACACTAAAAGAACAATACAGTACCAGGCTTGCTTAATTGTTCCATATGCATACTTAAAGTAAGTACCAGCTCAGGCATTTCTGTGTGACAGCAGATTATTGTTTACATCCGTGGTACGACAGTAGCTCCAAAAAATCTCATCATATAAAGTGGCTGACTAGAATGCGGAAGGAAACCCATTTTCATGCTTGATTGCACTTCTAAACAAACAAATATGTTTTTATGCTTCCCAGCTCCCGGAGGTAAACTATATACGAGATTGTACAGAAAAAGTTGTAACTTTCTTCAGCA
>Ga0210040_10011209_pt1 | contig 10180 bp, 7 predicted proteins | sample CryGeyCG12114_NA_FD_185462 | JGI IMG/M metagenome (GOLD analysis project Ga0210040, IMG submission 185462) | Groundwater microbial communities from aquifer - Crystal Geyser CG19_WC_8/21/14_NA (SPAdes) (version 2) | ecosystem: Environmental > Aquatic > Deep subsurface > Groundwater | place: USA...
CCCTGGCCTGATAAGCCTTCTTTATTGAGACATTTCCAATATTTTCTATCTACGCTCACAACTGAGCGCTTCCTTTTCCACTTCCTCCGAGTCTTTCAATAGGTTGTGTGTGCACCGCAAATTTTTCATTACCTTTATGTGTTTGAAGGGTGAGATCATAGCTTGTCTGATTTAATTGCGCCGTAGTGGGAGAATGGATTTGGGTTATATAGGCATAAAATGAAAAAATAGGTTTGGAGGTTGTGTTGACATTTTGAAATTTTTTTTACTTTGAGCAATACAGGGATGAAGGAATTGGAATCAATTTCTGACTTTGAGTCCATATATGTGTGTACATCATTTTTATCATACTTTCTATTATGCCATTTACATTTATTTACGATTTTTAGTATTGCAATTATTAGCCATTAGATAGTCGTTGGTTTGCACACGGCAGACAGACACATGTTCATGTCATGTGTTATGAAGCATTGTGAAAGTGTTTGTGAGTGTAAAAATTAAATTTTTCATTGCACTTAATCCAGCTGTTTACTATTTTAGCCGCTTAACTTATTATGTTTAATACTTGCACTAAAATTACAAAGATGGAGACATGAAATCGGCTATTGGTAAACATGTAATATTTAGTTATGAATCCCTTTATTTATGAATAAATAAATAATGCTTGATATTTCAAGTGTAACTTGTCAAATAATGTGCAATTTCAATGCTAATTCTTTTAGCATGATCTGGTTGGTGTTTTGCATGTTTATATTGACTGTAAAATCCTGAAAATATTCCAGCTTTGTGTGTATCACTTGTCTATGCCCCATGTAGGCTTACACAAGTTGTACTGATTTGATATCCGAATATTACGGGCCAAACTACTATCTGTCACACAAACACGAAAACTTGTGACAATTTAAGTGGCTTCTGCCATTGACTTGATTGACACTTTACATGCAAAATGAAATTAAAGTGGCAAACATGTACGCAGACAACACAAATGGATGCTATTGTCCGTGTTATTTTGTTATATTGTCTATAATGTTGTAAACTATACTATAAAAATCAGACAAAATTTTAAAAATACATGAAAAGATTCAGTATTTTAACAATATTCTTCACATTGGTTATGCTACAATAATGAACAACACCAAAAAAATAATTTCCAGGTCGGGCAATAATACCAAAATCAGCTCAAACTATGAAAAAGTTATACAGACAGCCTTTCTACACAAATTTATAACCCAAACTGTCACAAAGAATCAAAGTAAAAGCCCTCGAAAAGTTACCATCAAGACACTTGAAAGACTAAAATAAATGCGACTACCTAGGGAAATGATATCACTGTTAAATTTGTTTAACTACACAAACTGTAAAACAAGATTGTGTGTGTTCCATGAGCAAATAGCATAGGAGAACGTAAAGTGATTGAAACAATCCCAACAAATATTTGAATGGGGGAATGAAAAAGGGAGCACATAGAATTTGGACCGCAATCACGCATGTTTGACGTTGTCTTTTCCCAACCATGGGAGTTTGTAGTCAGGAGTAGTGGCATGGGCTCAAGTCAGTTGAATTACATTCCAGAGTTCATGCCTCCTCGCATGTTTTCCAGATTTCATAACATTTTTGCAACACCCAAACACCCCAAAGTGAAAATCCTACGTCACTCAAAACTTCACTTACTTGCTCACACTCTCAGTCAGTCAGTCAATCATTTCAAAGCCACTCACTGTGTGTGTATTCTACACCACGTATTGGTTTACATGTGAATGTGAACCTTGCTCATCACTATTTTTGTTTGCCGATACAATAAGGAAAGTTGCATAATAACCAAACCACAGCGTCAGTAGTTTAGTTAAACCAAGAGCAAAGGAGCTCCATTTTTCATGTATATTTAATACTACTACACAGGCAATTCATTCATCATGAATTCTGAATTTGTTCTTCAGAATTCCAGCGGGCTTCCCTATGCATTCCAAAACCCAACGGGCTCTCAATTTTTCTGTCTGCATTTACATGCATAACAGAGAATTAGTACTAACTAACTATGAATGCTTAAGGGAAGCTTTGAAAAACATGAATGGAGCCTTTTTGGCTGTAATCTAACAATAATCTGCTCAACATTATATCCTGGGTTAGCCTTTTCTTTGATTTTCTGGTAGTAAGTACTACTGTTGTATCTAGAGTGCTATGGTTAAGTTAGAGAGTCAGTGAGATTTGCAGTTTTCACAGATAATAATGAAATGCTTTGGAACTTCAGACTCGCGTTATTTTATTGTATAAGCTGTTTCGGGATAAATGAAGCCCGGATAATTTATCTAGGCTAGCTTGTCATCCACATGAATCATGAGTTGGCTCATGTGTGGGCTTATTTTGCTGGCTGAATTGGACTGCTACTAAAAATGTGCAGAGAAAGCTAACGGAATACTTAAGATCACTGCAGTTTACAAGTTATAGCTGGTTGGTATAGTCCAAAAATGATCCAACAGATTTGTAATTCTAATTTATTTATTATGGGTAAGTATAGATTGGATGCTTTTGGGCCACAATACTAATCAGAAAGATGGATTTTGAAAACAATGATGATGAATAGAGTTGATATGGCATGAACAACTTGCACTCATTCTTCTATGTAATTCTAATGGACGAGAGAATTCACAATACTATTTAGTGTGGCTAAATGACAAATTTGTTTTATACTTGTGTTCATAATGGGAATCATAATTTGAATAAATGTGGAAACCACGTTGTATTCTAATAACTTGATGACTAAACTGGAGCAATTATTCTAAGAGCATGGTTTATTACACGAGAAACTTGTGGGAACTCATTATTCTCTTGTTGGGAAAAGCATTTGGTAAATTGGACCATATCATTTCAATAATGGGATAGTTTATTGTTCCTCTGTGTGCCTCCCATATGCAATACATGGGAGCAGTATGCTTTTCTTGAAAAGTCTTAGTTCGGGACTTGAGAAATGACAAATATACTATTTCGTTCTTTCAGTCACTTTATTTAATCTAGCATAAGTTTGCTAATATGTCGATAAGGTATATTAAACTGTGTGAATCAATTTCTTCGACATTTTGAGAAAAGTTTTGTTCAAGTTTGTATATTGAAAATTTAAAAATTCATTATCCTACTAAGGTTTGGAGGGGAAAAGGTGGAAAAAGAGAAAAAATGTGAAAGAGATTTTGAAGCACCTGCACTAACTAACTAAAAGCTGCTCTCTTGTTTAACTTCATTAATCAGATTTGGTGACAAAAACTCATTAAGTCATTGAGAAAAGCTAGGCATGCAAGAATCCTTTCTTGGATATACCTACGTTTTTGAACAAGCTGTAGCAGACTCTCATTCTTATTTCAAATGCAAATTCATCAACCAACTCGATGTCTGTATTGGGGCATACGACCGTCTGCATGCATATTACCTCTTCATAAAGGTAACAGCCTGATGTGTATATCTTTTCATCGAGTTACGAATATCGATCCAACAGGATAAAGTTGACAACTTTTATTTCACTAGGGATGATTGGGGAAAGCAGTATACATTTTTCGAGTCCCAACCTCTCCCTTTTTGTGCTGCACAGCTTAAAGTAAGTAAGAAATGCGACAGGGATCTTATCCCCGAGCTTAATTCAAATTCCCTTCTCTTAAAACTTCATCCTTATAGGGTCATAAAAATCAGTTTTGATTGAGAATATATAAAGGCTTTCTATCGTTGGTAACAGCTGGCTTGGTTTTCACCTTTATTGTAAACTTGTTGTAGACGAACTAAACTGCGTGCATACAAATGCTTGGAACACCTTTTGTGATTCGGCAGAGCACATTTTGCCACGGAATGTAGAAAGTGCGTGCTTCCATTAATATATTAGCCTCCCAGGTTGATCGACGAGTGTACAGTCCTCGTAATTATACAGTAGAAATAGAATTGAATTATTCGAGCTGTAGATATTGCATTTTTTCCATCTCACATGGTGCATCTGCTTTTCGTTAGTGAAATTTATTTCTCTTGCAACTGACATTTTAAAATGCCTATTTTTCATCAGTCTCAACTAAATTTCAATGCAGCAGAAGAAAAAAATTTGAATTCGAAAAATGCATATTGGCTGTTGAACTATTACATTCATTGAATCCATATAATGAACAAGCTCAGTCAGTGGATACAAAATTTATGAACTGAACTTAACAGTAATATGCAATTTCGGGGCTATATTATTACTTCTACAGAAAGTAATGTTCCGCCTCTATATTCTAAAACTGTATTGAGATTCCAGGAGCATAAATCGTTTATAAATCAAATGAATGCGGGTAGCGGATTTTTTTAAACCTGCATATTTATCCGGTGGGTGATGTGTGAAAGACAGGTCTGAATGATATGAGTGTGCCACATCTTTTCTTCCCCTCACGTTCCTAACTTTTAAATGCACAGTTGGTCCTAAAAGTGAAGATAATAGTGCTCATAAAATTTTCTGCTCAGTCACTTGCCTGCACAAGCGAACCCTATTTATAAGTAATGGAGAGCTCAAGTAGTAGCATGTACTTTTTGTGTGTGTGCATGATGGGTGCTCTGTTTTCACTTTCTTTCAGTTCAGCTCAGACACTTGAAGAATTGGAATTTCCTTTTTGCTTTATTCTGTCATCCTAGAAGAACATTATATGAAATTGGCTGCGGCTTATTGATATTACTATCACCGTATTTAGTTTCTGGTGGGCCCCCTTGTGAGCTCCCTTTATGTTTTGTGGATCCCACAGTTAGTAGTCTCTAGCCAGAGACAAACAATCAATACGTCTCTGTCGTTTTATTCAATGAATCCAATCAGTCTTGTTGGCTTGTTTTTCCCTTTTTGGGGCAAAACAATGAAAAGCATTAACCTAATTGAGACTATGAATCTGGAATCTTTTGCGGAATAATTCTTGGCCAGCGATGAATGAAGAGTGAATAACTGCTGGGAGAGCATTTCCCTTTCTGTATGCAAATACTGTGAAACTCCATGTGCTTTCATCATTTCCTTTATGAAATAGATTTCCAAATTTTGTTACTGAATAATCGTGTATAATTTCTCATCCTTTCACAGCAAGTATCAGCCACTAACTAACTATGATAAACTTGGGTGGCTTATATGGTAATTTGCATGGAATGTATATTTGTACAGGAGATCTTTTGATACGATGAGAACTATGGTATCTATAGCCTTGCTCATTTTAACTTGCACATCACATGTGGTACGTTTTGTTCGTAATAAGTTACACGGATTGTCACGCAACTGAATTCATCACAAACATTAGAATAATAACATGTGCTCTAACATGGTTCCAGGCTGTCACCGCATATCTGGTAAACTTTCTCATGTCATCTCTCTAGAGATTACACTAAAACTGCACGTGGTTTCTTAGAATTACAGGAAACAAAAGCCTTGCCACCACAACATTATTTTTTACTATTGTATTTCCGTGCACGAAAGACGGTAGGTAAGGATTTCCAGTTCATTTTTCTCCTCCATTGGAAAAGAGAATAGTTTGGGTCTTTGCATTTTCCTGTAAATCGGGTTAAAATTTTATCAAATAATCCGACTGTCGCTGTGAAATATTAATTTTCCTCACTATAGCAAGAAATTGGAATTTGACTCATCATGGTGTATTTGGTATGATGAAACGGTTTAGCACATTTCATCTCATTACACATGCATAGTTGCACGCACTCCCCAATGGGATATGATCATGGCGTCGAGTGATTCCATTCGGGAGTATTTGGCACATTAAAATGCACGTATGTGCGCATATGTACAGTAGTTAGTACGTGATTGTATGCATTTCAATTTAATTGTAGCTTGTGTAACGGGAGCAAGGGAACAGAATGGGTACACATTATTATCATTAGTGGAGAAGCAACAGCAGAGAAGAGCACGTTCTTTTGGGATTGCTATGATAATGAGAGAAATGTACTGCTCAGGAATGTTATGGTGAAACTTTCCCATGCTAACGGTTCTCCAAGTTTTATAAGCGTGCGGCAACAGGGGGAGAAAGTTCATATTATGTGAATGCGAGCATGAAATTGTTATCGTTATCATGACGCAAAAAAATTAAATTAGTCCGTCTTTTGCATGACTAGGCTCACTTTGGCTTTTAAATAGGGATAAATTATAAAATCCATGATAATAGCAATGCTAATTGTATAATAAGTTGGCTCAAATATTAGTAACTTGTTCATAAGGTCGCATGATTCACTTTTATAAGAATTTTATCGTATTTTTGGAAAAATATTTTCACCACTTTTATATGTGGTTTGGGTTGGTTCATCACTGAAATTTTTATGACTTCATGCAGCAGAGTACGAAAACGCGTAAAACGTACAACTTTTGTTTTCCAGGCATTGGAAATCACATAAGGAGCAAAAGTATGGAACCTTGTTGAGGAAAACAAAATGCTGATATACACCATTATATTTGAACAACTTTTTTAATGACGCAGTTGAAGAATTTTCATTAATCTTGTAATTTATGACGACGAATAGTGGAGCAATCAACTTGGTAGAATAGGCGCATTTTTTTCTGGTATGAGTATACTCTCAGTGCAAAATGAGACAGGAGTAATGAGTTTGACCCATTTCACAATATGGCTCCGTGTATTACTCTCATATGCTCTTATCTTATTTATTAGAATCTAGTGAATCTTACGGTACTAAAAGACAGGAATTTTATCTTCATTTGTCTGGATTCACAGACAATCATTTGGTCTATTAATTAAAAAATCATATTTTACTACGCAGCTTGTCCACCAGGGTGTATAATTTTTTCATAAAAATGCGAATAGAATCAATCCTTCCTTCATATTTGTAAACAATCCTCCAACACGTTTGAATACACGTTGGAATCACTTATGACAATCTATATTGTCAAAGCACGTTTTTTGTCAGCTTTGGAGCTGATAAGGAAAAAAATAGATTCCATCATTTTATTTCCCATTTTAATTGGTCTAGTATTTTTTTCCCATGGGCTGTACAAGTTGCAAATTGGTTCGCCAATTGGGCCTTATTGCCTCACTGAAATACAACAGCAAGTAAAAACACAATGAAAACTAAAAGCATTTCTGGCAAACAAGAATATTATCGAGAATGAATAATGTCGTGCATCAAGATGCAGCCTTTAGTTTCCCTACTTTGCCGTATCAGCATCATTTTTTCCTGCCCATTTGTTCCTTGCTTCAAGCCTTACTGTTTTTTCTTACATGGCTATTTGTCAGAAGCTAATTATCTCCTCAAGCGTAGTTCTCACTCAACTCCTCTCATTCTGTTCTCTATGCCTCTCCTCATGAAACTTCTTATCCACAAATTTTTCCTTCAAATCACTACAAGGGAAGCAAGTGTTGAACGGGAAGTTCTAATTATCTCGGGAAAAGTAGGGAGCACAAGTCACTCTCAGAATCATTATTACTCCACTCTTCTTGGATTCCATCTGCACCAAAAGGGAGCAAAAAAACTAAATGTAGGGATGGGAAAAATGAGAATAGCTTTATATCAACTCACTTACTCCGCTGTCCTATTACTATACTTTCACTACAAAGATGCTTATACTGCTCTCAGACTAGAACTGCACATTTTTTCCCTGTGTTGTGTGAGCACCACATAGACATAAGCATGTAATAAATATGGCGGTTCCTTCACTCCATGTTCCCTGCAATTTATATTATATTTCATATGGCTGCTAACTAACTAAAAGTAACCATAGTATGTAGTACATTCTTAACTAACTGCGTACCGTGGTAATAAATATAGTGGAAAGTGTATGGTAGTGGGAGTAAGCTGAAACTAACCATTTACACTTCTCTTATTCCCGTTTTTTGTGTGTTCTTCGCAGGACTATCTAATAATATAAGTGAGAACGCACCAACTAACTACATATAAATAGATACAGGGTTCTTAACTTGCTCACTTTTTCTCCTCTTCTTGATTAAAGACAGGAAAAGGGAAGACGGGGAAAAGTGGGCTTCTGGAGTAGTAAATAAATAGTGCATTACGTTATGTTGTACAGTTAGATATAGCTTACAAAAGAAGGGCACTTGGTTTCTTTCAAACAGCCCTACATAGAACACGGTCTCAAATAATTTATAAGGAAACCTTTAGGAATGAAGCTAAACCACATTGTTTGATTGTGGGCAAAGGTGAAACTTGTTTATAATATGTTTCTTAACATTACTAATAATAAAAGCAAGGTTACAAAACAGCTACAAAATATATAAAACGCTGTTTATTATTAACTTGAATACTAACTAGGGTAAGTATAATGGCTACAACAATTCGTGCCAATCCGTTGTGAATTGTATTCGCAAGATGTATTTACTTAATGACAATATAAGCATTGCAAAAGTTATACATGGTACAATTAAAGTGCTGTAGTTAAATCTAAAAAATGTAGTACTCTTTCCGGCGAGAGCAGCTTTTTTGCATCATCAGATTTGTGGAAATCTGTATATCTTGGCCACTAACTAAAAAAGTTGTATGCCAGAATCCTCATGTTATTAAGTTGGGTCGTCTCATCTGATCCTATAGTGTTATTACTTGCTCCCAGAGTGACTTACTTTGGAATTAGCTCTCTAGGGCTTCACAAGCTTAACAAATGGTAGTCTGCGCCCAACTAACTAAAAAAACATCTTTTCAACAGATATAAAGAGTTTTTTTCTTGTAAGAAAAGGTACAAGCTTTTCACTTTTCTTGGCTCCTGTACTCTGTGTGTGTTAGTTAGTAAATAGGGATGATATATATGAGAGTGCACAGAAAAGATAGCTGCAAGACGCTTGTCTAACTAACCAACTAACTAACTAACCATACAGTTTTATAGAGGACACACAGGCCTACTGACAGTGAGGTGAAAACGCACTTTCTCTTTACACATGACATAAATACACAATACTGGTGCTCACTTTTTTCTTTCAGTGCACACATCCTCTTCTTGATCTTACGTTTTTCCCTACTCATCTAATACAACAATACATTCAAGCTAGTTTTCAACAAAACCAGCAAATTGATTGATTTCTCCTGTGCACAACTTGTTAGTTGGAGTAGATGGCAACCAAAACTTCAGTATTGTATTAGTGCACAACATCATAGCCCTCACTGCATTCCTCCAACCCCCGTCTCCTGGTCGTGGCTCCCTTGGACCACTACTAATGAAATTTTTATAATGTCATGTTAGAGCACATTCAAGGACAAGGTCAATTCAAGTTGTATAACGTGTAATTTTTACCAAAAAAACTACGCGTTATACAACTTGAATTGTAATGCAACTCAAGTTCGGATCCATGGATTTTTGGTTCCGTTACGAAACCAGCTAGCTCATTTTATGCAATCCCTATAAAATGCGATTGCAAATTCTGTCGATGGCAATTCTTATGCAGTATTTATCGTGTAGATTCACGATGAATTATTGATCAAGAGTGGCGTGTAATCACCCAAGCCGTGGTTTACAATAGCAGCGTCCCAAATGAAAGGTCACAGTTAAGTAATTAACATTGAAAAATTACTCATGCAAAGATTTTCCCAGTTTATTTTTTGCGAGTTAATTTCAAATGTACAGTTTTTAAAGCGACTAGAATTTCCCATAGATTCTGTCATAGTTAGAAATAAACATAGAAGCTATACTCCATATAATTCATCAAGTCAGCAAACCAGTGAGATTACTCTAATTCAGTCAGGCCAATAGTACAGTTAGCTACAATTATGTGCTCCCTTAATATTAAAAATACTCAAACTACAGTATTGAGTGCATATATCATGACCTAACTGGCTTTCACTTCATTTCACATCATTCAATAAACTTTGATTTTCTGTTTACTATCAGTGCTTCCTTATTAACATACCAATGTCACTAACTTATATAAACAATGACGTAGTTCTAAGAATTGCTGCACAGAAAGCACTCCATATGAGCCGCCTATAATAAAGTACCAGTGAAAAGGCCCGTTCTACGCACGGGCGACTAACAAAATAATATCACATCAGTTGAACCCATAAAATAAACGCTAAATTTTTTATTCGCTTACATGCATTTTAGGCTTAATTTTTTGCATTTGTACGACTTACTAACTTGAGATAGGATAGCGCTAATTAAGGATGCGACAAAATAACCGGCAGTAGGGTAACGTAATATCAGTGTGCGACACAAAAGAGGCATTTACGAACGCCTGGGCAATATTTA
>Ga0210040_10011212_pt1 | contig 10179 bp, 6 predicted proteins | sample CryGeyCG12114_NA_FD_185462 | JGI IMG/M metagenome (GOLD analysis project Ga0210040, IMG submission 185462) | Groundwater microbial communities from aquifer - Crystal Geyser CG19_WC_8/21/14_NA (SPAdes) (version 2) | ecosystem: Environmental > Aquatic > Deep subsurface > Groundwater | place: USA...
TCGACATCAGCGAGCCGTAAACACCGCCATTGGAGATGGTGAAGGTGCCCCCTTGCATATCGGCCATGGAAAGCTGGCCGTCCCGCGCCTTTTTGCCCAGCGCGTTGATTGCCTTCTCGATGCCGGCAATGGTCATGCCGTCAGCATCGCGCACCACAGGAACAACGAGGCCCTTCTCGGTGCCCACAGCTACGCCAATGTGGGCGTAGTTCTTGTAAATCAGGTCATCGCCATCGATCTCGGCGTTGAGCGAGGGGATTTCCTTGAGCGCGTGCACCACGGCCTTGGTGAAAAACCCCATGAAGCCGAGCTTTACGCCGTGCTTTTTTTCAAAAAGGTCCTTGTACTGCCCACGAAGGTCCATCACCGGCTTCATGTCCACCTCGTTAAAGGTGGTCAGCATGGCGGCCGTGTTCTGCGCGTCCTTGAGGCGCCGCGCAATCGTCTGGCGCAGCCGGGTCATGCGAACGCGTTCTTCGCGTTCCGCGTCGTCAACAGCGACCGGCGCGCGCGGTGCGGGCGCTTTTGCATTGCTTTGAGGGGCGGGCGCACTTTGCGGCTCCGGTCCCCGGAGCACATCGGCGGCGCTTTGCTGCGTTTCGGTCTGGCGTTGCTCAGTTGTCGACTTGGTGCGCGTTTCAGCCCCTTCGGGCATGGGGTCGGGAATGGCAGCAGTCGCTGTTGCCCCCTGGCTCGCATTGGCCGGCCGGCTTATCGCCGCAAGCACGTCTTCCTTGAGGACCTGGCCGCGGCGCCCTGATCCCTCGACAGCGCCGTTGCCTAGATTGTTTTCATTCATCAGTTTGGACGCTGATGGGCTTGGCGGGGTGGAATTGCCGTAGCTCCCCCCGTTCGTACCGGTTTGCAGCGTCCCCAGATCACGCGGACCGTTGTCCTCAGCCGATGACGGCTGCGGCGGAGCCGATGCCGCGGTTTGCTGCGAAGGGGCACTGGTCGCGCCGGCCACGCCGATCGCGCCAATCAGGGCGCCAACATTGACCGTGTCGCCCGGGTTGGCCGAAATTGCCTCAAGTACACCAGCTGCCGGCGCGGGCACTTCAATGGTGACCTTGTCGGTTTCCAGTTCCACCACCGGCTCTTCGGCCGAAACGGTGTCGCCGACCCGCTTGAACCATTGTCCGATAGTTGCTTCGGTCACGCTCTCGCCGAGGGTGGGCACCCGGATATCTGTTGACATAAAACTTGTCCCTTCACCGACACGGCACGTTGCGCCGCATCCCTTTACCGTGATTTGCCGCGTCTGCCTATTTGCCGAAAGCTTCTTCGAGCAAGGTTGCGAGCTGCGCCAGATGGGTGCGCATCAGCCCCGTCGCCGTAGAGGCGGACGCCGGGCGCCCCACATAGCGGGGCCGCTGCCCGGACCGGCCAAGCTGGTCCATCAGCCAATCGAGATAGGGCTGCACGAATGCCCAGGCTCCCATGTTCTTGGGCTCTTCTTGCGCCCAAACCACGTCAGCATTCGGAAAACGGCTGAGCTCGTCCAGAACGGCCTTGGCCGGGAACGGGTAAAGCTGTTCCACGCGCAGCAGGTAAACGTCGTTCAACCCACGCTTTTCGCGGTCTTCGAGCAGGTCGTAATAGACCTTGCCCGAGCACAGCACGACCCGGCGGATGGCGTGGTCGGGCGCCAGCTTGATCGTCGTCTTAGGCGTGCCCGGAGCTTCCGCATCGTCCCAGAGAAGACGATGAAAGCACGAATCGGGACCAAATTCCGCAATCCCGGAGACCGCCCGCTTGTGCCGCAGCAGCGACTTGGGCGTCATCAGGATCAGCGGCTTGCGAAAATCGCGCTTCACCTGCCGGCGCAAGATGTGGAAGTAATTGGCCGGGGTGGTGCAATTGGCGACCTGCAGATTGTCTTCCGCGCACAGCTGCAGATACCGTTCGAGACGGGCCGACGAGTGTTCCGGCCCTTGACCTTCATAGCCATGCGGCAGGAGCATCACCAGGCCAGACATGCGGAACCACTTGCGCTCGCCGCCCGAGATGAACTGATCGATCACCACCTGCGCGCCATTGGCGAAGTCGCCGAACTGGGCTTCCCAAAGCGTCAGCGCCTTTGGCTCGGCAAGCGAATAGCCGTACTCGAAGCCGAGCACCGCTTCTTCCGAAAGCATGGAGTTGATAACCTCGTAGCGGCACTGATCCGCCTCAAGGTTGTTGAGCGGGGTATAGCTGGTGTCGGCCTGCTGGTCGTACAAAACGGTGTGGCGCTGCGAAAAGGTACCGCGTTCCACGTCCTGACCGGACAAGCGTACGGGGTGATTTTCGGTGACCAATGTGCCAAAGGCCAGTGCCTCGGCCAGGGCCCAATCGATGCCCTCTCCCGCTTGAACCGCAGCAAGGCGGTTATCGAGGAAGCGCTTGACCGTCCGGTGCACCTGTAGATCCGAAGGCACTTCATTGAGCTTTGTGCCGATCTTGACCAGTTGGTCCATCTCGACGCCGGTCTGGCCACGGCGCGGCCCTTCGGCTTCGGCAGTCCGCATGTCCTTCCATTGCCCATCGAGCCAGTCGGCCTTGTTGGGCTTGAAGTCCTGGCCGCCTTCGAACTCGGTTTCGAGTTTGGAGCGCCATTCGGCCTTGAGCGCGTCGACGTCTTCGCGCGTGACCAGGCCTTCGCCCACCAGCTTGTCGCTGTAGAGTTCCAGCGTAGTCTTGTGCGCCCGGATCTTGGCGTACATGAGCGGTTGCGTGAAGCTTGGCTCGTCGCCTTCATTGTGGCCAAAGCGCCGGTAGCAGAACATGTCGATCACCACCGGCCGGCCGAACTTTTGCCGGTATTCGGTCGCGACCTTGGCAACAAACACCACGGCCTCCGGATCGTCCCCGTTCACATGGAACACCGGCGCCTCGATCATCTTGGCAACATCGGTGGGATAGGGCGAGGAACGCGAATACATCGGCGCCGTGGTAAAGCCGATCTGGTTGTTGATCACGACATGGATCGACCCGCCGGTCCGGTGGCCACGGAGGCCCGAAAGCCCCAGGCACTCGGCCACCACGCCTTGGCCGGCAAAGGCGGCGTCGCCGTGGATCAACAGCGGCAGCACCATGGAGCGGTCAACCCGCGAGCCCTGCTGGGGCAATTCAGAAAGCTTGCCTTCCGGGGCGAGGTGCTGGTCCTGCTTGGCCCGAGCCTTGCCCAGCACCACGGGATCCACGATCTCGAGATGGCTCGGATTGGCGGTGAGGGAAAGGTGGACCGTGTTGCTGTCAAATTCGCGGTCGGCTGAAGCGCCGAGGTGATATTTCACGTCACCCGATCCTTCCACCTCTTCAGGGTAGAAGGATCCGCCCTTGAACTCGTGGAACAAGGCGCGATGCGGCTTGCCGATCACCTGGGTCAAGACGTTCAAACGGCCGCGATGGGCCATGCCGAACACGATGTCCTTGACCCCAAGTGCCCCGCCTCGCTTGATGATCTGCTCAAGGGCGGGGATCAGCGCTTCGCCGCCATCGAGACCGAAGCGCTTGGTGCCGGTGTACTTGACGTCAAGGAACTTCTCGAAGCCTTCAGCTTCAACAAGCTTGTTCAGAATCGCCTTCTTACCTTCGGCGGTGAAGGTGATTTCCTTATCGGGTCCTTCGATGCGTTCCTGGATCCACTGCTTGGATTCAGGGTCGGAGATGTGCATGAACTCAACGCCGACCGTCGAGCAATAGGTGCGCTGCAGGATGGCGAGCATCTCGGGCACGGTGGCGAACTCGACGCCGAGATAGTTGTCGATAAAAATCTTGCGATCGTAATCGGCCGGCATAAACCCGTAGGTCTTCGGATCGAGTTCCGGTGCCGGCTCGTCGGCCTTGAGCTTTAAGGGGTCAAGATCGGCATGCAGGTGTCCGCGCATGCGATAAGCGCGGATCATCATGATGGCGTGAATAGAGTCACGCGTGGCCTGATGGACGTCTTCGGGCTTAACCGGGGCTGGCGCTTCCCCGCCTTTGGCTTCTGCTGCTGCCTTGGTCTTCAGCGCTTTTTCGGTTTTGACCGCGATATCGCCCCAGTTACCGTCAAGGGCAGACACAAGCTCGCCATTGGCTGCCTGCGGCCAGTCGGCGCGTGCCCACGAGGGGCCGGCCGTGTTGCGCCGCGCGTCCTGCGCAGAGTCTTCCAACCTGCCGAAAAAAGTCGCCCATGTAGGGTCGACACTACTGGGGTCGGTTTTGAACCGGGCGTAAAGATCGTCGATGTAGGCCGCGTTCCCTCCGTACAAAAAGGAGGTCAGCAGGAACTCGTCGTTCTTCTCATGTCGTGTCATGGCATCTGCGGGAGGCAAGCCCGCCATCCTTCAAACGACCGGCAGGCGCCGCGCCTGTTTTCTTGGTCGGTTTTTCGGGCCGGAGGATTGCCCGTTTCCGCTTCGTCTCAGATTTGGGTTAAGGCGTCCTCCACGCCAGAACCGTTTATCCCTGCAGCACGTCCCTGAGCGTGACGCCAATGCGCGCCGGCGACTTGGAAACAGCGATTCCCGCCGATTCCATGGCCGCGATTTTGTCTTCGGCGCCGCCTTTACCACCCGAAATTACGGCACCAGCATGACCCATCGTGCGTCCAGCTGGAGCCGTCAGGCCCGCAATAAAGCCGGCCATAGGCTTGGAGCGGCCGCGCTTGCGTTCATCGATCAGGAACTGCGCCGCATCTTCCTCGGCCGAGCCGCCGATCTCACCGATCATGATGATCGACTTGGTCGCTTCGTCGGCGAGGAACATCTCCAACATGTCGATAAATTCCGTGCCCTTGACCGGATCGCCGCCGATGCCGACCGCAGTCGTTTGGCCGAGACCGGCATTGGTGGTCTGGAACACTGCCTCATAGGTAAGCGTCCCCGAGCGGGAAACAATGCCCACTGAGCCTACCGAGAAGATGGATCCTGGCATGATGCCGATCTTGCACTGTTCGGGCGTCAACACGCCGGGGCAGTTGGGCCCGATCAGGCGCGACTTCGACTTCTGCAGCTTGGCCTTGACCCGCACCATGTCCAGAACCGGCACGCCTTCGGTAATGCACACGATCAGCGGGATTTCCGCATCGATGGCTTCCTCGATCGCTGCGGCGGCGCCCGCGGGGGGCACATAGATCACCGATGCGTTGGCCTCGGTCCGTTCTTTGCCCTCCGCTACGCTGGCGAAAACCGGCAGGCTGGCCGATCCGTCGATTCCGGACGTCCAGGTCTCGCCCGCTTTTTTCGGGTTCACCCCGCCCACCATCTGCGTGCCATGGTAGGCAAGCGCTTGTTCAGTGTGGAAAGTGCCGGTCTTGCCGGTCAGACCCTGCACCAGGACACGCGTGTTCTTGTCAACGAGAATGGACATCGGCTTCAGGTCTCAGGGTTCGAAATGATAATCGGAGATGGGGAGCGACCAGCATGGCCGGGGCTCGAATAAAGGCGTGAAGCGGCGGGCAAATGTGTCATGACCGGCTTTGCCACAGATCCATGGTCAGCACGCTCCGCTCTGGCGCACTGCTGATTGTAATAGTCAGCAGCGGCTCAAGTCCGGGGCGCTTCAAGGTTCCCTGCGGGCCGGTGTCGCTGGAATAGATCTTGCCATCAAGCGGCCCCAGGCTGCTCTTGCCTTCAAGGCTCGTTTTAAGTGCAGCGGCGTCCTCGAAGCTCAGCACGCGGTCCAGTTCGACCACGCAGGTTTCCCGCTCTGCATCGGGATACACCTGCGACGTCACCACGACGGTTCGAGGCGTGTCCTTGCCCATGAAGGTTGCTGTTTGCCAGCCGAAAGCGATCGGCTGGTTGGAAATGCGCGACAGCCCGGTTGCCGCACGAGCTGCGTCCAGATCCGTCCGCGACAACACGGCTGCGGTGCAAAGCTCGGTAAAGTCCGCCATTGTCCCTTCGGCCTTGGCCGGGCCGCCAGCCAAACAGATGGCGGCCAGCACGAGGGCAGATCGGGCGAGCGGGCCGGAAAACATCAGGCCCGGCCCTGGACGGCCGAAACGATCTTCTGGGCCGCATCGTCAAGATCGTCGGCGGAGATGACGTTCAGATCGCTGGCGTCCAGCATCGCCTTGCCCTCGGTGACCCGCGTGCCTTCGAGGCGAACAACCAGCGGCACCTTCAAGCCGACTTCCTTGACCGCCGTCAGCACACCCTCGGCAATCACGTCGCAGCGCATGATGCCGCCAAAGATGTTGACCAGGATGCCTTTGACGTTTGGATCGGCGGTGATGATCTTGAAGGCTGCGGTGACTTTTTCGGTAGTCGCGCCACCGCCCACGTCGAGGAAGTTGGCGGGCTCGGCGCCATAAAGCTTGATGATATCCATGGTGGCCATGGCAAGGCCCGCGCCGTTGACCATGCAGCCGATGGTGCCGTCGAGCGCCACATAGGCCAGGTCGTACTTGCTGGCCTCGATTTCCTTTTCGTCTTCCTCGGAAAGGTCCCGAAGGGCCGCAATATCGGCGTGGCGAAAGGCTGCGTTGTTATCAAAGCTGACTTTGGCGTCGAGCACCCGTAGGTGCCCGTCGGTCATGACGATCAGCGGATTGACCTCCAGGAGGCCCATGTCTTTTTCAACAAAGGCCTTGTAGAGCGCCTTGAACAGTGCCCCGGCATCCTCGCGCGCGGTTTCATCGAGCTTTAAGGCCGTACACAGCGCTTCCACGTCTTCCGAGGACACCCCGGTTGTGGGGTCAATACCAACGGTGACGATTTTTTCGGGGGTGTCGTGGGCCACCGTTTCGATGTCCATGCCGCCCTCGGTGGACACAACGAAAGCAACAAGGCCGGTGGTCCGGTCAACCAGGATCGAAAGGTAAAGCTCGCGCGCGATATCGGCACCGTCTTCGATGTAAAGGCGGTTGACCATTTTGCCCGCCGGGCCGGTCTGCTTGGTCACCAGCGTCTTGCCCAGCATTTCACGGGCGTTGCTGGCCGCATCTTCCACCGAGCGCGCCAGGCGCACGCCGCCCTTGGCGTCGGGCCCGAGTTCGGTGAACCGGCCCTTGCCGCGGCCGCCGGCATGGATCTGCGATTTGACCACATAAAGCGGGCCGGGCAGCGAGCGGGCGGCCGCTTCGGCCTCATCGGCCGAGGTGATAGCGACGCCGCTGGCAACGGGCACGCCATAGGTCTTGAGCAGAGCCTTGGCCTGATATTCGTGGATGTTCATGGTCAACCCTTCGCAATAGAGACCGGGATAAACCGGACCTGATCCTTCGGAAGGCTCAGGATTTGAAACAGGCTCTGGACGAAATCTAGCGCGGGCCGCCCTCACAGGGCCGTGTTTGAACCGGTGAGGGCGGAGGCGGGATGGCGGGTTAGCCGAGCTTGGGGGCGATCTTTTTGCAGGCGGCGATCAGCCCTTCGACGGAACCGACCGAATTGTCGAAAGCCTTCTGCTCGGCGCCGTTAAGATCAATCTCGACGATCTTTTCAACGCCACCGGCACCGATCACCACGGGCACGCCGACATAGGTGTTCTTCACGCCATATTGGCCGTTCAGGAAGGCGGCGGCGGGGAGAACGCGCTTCTTGTCCATAAGATAGCTCTCCGCCATGGCAATGGCCGCTGTTGCCGGCGCGTAGAAAGCCGAGCCGGTCTTTAGGAGCCCGACGATCTCGGCGCCACCATCGCGGGTCCGCTGAATCATGGCGTCGAGCCGCTCGCGGCTGAGCCAGCCGGTCTTGACCAGATCGGTCAAGGGAATGCCGCCAACGGTGGAATAGCGCGGTAGGGGTACCATCGTGTCGCCATGCCCGCCCAGCACGAAGGCCGTGACGTCCTCAACAGAAACCTTGAGCTCATCAGCGATGAAGTGGCGAAAGCGCGCGGAGTCCAGAACGCCGGCCATGCCAACCACGCGGTTGGGCGGCAGGCCTGAAAACTTCTGCAGGGCCCAAACCATCGCATCGAGCGGATTGGTGATGCAGATCACAAATGCATCAGGCGCGTACTTGGAAAGGCCGGCGCCAACCTGCTCCATCACCTTAAGGTTGATTTCCAAAAGGTCGTCGCGGCTCATGCCGGGCTTGCGCGGGACGCCGGCGGTGACGATCACCACGTCAGCGCCGGCAATATCCTTGTACTCGGACGTCCCTTTGATGTTGGCGTCAAACCCGTCCACCGGACCGGACTGCGACAGGTCCAGCGCCTTACCTTGCGGCACGCCATCCACGATGTCGAACAGGATCACGTCGCCAAGGCCTTTCAGGGCGGCCAGATGGGCAAGCGTGCCCCCGATCTGCCCCGCACCGATAAGAGCGATCTTCTTGCGCGCCATGGGAGGTCCTTGTGTTTTGGGAGGGGCGATTTGTCGCGCACGTCTTAGCCCCAGACCCCATCGGGCGCAAGTCAGCCGTTGGTGTCCGTATGCGCTTGCTTGCGGTTGTTGAGGTAGTCTTCTGAACTCATTTCGATCAGCCGCGAAACGGTCCGTGCAAACTCGAACCTGGTCTTGTCGTCAGCGCCAAGTTGTTCAAGTGGAACAGCAAAGCTCGCGGCAAGCCGAACGCCTCGATCATACAGCGTGTCGATCAGCAGGATGAAGCGCTTGGATGCATCGCTGCGCGTCCGATCGAAAGCGGAAATGTTCTCGATCATCACCGTGTCGAAGGCCTGGGCGATGCGGAGGAAATCACGCGCACCCAATGGGCTGTCGAGCAAGTTCGTGGCGGAAAAGCGCGCTGCTCCCATGGCCGTGCGCGGCACCGGAATCGTGCGCCCCAAAGACTGGACTGACCCTGGCTGGCCGGCGATCCCACCGGTCAGCCGGAGCCACAATTTCTCCATCTGCGGTCCGGTTTGCTCTGGCGGGCCGAACTGGAACACCTGCTCGCCCTCGAACTTCAAGCGTCGATAATCGGTCGGGCCGTTAAGACTGACTACCGCGGTCCGTTGTTCGAGCAGGCTGATAAACGGCAAGAACAGCTGCCGGTTGAGCCCGTTTTCATAAAGCCGGTCGGGGGAAACATTGGAGGTCGCCACCAGCACCACGCCCCGCCCGAACAGGTGCTCGAACAAGCGGCCGAGCAGCATGGCGTTGGTGATGTCGTTGACGTGGAACTCATCAAGGCAAAGAAGCCGGATGTCATCCGCCAGCGGGCCTGCGACCGCCGCCACCGGATCGGTGTCGTCGCCGCTCGATTTTGCGACGGCGCGAAACTGCGCAATCTTCTCGTGCACCTCGTCCATGAACTCGTGAAAATGGACGCGGCGCTTACGCCGGGTTGGCGCGGCCTCAAAAAACAAGTCCATCAGCATGGTCTTGCCGCGGCCGACATCGCCGACCAGGTAGACGCCCTTCACCGGGGCAGGAGGGCGGCGGAACAGGCGGCCCATGAATCCACCGCTTGTGTCCTCGCCGAGCGAGCGCGTAACTGCGTCGAGCACATGTGCGGCGCCCCGCTGCTGCGGGTCGTCCCGCAGCGCCCCAGTAGCGACGAGCTGCCCATAGCCGGCTGAAACCGGCCCCTCGGGCAGCGTTGAATGGTCGGAAGCGAGCACGCCTTGAGCCGGCAGAACGCCGAAGCGAGCCGGGTTTAGCCCGCCATCGAGATGGCAGCGCCACCGGCGCTGGTGCCGATAAAGCGATTACCCGATGTTACCATGGCGGCAATCATCTTGCCTGCTTCGTCAAACAGCTGCACCTGGGTGCCGGCCACCGACCAGGAGGCCACGGCCGAGAGACCCGAAATGGTGCAGCCCGGAGTGGACGCACGATAGCGCTGCGTACCGGTCTTGGGTGTGTTGGTCAGGTTCAAGCGGCACTGGTCGGGTCCGCTGCTGATGGTCCAGGTGCCCGTAAGCTTGTCGACCGAGGGCCCGCCCGTCAAATCGCGCGCTCCAGCCGCTGGCGCCCCGACCGTCGCGGGGGCGGTCGGATTGATGCTCGCGGTGGTCATCGGGGTGGTTGACGGCACGTTGGCCATCCCCGGGGTGACCGAGGGAACGCTGGTCATCCCCGGGGTGACCGAGGGAACGTTGGTCATCCCCGGCGTCGTGGAGGTGACCGGTCCAAACGTGCTGTTGGGCGTTTGCGGCTGCACGCCGCCCAGTTGCGGGGTGCCCGAAAGGCCGGGCGCCGGCTGCGAACTGGTTTGCAGCGGGGGCAGCGAGGAACTGTTGACGTTGCTGTTGGGCAATGGCTGCAATTGTTGGGGCTGGCCGACGGTGTTGACCGCAACCTCCTCCGATCCTCCA
>Ga0210040_10011213_pt1 | contig 10178 bp, 9 predicted proteins | sample CryGeyCG12114_NA_FD_185462 | JGI IMG/M metagenome (GOLD analysis project Ga0210040, IMG submission 185462) | Groundwater microbial communities from aquifer - Crystal Geyser CG19_WC_8/21/14_NA (SPAdes) (version 2) | ecosystem: Environmental > Aquatic > Deep subsurface > Groundwater | place: USA...
CTGCTGACGACGTGCGTCAGCGTGGCCAAGGCGGTCCAGGACTGAGCGGGGCGGCCGAGGGGTGCGAGGATGCCGCCATGACCGCCCGCGTGCTCACCGTGCAGGCGGGCCGGGTCCGGCCGGCGTCGTGGGCCGGGCGGCCGCAGCAGACCGCGATCGACAAGGCCCCGGTCACCGGTCCCGTCGCCGTGCGCAGGCTGGGGCTGGACGGTGACGAGATCGGCGACCCGCGCTTCCACGGCGGGGTGCACAAGGCCGTCTACGCCTTCGCCGCGGAGGACCTCGAGGCGTGGTCGCGCGACCTCGGCCGGCCGGTGCCGCACGGGATGTTCGGGGAGAACCTGACCACCGTGGGCATCGACCCCAACCACGCCGTGCTCGGCGAGCACTGGCGGATCGGGACCGCGCTGCTGTCCCCCGCGGAGATCCGCACGCCGTGCGCCACCTTCGCGAAGTGGCTGGGCCCGCCGCTACACGCAGGCGGGGCGCTTCGGCTGCTACCTCCAGGTGCTCGAGGAGGGCACGCTGGAGACCGGCGACGAGATCGTGGTCGAGCACCGGCCCGCGCACGGGGTCACCGTGGCCGACATGTTCGCGGCCTTCATGACCGACCGCTCGCTGATGTCCCGGCTGCTCGAGGTCGACGGCCTGCCCGACGAGGTGTACGCCGTCGCCCGCCGGTCCGTTGCGGCTGACCCGGCGGAAACAGGGCGGTAACCTACCCGCGGGTCACCGGCTCGCCTGGGTCGTGCTGGTCCCCGCGACGCACCCCCGAGCCCTTGGAGAGCGATGTCCGCGAGCACCGTGACCAGCCCCGACATGTCCGTGATCGAGGGCCGCGCCCCCAGTGTCGGTCGGCAGTTCTTCGACCGGGTGGCGGCGTCCGCGTCGCGGGAGGCCTACCGCTACCCCGTCGGTGACAGCTGGGAGTCGATGACCTGGGCCGAGGCCGGCGAGCGGGTGACCCGGATCGCGGCCGGCCTGGTGGCCCTGGGGGTCGAGCCCGAGCAGCGGGTCGGCATCGCCTCGCACACCCGCGTCGAGTGGATCCTCGCCGACCTCGCGGTGATGGCGGCCGGGGCGGCGACCACCACGGTCTACCCGTCGTCGAACGCCGACGACGTCCGCTTCATCGTCGCCGACTCCGAGTGCCGCGTCGTGTTCGCTGAGGACGCCGGCCAGGTCGCGAAGCTGCGCGAGCACCGCTCCGAGCTGCCGCACCTGGACACGGTGGTGACCTTCGGTGACGACGCAGGCGACGCGGGCGACGACTGGGTGATCGGCCTGGCCGACCTGGAGGCGCAGGGCGAGCGGCTGCTGCGCGAGCAGCCCGACGTCGTCTCGGAGCGCACCGACGCGACCGGCCCGGGGTCGCTGGCCACCTTGATCTACACCTCGGGCACCACCGGCCGTCCCAAGGGCGTGCGGCTGCTGCACCGGGCCTGGACCTACGAGGGCACCGCGATCCAGGCCCAGCGCATCCTGTCCGAGGACGACCTGCAGTTCCTGTGGCTGCCGATGGCGCACTCCTTCGGCAAGGTGCTGCTGTCCACCCAGCTCGCCATCGGGTTCCCGACCGCGGTCGACGGCCGGGTCGACAAGATCATCGACAACCTCGCGGTCGTGAAGCCGACGTTCATGGGCGCCGCCCCACGGATCTTCGAGAAGGCCTACTCCCGCATCGTCACGATGCAGGCCTCCGAGGGCGGCCTGAAGGAGAAGCTGTTCACGCGGGCGTTCACGGTCGGGCTGGAGGTCGACGCGCTGCGCCGCGAGGGCAAGCCCGTCGGCTTCCTGCTCGCCCGGCAGCACGCGGTGTTCGACAAGCTGGTCTTCGCCAAGGTGCGCGAGCGCTTCGGCGGCCGGGTGCGGTTCTTCATCTCCGGCTCCGCGGCGCTGAACCGGGAGATCGCGGAGTGGTTCGGCGCGGCCGGGATCACCATCCTCGAGGGCTACGGGCTGACCGAGACCGCGGCGGGGTCCTTCGTGAACCACCCCGAGGACAACCGCTTCGGCACCGTCGGCCCGGTCATCCCCGGCACCGAGGTGCGCATCGCCGCCGACGGCGAGGTGCTGGTCCGGGGCCCGGGGGTCATGGAGGGCTACCACCACCAGCCCGAGGAGACCGCCGAGGCGCTGACCCCCGACGGTTGGCTCCGCACCGGCGACATCGGCGAGCTTGACGCCGACGGCTACCTGAGGATCACCGACCGCAAGAAGGACCTGTTCAAGACCTCCGGCGGGAAGTACATCGCCCCGTCGGCCATCGAGTCGCAGTTCAAGGCGATCTGCCCCTACGCCGGTCAGTTCCTGGTGCACGGCAACGAGCGCAACTTCGTCGTCGCGCTGATCACCTTGGACCAAGAGGCGCTCGAGGGCTGGGCGGCCGAGAACGGGATGGCCGGGACGTCGTACGCCGACGTGCTCGACTCCGAGAAGGTCAAGACGATGGTCGGCGGCTACGTCGACACCCTCAACCAGCGGCTGAACCGGTGGGAGACGGTGAAGAAGTGGATCCTGCTCGACCACGACCTGACCGTCGAGTCCGGTGAGCTGACCCCGTCGCTCAAGGTCAAGCGCAAGGTCGTGGAGTCGAACTACCACGACGAGATCGACGCGCTCTACGCCTGACCCGCGGCTTTCGGCCGGCGGGAGAGGATGGGGGCATGCCGTCCGTCCTGCCCGAGGGGGAGCCCGCCCCCGCCGACGGGTCGCTGCCGACCTCGGCGATCGACGGCGTGGGCACCCGGCCGTTCGGCTTCTACGTGCACGTCCCGTTCTGCACGGTCCGCTGCGGCTACTGCGACTTCAACACCTACACCGCCGAGGACCTGGGCGGTGCCGGCTCGGCGCCGGGTGCCTCACGCGCGTCGTACGCCGACGCGGCGATCGCCGAGGTGCGCGCGGCGCGACGGGTGCTCGGCGCCGCGGACGTGCCGGTGCAGACCGTCTTCTTCGGCGGCGGCACCCCGACCCTGCTCGACCCCGGTGACCTGACCCGGGTCGTCGCCGCGATCGAAGAGGAGTTCGGGCTGGTGCCCGGGGCGGAGGTGACCACCGAGTCCAACCCTGACAGCGTGGACGCCGCGGACCTCGCGCGGCTGCGCGAGGGCGGCATCACCCGCGTCTCGTTCGGGATGCAGTCCTCGGTCTCGCACGTGCTGCGGGTGCTCGACCGCACCCACGACCCGGCGCGGGTGCCGCAGGCGGTGCGGTGGGCGCGCGAGGCCGGCTTCGACCAGGTCAGCCTGGACCTGATCTACGGCACACCGGGGGAGTCGGCCGCCGACTGGGAGGCCTCGCTCGAGGCGGCCCTGGCCTGCGAGCCGGACCACCTCTCGGCGTACGCCCTGATCGTCGAGGACGGCACGGCCCTGGCTCGCCAGGTGCGCCGCGGCGAGGTGCCCGGTGGTCGTGGGCCCGACGACGACGACCTCGCCGACAAGTACCTTGCGGCCGACGCAGCGCTGTCCGCGGCGGGACTGGGGTGGTACGAGGTGTCGAACTGGGCCCGGACGCCGCAGGCCGCGTGCCGGCACAACGAGCTCTACTGGACCGGCGCCGACTGGTGGGGCGTCGGCCCCGGTGCGCACTCCCACGTCGGCGGCGTGCGGTGGTGGAACGTCAAGCACCCCACGGCGTACGCCGGCCGCCTCGCCCAGGGCATCAGCCCGGCCCACGGCCGCGAGGTGCTCGACGCGGAGACCCGCCGCGTGGAGCGGGTGCTGCTGGAGACCCGGCTGCGCGCCGGGCTGCCCGTCGACGTGCTCGACGCCGCCGGACGAGCCGCCCTGCCCGACCAGGTCGCCCGCGGGCTGGTCGAGCCGGTGCCCGAGGACCGGGTCGTGCTGACCACCCGCGGCCGGCTGCTCGCCGACGCCGTGGTCCGCGACCTGCTGGGCTGACCGCTGGGCTCGGGGTCCGCTGGGGAGGCGGACGGTCCCCGGGTGGCCGATTACCAGGGTATGCAGGAAATCTGGTGCTCCCCATGGGCCGCGACCCATGGGAAGCATCAGATCTCCATGGGGAGGCGTGCAGATTTCCTGCATACCATGGTGATCTGGTGACGGATGTGACGGGACGGCGTCGCGCCTCACGGCGTACGCCGGGCAGTGACCGCCCACGCGGGGTACGCCGGGCAGTGACCGCCCGCACGGCGTACGCCGAGGGCGCACCGCCGCGCGCCGTACGCCTCGCCGTCCTGGCGTCGCAGTCTGGACCGGGACGCGTCAGGGCTGGGTGACGAAGTCGATGAGCTCCTCGACGCGGCCGAGCAGGCTGGGCTCGAGGTCGGCGTAGGACCGCACCCCGCCGAGGATGTGCTTCCACGCCCGGGCGATGTCGGCCTGGTCGCGGTGCGGCCAGCCCATCGCCTGGCAGATGCCCTTCTTCCACTCGATGTCGCGAGGCACCCGGGGCCAGGCCTCGATCCCGAAGCGGGCCGGCTTCACCGCCGCCCAGATGTCGATGAACGGGTGCCCGACCACGAGCACGTGCTTGCCCACGGGGCTCGTGGCGACCGAGGCGGCGATCCGGCTCTCCTTGGAGCCGGGCACCAGGTGGTCGACCAGCACCCCGACGCGCCGCTCGGGCCCGGGCCGGAAGTCGCGGAGGTGCTCGGGCAGGTCGTCGACGCCCTCGAGGTACTCCACGACGACACCTTCGACCCGCAGGTCGTCGCCCCAGACCTTCTCCACCAGCTCGGCGTCGTGGCGTCCCTCGACGAAGATCCGGCTCGCCCGGGCGACGCGCGCCGTGGTGCCCGGGACGGCGACCGAGCCGGACGCGGTGCGGGTCGGCGCCTGCGGGCCGCTGCGCGCGGGTGGCACCAGGATCACCGGCACCCCCTCGAGCAGGAAGCCGGTGCCGATCGGGAACGTGCGCCGCTTCTGTCGCCGGTCCTCCAGGGTCACCGTGCCCAGGTCGCGCTCCACGGCGACGATCTCGCCGCACCAGTCGGTGGTGACCTCCTCCACGACCAGTCCCAGGTCGGCCGAGATCTCCACCGCGCGGCCGCGGCGCGGCGCACGCCAGTCGGTGTTGAGCACGTCGGTGCCGTAGCGGTCGTGACCGGGGGAGGGTGGGTGCACCCGTGAACCGTAGGTGCCGCCGCCCCCAGGACCCACGAACGGCACGCCGGACTTGCAGATAGAACACTCGCGATATATCGTCTACCTATCGGCGACAGTCGCCGGTGCAGACGAAGGAGAACCACATGAGTGACAACAGTCCATGGGACCAGCCGCGAGGCGGCGGCCCGAGACGACGTGGCGAAGGCGGCCCGGACGAGCGCCCGCGCCGAGGCGGACCCGACGACCGGGGCCGAGGAGGCCGCGGTGACTTCCGTGGGTCCCGCGGGCCCGGCGGTCGAGGCCCCTGGGGCGCGACGCCGCCGTGGGTGCAGGGCATCATCGACATGGCCCAGGGCGGTGGGGAGTCCGGCTACGGCCGCGGCCGCCACCACCGGGGTCCCAAGGTCCGGCGCGGCGACGTGCGCGCGGCCATCCTGGACGTGCTGGCCGGGGAGCCGATGAACGGCTACCAGATCATCCAGCAGATCGCCGAGCGCAGCGGCGGTGCGTGGAAGCCGAGCCCCGGCTCGGTGTACCCGACCGTCCAGCAGCTCGAGGACGAGGGACTCGTCGAGGGTCAGGAGGGGTCCGGCAAGCGGCTCCTGCAGCTCTCCGAGGAGGGTCGCGCCTACGTCGCGGAGCACCCCGACGAGATCGCCGCCACCTGGCAGCCGTTCGACCAGCCGGACCAGCCCGAGGAGGCCGGTGACCTCAAGCCGGTGATCGGGCAGATGATGGGCGCGGTGTGGCAGCTGGTCGTGTCCGGCACCCCGCAGCAGCGGGCCACGGCCGCGGAGATCCTCGCCGACACCCGCCGCAAGCTGTACGGCGTGCTGGCCGACGGCGACCCCGAGGCGCCCGAGCAGCCGGAGTCGTGACCCGGCACGACGTGCGCGGCCCGGTCAGATGAGCGGCAGGGACCGGGCCGCGCGCGGCAGGTGCTCGTAGCCACGACGTACGGCGTGCCCGAGCTCCTCCGCGGGGTAGGGCCACGAGGCCGCACCCAGCGCCTCGCCCACCGGCACCATGCGGGAGGCGAGGTCGCGGATCGTCTCGGCCACCACCCCGATCGCCCCGCGCTGCTCCTCGACGAACTCCTTGCCCACCGGCAGTCCGTGACCGGGCACCACCACGGTTCTCGGGGTGAGCAGGCCGATCACCAGGTCGAGCGTGCCGGGCCACTCGAAGGGGTAGCAGTCGTCGCCGAAGCCCGGCACCCCCGAGTGCAGCGACGACTCCTCCACCAGGTCGCCGGCGAACACCACGTCGACGTCCCCGACCAGGGCGATCAGGTCGCCACCGGTGTGGCCGCGGCCGGGGTGCACCAGCTCGACGAACCGGTCGCCGAGGTCGACCGCCATCGCCGAGGAGAAGGTCCGGTCGGCGGTCACGACCTCGGTCTCCTGCACCTCGGCCCGGTGCGGGTCGTCGGACCGGGCGTCGTACGCCTGCTTGGCCGCCTCGCCGGCAGCCAGCGTGCGCGCGGCGGCGGTCTCGTGGGCGTAGACCGGCACGGTCCGCCGGCCGGTCGGGTGACCTGGCTGGCGCAGCACGCCGTTGCCGAAGGTGTGGTCGGCGTGCTCGTGGGTGTTGACCACCCCGACCACCTCGCCGGGCAGCGCGCGGACCTGGTCGGCGACCACGCGGGCGGCGCGGGCCGAGGCGTGCGTGTCGAGCACCAGCAGGCCGTGCTCGCCGCCGATGACGCCCACGTTGACGTCGTACCAGGCGTGCCGGGCGACCCAGCAGCGGTCCGCGACCTCGACGAAGCCGGTGTCGTGCGGGATGTCGGGCATGGCCCGAGCCTAGTAGGCTTGGCACTCGGGGCGCGTGAGTGCCAGACGTGAGTGCCAGCGTGAGTGCCAGCCAGGTGGGCAGACCGACGGTGACGAGGAGGTGGGACGCGTGGTCGAGGACCGCAAGCTCGACGTCCTGCGGGCCATCGTCGAGGACTACGTCGCCACCCAGGAGCCGGTTGGCTCCAAGGCGCTCGTCGACCGCCACCAGCTCGGGGTCTCCCCGGCCACCGTCCGCAACGACATGGCGGCGCTGGAGGAGGAGGGGTTCATCACCCAGCCCCACACCAGCGCCGGCCGGATCCCGACCGACAAGGGCTACCGGCTGTTCGTCGACCGGCTCAGTGCCGTCAAGCCGCTCAGCGCCGCGGAGAAGCGCGCCATCGCCACCCTGCTCGAGGGCGCCATCGACCTCGACGACGTCGTACGCCGCAGCGTGCGGCTGCTGGCCCAGCTGACCCGCCAGGTCGCGATCGTGCAGTACCCCGTGCTGTCGCGGTCCACGGTGCGCCACGTCGAGGTCGTCGCGCTCGGCAGCGCCCGGGTGCTCGTGGTGCTGATCTTGTCCACGGGGCGGGTCGAGCAGCGCGTGGTGGAGCTGCCGCGCGAGCTCGACGAGGACCAGGCCGCCGACCTGCGCAGCCGGCTCAACCGGGCGATCGTGGGGGAGCGGCTGGTCGACGCCTCGACGCGGCTGGCGACGCTGCCCGAGGAGGTTCCTGCCGAGGACCGCGGCCCCGTCGCGGTCGTGGTGGCCGCGCTCGTCGAGGCGATGTCGGACCAGCGCTCCGACGAACGCGTCGTCGTCGGCGGCACCGCCAACCTCGCGCGCTTCGGCGACGGCTTCGACGACACCGTCCGGCCGATGCTGGAGGCGCTCGAGGAGCACGTGGTGCTGCTCAAGCTCCTCGGCGAGGCCTCCTCGCCCTCGAGGGTGACGGTGCGCATCGGCCGCGAGGGCCCCTACCAGGAGCTGGCCGCGACCTCGGTCGTGGCCACCGGCTACGGCCCGCGCGACGAGGCGCTGGCCACGCTCGGCATCGTGGGCCCGACCCGCATGGACTACCCGGGCACGATGGCGTCGGTGCGCGCGGTCGCGCGCTACGTGTCCCGGATCCTCGACGAGGGATGAACCCCCGCGTCGACCCTCCGATCTCGATGACCACCACCCCCAGGAAGAGCCAGTGAGCCAGGACCTGTACGACACGCTCGGCGTGAGCCGTGACGCGGACGGTGACGCCCTGAAGAAGGCGTACCGCAAGCTCGCGCGCCAGTACCACCCCGACGTGAACCCCGACCCGTCCAGCGCGGAGAAGTTCAAGGAGGTCTCGGCCGCCTACGAGGTGCTGTCGGACCCGGAGCGCCGCCGGATGTACGACCTCGGCGGCGACCCGTTCGGCCAGGGCGGCGGCTTCGGCGGGGCCGGCGCCGGCGCGGGCTTCTCCTTCACCGACATCATGGACGCGTTCTTCGGCGGCCAGGGCCCCGGAGGCGCCGGCACCCAGGGCGGCCGCGGCCCTCGGCCCCGTTCGCGCCGCGGCCAGGACGCGCTGATCCGCCTCGACGTGGACCTCGGCGAGGCCGCGTTCGGCACCACCCACGAGCTCAAGGTCGACACCGCGGTGCTGTGCACGGTATGCAACGGGGAGGGCGCCGCCCCGGGCACGCACCCGGCGACCTGCGAGACCTGCGGCGGGCGCGGCGAGACCGTGCACACCCAGCGGTCGTTCCTCGGCGAGATCCGCACCATGCGGCCGTGCGCGGCCTGCCGCGGCTTCGGCACGATCATCCCCGAGCCGTGCCGGGAGTGCTCCGGCGACGGACGCGTCCGCTCGCGCCGCACGCTGACGGTGAAGATCCCGCCGGGCGTCGACACCGGCACCCGCGTCCAGCTCGCGGGCGAGGGCGAGGTCGGTCCCGGCGGCGGCCCGGCCGGCGACCTGTACGTCGAGATGCACGTCGCCGACCACCCGGTCTTCACCCGTCACGGCGTCGACCTGCTGGCCAACGTGACCATCCCGATGACGGCCGCCGCACTCGGCACCACCATCGAGCTGCCGACGCTGGAGGCCGACGTCGCGTCACCCGACTCCGACGTCGAGCGCACGGTCCCGCTGGAGATCCGCCCCGGCACCCAGTCCGGGGCCGAGACGGTGCTCAACGCCCGCGGCGTCCCCTCGCTGCGCGGCACCGGCCGCGGGGACCTGGTGGTCAAGATCGTCGTGGAGACGCCGACCCGGCTCGACGAGCGCCAGGAGCAGCTGCTCACCGAGCTGGCCGCGCTGCGCGACGAGCAGTCCCCGGACGGCCGCATGCACCCGCCGAACAAGTCGGTGTTCAACCGGCTCCGCGACGCGTTCCGGTGAGCCTCCCGGTCTTCGTCCACGACCACGTCGCCGGCCTCGCCGCCGGTGACCCGGTCGAGCTCGGGGGTGACGAGGGCAGGCACGCGGTCGTCGTACGTCGCACACGTGCGGGGGAACAGCTGGTCCTGACCGACGGGGCCGGTGCGTCGGCGACGTGCACGGTGACGTCGGTCGGCGCGGGGTCGCTGACCGCGACGGTCGACGAGGCCCGGACGCACCCGCGCGAGCTGCCGCGGGTGGTCGTCGTCCAGGCCATCCCCAAGGGGGACCGTGGCGAGCTGGCCGTGGAGATGCTGACCGAGGTCGGCGTGGACGTCGTCGTGCCGTGGGCCGCGTCTCGCTCGGTGGCGCAGTGGCGAGGCGAGAAACGGGCCAAGGCGCTCACCCGCTGGCGGTCCACGGCGCGTGAGTCGGCCAAGCAGGCCCGCCGGACCTGGTTTCCCGAGGTGGCCGACCTGGTCTCGACCGCCGAGGTGGTCGGCCTGCTGGCCGCCGCCTCGGTGCCGGTCGTGCTGCACGAGGCGGCCTCCGGGCCGATCGCCGACATCCCGGTGCCGGGTCGCGGCGAGATCGTGATCGTGGTCGGTCCCGAGGGCGGCATCAGCGACGAGGAGCTCGCGGCCTTCGCCGCGGCCGGCGCCGAGCCGGTCCGGATGGGCACCTCGGTGCTGCGCACCTCCACCGCCGGCGTCGCCGCCACCGCCGCCCTCCTGGCCCGCACCCGCTGGCGCTGACCCGCCGAGGCGTCTCTTCCTGCTCCCCGTTCCCCGCCGAGGCGTCTCTTCGTGCGCATCGCAGAGCAGCGGGCCTACGCATCTAGGGACGCCTCGGCGGGCTGGGGGGCGCAACAAGGGACGCCTCGGCGGGCTGGGGGCGCACGGGACCGGTGGTGGGAACAAAGACGACCGTGCACGGCCTTGTCCTGGTATGACGACCATCGGACT
>Ga0210040_10011214_pt1 | contig 10178 bp, 7 predicted proteins | sample CryGeyCG12114_NA_FD_185462 | JGI IMG/M metagenome (GOLD analysis project Ga0210040, IMG submission 185462) | Groundwater microbial communities from aquifer - Crystal Geyser CG19_WC_8/21/14_NA (SPAdes) (version 2) | ecosystem: Environmental > Aquatic > Deep subsurface > Groundwater | place: USA...
TTTCAATACATCTATACCAACGATATCAACGCCTACTTCCTGGAGGGCCGGTTTACGGCGGGTCTGGAGCTGGTTCCAGACTTGTTGGCGAAGCTGGATGATTTTCAGCAGCCGCTGGACACGCACCGGCGCCTGGTGTTCTACTACAAAATTGCCAGCCTCTACTTCGGCAGCGGCGACAACGAGAAGGCCATTGAATATCTGAACAAGGTTATCCAGTTCAAGGAAACCAGCCTGCGCGAAGATATTCAGTGCTTTGCCCGCATCCTGAACCTGATTGCCCACTACGAATCGGGCCAGGATGAGGCGCTGGATTACCAAATTAAATCGGTGTACCGCTACTTGGGCAAGATGAACGAGCAGCAGCAGATGCAGGTCGCCATCTTCCGCTTCCTGCGCACTGTCGGCGACCTGATGCCCGGCGAACTGCGCGACGCGTTCATTACCCTGAAAGATCAGCTGATTGCCATTGCCCACAACCCCTTCGAGCGCCGGCCTTTTTTGTACCTGGATATTATTTCCTGGCTGGAAAGCAAGATTGAGAACGTGCCCGTGCAGGAGGTAATGCAGCGGAAGTTTGCGCTGATGAAGTAGGGAGATGAGTCATTGTGAGCGGAGCGGTCCTTGTCAACAGACTCATGGTATAAATTCTTTACCATATGTCATTGCGAGGCGTAGCCGAAGCAATTGGTCCTTCTTTCAGCAGACCTTTTCAGTTATGACAAAGCCCCTACGCCTGTTCAGACGTAAGGGCTTTCTGCTGGTTGAACCGTTAGCTCGTTGCTCAGGACGGATTGCTTCGCTCCGCTCGCAATGACAACCGACTACAGCTTCCGGATATCCTTGAACTCCGACCCGGCTTTCCACTTCGGAAAGGTCGTTTCGCTGGCCAGCTTCTTCCCTACCTCGAAGTACAGGCGCGCATCCTGCTCGATACCGCGCAGGTCCCAGGCGGCCTCGTACTGGTCGGCGGGCTTGTGGTAGTGGTCGGTGGTGTACTGCGTGCGTTTCTGGGCGATGTAGTCCTTGCCGTGTAGGCGGCTGTCGTTGGCGCCGCTGGCGTAGAGCGAGGGCACGCCCACGTGGGCAAAGCTGAAGTGGTCGGAGCGGTAGAACATGCCGGTTTCGGGGTTCTGGTCGGGCAGCACGTAGCGGTTCTGGGCCTTAGCGGCTTCGCGGGCATAGTCGTCCAGCTCCGACTGGCCGTAGCCAACCACCGTCAGGTCCTTCATCGGGCCGTAGGGCCAGAGCATGTCCATGTTCAGATCGGCCACGGTTTTGCTGATGGGAAACGCCGGGTGCGCCGCGTAGTAGGCCGAGCCGAGTAGGCCTTGCTCCTCCCCCGTTACGGCCAGAAACACGATGCTGCGGGCGGGGCGTTCGGGCAGCTGCGTGAAGGCTTTGGCAATGCTGAGTAGGGCCGCCAAGCCGGTGCCGTCGTCCACGGCGCCGTTGTAGATGGAGTCGCCGTTGATGGTTTTGCCTACCCCGAAATGGTCCCAGTGGGCCGAGTAGAGCACGTACTCGTTGGGGCGGGTGCGGCCAGGAATCACAGCCAGCACGTTTTGCGAGGTCTGGCGGCGCAGCTGGTTCTTCAGGCTGGTGGTGGCGGTGAGATTCCCGAGCGGCATCGGCTTGAAGCCTTTTTTATTGGCAGCGGCATAGAGCTGATCGTAACTCTGACCGGCCGCTTCGAACACCTTTTTGGCCGCATCCAGCGTCAGCCACCCTTCAATGGCGCACTTGCTGGCGCCTTTGTCGGGTGTTTGGGGGCGCAGCTTGGCGCCGGTGGCGCCGCTTAGCACCACGCTCCAGGGGTAGGCGGCCGGCTTGGTGTCGTGCACGATGAGCAGGCCGGTGGCGCCGTGGCGGGCGGCCTCTTCATACTTGTAGGTCCAGCGGCCGTAGTAGGTCATGGCGTTACCCTTGAACATCGTGGAGTCGGTGCCGGCGTTGCCGGGGTCGTTCACCAGCACCACCACCGTTTTGCCCTTCACGTCGAGGCCGGCGTAGTCGTCCCAGCCGTATTCGGGGGCTACCACGCCGTAGCCGGCAAATACCAGCGGCGAGTTTTGCACCTGCACTGTGGGCTTCTCGCGTTGAGTGAAAATCACGTAGTCGTCTTTGTAGTTCAGCGTCAGCTTTTTACCACCGCCGCTGATTTGCATGGTAGGCGCCGGCGTCACCTTAATTTCTACCAGCGGCACCTTCTGCAAATAGCTACCCGACGGGCCCGGGCTGATGCCCAATAGCCGGAACTGGTTGGCGAGGTAGGCGGTGGCGCGGGTTTCGCCCGCCGTAAACGGCTTGCGGCCCAGCATCGAGTCAGAAGAAATTTCCTGTAAATATCGCCCTACCACCTGGGGCGTGATGCCATCGGATGGCGACGGCACGGAGGCCGTGTCGGTAGGGGCCGGGGTGGCCGCCGGGGTAGTCGTGGTAGCAGTCGAGTCGGAGGAGCGGCCGTTGCAGCCAGCCAGCAGCAGGCCCAGCGCGGCCAGAGAAACTACGCGCGGTAGGGAAATAGAAATCATGCAGAAAAAAGCCATAAACGTGAACGATGACGCGGTAGTGCGCCGTCTAAGGTGCACAATAGTCGGCAAAATGTTCCCATTTTTTGCCGCTACGGTTGGGCTGCGCATAACCTTACTCGGCGCGACGAAGTAGGAAGAAGCTACCAACCTAACCCGTTTTGCTATGAACACTGCTTCTTCCCGCCGCGAATTTCTCCAACGTCTCTCCCTCGGCCTGGGCGCCGGCCTGGTAGGCTGGCCCGCGCTGGCCGAAGCCTTTGCCGCCCCCGAGCCATTTGGCCCCGCCAGCCTAGATGCCCTGCGCGCCGGGCGCAAGCTGGGCGTGGCGTTGGTAGGACTGGGTGGCTACAGCTCGGGGCAGTTGGCGCCGGCTCTGCAAAAAACGCAGCTCTGCGAACTGCGCGGCATCGTGACTGGCTCGCCAGAGAAGATTCCGGAGTGGAAGCGGAAGTACAACATTCAAGATAAGAACGTCTATAACTATCAGACTTTCGACCAGATAGCCAATAACCCGGATATCGACATTATTTACGTGGTGCTACCTAATGCCTTACACGCCGAGTACGTGGTGCGGGCGGCCAAAGCGGGCAAACACGTTATCTGCGAGAAGCCGCTGGCAACGTCGGTGGCCGATGCGCGCCGCATGGTGGACGCCTGTAAGCAAGCCGGCAAGAAGTTCAGCGTGGGCTACCGCCTGCACTTCGAGCCGCATAACCGCGAGATGATGCGCCTGGGCCAGCAGCAGGTATACGGGCCGGCGCGCAAGCTGATGAGCGAGAACGGCTTTACGATGGGCAAAGATGAGCGGCCGTGGCGCATTCAGAAGAAGCTCTCGGGCGGCGGGCCACTGATGGATATGGGCATCTATTCGGTGCAGGGCGTGATTTACACCGTGGGCCAGCTGCCTGAGTCCGTGACGGCACAGTATGCCAAGAAAACGCGTCCGCAGCAGTTCAACGAGGTAGAGGAAGGCATCAGCTGGCAGTTTCAGTTTCCGGGTGGCGTGGTGGCCGACTGCCGCAGCAGCTACACCGAAAGCATGAGCCGCCTGCGCGCCGAAACCGCCAAGGGCTGGTTTGAGCTGGACCCCGCCTTTGGCTACGGCGGCCTGAAGGGCACTACCAGCAAAGGCCCTATGAACATCGACAACGTGCCCCAGCAAGCCCGGCAGATGGACGACTTCGCCGACTGTATTCTCAACAACAAACTCACCCGCGTGCCCGGCGAAATGGGCCTGCGCGACGTGCAGCTGCTCGAAGCCATCTACCGCGCCGCCGACTCCGGCCAGAAGGTATCGACCAAGGACTTGGTCCGGGTGCTCGACAAGGTGGGCAAGGGGTAGGGAAAGACGAGGGAAATAAGCCGGTTGCCAGGCAACAAAATGACTGGGCGTTTGTATTTTTATCGGCTCGGTAATGGCATGCGCCACGGCCAAACTGCCTTGTCTCCTTTCGTTTCTGACCCCTACTTGCCCATGGCAACTACGCCCAACGTCGACTATCAGCAGCTGTTTCATAGCTTGCCCGAAAACTTCCTGCTGATTGCGCCCAACGCCGAGGCAACCATCCTCGACAATACCGACAGCCACGCGGCCGCATCATTGAAAGCTCGCGACAAGGTAGTAGGGCAGCCTTTTTTTACGGCCTACCCCGCTACTAATCAGCGCGAAGGCGACATCATTGCCGAGTCGCACGAGCATGTGCGGCAGCACAAGGAGACGCACGTTATGCCCCTGATTCGCTACGATTTGGAGCGGCCGGCCGAGCAAGGCGGCGGGTACGAGGAGCGCTATTGGCAGGCGACGCACTACCCCATGCTCGATGGGCAGGGCGAGTTGCAATATATTTTACAGAAAGCCGAGGACGTCACCGAGCAGCACTTGACGCAGTTGCGTAGCCAGCAAATAGCCGCCGCCCTGGCCGAGGAGCAGGAACGAACGCACTTTATTCTGGAGTCGCTGCCGGTGATGATCTGGACCACCAGCCCGAACGGAACCGCAGAATCATTTAATGCCCGCTGGCTGGCGTTTGCGGGCATTGATGAGCAGGAAACACTGGGCCGAGACTGGCTGCTGCTGCTGCACCCTGATGATGCGGCGCGCGTGGCCAAGCAGTGGCAAATGGCGGTGCGCAACCCTGCCCTGTTTCAGATTGAATACCGCCTACGCCGCCACGACGGTCAGTACCGCTGGCTGCTGGTGCGCGCCATACCCCGCTTCACTGCAGACGGTGAAGTCAGTATGTGGATTGGCTGTGGCATTGATATGCATGACCAAAAACAGATGGTGGAGGAGTTGCTACAGACCAACGAGCAGCAAGCTACCCTTTCCGACCAGGCCTATCAGATGCAGCAACAAGTCACAACCCAGCGTGACATGTTCTACAGTTTGTTTGAACAAGCCCCGGCCATTATTGCTATTGCCCGGGGCCCGCAGCATGTGCACGAGTTTGCGAATCCGCTCTACCACCAACTATTTCCCGACCGGGAGATTTTAGGTCGGCCCGTGACCGAAGTAGCTCCTGAAGCAGTAGAACAAGGTTTCTTGGCTATTCTGGATCAGGTATATCAGACGGGTGAGACATTTACTGGCAACGAAATGATGCTCGCCATTCAACGCCCCGGACAGCCGGAGCCGGAGTCGCGCTACTTCAACTTTATTTATCAGGCTTACCGGGAACATGGCCGGGTAGTTGGTATCACGTGTTTTGCGTTCGATGTGACGGATTTTGTGCGGGTCAGGCAGCAATTAGAAATCGAAAAGCAATCCGATTCTGACGTTTCTTAATTCAGCTGCCATTCGTAGTATTTTGCGCTACGCTGCTCTCTTTTTATGGAAATAACCACGCTGGATTTTCAGCAGGCCCGCATCAAACAGGTGCTCTTCAAGTCGCGTCTGCGCTCCGTGCTCTACGGCGTGCGCGAGGCCGAAGACTCCCTGTTCGTGCTACGCGACAACCCCTTGGGACAGTGGCTGTATACGGTGGTGAAACCGAAATACAGCAGCCACCCCGAAGTGCGGGAAATGGAGCGCACCCTGCAAACCATGCTCGACACCGGCCGCGACTTGGCTGCGCAATACAAGCGCGGACAAATTGAGCAGGCCCGCACGGGCTTAGAGAAGATTGAGCAGCTGGCCGCCCAAATCGAAACCCTGCTACTGAAGCTAGAGCAGGACGTGCGGACGGCAGCGTAGCACTGTCATTGTGGCAGTAGCCAGGCCAGCGGCCCCGAGGTATCGGGGCCGTTTTTTTTATGCGCAGTAGCCGGCCGCTTGGTGCCGGTTGCCTACCTTCGCTTTCGCACCTGATTTGTCTGCGTATGCTTTCTACTCGTTCTCTGCTCGCGCTCAGCGGCCTACTCCTGGCTTTCTCCGCATCGGCGCAGTCGCTCACCGTTGATAAAAACATAGCGAAAGCACTGGAGCAGGTGAAACCCGCCGACATCAAAGCCCATATCTGGTACCTGGCCGATGACAAGCTGCGCGGCCGCCAGCCCGGCACGCCCGGCTACCAACTGGCCGTCGATTATGTGGTAGGAAAGCTGAAAGCGCTGGGCGTGCAACCCGCCGGCGACAGTGGCACCTACGTGCAGCGCGTGCGCCTGCGCCGGGCCACTACCCTGCCCGGCGCCACGCTCACCATCGACCAAACGCCACTCACGTACGGCACTGATTTCACCCTGAACCCTAATCCGGAAGCCTCAACGAGTACCGTAGCGGCCCCGCTGGTATTTGCCGGCTACGGCATCAGCGTGCCCCAGTTACACTACGACGACTACGCCGGCCTCGACGCCAAGGGCAAGATTGTGGTGGTAGTGCGCGGGGCACCGGCCGGCTTCCCCAGCACCGTGGCCGCCGCCAGCCAGGATCTATGGCAGGTGATGCGCAATGCCGCCCGCCACGGTGCCGTGGGCGTGCTGGTGGGCAGCACCAACCCGCACGCGCCTACCCCTGCTGCCAGCGCCCGGCGCACGACCTATAGTGTGCTTGGCCCCGATGGGCACATGGCGGCTTCGCGCACCTTCAGCACCGATTTGCAGCTGGTGGGCACGCTCACGGCGCCAGCCTTGCAGCAATTGCTACGCGCCGCCCGCCTCGACACGGCGCAGGTGCTACCCGCCCTGCGCACCGGCCAGCCGGCATCGGCGGCCCTTAGCGCCACGGCGCGGGCCAGCTACCAATCCACTTACCAGGACTTCAACAGCTACAATGTGGTAGGCCAGCTAACCGGCGCCGACGCGCAGTTGCGCAACCAGTACGTGGTGCACAGCGCCCACCTCGACCACCTGGGAGTGGGTACCCCTGTGAAGGGCGATTCCATCTACAACGGCGCCCACGACAATGCCTCGGGCGTGGCCTCGGTGCTGGAAATTGCCAAGGTTTATTCCAAGCTGAAAGGCGCAGATCGGCCCAAGCGGTCGGTGTTGTTCGTGCTGCAGACCGGCGAGGAACTGGGCCTGCTGGGTTCCGCCTACTTCGCCGGCCACCCAACTGTACCGAAGGAGGACATCGTAGCCGACGTGAATACGGATATGCCCACGCTTATTGCGCCGCTGCTATCGGTGGTGGCGCTGGGAGCGCAACACTCGTCGCTGCTGGCGCCGGTGCAGCGGGCGGCGGCCTACCTGGGCATCAGCGTGGAAGACGACCCCGAACCGGAGCAAAATCGCTTTATTCGTTCCGATCAGTATAGTTTCGTGGTGCAGGGTATTCTGGCCCTCCACATCAAATACGGCAACAAAACGGCCGATGGCAAGAACAACCTCAACGAGCAGGTGCAAGCCTGGCGGGCCGTTACCTATCACAAACCCCAAGACGACACCAGCGGTACCTTCGACTTCGAAGCCGGCAGAAAATACGTGCAGCTCAACTTCCTCATCGGCTACCAGATAGCCCAGGATCCGCAGCGCCCTACGTGGAACGCAGGCGACTATTTTGGCGTACGGGCGGGACAATGAGCAGCGTGCTAGCCAGTGAGGCGACACAGATCAGCCTCACCCGTAGTTCGCAGAAATCGTATCCAATTTATAAAGTACATAGCTGTAAGACAATAGGTTGTGACATTTTTCGCTTCCCTCCAAAATTGACGAAGCCGAAAAACACGGCTACGGGTCTATCAGTATCACTCCATTCGATCTACAGATCACCCAGTACGAGAGAAGATAGTAGCCGTAGAGTAGCGCTAGCGTTTGCGCCTGGGCTTAACCAACCCTACTAGCTCAGCTTACGTACTATAGGCCTCACTATTTCCTTTGTCAATCATGAGCATATTTGGTTCTGACCGCCAGCCGAGCGGTACCGTAGGAGGCCTGTTTTCGGGCTTGTTGAACAGCTTTGGCCTCGGGGGCTCTAGCACCGACAATCCCGCTACGACCGACAATCCCGGCAAAAAATCAGGTGGCTTCGGCGGCAAGCTGGCCACCGGCGCCCTACTGGCTGCTGGTGCCGCTTATTTATATAAGCGCAATAAAAACAAGAACACCAGCTTTACTGGCAATTAGGCTGTCTGGCTGAATCGTAAAAGTCCCACTCTCTGGCCTGTTATGGCTGAGAGTGGGGCTTTTTGCTTCACGGCTTCCCCGCCATCACAAACATCAACTCCCCACCACTTGAAACAGCCGACACCGGTAGGAACGGCCGCGTCAGTTTCTGGCCGTTTAGCCGCACTTCCTTCACGTACACGTTCTTGTCGCTCTGGTTTTTGACGGTGATGCGGAAGGTTTTGTCGCCGGCCAAGTGCAGCGTGGCACCGTAGACGGCGGGGCTGCCCAGGGCGTACTCGCCGGAGCCGGGCGCTACGGGGTAGAAACCCAAAGAAGAGAAAATGTACCAGGCCGACATCTGCCCGCAGTCGTCGTTGCCGCCGAGGCCGTCGGGGGTAGGGCGGTACATTTTGGGTAGGATCATGCGCACGCGGGCCTGAGTTTTGTAGGCTTGGCTGGTCCAGTTGTAGAGGTAGGCGACGTGGTGGGCGGGTTCGTTGCCGTGCACGTAGTTGCCGATGATGCCGTCGCGGGTAATGTCTTCGGTTTCGGCGAAGAACTCGTCGGGCAGGTGCATGGTGAAGAGCGAATCGAGGTGGGGAATGAACTTCTTTTCACCGCCCATTTTGGCGATAAGCGCAGCCGGATCCTGCGGCACGTAGAGGCTGTAGTTCCAGGCGTTGCCCTCGATGAAGCCCTGGTCGTTGGTGCTTAGCACATCAAAGCGCGGGCGGAAGCTGCCGTCGGCGAGGCGGGGGCGCATGAAGCCGATGCGCGCATCGTACACGTTCTGCCAGTTTTGGGCACGCTTGCTAAACTCGGCTGCAATGTCGCTCTTACCCAGCTTCTTGGCTAGCTGCGCAATGCACCAGTCGTCGTAGGCGTACTCCAGCGTTTTCGAGACGGAGGCGCCGCTTTTGTCTTCGGGCACGTAGCCCATTTGCTCGTAGTAGCCGATGCCGTCGTAGCGCTGCTGGTGGGCGGTGGTCACGCAGGCGTCGAGGGCGCGCTGGGCTTGGTCGGCGGGCACCACGCCTTTCAGCACGGCATCCACGATTACGGGTACCGAGTGGTAGCCAATCATGCACCAGTTTTCGTTGGCGTAGTGGCTCCAGATGGGCAGCATGTGCAGGGTGCTCTGGTCGTAGTGCGCCAGCATCGACTGCACCATATCGGCATTACGCTCGGGTTGCAGCAGGTTATGGAGTGGGTGCAGGGCGCGGTAGGTGTCCCAGAGCGAGAAGGACGTGTAGTTGGTGAAGCCTTCGGCCTTGTGAATATTCTGGTCGAGGCCACGGTATTGCCCGTCCACATCCATGTAGGTGGTAGGGCTGAGGGCGGCGTGGTACATGGCCGTGTAGAAGTTCTCCTTATCGACCTTTTTTGGAGATTCGATGGCCACCTTGCCCAGTTGCTGCTGCCACAGCGCCTGCCCCTGCCGCTTCACGGCTTCGAAGTCCCAGCCCGGCATTTCGGCCCGCAGGTTGCGCAGCGCCCCCTCGGTACTCACGCCCGACAAGGCCATTTTCACCTTGATTTTTTCGTTGGCCGTGGTCTTGAAATCGAAGAACAGGCGCAGCTGTTCGCCGGCCAGTTCAGGAAAATTCTTGGTTTGATCAAACCTACCCCAGAAGCCGCGGTACACCTGCTTTTTTGACAGATTCCGGCTGCCGTAGCTCACAAACGGCTTCGAAAAGCTCATGGCGAAGTACTCGGTGCGGGTGCGCGCCCAGCCGTGGGTTTGGCGGTAGCCGGTCACGAGCGAGTCGTTTTCTACCCGCACAAAGGTCCAGATGTTCTTATCGGGGTAGTTATAAATGCCGGCCGTGAGGTCGAGAATGATGTGCGCCTGATCAGACTGCGGGAAGGTGTACTGGTGCATCCCTACCCGGTTGGAGGCCGTCAGCTCGGCCAGGATGTTGTGGTCGTCGAGCTTCACGCGGTAGTAGGCCGGCTCGGCTACCTCTGTCTGGTGCGAGAACCGGGAGCGGAAACCCTTCTCCGGCTGGTCGGCGGTGCCGGGGTTGAGCTGGAGCGGACCGGTGGTGGGCATCACCAGAAAATCGCCCAGATCGGAGTGGCCGGTGCCGCTGAAGTGGGTGTGAGAGAAGCCCACGATGGTTTTATCAGCATACTGATAGCCAGCGCAATACTCGTATACCT
>Ga0210040_10011216_pt1 | contig 10175 bp, 8 predicted proteins | sample CryGeyCG12114_NA_FD_185462 | JGI IMG/M metagenome (GOLD analysis project Ga0210040, IMG submission 185462) | Groundwater microbial communities from aquifer - Crystal Geyser CG19_WC_8/21/14_NA (SPAdes) (version 2) | ecosystem: Environmental > Aquatic > Deep subsurface > Groundwater | place: USA...
TCGCCGCCGCTGTCGGGCGGCTCGGGTTCCTGGCGAGCGAGCTGCTGGCGGAGCTGCCGCGGGTGCTGGTCGAGCTGGGCGCCTGAGGGACCACCGGCAGCCCGCGGTCGACTCGTGCCGTCGCCGCGGGAGGCCGCATCGCCGTCGACGCGGGGGAGCCCGGCGAGCCTCCGTCCGGACGTCGGGCCCGGAAGTTGATCACGTTCCGGCGTCGGGGCGAAGTTGACGGCGCGGGAACATTGACAGGATCTTCTCCATGCGTGAGGTTCGTCAAGGTGCACCCAACGTTGAGTGGTACGAACCGATGACGACGCCTGCGGCCCCGGGCGGTCGGCCCGACGAGCCCGAGGTCCTCTTCCGGGCGACCGGCGTCAAGAAGCACTACCCGGGCGTCAAGGCGCTCGACGGCGTGGACCTCGAGGGGTACGCGGGCGAGGTGCTCGCGGTCTGCGGCGCGAACGGCGCCGGCAAGTCCACCTTCGCCAAGCTGCTGGCCGGCGTCCAGCCCCTGACCGAGGGCGAGATCCAGATCGCCGGCTTCCCGCACCCGGTCCGCAACGCCGCCGAGGCCGAGCAGGCGGGCGTCCTGATGATGTTCCAGGAGCCGTTGATCATCGACGACTTCACCGTCGGCGAGAACGTGTGGCTCTACAAGCTGCGCGAGGGCCGCGACATCCGGCCGTGGGCGACCAAGGTCGACGCGAACAGCGACGAGACGCGCCGCGTGCTCGCCAAGGTGGGCCTGGGCGGTCTGCGGACCGACCAGCTGGCCCGCGACCTGGGTCCCGGGCAGCGGCAGATGCTGTCGCTCAGCCGTGCCGAGGTCACCACGCACAAGATCATGATCCTGGACGAGACCACGGCCTCGACCAGCGAGGAGCACTTCAACGACATCCTCGACCTCGTCAGGCGCGAGCGCGACGCGGGTACCCACATCATGTTCGTCAGCCACCGGCTGAACGAGGTGTTCGCGATGTCGGACCGGATCGCGGTGCTGCGCAACGGCCTGCTCGTCGACGTCCTCAAGACCTCCGAGACCAACCCCGACGAGATCGCGACCCTGATGATCGGCCAGGCGCTGAGGGCGCTCGACCGGCCCGAGCCGGCCCAGACCGAGGGCAAGCAGCCGCTGGTCTCGGTGCGCGACCTGCACGGCGGGACCGCCGCCGGGGTGTCGTTCGACGTCTTCCCGGGCGAGGTCGTCGGTCTCTACGGGCTGGTCGGCAGCGGCCGGTCGTCGGTCGGGCGGACCATCACCGGGCAGAAGAAGGCCGCCAGCGGCACCATCCTCATCCGCGGCGAGGAGGTCCAGCTGAACTCCCCGGGCCAGGCTCTCGACAAGTCCGTCGTCTACCTGACCGAGGACCGCCGGTTGGAGGGCTTCGTCAAGGACTTCGACAACGGGGAGAACATGAGCCTCGTCGTCCTGCCGAAGTGGTCCCGCGGCGGCGTCATCGACGCCACCAAGGAGCGGTCCCGCGTCCGCGAGCTCATCAGCGAGTTCCAGGTCAAGGGCGGTCCGAAGACGTACACGTCCTCGTTGTCCGGCGGCAACCAGCAGAAGGTCGTCATCGCCAAGTGGCTCGAGTCGGACCCCGACTTCGTGGTCCTGGACGAGCCGACCAAGGGCATCGACGTCGGCGCCCGCTCCAACATCTACGAGATCATCCACGGCGTGGCCGCCCGCGACAAGGGCGTCCTCGTCATCTCCAGCGAGGCCGAGGAGCTGCTCTCGCTGTGCCACCGCATCCTCGTGATGCGCAACGGCCAGGTCGTGGCGGAGTTCGACCCCGCCGAGGCCGACACCGACGACCTCATCCGCACCGCCCTCTCCCACCAGGACTAGGGCATGTCTCCCAATTCCAGCGGGCGCAAGCGCGGCCCCGCATCCCGACCGGCTGCGTTGGAGTCGCTCAGCGCAGCCCGCTGCGCTTTCACTCCTCCGCCTTGCCGGACCGGGCGCGGATGCCGCGCCTGCGCCTGCTGGAAATGGGGAGACACGCCCTAGCCCCGGCCGGTCCCTCGACGGGGCCGGACCGCAGCAACGAGACCGGAGCACGGGGACCGTACGACCTGTCCTCGTCCCACCAGCCACAGCAGACCCAGCAGCACCGACGAAGGAGTCACCCCCGTGAGCGCAACCGCGACCGCACCCGCCCCTGCTCCACAGGCCCAGCCGGAGGCGCAGCGGGGCAGCCCCGTCGTCGGCTGGCTCAAGAGCCAGTACGCGCTCTACATCCTGGTCGCGCTGCTCCTGGTGGCGACGATCACCCGCGGCTCGATCTTCTGGGGCGGCACCAACCTCACGAACCTGCTGCTGCAGATGTCGATCATCGGCGTGGTCACCCTCGCCGAGCTGATCGTCGTGCTGACCGGCGGCATCGACATCAGCGTCGGTTCGGCGCTCGGCCTGGCCGCGGTCATCGCCGCCGGTCTGTTCGGCGGCCCGTCGGTGTTCCTCGGGCTGGTCGTGGCCCTGATCATCGGCGCCATCATCGGGGCGGTCAACGGCTGGCTGGTCGCGTTCCGCGGGCTCGAGCCGTTCATCGTGACGCTGGGCATGCTCGCCCTCGCCCGCGGCCTCGTCTACGCGTACGGCAACGGCATCCCGATCAACCCGACCGCCGCCGCCTCGTACGCGACGTTCGGCCAGACGACGATCATCGGCATCCCGTTGCTGGCGATCATCTGGCTGATCATGGTGGCGCTGATCGCCTTCCTGCTCTACCGCACCGTCTGGGGCCGCCGCGTCTACGCGATCGGCAGCAACATCGAGGCGGCCCGCAGCTCGGGCATCCCGGTCAAGACCACGCTCTGGTCGGTCTACATCCTGGCCGGCCTCCTCGTCGGGCTCGGCGGCTGGATGTTCCTCGGCCGCTTCGCCAGCGGCACCTCGACCGCGGGCAACCTGCTGGAGCTCGAGGCCATCGCGGCCGTCGTCATCGGTGGCGCCCGGCTCTCCGGCGGCTACGGCAAGGTCTTCGGCGCGGTCGTCGGAACGATCATCTTCGCCGTGATCGCCAACCTGCTCTCCCTGCTGAACGTCTCGACCTTCCTCCAGGACGCCTTCCGCGGCGCCCTGATCCTGGTGGCCGTGACGCTGGCGACCATCCAGTTCTCGCGCAAGCGCCGGGCCACCGCGCCGGCGGCCAAGTGAGACCGGCGGAGCAGGCAGGAGGACACCGATGAGGAACCGTCTTCGTTCCCGGGCCGCCCGGGCGGCGGCCGCCACGGGTGGCGCGGCCGTGCTGCTCGCCGTCAGCGCGTGCGGGCAGATCTACCCGTCGTCGGCCCCCGCCCAGGGACCCGCCGGCGGCGTGCAGCCCGACGTCTCGAAGGTCGTGGTCGGCTTCGCGCAGCAGCAGCTGCAGGCGCCGTACTTCGCCGCGATGCAGGTGCAGTCGGAGCAGATCGCCAAGGACAAGGGCTTCAAGCTGCTCTTCCAGGCGGCCAACAAGGATCCGGCGATCCAGCTGAACCAGATGCAGGCGATGATGGCGCAGGGCGCGAACGTCCTGGTCGTCAACGCCACGAGCGTCAAGGGCCAGAAGGAGATGATGACGCAGGTCTCCTCCAAGATCCCCGTCATCTACATCGACACCGGCGTCCCGGGGACGGGCACCACGAGCGTGTCGTCCGACAACCTCACCATCGGTCGGGAGTCGGGGAAGATCACCGCGAAGCGGTTCCTCGACCTCGGCAAGAAGAGCATCAAGATGGTCATCCTCACCGGTCCGGCCACCGACGAGTTCGTCGGTCCGAACCGCCGTCAGGGCTTCCTCGACGGGCTGAAGGAGGGCGGGCTGGAGTACGAGATCAAGGGCGAGCAGTCCGGCGACTACGCCCAGGACAAGGGCCAGGTGGCGGCCGAGAACATGCTGGCCGCCAACCCGGACACCGACCTGGTGCTCGGCCTGAACGACTCGATGGCGCTGGGCGGCTACAACGTCGTCAACGGCAAGGAGCAGTACAAGAACGTGTACGTCGCCGCCTCGGCCGACGGCCAGAAGGAGGCGCTGGCGCTGATCAAGTCTGGTGGCTGCGAGGGCCGCTACGTCTCGACCGGGCTGAACTCGCCGTCGCTGGCCGCCGAGCAGGCCCTGGGCTACGCCGTCGACATCGCCACCGGGGTGAAGAAGCCGGCGGACTACCCGCCGGAGTCCTTCACCAAGGCGGTCGGGATCGGCTGCGAGAACATCGACGAGTACTACGACCCGAAGAGCATCTTCTGAAGTCTCGTCCGTAGCACGGTCAGGAGCCGGCGCACCACGTCCACGGGACCGGTGCGCCGGTCCTGCTCCCGGCCCAGCAGGTCGATCGCCAGGGTTCGTACGCGGGCAGCCAGGTCGTCGTTCTCGACGTCCCACTCCTCGTACGTCCGTCCCGGCACCCGCGCGACGTCCAGGCGGGCGGAGAGGATCACGACGCGGTCGGCGGCGTGCAGCGAGGACACGCTCAGCCGGTCCTCGTGGGCCGGGTCGAGGCCCATCATCACGAGCATCTGGTCCGCCCGCCCGCCGGGGTCGGGCAGCTGCGCGCCCGCGGTGCGGATCTGCAGCCGGTCCCCGACGAGGCGGCGCAGCAGCGTCTCCGCGATCTGGGTCGAGCTCGCGTCGTCGCCGACGAAGAGCACCGTCGGCACCCGGTCCTCGGCGGCCATCACCCGAACCTAGGGCATGGCCGTGCCCCCGCCGACCGGCGAGGGGCCGGGCGACGAGGGGCCGACGGACGAGGGCGGCCCGCGGTGAAGTCGGGCGGCGCCGGGCCGCCCGCTCAGCCGAGCGAGAGGGCGGTCCAGGAGCAGGCCGGCAGCTCGACCGTCAGCTTGCCGTCGGCGACGGTCGCGCTCGGGTTCGGGGAGACCCCGACGCGCTCCTGGTCGGCCAGCGTGTTGGCCGCGTAGACGTCGGCGTCCGCCAGCGTGTGCGTCTCCAGCACCTCCACGGCCCCGAGGCGGCCGACGTCGACCGTCACCGTGGTCGAGGCGTCGAGGGACCGGTTCACGAGGAAGATCGCCGTGCGGCCCGTCTCCGGGTCGTGGGTGGCGACGGCGTCGACCAGCGGCACCTCACCGTAGGCCTTCGTCTCGTACGTGTCGCAGGTCAGCCGCACCTCGAGCGCGTTCCCGACGGCCAGCCGCGAGGTGATGGCGAACGGGAAGAACGTGGTCTGGCGCCAGGCCGGGCCGCCGGGCTCGGTCATGATCGGCGCGATGACGTTGACCAGCTGCGCCAGCGAGGCGGACGTGACGCGGTCGGCGTGCTTGAGCAGCGAGATGAGCAGGTTGCCGACGACGACGGCGTCGATGACGGAGTAGGCGTCCTCCAGCAGCCGGGGGGCCGTGGGCCAGCGCTCGATGTCGGTGATCTGCTGCTCGGAGTGGTAGCGGGTGTTGTACCAGACGTTCCACTCGTCGAAGGAGATGTTGATCCGCTTCGTCTGGCGGAGCTCCGCGCGCACCGTGTCGGCCGTGGCGACCACGGACTCGATGAAGTGGTCCATGTTCGTGGCGACGGCGAGGAAGCTGCCCGCGTCGCCGTCGTGCTCCTCGTAGTAGACGTGGCAGGAGATGTAGTCCACGTCCTCGTACGTGTGCCGCAGCACCGTGTGCTCCCACGACCCGAACGTCGGCATGGCCGCGTTCGAGCTGCCGCAGACCACGAGCTCGAGGTCGGGGTCGAGCTGGCGCATCGCCTTCGCCGTCTGCGAGGCGAGCTTCCCGTAGTCCTCGGCGCTGCGGTGGCCGAGCTGCCAGGGCCCGTCCATCTCGTTGCCCAGGCACCACATCGTGATCCGGTGCGGGTCGACGCGGCCGTTCTTGATGCGCGCGTCGGACAGCGCCGTGCCCGAGCGGATGTTGGCGTACTCGAGCACGTCGACCGCCTCCAGCACCCCGCGGGTGCCGAGGTTCACCGCGTACATCAGCTCGCTGCCGACCTTCTCCAGCCAGCCCGCGAACTCGTCGAGCCCGACCTCGTTGCTCTCCAGCGAGTGCCAGGCCAGGTCGAGCCGGGCCGGGCGCTCCTCGCGCGGGCCGACCGAGTCCTCCCAGCGGAAGCCGGAGACGAAGTTGCCGCCGGGGTAGCGGATGGCGGAGACGCCGAGCTCGCGGACGAGCTCCATCACGTCCGTGCGGAAGCCCTCCGGGTCGGCGCTCGGGTGGCCGGGCTCGTAGATGCCGTCGTAGACGCAGCGGCCGAGGTGCTCGACGAACGAGCCGAAGAGGCGTCGGTTGACCTGACCGACGGTGAAGTGCGGGTCGAGCGTGAGATCGGCGGAGGGCATGGCTGGTCCTTCTGGGTCGGGGTGCAGCGGGGTGAGAGCGGGGGAGCCGGGGGGAAGAGGTCGGCGGGGCGGGGGGAGGCGGGGACCGGCTACTTCAGTGCTCCGAGGGAGAGGCCGCCCTGCCAGTACTTCTGCAGCGACAGGAAGGCGATCACCAGCGGGATGACCGACACCAGGGAGCCGACGATGATCAGGCCCCACAGCGAGGTGCCGCCGCCGTTGTTGGCCGACGCCTGACCCTGCCACAGCCCGAGCCCCACGGTGATGGGGAAGAGCTTGGTGTTGGCCAGCATCGCCAGCGGCAGGAAGTAGTTGTTCCAGGTGCCGACGACCGACAGCAGCAGCACGGTCACGACGGCCGGCCGCAGCAGCGGGAAGGCGACCCGCAGGAAGGTCATGATCTCCCCGGCGCCGTCCACGCGGGCCGCGTCGAGGAGCTCGTCGGGCACCGCGTCGGCCGTGTAGACCTGCATCAGGTAGACGCCGAACGGGTTGAGCAGCGACGGCAGGATCACGGCCCAGATCGTGTCGGTCAGGTTGAGGTTGGAGAACAGCACGAAGGTCGGGATGACCAGGGCGGTCAGCGGCACCATCACCGAGCCGAGCAGCACGGCGAGCATCGCGCGCCGGCCGGCGAAGCGGAACTTGGCGAAGCCGTAGCCGGCGAGCACGGCCAGCACGGTCGCCCCCAGGCCGCCGAGGACGGCGTAGAGGAGCGAGTTGCCGATCCAGCGCAGGTAGATCCCGTCGTTGTAGGTGACGAGCTCCTTCAGGTTGCTCCACAGGTTGAACCGCGAGTCGAACCAGAGCGCGCCGTGGGCCCCGCCGAACAGGCCCTGGGCGTCCTTGGTGCTGGCCACGAAGAGCCACCACAGCGGGACGAGGAAGTAGATCACCAGGATGCCGAGGAACAGGTGCGGCAGCAGCGTGCGCTGGCGCGGGCCGCGGACGGCCTCCGGACGAGGCTTGGTCGGCTCTGCGGTGGCCGTGCGGGCGGGGACGGGTGCCGTGGTCGTCATGCGATGCTCCCGCGCTTACGGGTGAGGAAGAGGAAGACGTACACCGCGATGAAGACCACGATGCCGAGGGAGAAGCTGATCGCCGACGCGTAGTTGAAGTTGGCGTAGGCGAAGGCCTGGCTGAACGCGTAGATGTTCGGTGTGAAGTCGGGGGTGATCGTGCCGTTGGACACCAGCCGCAGGGCCTGCGGCTCGGTGAAGAACTGCAGCGTCCCGATCAGCGCGAACACCAGGATCAGCAGCAGCGCCGAGGAGATCATCGGCACCTTGACGCGGTAGGCGATCTGCCAGGCGCTGGCCCCGTCGATCCGGGCCGCCTCGTAGATCGAGGAGTCGATCCCGCGCAGCGCGGCGAAGATGATGATCATGTAGTAGCCGGCCCACTGCCAGGTCACCACGTTCATCAGGCCGCCGAACACGTGGTCGGCGTCGAGCAGGAACGGGGCCTGCGCGCCGAAGAGGTCGGCGATCTGCTGCATCGGGCCGAAGGTCGGGCTGTAGAGGAAGCCCCACATCAGGGCGCCGATCACGGCGGGGATCGCGTACGGCAGGAAGATCATCAGCCGGGCGAAGCGGGCGAACCGCGTGGTCAGCCCGTCCAGCACGAGCGCGAGCGCCAGCGAGACGAACATCTGCACGGGGATGAGCACGAGCGCGAAGCGCACGACGAACCAGACGCCCTTGAGGAAGGACGGGTCGGTGAACGCGGTCGTGTAGTTCTTCACCCCGGCGAAGACGACCCCGGTGGCGAGGCCCTTGCTGTAGAGGCTCAGGTAGAACGCGTACAGCAGGGGCGCGACCAGGAAGGCCACGAAGACCAGGGCGAAGGGGAGGACGAACAGCAGGCCGGTGCGCGAGCGCTTGCGCTCGTTCAGCCCGGGACGTCCCCGGCCGGACCGGGTCCGGGTGGTGGAGGCCGGCGACGGCACGTCGACGGCGGTGGTGTGGGCCATGCCCGCGGCTCCTTCTCATCTGGGGGTGCCGGGCCCGGGGGCGGAGTGCCCCCGGGCCCGACGCGGTCGGGCGGTGCTACTGCGTGACCTTGAAGCCCTGGCTCTCGGCGTACTTCACGATGTTGGCCTGCAGCTCGTCGGCCGCCTGGTCACCCGTGACCTTGCCGGAGTTGATCTTGACCAGCTCGGCCTGTAGCTGGGCGTAGTAGTAGGTCGTGATCGGGGCGTAGGTGACGCCCTTGTACGCGGCCTCCGCGGGGAGGTAGACCTCCTTGTTGGCCTGCTGGCCGCTGAAGAACTCCGACGTGTTCTCGGCGAACTCGGGGGACTTCAGGACCGCCTGGTTGAGCGGGAAGATGATCTGCTTCTTCCAGCCCTCCTCGAGCGAGGCCGGGTCGGCGTAGATGCCCTTGGCCACGATGGCTGCGAGCTTCTTGTCCGTGGCCTGCTTGGTGACCGCGAAGGTCGAGCCGCCCCAGTTCACCGAGACCGGGTTGGCCTCGTCCCACTGCGGCAGCGGGGCGACGCCCCAGACGCCCTTCGACTGGCCCTTCCCGACGCCGGCGCCGGTCAGGTAGCCGGGCGCCCAGGCGGCGGAGGTGTAGGTCGCGTACTTGCCGTTGACCACGCCGGAGATGTAGTCGGTGGTGAACTGGTCCTGCTTGCCGACCAGGTCCTTGTTCGCGAGGTCGGCCCAGTAGTTGAGCACGTCCTTCGACGCCTGGTCGTTGAGCTTGACCGTCAGCGCCTGCGGGTCGTTGATGTCGTAGCCGAAGGGCACCGCGCCCTTCTGGATCTGCAGCGCCATGAAGGCGGCGGGCACGTTCGAGCCCAGGTCGCCGAAGACGGGACCGCCGGCGGCCTTGACCTTGGCGGCCTGCTCCGCGAACTCGGCCCAGGTCTTCGGCGGGGTGGTGATGCCGTACTTCTCGAAGACGTCGGTGCGGTAGATGAGGGCCATCGGCCCGCCGTCGACCGGGATGCCGAAGACCTTGTCGCCCTGCGAGACGTCCTTCCAGGCGCCTTCGGAGAAGTTGGCCTTCACGTCGTCGGCGCCGTACGGGACGAGGTCGACGAGCGCGTCCTGGATCGTGTAGCTGGAGAGGTGGTCCGCCTCGAGCATGACGACGCCCGGCAGGCCCTTCTTGGCCGAGATGGCCGTCTGCACCTTCGTGTACTCGTCCTGGCCCTGGCCGACGTTGTTCCAGCAGATCTGGACGTCGGTGTGGGCGGCGTTGAAGTTGTCGACGACGTTGGCCATGTTGGGGTACCAGCCCCAGACCGAGACCTGCGGCGCGTCGTTCTTCATCTTGTTGGTGCAGTCGGTGAGCTTCGGGCTGGTGCCCGACTCCTCGGCGCTGGGCGCGCTGCCGGCGCCACCGCCGCCGCCGGAGTTGTTCGCGCTCGTGGCGCAGGCCGACAGCGCCAGGGCCAGGGCGATGCCCGAGGCACCGGCGAGGATGGACTTCCGCATGAGATTCCCTTCGTGCTGCGTGGACTTCGTCGTCTGTCGCTGACGTCCGGCGGTCCCGCGGAGGGGAGGCCGGCTGGGTCACCGGTCGAGCGTCTCCGGTCGCGGAGGTCGCTCACGACGCGCCAGGGGCACGTGGGCTGCACGATCTCCGTCGATCGGCCGGGTGGTGGGACCACCCATTTACAACGTTATAGGAAAACGTTGTAGGGACATCCTGAGAGGACGCTGACGTCCTGTCAAGCACCAGTGGGGTGTCGTTATGCGGGCGTTGTGGACTCGCGCTGCAGGACCCGGAAGGCCGTGAGGTGGTCGCGGGGCGGCAGGTCGGCCGCCGAGCCGGAGATGCGCTCGGTCAGCCAGCGCAGGGCGACCTCGACGATCTCCTCGCGCCCCGGGTCGATGGTCGAGAGCGTGGGCAGGGTGTAGCGGGTCTCGTCGACGTCG
>Ga0210040_10011217_pt1 | contig 10175 bp, 9 predicted proteins | sample CryGeyCG12114_NA_FD_185462 | JGI IMG/M metagenome (GOLD analysis project Ga0210040, IMG submission 185462) | Groundwater microbial communities from aquifer - Crystal Geyser CG19_WC_8/21/14_NA (SPAdes) (version 2) | ecosystem: Environmental > Aquatic > Deep subsurface > Groundwater | place: USA...
ATTTACTTTGTTTTTTGTATCATCATGGCGTTCTCCGTTTCATGACCATTAGTAATGCTGACAAATATAGTAGTACATAACATTTTTGATTAATTAATTGAACGCATTTTTGACAACTTCCGTAATTTTGGTTCTGCGTTTGGGAATAATGATGGACACGTACGTCAATAGACAAATCTGTACATTAGGAATATCATGTTAATCGTTAAATTAAATGCTCTGGGTCAGTGTGTTCAGTCGATTATACGGAGTTAAAAATAATGAGTAGCTAGGAAGGAGGATATCTGAGGCCAAAGAAATAAGTATGATTAAATTACACGATTCTTTTCCAATGGCTTATTACGTTAAACGCAAATGTGGGTAAAAGTGTCTTGTCTTAAAAACCTAGAGGATTCTATTTCAAAAGATAAATGTACCATCTTTAGAAACTTTTCTTAGTTCGTGACAGCGAGCTTTATATAGGTTTCTTCTACCTTTCATGTTGTATTGCATGTGTACAAGTGAATGGAATCTAACACCCATTTCGCCTGACTGATAGGCAATAGTTGAAAAACTGAACTTCCATGTAGTAACTTAACTTGAGCACGCTATATGAAAGGACTCGCTCAAATTCTATGATCATCAACGTAATTGTTGATAAGTAAAGCCGACATGTTTACTTGATGTGGCATTCATGCAATACAAAAACAAAAAAAAAACATGAAGCTCACTACTGTGTTTTTTGAATTCAGTGTTACATGGCATGACAGTTAGGCTCTGACAAGTGCATATTAGTTTCCCATATGAATGAGCAGACTATGAATACAATATAATAATAATAATAATAATAATATTACAGGTTTCGTTCCGTTACTTACTTTGCTTCCCTAGTTACTCAATCACTGCATCCGAAATAATGAATGGGCTCATTTTTTCATGTGTCATTTAATAGCTTCTGCTGTAACTAACTAACTATTTGCGTGTATATTATGTGCTCAAATGAAGTGGCAAAAATGAGTAGCGAAGTGCCATGTTATGATGAGTACCAAATAGTTAGCTTTATTGTAATGATGATTGTAGGATTGTATCGTCCAAAGTTTGGTTGTATTGAAAGAGTATGTTTTGTACAGATTTTAATTTTGATTCACTTTGCTATCGGGTAAATGGGTTGCAAGAGTCTATATGTGGGGCACGGACAACACAGTTGTTGGTCTCAGCGGTCATCTGACAACTGTTATGCTACCGTAGCGGCTCTTCATTGAAGAAATAATTGCAAGAAATAATAGTTTTGATGATGATAGACATAACCATTGAATACAAGCTTCTGTTTGTTACTATTGAATGATTTTTTTGCGACGCTCAGTAGGAGTAATACGTTTTGTTTCTCAAGCCAAGATTTGTACTGCTACAAGGGGAAATCATTAGTGTGCGTGTTATGAGCGCCATTTAATTTATAGTCAATCGATTAATAGAGTGCTACCTACTATTAAGTTGGTGAAGGAAGAAAATATTGAATCACTTTGTTTGCATGCATGCAAACATGTTTCTGATTAGGTTGTGTTTTAAAGTTTGGCATTAGATAGCCGTTAGATGTCTACTAATAATAGCTAACGAATTTGCAAAAAATAGCCTCTTAATTTTTGATGATCTTATGCAAAATTATTTGAGGCGTATAATTCAGTATGACGTGATGATGGAAAGTTTCATAACACTGATATCAATTTATATTGGAGGCGAGCAAGTAGTAAAAATTACTTTGAATTATGATTAGGAAAGTGATGACATACGCATGAATCGAAGAAATGTAATCTGATTAAAGTAGCTTTATTTACTAGCGAACCGTGGAGTATATTTACGTGTACGTGCTATGGGGCAGTCCGTGTATCGTGCAGAAGTTTTTCGAAATGAAGAAGATATCCCTTGCATTTACTTTTAGTTAGTTACTATATGAAGATTCACATTGTAATCGGTCAATTTGTTTGATGCCTAGCATTATTATTTTTGCATCACGAAACATTACGAAATTGAAATCTTTTGGACAGATGAATCTAATTTATGTCAGTGTAGATTTGGTCGACTGATTAAAATTCTCTAAGCTCACTAAAAGCTAGCTAATTTGGTCATGTTATATTACTTCACACAATATCAGCTACACAGTTTTAGCTCAGTAAAGTTTAAGTTTCTGAGAAATAATGTATAATTCATTCATGTGTGCCATAATTTGTTGAATCCCTAAATAAATGCTTGAAAAATTGCAGGTCCTTGAAATGATGCGAGACATGGCAAAAGAAGTTGGAGCTTGTGTAGAGGACTATGAAGATGATTCGAGTGACCTTTCTGGTTATCACTCGGATTCTGATTCTGCAATAATGACTTCAGGAAATTCTCCCTATATCACCCCAAGAGCTCGTTACAATTTTTTGAGTCGTTCAGGTATAGTGAATTTTGTAAACTTGCTGTCACTCAGCTGGTTCAAATTCGTTTTAAACAATGTTCCGTGCAAATTTAATTTTTCACTTATTCCAGCCTTCACACAACTGTATTTAACTATTTTGTGTTTACTGTCTCAGCACGTCCTTGAATTTTCTTACTGTCATAAATTGCTTGTTTTTATCGGAAATTCGTCATTACAAGTTACAAGCTTATCCGTTCACATTCTAATTTTCTCTGTAACGGGAGTTTCACTTGCATTAAAAAACATAGTAGTAAAGTCTAGCAGCAATCTTTAACATGGGATCTCATGGGACCAAATTTTATGCTTTTAGTTTGCGTCATTATTTCGGTTTGTGGAAAAATCAGGAAGTGTATCTATAATTTAGCTTCACATTCTGATTTTTTTACTTGATTGATTAGTAGAACGGGAGGAGTAATATATTTTAACAACATGTACATAAATCTTTCAATATTTTTAGTTCGAAGCAAGCAAACACAGCGACCATCGCTTATGTTAAGCCGTTCATCCTCTGTGTCAAAATTGAGAGGCTGTCGTTCACTTTCTGTGGGATCCAGTCCACCCCACAATCTATGTGGATCTTGTCATTATGATTGCTCTTCGTCCACCACGTCTGGTGTTGAGTCTTCAGACATGTTCTCTCCAGGCTCACATGGTCGCATGCCATCTTCTTCTTGCAGTGATTGTGCCAGTAGTACTAATGGAGCTCAAAGTTCACCTCCGGGCTGCCGATCGTCTCCTCCCAATACAAACAGTAATGCGCCCACTCGTCTACGTCATTTGAAGATGAAAAACCAGCTACATAAGAACCATTCTTTAGGTAAGAATTATTTTACCTCTAAAAACTTAAAACCTTGTAGATTTCATAAGTTCTCTTTTTCAGGAATTCTAATGAAACTTTTGTAATTACTACTTTGGTTCACTTGGTTAAATTAGTTTCACTAAATGGTACTTTCAGCTCATTTACAGTTTTCTTCATTTTTGCTTTAGCAGTTTTTACTGGTGGGAATATTTCTTTGCAGTAAAAAAATTTAATTAGTTTAGTTCATTTGTTTAGACTTAAGACTAGACAACATGACACTTTAAGTAAACCGGTACCAAAGAAAGACAAACAAATTAGTTAATATAAAAGAAACGCAACTTGATTTATGTTGATGGTATTCTTTGTAATTAAATGTGTTGATTATGGCCATTAATGGAAATAATTCGTGTATCCTTTTCTTATTTAAATGCAAATGAGGAATGAATCTTCAATGACAATAGCACTTGTATGAAAACAAACAGAACTTGAACTTGCATTCTTTGGACAAGATTTATATGATTATAAATAGAAACTAAAATGGTGTTTTGGAATTTAAAAGATTAAAGTGAGAGGATACCTTCAAGGTATGCAATTTATGCCACGAAAGTAAAACGAATCCTATTGGAATGAGTTTGCAAATTATAACTAATCATACCCCATCACTGTCGTGTCTCCTTATAATAGAATTTTATGACCTACTCGAAACTGCAGTTGTGTTTTACGAACTGCCTCAAACTGTACAGTAGAATTAATGTCCATTGCTTACGCTCTGCTCACAGTAAGCCTAACAAGCTGAAAGGTTTATCAAATTGTTTGTTACTGATTACTTTTCATTTTGTTTGCAAATTAGCTTGTTAGCTAACTAACTAACTAGGAAGGAGAAGTAATTGTGAAGTGAGGAAGCAAGCAAAAGTAAATAATCACCGTATATAGTGCGGTCACATGCACATTTTTATTATAGTGACTAAGCATAAGAAAAAGTTGCAAAAATGTCATCACAATAGTAATGTAAAAACAAGATGCTGACGGCCAAAGCAGGGAGATTATTTTGTGCAAAAGTAATTCTTCTCTAAAGAATGTATAACCCTCACTCTAAACCGCAATATGAATTACACGATTGATAAAAGTTGTATGAGTAGTAGTAATACAAGTAGTCAGTTAGCAATTTACCTGTATTATTATTTTTTGAGTGGGTGAGACTTTCTCCGTTGTTTAGGATTAAAATGTATGAATATGGGACCAACGATGGAAAGTAATACATTCCTTTTGATCGCTTTAGTTAGCCAAACTGAATGTCAACAAGGTATAGATGAAGGATATGTAGTTAGTCTGTGCGTTTCCATTCCATCATTCATGTTAATCAGATTTGTAAAGGAATTCCTTAAAAGTAAGTAGTTTCTCATATAGTGGGCCAACATGAGCTTTTTTATTGCATTTAACTTGAATCCACATATCCTTATATGAAAGGGAAATCTCACGGGGTTTTTGTGTCCTTCAATTGGGAATTTTATTGAAGATGGATTAAGGATTTCATTACATAGATCTTGACATTATTATTAGAAAATGGTGTATGTACGATTCACTGTGTAAATAATACTTATGTTTTGATTTTCACAGTTATAGTATTTAGAATACAATGTTCAATCGTTTGCAGGTTAAATATAACTGGTTTCATAAAAGAACTCTACATTTGTCTTTAAGAGTTTATAGTACAAACTTAACTTAATTAACTTTTATTGTATGCAAATGCAGCAAATGAAATATTGCCGAACAAGATCATTATTGCCCCTAGTTAGCATCTAAGCAAACAATATCGTATGATGTTCATCTTCATTAATTTTAAATCTTCAGATGAGGATGAAAAACATCTTAATGTTATTAGAAAGTGATAGGTGTTCTTCTCCTTTCGATGAGAATGCAAATATTTAATCAAGCAAAAAAAAAAAAAAAAAGTTCAGTTCACAGTATTGCAATAAGTTAACATAAGGGTGTAACTTAAGCCATTTAGAAATGGCAGTGGCAAAAAATTTCTGTTTCATTTGCACCATAGGTGGGCATCACAATTTGCATAAAATTGAGCAGTCTACGATTACGGTAAAGGAGCCGGTTACCATTCCCTAAGTTTAGTTACTTCAGTTCGTATTTAATAGCGCTACTTGATCAAAGTGCAAACCCATGCTTTCAATCATTATAAAATGCTCATAAACGTGCATTCCTGTCTATTGGATTTGCCTTTCAAGGTACAACTTTTGATTTCAACCTCATGTTTAGTTCATTAGAACATCACTTCTTCTGAATAACAATGCAATAGGGGCATCTCTCATTCCATGGGAAACACAATAAGTTCACGTATTCGTACATAATACAGTATGCACGTTGGCTGAAGAAATCATTCCTTACTGGGTTGCACACATTTTCTTACCTGGCTGCCAGCATTATTCGCACGTAAACACGGAATTAACAAACTAACTTACTTACCTAACTAGTATAGCTGTAGTTTGTTTGCTATTGGCACTGTGTTGATACAATACTCATTTAAATCAGTTATGTTGTGAACATGGACTTCCTGATTCTCGCCTTGGGTGCAGTTTTTGTGAGTCGATGCGCGAGTACAAAGGTGAACTACAGGTAGAAGATCCAATTACTCGAGAAAATGTGAATTCCATACACCTGTTGCATCAGCTTGAACTTTTTTTTACTCTAGTAGTAATCTTGGTGTAGAGTGTGGGAATGAGAATTGAATGAGAGCGAGTAAAAGCCTAGTCGTCCACTTTTTTCCCGTCTTTCTTCACCTTACAAAAGAAGTAGTCACAGTTTACTTACATATATGGTTTAGAGGGAACCAGACTGTAGTAAAGTAATATAATAAGAACGAACCAGTAAGGCATTGTAATGAAAGGGAAGAGAGCGAAAACTGGATTTTGATTGTTGTGCTAGGCCAACACATGCCATGGGGTGCTTTTTGTTCACCACTAGCATGGCAAGGTTTTTTAATCATGTAATACCCACTATTTTAAATGATGGATAATTTTTGAAGAAGGCGGAAGACAACAGCTCTTGTTTTCTACAATATTACTTTGAGCGAATAAAAATTTTCACTGTCAAACTGACATTTGATTACTACCTGTTTGCTTACATGATTAGTCCTAATACCATTTATTTACAGTATGGATGGGTTCGTTCAAGTAGTAATCATGCCGTAACTAGCTTGCACACATCATGTAATACCGTCCAGTTTTGTACGGGTTTTCTTTCCTTCGTTAAGTAACTAGTACAACAAGATAATGGTTGGTTAGTTAGTTAGTTTGCATTTCAGTTACTTACTGCTTAAAAAATGTAAGTTACTTGTTTGGACGCAATAACAAGGGGATTCGGGGAGATTTTCCTTGTCATTTAGTTGATTACATGTCATGTCCCATTCAATTTCGTTTCAGCTAGTTCAATATTATACTATACCACATCATGAGCTATTATTTTATTTTCCCAGTCTTTTCTAACTAACTCGTTGAATGTAGAGCTCATATGAAATGAATAGCTTTACATAGTATACTCACGGTCAATAAACTGTGCAATGAGGATTTCATAGGATCTACGTATTGTATGGCTTATGGTAATGGTAATATAGTGGACACGTTTTTCCATGAAATGAAGATGAGTTATGGCAATTGTTCTAATTTTCAATGCTTCTCTGTGATTTCAAACTTATAACTTTTTTGCAGTTTCCACCATTTCTACAGGAAGTGACTCAAGTGGCTGTGGTTGTACGGATACGACTGGGAAACCGGCATTTCCCTCATCAGATAATTCTGGATGTGTTGACTGTGTAACTGTAGTTTCCGTTCCGGATAATCAAGTTATCACTCAAGGGGTTAATCACCGTTGCTCTGTTACAAAAAATTCCAGTCCATCCCCTGATGAAAAAGTGATTGACGATCTGACTAATGAAATCAATCGACTACGTAAGAGCCTAGAAGACGCAAATGAAATCATCAAATCTTCTCAGCACGGAGATAAAAACAATTCAAAGTAATGATATATTTTCCCATAATGGTGTAGTATAGCATTATTAATGATAATGACAACACGATTTAGCCTCACATGAAATCAGAAATGAATTCGCGCCGCTGCTGCTTTTTTTTATGTCGTCTCTTCATTTCATTGTATACTTACCGTTTCAACCTTTGAAAAAAGTATAAAACATCTTTATTTTTCATAGTATAAAATAACATAATAATGGGATGAAAGGCAATGAGGGCAAGTTGTATTCACGACCACCCAAATGGACCAAGAAAACAACGGTGACGCAGTCACATTTTCTTGCTAGTGTATTCCCTCATTCTGATACCTGTGTGAAAAGCTTGCACAGCAGTCGCATGTTTTAATTATGAGCGCTTGTAATGAAGCCATGTGTGATTAATGACTGACGTAGTACATAATTACATTGGTGGCTCTAATCTTCTCGTGTGTTTTGCATAAGGGGAGAAACTGAACAAGAAATGAAAGATGGGGACGAGGAGATGAGCAAACGAAGAAATCAAATGACAAGAGACTATGGGGCTTTGTATGCACAAACCAGAGTAGAAGCCATGGATGCTTTGGATGCTCTCCCTGAACTTGTGGAAGCAGATGAGTTGAAATCAAAGCTTCTCTTTTCTGTCATTGTGGTAAGTTAGTAGTGTCGAGTAGTTAATTAGTTGGAACACCAAACGTATAATAATAATTGACTTTTTACTTCTTTTGGGCTTCTCGTTCACTCACGAAAGACAATAAACAAATCTGCCACAAGATAGAAGGTAGAGAAAATATGCATCAGATAAGACAGTGGTTGAAACTGTCAACAACAAATGAGGACTCACATGAGAAAAGAGTGTGTGAGTAGCATATGGAGGTATGGAGACTTGTCAAATGTTAATGGAAATAATGTTATGGAATTATGCATGAATATCAATAGTTTCTAAAACTGCATTGTTTACTAAATATTAGTGTGGACATGTACTGAATTCCATTTGTGCAGTGATACTACTCCTGCTAACTATTTTCCCCAGTAATCAACTCACTGCTTTGATTGAGTTATTATTTTTATGCGTGCCAGCACACACTACATACGGTTTAATGGACGTAATGAGGCTGACGACAATGTTAGTTGACAGTGAGTTGTAGATAATTCAAAGTGATCTGTTATGGTAAATAGAGGGAGACTTGTTAGTTATGTTATGGTCTGGGATTAATGATCCTTGTGTGTAGAAAACAATGAAAGTGTCTAGTTATGTTCTATCATTTTGTATAGCGTTTATATTTGGCGAATCAGAGATATGTTATCTGTAATTAGTCAGTATACGCACATTGTCGACGTCAATTAAACTAGTGGGTTGACGGTGATGATCTTTCACTGTCAACTGATGACGTTGTGATAATGCATAGACAAGAGAAACAATGAAAAGAAGAAAAATTTCTGATGATATTTAATAGTTGGATGGTTGGTTTGTTGTAGGTACAGAGACAAATGTGGCTGCACAGTGTTGTGGTAAAGCTGATGCAGGATTTGTTTTCCCACCTCAAGTTTATTTACTTACTTATATGGCTTATGCATTCAATCTGCAGGTTTCTGCATTGTTCTGATACGATGACATGAGCATTTACTGTTTTCCAAAAGTATGAGATGGAAACTAGTTTTGCTTACAGACTAACTAACTTTTTTGTTTGTAGATTGGATGCAGAGCCCGTTTTTAGTCAATAATAGTTAGTTAGTGGGTTAGTTATATAGATTATCGGGTTTGAAAAGCTCATCCAAGGTGTCAGTTCAAACGCGAAATATGATTTACGTAATGTCCATACTAAAATGTATCAGGTCTGTAGTTCATTGTTTTCAGCATAGTTGGTTAGCTAGCTAAAACACAGGCCAGGCCTATTTGAATTCAGTGTAAATTATATTGTAGCTGAAAAGTTCCCAGTGTGCAATTAACAGTCTGTTATTCAGTTCAAGTAATATGGAGAATCGGGCAATTACCTTTTTGTTTCACACGAGAACTGTGTAGGTAATGCTATGCAATTGGACAGGACAGTTAAAAAAGCCTGTTTATTGTACGTTAAGGTGCCACCTGATTATTTATTATTTCGGTATCGTTATTAGCTAAAGTTGCTGTTATGTTATGCATTACATTTTAGCAAACTTGGTGGATAGGGTGCGCTCAAGAACGTGAGCCAACTTCCTGTTGCTTGTGTGAACCTGAGTCGCATTTTTGAAGACATGATGTAAAAATGAATTATAATGCTCCACGCACGGTCGAACAGAATAGTTTGTGTGGAAATAATAATGGGAAATTGAAAACAATGCACCTTTGTTTGCACCCAATGTTGATAAATTCAATTTTATGTTGTCAATGGACTATTTATGTGACAGCACAGTAATAAGATATTCAGATTATTTTAAAACCAATCCATTGTAAAATCAAATTATTCAGGTAAGCCTGTCAAGTTAGGATGCACTGATCTGACATATTTTATGAATGCAACTTCTGATCTTCATATGACCAACACTCAACTTAATTTCTTGATTAAGTTAAAGATAACATTTCAAGTAAAAAATTAGATAGCTCATCTCCTCATGTTTGTTTTCAGTAATGCATGGAGATGCACATGGTTAAGTGTATAAAGAACATTGCCAAAATTGTCTTCTCTGAGTACTGTTTATGACTAATTACTATTCTGATGACAACTGCATACAATTTAATGCAAAGGCTGCGTTATAAATACTTACCTACCTTAGCTTAATTAAATTCATGAGAACTTTCCACTACAATAGTATATTTTCTTACCGTTGCGTATCGCGACGTCGTTCTCTTTAGGTCGTCTTACTCTACGTCGCCGTTTTTAGGTCGCCGACTCTTTAGGTCGCTGACTCTTTAGGTCGCGGTTCTTTACGTCGCCCCGAAGGAAATGAGC
>Ga0210040_10011218_pt1 | contig 10174 bp, 7 predicted proteins | sample CryGeyCG12114_NA_FD_185462 | JGI IMG/M metagenome (GOLD analysis project Ga0210040, IMG submission 185462) | Groundwater microbial communities from aquifer - Crystal Geyser CG19_WC_8/21/14_NA (SPAdes) (version 2) | ecosystem: Environmental > Aquatic > Deep subsurface > Groundwater | place: USA...
CTGCCGACCACGGCGGCGGGGCGGCTTAGGAGGCTGGTCATCCGACATAGTACAACCCCAAAGGGGCAAGTTAGAGTGAGCCCAACGGGCGAACGGGTTTTAAGCGAAGCGAAAAACATAACTTGCTTCTCACGTCCGCGCCCCTAGAACAGGCTTCAAGGTACGATATTCGCGCTACTCCTACCAAGTACCCCCACACTATTTGCTGACCTGCTGCGCCCCCCCTACTTGCCCTAGCTTACGGTCACTCGGGGCTTACCGACTCTATAGCCAGACCTATGCCCCCGCCCTATCTGTCCCCTCAGCCACCTTCGCTTCTGCCCCCTATTCTGCCTTAGTCCTGGCTTCTCCTGTCCTTTCCAATAACTGCTCGGTTACTGTCTGCCCTCTCTTCCCCACTGCCCAGTACTACCAAGCAATACCCCGTCCAAAGCAGTACATAAGCTCATCAATTGCATCTATAAACTATTGATTACCAATAATATAGTATTTATTGAATGCGCGCAAGTCACTGGCTTCTAGAACTTTTGCTGTTTTTGTTCTGCTCGTGTCGTTGTGCTTTTTGAACAGTTCCTAAAAGCCTTTTTCTCTCGCGCGAACAACAATTGGTGTATTTGTAAAGCTTTGTTCTATTTGAGGGCATTGTATCGTGCTGATTTTCAACGTGATGCACTAGCTAAAAAAGACTTTTAGTGGGTTTAAAAAGACTTTTAGTGGGTTTAAAAAGACTTTTAGTGGGTTTAAAAAGACTTTTAGTGGGTCTAACAAAGACTTTTAGTGGGTCTAATTAGACTTTAAAAATAGACTGTATTTTATTAATGTCTTTTTTAATGTATAATTACCCGTCAATCAGCTTAGTACCCCAAATAATGAGCAAGGAATTACAAATCCGTCAGCATAACGCTCTGACCAGCGCCCGCTACGATTACACCGAGTTGCAGCAAGACTTAATGTTCTTCATCATATCCAAACTCAGACCGGACAATAAGGATAGTTACTCGTTAAGCATCATGGAGTTATCTAAACTAACGGGCAAGAAATACAATGCAGCCTATCTACACAAAGCCACTGCCGATATGGGTTCTCGTGTGCTGGAAGTCCTAACCGAAAAGAGCTACAAGCAAATTTGGATGTTTCAACAGGTAGAGTATCACCTAGGCCAAGGAATCATCGAATTTGACCTCACTAAGCATATTTTACCCTATCTGTTCGATCTCAAAGACAACTTCACCTCCTACGAACTGGCCGCTGCGCTCCGCCTCACCAGTAAGTACGCCAAGCGCATCTACCCCCTTTGTAGCCAATGGAAAGACCTGGGTGAAACCAAAAAATATGACCTCCAAGACTTCAAGAAGATGCTCGGCCTGCTAGATGACAAGGGAAACGAGAAAATGAAGCAGATCAATGAACTACGCGGAAAGGTGCTAGACATTTCCGTTAAGCAAATTAATGAGCACACAGAGTTGCACGTCAGCTACAGGTTAGAAAAAGTCGGCCGTAGCTTCAAAAACATCATCTTCACGGTCAAGCCGCAAGCCCTGGCTGATCCAATTCCCTTCGACTTGGTGGCTACGCCTCAGCCACTACCCGGTGTGCAGCAAAGTCATTTTGACAATGCTGTCCGCATCCTCGACGAACTGCGCATCACCGACGCCAAGCACCGGCAAACCATCCTGACCAGTGCGGTCCATGTCGCGGAAGTGAACCGCTACAACCACGACCTGAAAACGGGCAAAGTCAAAGCCAGCCGCAATCCGGGGGGCCTGCTGCTCGTGCGCCTGGGCTTGGTCGCGGCCAAAGTGGCCAAGTCTGCTTAAGTCCCTTCTTCATGCGGCAAAAGATTTACCTCGAACTCGTCGTTCTCAAACCAGAAAATGCGGTCCACCTCACCGAGGCCGAACAACAAGCCATTCCGTGCCATTTCCTGCTTGCTCAGGAAGCCGAGAAGCGTATGCTGGTGATAGAGTATACCCCGGGGTCCGAACGGGCCACCAGGGACCGGATTATTGCCGTGCACTTGCGGGCTTACGCCCGGCGCTATCAAATCCTCAGCTATGAGGTCTTTGACGACTTCGTGCCGGCCCTGCCGGCACATCTGCCTGGCTAGTATGGGTGTTGTTAAACAAATAGGGGAAAACCTCCGACTCAGCCCTGCCCGGGTTTAGCCGGCGGTTGCCAGGCGGCAATTAAGTCCATGTCAAACGGGGCTTCGGGTGGCAGGGGCTGGTCGGAGAAGTCGTACTCGCCGTGCAGGTTCAGGTGGCGGTAGGAGAGCACGGCGAAGGGCGAGAGCGTGGCCAGCGTGGCGGCTTGCTGCTCGGGCGGCAGCCGGGCCAGGTGCTGGGAAAGGTGCAGGTAATTCCAGCAGATAATGGCATTCATCAACAAGCGCTTGCAGGTCTCGGCCACCAACTGCTCGGAGCGGGTGGCGGCGTGAAACTCCTGGTTGCGCCCGTGCCAGACGGCGTGGGCCAGGCGGTGGGCGCTCTCGCCCTTGTTGAGCTGCTTCTGGATGCGCTGACGCAGCTCCACCTGGTCGACGTAGCGCAGCAGGAACTCGGTTTTGACCAGACGGCCCAACTCCTTCAGGGCCCGGTAGAGCGGGTGCTGGCGGGCGTAGGAGTTCAGGCGGCCGAACAGGCGGGAGGCCTCGCTGTGGCGCAGCTTGAGGGTCACGACCAGGCGCAGCACCTCGTCCCAGTGGCGGGCAATGCGCTCGGGGTCCAGGCGCGCGTCGGGCAGCAGGGTTTGTCCCAACTGCCGGTGGGTGGCCACGGGCTCCCAGCTGTAGAGCTGCTGGTTGGTGAGCTGGCGGATGCGCGGCTCGTAGGCGATGCCCAGCATCCGGGTCACGGCGAAGATGACTTCCGTGTAGCCGTGCGTGTCCGTGGAGTGCACGTCGGTGGGCCGCACCGCGTGGCGCAGCAGGCCTTCCAGCAGGTGGGTGGCTTCGCGGTCGGCGGCGCTGAACACGGTGGAATCGAAGACGAGCAGCGTCTCGTCCACGTAGGAGTAGGCCGTCAGGCCGCGGCGGTTGCCGAAGTACTTGAACGAGGCGCTGCCGCCGAGCGAGTCCACGGCCAGGTCGTACTTCTGCCCGTCGCTGCTGCTGTGCAGCACGTCGGGCGAGAGGCGAAAGGCGTCGCGCAGGCGCAGCTGGCGGGTGAAATCCAGAATCAGTTCGTTGGCCTGGCGCAGGTTGTCGAGCGAGAAATGGGTGCTGGCCAGGCGCTGCAGGGCCGCTTCGTCCACCTGGGGCGCGACCTGGGCCAGGCGGCGCAGGCCCAGGTTGCAGCCCAGCCCGACCAGGGCCGCTAGCAACTGGGACAGCGGCGGCGGCGTGCGGGCGTGCTTGCTGGGCAGCGAGCCAAACGCCGTATCAAACTGCGTCAGGCGGGCTACGCTGGTCAGCACCTCGCGCAGGGGCACGACCCGGTGGCGGGGAAACAAGTGGGCCGGCAGCCGCGGCTGTTCGGCCGGCAACCGTGGAGTGGTGAGGCGGTAGCGCCCGGCCGGGGCGCGGTGCGCGTGCGGGTTGTCGGCCCCGCTCAGGTGGGCATTCGTGGCGGCAAACTGCGCCTGCAGTTGGTTTTGCAGGGTCGTTTGGACCGTGGCAAAGTCGCGCCAGGCACTCAGCCCCGCCTGCTCCAGCAAGGCCTCGCGCTGCTTGGCCCACTGCGTGGCCGGCAACAGGTAGTGCTCGAAGGCCCGGTACTGGTAGCAGCAGGTGAAGTTGAGCTGGCCGGACTTGACGGCCGTGGCCATTTCCAGAAACAGCAGGGCCTTGTAGAGGGAGGTTCGCAGCCGGCCCTGCGCGTCGAGGACGTAGGTCCGCTGCGTGAGCGAGAGAAAGTCCAGCGGCACCTGCGCGCCCAGGTGCCCATCGTGCTGCTGGTAGTAGTGCACGGCCCGCCACAGGTCGGCGCGGGTGGTCGCTTCGTCGACGACCAGCGCTTTGACCAGGGCCCCGAGCTTGGTTTGCAGGCGCAACGACGCGGCGGCCAGCGCTTGGTGAAACAGGGCTTCGCCAGCCTGCTGTTCGGTGGCCACGCGCAGCTGCTCCAGGTGCTCGTGGTCTTCGCTGAGCTGCGCGGCCGTCACTTGATGGCGTTGCAGCAGCGCATCAATGCGGGCCACCTTCTGCTCGGCCGGTACGTCTGGGGCATCGACCAGGGCGCGGATTTGGGTCAAGGCCTGCAGGTGCCGGTAGCCCCGGCCCGTGACCTGGCTGGTCAGCTGCTGCGTGGCGATGCGCTGTTGGTAAAGCGTTTCCTTGACCTGCTCGCGGCACTGGTTGGCGGCGCTGGTCACCGTGTGCAGCAGCGTGTCGACCAAGGCGTCGCCCAATTCGTAGTACTGGTGCACCACGAAGCTGAGCAGGTAGAGGTAGCGCCGCTCGTCGCGGCGGTAGAGCTGCGCGGCCTGCGCGCGCAGCACGTACTCGGCGTAGTAGGTGATGGCTTGGTCCGAGAGGCGCAGGCGCTGCCAAAGCGGCTGCAGTTGCTCGAAAAGCTGCCGCAGGGACGCGAAATGCGTGACCCGTTCGCGAATTTCCCCGGCGCGCAGGCCCTGGCGGATGCGCTTGAGAAAGGTGAGCGGGTAGCGGCGGTCCGCGTCCGTCTCCCCGGCGGGGGCCACGTCCGGGTCATCGGCGGCGAGCAGGCGGTCCAACAACCGCTGCTCGGCCGGGTGCAGGTGCTGCTGCAAGCGGTGGAGCAGCCGTTTCTCAAACGCGAGCAGGGCCCGCGTAATGACATCGGCCAGGGTATAATAGGTGGGCAGCTCCAGCCGGTGTTCGTGCAGGTATAGCACCAGGTAATCGAAGACCGCCGCGGGCTTCAGGTGCTGACTGCTCAGGCGCAGGGCCTCCTGGTACAGCCGCTCCGTCGCGGCCGCGTCGAACCGCGCAATGCCCAAGTGCTCGCACACGAGCTGCTGGTGGGCGTAGTACCGGGCATCGGCGTAGCGCAGCGGGTCAAAGTCGGCGGCCCCCAGCCCCAGCTGCCGGGCCACGTAGGCCACATCGGCCGCGTGGTAGCGGGTGGCCACGTAGAAGCGCTGGCTAATCTGGAAGTAGCCCAGTTGCAAGACAAACCCGACGCGGTTGGCCTGGACCAGCATCCGCAGCAGGTGCGCATCCGCCCAATCCGGTACGGCAAAGACCCGCGCCTGCTCGGCCGCCGGCACCAACGGAGGCTGCTCGTAGAGCTCGCGCTCCTTGCCCAGGTGAATCCGCAGGTGCGTGGCCATAGAGGGGGCAAAAACCGATGGACTTAACGACCGTTATCCCTACCTACCAATGATAGTGTTAACGTACGTGTAAAGGTATCGAAAACCGGTACCTTTACGAGGCGCATTTACCTTATCGCTAACCAGCCCGTTTTGCCCATGATTTTCGGTTACGTCCGCGTCTCCACCAGCGCTCAATCGGCCGAAAGCCAAAAGAGCCTCATCGCCCGCTACCTGGTCGAGCACCGCTGGACCCTGGACGAGTGGATTGAAGTCGAGATGTCCTCCCGAAGGACCGCCGGGCAGCGCCGCCTGCCCGAGCTGCTGGCCAAGGTCGCCGCCGGCGACACCGTGATTGTGTCCGAACTCTCCCGCCTGGGCCGCTCGCTGCGCGAAGTGCTGGGCCTGATTGAGGAGCTGATTCACCAGAAGCGCTGCCGGCTGATTCTGGTCAAGCAGAGCCTGGACCTGGACCCGCAGAACCACCGCGACATAACCCACAAAATCCTCTTGACCATTTTCGCCATGCTGGCCGAACTGGAGCGGGACTTCGTGTCCGAGCGCACGAAGGAAGGGCTGCGGGCGCGGCGCGAGCAGGGCATCGTACTGGGCAAGCCCAAGGGCGTGGTGCAGCCATCGATGTACGATGCGGACCGCGAACGCATCCTGCACCTGCACGCGCTGGGCGTGCCGCTGGCCACCATCGTCGACGTGCACCTCAAATATGGCAAGTACCTCTCGCTGAAAAACTACCTGGCCAAACTGCAGCGGCTACCAGCCTGCAATGCTGCTATGTAACCAGCCGAGTCGCCGGCCTGACCCTGTTTATTTAGTTTGCGCCAGCTGCAACCCCTTCGCAGGTACTATTACTCTGCTCTGTACAATCGTCATGATTGCTTCCTGGTAACGAGTACTTTCCAAATGAGAACTAGAAATACCTTACTCTTCCTTCTTGCCCTTCTCTTCTCCTCCTTTCTGCCGGCCCATGCCCAATCCACTGCCGACCGATTGGCCTACCTGAAAGCCAATGCCGTCGTGGTTCGCAATGTGGAGCCGACCAACGAGGATTACACGGACCTAGCCCCTCTCAAACAAAGTTTACAGCAAGTCACTGTTGTCGGATTGGGCGAGCCCATTCATTACGACGGCAGTGCCTTCAAGGCCAAAACCCGGCTCGTTAAATTCCTGCATCAGGAACTGGGGTTTGGCGTCATTGCTTTTGAGAGCGGGTTTTATGACTGCTACAAGGCCTGGCAGGAAATCCAAGCCGGAAAACTGACGATTGATGCCGCACGGAAGTCGCTGTATCCTTTTTGGATTAGCGCGGAAACGGAGGAACTGTTTCACTACATTGACCAACAGAAAAACACCGACAAGCCGCTGATACTGGCTGGTATCGACTGCAAATTCTCCGGCCCGTACTCGGATAAGAGCCTGCTTCCCGATTTGAGAAGTTACCTGCAAGCCATCAACTCCGGGATGGTACAGGACACCGCCAAATGGAGGGCGTTCAGCGCTTCCTTAACGCGGGCTATACACATCTCGGATTATCTCACGAAGCCAACTACTGCCGACACGCTGGTACTAAACCCCACCTTAAAAGCTATTCTGGCTGAATTAAAAGCAAAAGCTGCGTCGCCGGGTGCCAAGCCGCAGGAGCAGTTGTTCTGGCAGCAATTCTGTCGGAGTTCGTTGGCCGAAGTAGCCAAGAAGTTCGCGAAATCAGAAGAACAGGCGCGGGACCGGCAAATGGGGGATAACCTGGTCTTCTTACAGCGCGAACTGTACCACAATAGAAAAATGATCGTGTGGGCGGCTTCTTCTCACCTGGTCTATAACGGAGATAACATCGAGCGCACATTCTACCACCAGAATCCTAGGTTAGGGGATTACATCAAGCAAGCCTACGGCGAGCGATACTACCACATTGGATTTACAGGCTATCGGGGAGAATTTGGGAAGCTGTTTTTCTTTCACGTACTGAACGTCAAAAAACATCGGCCCAATAGCATAGAACATGTTTTAGGACTGACGAAACAGCCCTTCTTGTTTGTCGACTTTCGTAAGCCGGCTCTCCCGCAATGGCTACAAGCCCCCCTAATCGCCATGCCGCTTGGGTATAGAGAGACGTCGATGCGATTACCACTCGTTATGGACGGATTATTCTACACAGAGAAAGTATTCCAAAGCCACTGGATTCCGACACCAGCAACTCCTAAATAGCTGGGTGTAATGAGTCGCTGGAATGGAAACGGGTGTTGCGCCTTACCTAACAATACAGACACAACACCAGCCGAGTCGGAGGTTTTCCCCTATTTGTTTAACAACACCCTAGTATCGAATATGATTTTGGGGGCAGTGGGGAGGTGTATTTCTTTCCCTTTAGTTCTTGAGAAAGTTGCTTAACATAATGTTCGATTTGGGACAAATTAACTCATTGATTTTGAGTAATTTGTTCTTCAATCTCCTGACGGTAACGCTTAACACTAGCGCGGCTAATTCCGGTAAGCGTCACAATTTCGGCCACTGATAGACCCCACTCTAAGGCCGTAGCGACCTTGGCCAGTTTCTCGGCATCGCGCCCAGCGGGCCGGCCCAGGTGCTTGCCCTGCTGCTTGGCCAGCGCGATGCCGGCCAAACTCTTTTGCCGGTTGTTCTCCCGCTCGTACTGGTTGAACGAACTGAACACCCCGATAATCATCTTACCCGCTGGCGTGCGCGAGTCGATGCCCAGGTCAAGCGCCCGAAAATGCACCCCGCGCCGGTTAAACTCCTCCACCAGCTGAATGGTGTGCACCGTATTGCGGCCGAGTCGCGCCAAGCGGTTCACCACCACCACGTCGCCTTCGCGCACGGCGGCTAGCAACTCGTCGAGGGCCGGGCTCTGGGTCCGCGTGCCGGAAACCTTCTCCTGGAAAATGCGCGTGCAGCCCGCTTGGGTGAGGTCTTCCACTTGCGTGGCTAGGTTCTGGTCGGTGGCGGAAACGCGGGCGTAGCCGAAAGTGTGCTGCATGGCTCAGTAAGTATGGGTCACAAACTTACATTACGGAACCTACTTTCTGAGCTACTAAAAAGGCTAACCCAGCGCTAAATCACTATGTCGGCCTAGTGGCTCAGAAAGGCGCACCTTCCTGGCCCCACCGACGCGCACTAGCAGGTGTGAACCAAGCAACCCCGGGCGACCGGGAACCAGCCGCTCGTTTAACCTTTGTACCAAACTTTTAATCAAGGCCACGGTTGCGGATGCGGCTCAAACTCACGGGCGTCACCCCCAGAAAGTTGGCGACGTAGTGCTGGGGCACCCGCGCCAGGATGCGCGGGTCGCCGCTGACCAGCAGGGCCTGGTAGCGCTCGGCCGGGCTGAGCAGCAGCAAGCTCACCATGCGCTCTTCCAAGCCTACGGCTAGGTACTCGGCCAGCCGCCGACCCAGCTGCTGCCAGGCCATGCGCTGAGCAAATAAGTCCAGCAGCACAGCATAGGGGAAAGTCAGGCAGGAGCTTTCGCTCAACGCTTCGATGGTGACCAGCGAGGGCCGGCCGGTCAGGCTGCTGAAGTAGGCCCCCATAAGCTGGTCCTCGAAGAAGAAGTAGCTGGTGCGCTCCTCGCCGTCTTTGGTGTAGAACTGCCGGAACATCCCGGTCAGCACGAAGGCCACCTCCCCGGCCACCCGGCCCTGCTCGGCAAACACCGCGTGCCTGGGTACAGTCACCAGCCGCAGGTGCGGCAGCAGCAAGTGCCAGTCCTCGTCGCTGAGGGGCGCCAACTGGGTCAGGTGCTGGCGCAGACGCAGCGCGGATTCGGGCAGGGACGGCAGCATGCAGTAGTAGGAGGCGGTATGGAGGGGGGCGGGGTACCGGTAAGATACGGGGTGCGCCACATTTCTTCGCCCTACGGGCAACTTTCCCCGGTCGGTTTCTGGCGTCCGGTATCGCTGGCCGGTGGCCGCAGAAAACCGGCGGGGCCCGCATTTCTTAACGATTGTTATCGTTTGGACCTAGTGTTAAGCCGGTCCTTTGTGGGGTGCTCATTCGTTTCCTCACGCACCCCTAAGCCCCTTCCCATGAACATCCTCATCACTGGCGGCACCGGCCTCGTCGGCACCCGCCTGGCTGCTGTGCTCACCCAAGCCGGCCACCACGTGGCCCTGCTGAGCCGCACGCCGTCTCTCGGCAGTTCCTACCGCACGTTCCAGTGGGACCCCGCCGCCGGCACCATCGACCCGGCCGCAGTGCCTTTTGCCGACGCCATCGTTAACCTGGCTGGTGCCAACGTGGGCGAGGGCAAATGGACGGCCGCCCGCAAGCAGGAGCTGCTGGCCAGCCGCGTGAACGGCCTCACGCTGCTGCACCGTGAATTAGCTCAGCCCGGCCACCACGTGCACACCGTGCTCTCGGCCTCAGCCATCGGCCTCTACGGCAACACGAGCGACGCGCTGGTGACGGAAGACACGCCGCCGGTCGGCCACGACTTGCTCGCGGACCTGACCCAGGCCTGGGAACAGACCGCCGCGCCCCTCGCGACCCTGGGCCTGCGGGTCGTTGTGCCGCGTATCGGCGTGGTGCTGAGTGCGGCGGGCGGGGCACTGCCGGCCATGGCCGGGCCCATCAAACTCGGCTTTGGGGCGCCGCTGGGCAGTGGCCAGCAGTGGGTGTCCTGGATTCACGTTGACGACCTCTGCCGCCTCTTTCTGGCCATGTTGACCGACGATGCCTGGCAGGGGCCTTACAACGCGGTGGCCCCGCACCCGGTCACCAACGGGGTCCTCACCACCGCGCTGGCCGAGGTGCTGCACCGTCCCTTGCTGCTGCCCAAGATTCCCGCTTTTGTGCTCCAGTTGGCCATGGGCGAGCAAAGCGAGATGGTGCTGACCGGCAAGCGCGTGAGCGCGGCCAAGGTGCTGGCCCAGGGCTTTACCTTCCAGTATCCCGCGCTGCGGGAGGCCTT
>Ga0210040_10011219_pt1 | contig 10173 bp, 1 predicted proteins | sample CryGeyCG12114_NA_FD_185462 | JGI IMG/M metagenome (GOLD analysis project Ga0210040, IMG submission 185462) | Groundwater microbial communities from aquifer - Crystal Geyser CG19_WC_8/21/14_NA (SPAdes) (version 2) | ecosystem: Environmental > Aquatic > Deep subsurface > Groundwater | place: USA...
TAAATACTATAGTGAGTGAGTGGTCTTATTAACTACTAATGGTGTATTGGAGGAGAAATTAAACTTTGTTCACTCTCTATATACCACAATAATGTCCATGACAGAGTGTGAACCTGAATTTTAATATTGTTATTGAACCTGAACAACGGGTAGACTAACTGCACCTACTTATTTACTATATATTTTTTCCATAACTAACCTATCCATATTCAATACAGACTTGTCATCAATCGTTTTAATAAAAATAGCTTACAATATGGATTCTGGAACAAGTTGCTGGCAACGAAAACTCATGCCCTACATATGGACTACAAAAATAGAGATACTAACTAAGAGCCTCTCTCAAGTTGAACCAGTTTAAAAGTTTTTTTAAAAATAGTTTGGTGTGCATACTATGCTTCCTTTACGTACTTGAAGGGCTCTGGCTTTTATTACGGTACATGTACAGACAAAGTTATGAGCTCGCATTTGGTTGCTCTTCGCGTGTTAGAGCTATAACTTACATGAATTGATTTGAATACGATAAACCTTACATAACAAAAATGCACACAATTATAATGGATTTTTGGAGAAAAAACTTAGAATTAGGCTCTTAATCAATTTAAAGCATACAATATCCGTTATCAATCAATCCATCCAATTCGAATATGGTACGCATATATTCATATTATGAATAGAAAACTGGAGATGCCGGATGATACTAGTTAATACACTACAAAAATCCAAAGAACTGACTAACGGAACTCTTTATAAGGACTCAAGTCGACCTAGATTCTAAAATTTACAGCTTTTGTGTCCACGCATAAAGGGTTATTTTTCCTTATCCTCCCAGGATGAACGGTAAATTATTCCATAAATAGGGAAAGCCTGCCGTACAGCATTACGTGCTACGTTCGGGAAAAGCACAAGATAGGTCAAGATCTTGCCTCAAGTTTTAGGACATGACATTCCCAAAATTAGCCTTCCCTATGGTTTTAGCTTACTTACATAATGATGAGGACCGCTAAGTGAGGAGCTTTTGTGCAGGACCCACCCACAAATACTATAATAAATGCTTCAATACAAGGGCCCCCAATTCATTATCACAAGATGATTGACAATGGCAATGATGAACCCTTTTAAAGGGTAACCTAATTCCGGAACAAACATTTTATAGTTAGTTAGTACTTCGTGGTAAAACAGTTAGGTTAACAAATGATGACTTCCGTGTAAAAAATGGGCCACACAGTGCTCAAAAGCACAAGAAAATCTCGGCCCAGTTTTTTATCTATCATTGTTTAGTGTTTCGTCAGTCTTTTTAAAATAAACAAAATGTGCCTGGGATTTACTACTCGCAAAGGTTGAGGATTCGACAAGCTTATACTATAGCAATCTAAAAAGTCTAAATTCCCACCCTACATGCACAAAGCAATTGACAAAAAATCTCTCTGTTTAAATTGGAAACGTGTAAACGGCACAACACATGTCAATGACACTCCAAGCATGAAATTGACTTTTCCAAATCCGTTTTAAAATCTTTTTTCATTCGTAATAAAATTACGCCCATGTTTCATTATATTAACTTTTCTATTCTATTTAATAAAAATATTGTCAGCCATATCTGATATGGTAATTGGTTTATGAACTAACTAACTTCTATATAGCTGTGTGAGCTGAAGATGAATAGTTTAAGCAGCTCAACCCATGTCATACTTCCATATCGCTCATACATATGTACTATATGTACTTGGGTAGGCAACAAACCAACTGACTATGAATAGCGCAGGAAGAATGATGCGATGATATTCGTTCGTGATGACGAGTGAAACCTGGCTTAAACTCTAAACTGAGGTTCAACGCCATTATGACACACTTTCACTTATCTATAGGCTTATGCATGCATTGTTAGTTAGTTAAAAGGACTTTGAAGTGTAATGCATTCATGTGCATAGAATAGCGGAATGAGACATTCAGCCAAAATAGGTTTGCATTCCATGCTTGCAAAATGCACTAACTAACCAACCAACTTTTAGTAGTTATGGAAAACATGGGCTTTTAATGACTAAAACGTATACGTACACCATGTGAAATGTGATTTCCCCCTTGACTCAAGGAATGTAGAGGAAATATTTTTACTTACTTACAAGAAAGAGAGAGTGCAATAATCATAATGACAGTTAGTTAAAAAGTAAAGGTTGGACTTTTACTGAATATTTGAATGGTAGTTTAAAAGATTTACATAATTACCTGGGATATGAGAGTTTTTACTGTCTGGGAGAAATCCGGCGGACGACTCGTTACTTTTTAATGGAGCTCGGGGATCTGAAAATCAAACAAATATAGAGAAATGTACTATTTGTGAGATAATTACATAAGAGAATTGCACGAAATTTGAGTAGAATGGCATACAGCACAATATTTGCTTAAACATGATTCGGGGAGAAAAGAATACTTCTTTGTGTAATTTGTATCCCATTCATTTTTTGTTATCATTCGTTAGAGAGTCAAATTTCTTACAGTGTTTTCATGGATTCTGTAGCCAGCAATTCAACGGAATTCATAATTAAAGTTGAGTTGAGTTGGAAAATTTTTAATCGATCATCGAATCCCTCTCACAGAGAGAGATTACACACAACAAGCATATCAATGAACACACTGACGGCTTTAGAGTTTTAGTTGCATAAACCTATCATATCAAAAAATCTACAAATCAAAATGCCCACATCTATTCATTTGTAGGCTATTTGTAAATGAGTTAAGAGATTGGATTTCAACAATGAGCATTTCCGATTTTCGTTTTTTTTGACGCCATCGCATCCGTTCAGCCTCCACTATTTGGACCAAATTTATTGCACAATAGTTGCACATTTTCGATTCGATTTGCACTAGTTTTGTAACGATATTTTATTTTCTGTGTGCGCAAATAATTACCTGGCTCTATAAATGTTTTGAGTGTTTTAGAATCAAACAACAGATTGTTACAACGTAAAACAATATTTATATCCTGCTTATTGTCAAGTGTTTTATGTACATTAAATTCATCAGTTAGCTCAATGAATGACATTCTCATCTGTTTGCCTTTTGCCTAAACCATGCAAAATATATTATTATGATCGATAGATTTCCCCTTTCAAATTACGTTATACACGGTTCATTTAAAACGCAATAATTAATCACGCACAATTTGATCCAAAGAGAATATAGCATGCCCAAAAATTCATCCAACCAAAGTGCTCCTGTGCATTAATTGTTCTTTACAAGCAAACAAAAAGCGGCCAATGACTTTAGTTCCGAGCATCAGTATTTCCAGCACCTTTCATCCCTGATTAAATTGACTTACACAGTTTGATATTTCCTCTCACAGTCTGTATAGTAAGTAAGCAAGTTAGCTCGATTCCCTCAGCAGAGTTCATTGAACGTTCTTATACTTACATCTATTCTTAGCTTTCATTCCATTTGTATGTACACTCACGCACTCCCAATCGTTTATCATATAGCATATGGATCATCTGGATGACAAAATTTTTTCAACTTTTGTGTCCAAAAAAACGCACTACAAAGGTGAAGTAATTGAGATAGGCATAAACTTATACGGTTTTTCACAAAGAAATGTCATAGGTTATTTTTTTCCTTCAGATCATGGTTTAAGCTTTCTTCCTAATCCTGAATTTGGTTTTTTTGACATTTTTAATACGATTTGGTTCACCTTCTCTACGGAATACTAGTTATGCATAAAGCTTTCAGTATCACATTTAAAATTCATGGTGCCAACCTACAATACTACATTAAAGCCAGTATGAACTGTAACTAACTACCTATAGTGAATTGTCTACAACTAATCAAACGAGCAAATAACGAGACCACATGGGATTCTAATAGAAAAATGAAAACGAATCTGTTTAATGCACTCTCAGTCAGCATGAATCTAGCAATTCCATTGAATAACTAACTAAGTAACTATAGTGTGCCGATAAAATAAACTCTAGATAACATTAATATCCAAGCAAACCACTAACTTAACATTCCTGCTATCTAACTAACTAAGGATGACCAAATAATATGCGTTTGCGTACGCATAGAAATATAATGTGTAGTGACAAGAATGTATGAGAGACAGGCTAACTTTTGCTACCGTAAATCCGGTATTAAAGTTCTAGCATAAATTATAACTTCACCTAAAATATAACTGCACACACCGTAATGTTATGAACAATGATCGTAGTCTAATGATATAACAAAAAATGAAATGTATTTCTAGAAAGAAGATGCTTGAAAGCATCAAATGACAGTCCAATTTTCGGACAGAAATAATTTTTTTCTTTGAAAAAACTATCTTGATTGAATGGCGAGAATTATTTTAACTCCAACTTATATTATAACTTCACCGCCTATTAAATCCTCCAGGGTGAGAAATCTAGAAAATAATTTGACATTAGTAGTTATAATGTTGGGTTTATAGTGTGATAGTGAGTTAGTAACTATGTATACTCAATACTAACACTATAACCCAAGTTTGTTAGGGTCAATGGCATCTCTCACTGCAGTCTACCTCATACCTAAATAGAGTACCTACAAAGAAATTGTGCTCACTCTCATGGCAGTGACATCCCAATGAGCTGATAATGCTATTCTTGACAAAATCTATTATTATTTGGTCAAATAGCTAGTTAGTTAGTTAGTTTTAATGCGACTTACTATGACAAAAACAATAAAAAATTGATTCGGAATTTAAAATTAAGCATTTGCAAGTGTCATACAATAAGATTTATATCCAGCCCTCAGGAATTCGCAAAATCAAACTTTATCTTTCATAGCGAAAGGTAAGCAGACTCGAGTTTTGATTTTGCACATGGAATTGAGATTTTAAAAATAAGGTTTCATTGATTTGCATTGACTTAGTTAGCCCTATCCCAAACTAACTCTCACTTTTCTTTCAGCGTATGGTTAGAAAAGTCAGTATGCAGTACCGTACAGATTTTGTGCAAAGACTGGCAACTAACTAAACTACTGCACGGATAAGTTTTCATATGTAGCCTGAAGGTATTCTTTGCTATTGCATCTGATTGTGGGTTTGTTAGATGATTAGTAGTCGTACCTTCTTTGTGTGTCTCATTGTGTACCTGCAGTAGGCTAATAAGGCAGCAAGTTGAATCGAGGTAGGTAACCTTGGACTACAGCTGGAAATCACCGTTAGTTACTCTAGTTCTCATCCTATGCTATGATTAAATGAGCCCAGCTCTTGATTGCAGTTAGTATGAAAAATAAAGTTAAAACATAATGGGATTTTTATCATGCACTATAAGTATCAGTATCAGTGTACAAACTCACTAGCTTGCTGTTCAACTAAAGGGCCACAAAAATAGCTGTAAGACAGTGAAAAACTTTCTACCCAACTATAAAATGAATTTTATCAACCCATGGATCTCATAAAGAACATTCAGATGGACTCAACTGTTTAACATGTGGCAAGATTTGTCAAAAAATTGTTTAACGATTGTTCATTAGGAATGCGATAAAAAGAGGTTCACTTGCTTTTATTTGTGTCTCCTTTAAAATGAATGCACATGTGGTGTTGGTGTAACTATTTTTTATATACTTCCTTAGATTCTCACTTTCAAAAAAAAAGGTGACTAACTGGAGTATTTTTGCCGATATGTCATTTGTTATAGAAAGCTAAAGAGTATTTCAGATACTCACTTACGTATAGTAGTTCAAAGGCCTTGCCCTTGGTAAATATTTTATGTTCTTTTTGCTGCCAAAAATACAATTGAGGAATTCTTTTATAGCAGCATCTTCTCAATTAATCCATTAGTTAGTTAGACGCGTAAACATGTCGCGAGCTAATGGATTCTTGTTTTCAATCTACTGCAATCTTTCGGTTCATTCATTGACCTTTCAAGAAGTTGACTTTGAGACGACAATAGATACAAATAAATGTATTCTGTAAGCCGATAAGTTTGTAAACAAGGAGTAAGGAGCCACTACGTAGAATCAAATAGTCAGTCTGATTAACCATTGCAGCAAATACAACGTATAAAAATGTGTGCTTTTACATACAACAGTATAATGTAAGGATTCTACAGCAAGTAAAGGCTTAATGTAGCAACTAACTAACTAACTATTGAAATGCATAAAAAAAAATTTAGCTAGTGAGTGAGCTCATGCACCAAAACTTTAACTGCAGAATAATAATACAATGACTCAAGTAAATTTATTTATCTTTAAGTATATAGCTACTGACTAGTTACTTACTACTACACTGTAAATAGATTATTAGACTTGTCAACGAACTAGTGAATGCAGTAAACTGCATACATAGGTTCTTTAACCCCGGAAAAAAGTTAATTCACATTGAAATGCAAGTTGAGCAGCAGGGATCGTGATTCCTGAATACAAGTAATTATTTTCATTGCTAATTCATTTGGATAAAAAAAGCGGCTAGAATTTTAAACAGTTCAATAGCTCTTGATTGCACTGAATTACCAAAGGGTCAAGACCATCACCATTCAAATTAGAATCCTGAATTTAGCCTTTCCTGTGCCCATAGCACAAAATACAGCACAATTCCAGAGCTCTTGTGGTTTGTTAGTTATTATTGACTATACATATTTATGAACTACAGGATGAATACTCACTGCATTAGAATGGTTACAGCAGGATTATTAATGAAGCCAGATAATTACAGTGGCATGTTCTACGTACAGTGAGCTGGGATCAATAAACGTTCTATAAAGCATTGCACTGGTTTTAGCTCATTTTTGTGCATTACAAGGCTGAGAAAAGGCGATGACATGGAGAGGATGAACTTGGCCGCTAAAAAAAGGCAATGCTCTCTCCAAAATATGTACTATGTATGTTCTTTCAAGTTTATATAGCTTTTAATTTTAATGAATGCTTATACACGTGTCCTTATAGGAAGTGTCAGTGTGTAAAACGGAAAAAAATATTGAGCTTTTCCGTGAGTTTAAACAATCAATTCTGGATCAAATTATTTATGGAAAACAAACAAATACACAAATCAATGTATCAGATTCAAACCATTGATAATATTAATTTATACGGGCTGTACCAGCTCTAATTACAAACACCATTTAATTATCATACAATTACAATAGTCAGTTAGTAAACAGAATGTTAATCCAATGCATTGATTACCCAATCATGCCAAACTAACATAAGGTCTAGGTTGTATACAAAACAAAAAATGGAATCTCACCTTCCTTCCTGTTTTTTCCTGTAACTAGCTAAAGTACAAAATCCACTCCACCAATGCAAGTACGATTTGTAACTTCCGGTATAATAATCACAGTTCAACAAATGGTCACAAAATTACACACTTGTTTTTCACTGGATGTCAACACAGAGACTAAAAAATTGTTTCACCGTCAGTGAAATTGGCGCGTGTGTTGTGTCCTACGTATGTATATTCAATAAATATAGTATAGAAGAAGTTCACGCACTTTTCTCCAGCGTGAGCCAAATGTTCAGAGTTCATTCACTCTCCAGTTTAGCTCTATATACGATTTACGAACCAAGTACGTACTAAGTTACTCACTTTTTGCTTCCTTTACCAAATCTAGTAATAATAGAAGCACCAGTCCGTCAATACTTTCTGTTAGTTAGTATGGCACGCACAAACTATTAAATGTTGCAATAATAATGACAAAAGCATTACGGGGAAACAGCTCCCTATTCCCTCAAGTTCACCGAGACACAGGGCGAGGATACACCTAATGTTTGAACGCACGGTCAATAAAACAATTTCTTGTCAATCTTATAAACTTATATGTATTGACCAAAAAGCACTCAAGATTCTTAAACCCTTTACACAGCAGTTTAAGAAAGGAAACTCTTCAACCATATCGTCTTCACTGTCTTCAATTTCTATGTACCAAAACTCTGATATGGTGTAGAAATCAATTAAATCAATTAACTTTCATTTGTCAATCCATCAATTTCTGGAGCCCACTAACAATTAAACGAGCACCAGCAAAAAAAACAATATTGTCTCCACTCTGAATACCCTACTTAGTATTCACAACACACTCGTGGATAGTTAAATCGACCGGAAGTGACAAAAATAGTCTTCCAACCCCGTTGTCAAAATCTTTGGATTACAGATTATCGATTACTGTCTCACATATCACCAAATAAAATCTTTTGACACAATAAAAACGACAAAAAACCAAAACAATGTACACAGCACTTGAGCTTTAGCAGTTAAGTTGAGACTCAACTAACACTGTTGATGGGCGAATGAGTGAATGGAGGAAGAAGAGTTGAGCTTTCAACAGCATGATGTGGTATTTGCAGAAACATATATATTTGCCATTGCCCATGTGCTAATGCTGGGTTCAAGCATTCAAAGGATCCTTTTTTTTTGGAGAATGCACTCCAACACTACTAACTCTACTTACTAACTTACATACATATGTACTTGTGCACATTGTCAGCCGCAGAGTTAGTTTTAAGTCTGCACGCATATAGTTAGTTAGTTGAGATCACAATTTTTAATACACATGGGGATGTGCCATACACTTTTGTCCCACACATTATACTAGAGCAGCGTAAGCACTGTATTATTATTATCATCATGATCATTGTGCATGCATTTTATAGTATGGTTCCACAAAGCTATTAACTAAATAATTATGATAGTTAGTTAGTACAACGACACATGCTGGATTTGTAGCGTTAGTTTTAGTTAGTTTTAGATGGGAACTAACAAACTATATATGTCTGTTGCTACTACTGCTCGAGTCATTGACCTCTCTCTCTCTCACATGTATACAAACTTTAGCTTTATGCTCAAGTTTAGGCTTCAACGTTATATCTGCTATGTTGTGGGTGGGTTCCTATGTAGGAAATAGTAGTGTGCTCTTCAAATTTTGTCCAATGCACTATACTGAACCTATAAAGTTGTTATACTAACTTTAGACTTTCAGGTTGGTTACTGTAAGTTGGGCAATATTGACTGCAATCGGGAGTGAAGATGGATTTTTATTAATGGATATTATAATTGTTGGGTTTTATAGAATTAGGCAAGAATAAATACAGGGAAAGGGAGGAATAGTGTTTTTGATGTGTGGTAATAAACTGACGGTTAGTATGTTAAGGTTGGGCAAAAGAAAGTAATTTTAGCTCGGATTTTATTAGCTTAAAATGCTTTAAAAAGAGACCTTTGAGAGAGAGAGAGAGAGACGGGCTGAGCCCGATACAGTTGTTCCAATTGGTGGATAAGATTGTAACAATTTTTGTGTTTCTGCTTTAGACTCTATGGATTTTCAGTTGTTGAAGGGCAGTGAATACTCAAACATCTTTTAGCGTGAGTAGCATTATTTGCTATCTTTGTTGGATTTTAAACAAAGTGACACATATTTTCTAAAGCTTCTGAAGATACGATTTATGGCTTAAATTTTGAAGTGTTCCACTGTGACCATGTAATCATGCTATTATTGAAATAGTCAGCATGAATAAAGTTTAATTGTATAAAACAATTTGCAGTCCCCTCTTTTACTTTTGCGAATCTTTACGAACCCAAAATTGGAAGTCAATCGGCTGATGCTTTTGAACATTATTGTGGATACACAAAAATAAGTGGGACGCACAGGTACATAAGCCCTGTAGTGGGCTAAAAATTCATCATAAAATTCATCCGAAATCAGACTGCATTATCTAAATTTTGAATATTACGCGTCCAGCTTTGTACATCAGTACATCATAACTATACCTTCACATTCCTCGTGTTACCAAAGTGTGGAAATAGTTTCAAAATGTGTGGTTTCCCTCACGGTATTTAAGAATCAAAATTTTGGATTTGATTATAATCCATGGATGCAGAATAAACAATAAGAAGCTGAGCTGAGCTGTAAATTTAGTTTTTGCATCAGGTGTGGCATGCTGTAACAACAGTAATCATGACGATGATCATGTATACATAGCCGAGTTGAAATATTAGATGTCATTCTGTGACACGCAATAGTGCTATGAAAACTAACGAACTAGAGAGACTCGTCAGTCTGTAATGCTGCATACACAGAATGTCATGGAATAATAACTGAATGGAAGTTAGTTAGAATGGTGATGAAGAACATGTGCGCTCTCACAGATTACAGGAAGTTTCAAGCCTCAGCTAATTAGAATTATTCATGGAATGCAAATGCAAAGCAATGCAGGTACAGCTGGCTAGTTCTT
>Ga0210040_10011220_pt1 | contig 10172 bp, 11 predicted proteins | sample CryGeyCG12114_NA_FD_185462 | JGI IMG/M metagenome (GOLD analysis project Ga0210040, IMG submission 185462) | Groundwater microbial communities from aquifer - Crystal Geyser CG19_WC_8/21/14_NA (SPAdes) (version 2) | ecosystem: Environmental > Aquatic > Deep subsurface > Groundwater | place: USA...
ATGATTTTTGGGGAAAAGTGTGCAGTGCATATCTCGGATCTCATCTCAAAAATTCAGTCAGAAGATTTTTGCTCTGGCCCTAGATTTGCAACACCGACGTTTTGCAACTCGACGGGCCCTCTGGCTAAGTCAGTGTTTAGTGTTTCTGCATGCGGAAGTTGTGCATAGCTATAGAATGCAAACAACGATATGGGAATGCGAGTGACACATTTTCTCCTGTATTTAGCATGAGATGATTAAATTGATGAGATGCTGTCATTTAATATTTTTCTTTTTTCTTGATGATAGATAGTCATTCACTCACTACATTTAGAATATGATGCTGATGCATTATCATCAAATTGGTAAGGTATAAAAATCAGGCCGTGTACCGAATCTGGAATGTTAGAATTCCTGAACCATAAAGCATCTGCTTCTAACAAGTGGGCGGGAATCGTGTTTCCCATGTTGTGTAATTTTATGTGATCTCTGAAATCAATTACGAGCCTAGGACCGCAATTCTGGCATGATTGAGTTATTAAAAAATTAGACGGTGAAAAAAAACATGAGCGAGGAGCCAACTCCATCGACATCCTCGTCTTCCGAGGCTGTCCCATCTGGATCAGGGGAACCAGTGGCTAATAAATTCGGACGATTACCGACTTTTAGGGTTCGTGGGTTTTAAGAATTTTCTTTATATTTTCCGTAGTTTAAGTTCTGCCATCTTCATTTTGAAAGCTTATATAACATACCTAGGGCCCCCGGGATCTCACTTTGTCTAGAGGGCAAGCAGCACTGAAGCCGCGTCGAACTCTAGCTCCAAAGCCAAATATCCCCCCTAAAAGAGATCGGGCCCTACAAGATGAAAAAGGGAAATCTCATACTCCAGCTAGTGCTACGGCTCAGTCATCTAACAAACCTGAAGCTGTCAATATAAGAGATCAAAATCAACGTGGAAGAGGAAGAGGCCGAGGAGCAAGAAAAGGAGAGTTAGTACAATCCCAGTCAATTTTTGCTGAAGGTATTGGGGATCCACTTTCTGTAAAAAGAGGTCCGCCATCGGCATCTAGTGGCTATGGAGGGGGTGGAAGAAGTAGCGGGGTTTCGTCCAGTAGTAGAAAAACAATCGGAGCTACACAACTTAGTGATCTTGTGAAGGAGAGAGGAAAAGAATTAGAATTGGGGACGAAAAAACCTCCCCCTGATTTTGGAGATGATTATAATTTTGACGACCAGTTTGAAGAAAAAAAATCTGATCCATATACACCTGTTGTTGTTCCGCTTTCGTCATGTAAGCTTCTCACAAACTTAAAGTCCTTTAAAATATTTAATCCACAAATCTATCCGACAATATTCCTTCCGCTTGTTTACTTAATCCAGGATAAATAAACTTTATTAGGATGGGAGGGAATAAATCAGCGGAAAGAATATTTTTGGTAGCCTGACTAGCTTTAAATGTCTTAACAGCAATCATTTTTGTTAATTTGTCAAATCCTTAGCTATTAGCTTTTACTTTTTGGATTGATTTGATTTTTCCAGACGTCCCCGAAAGATTTAGCAACCCAGTAACATTACAGCTGGTATCAAAAGACAATACAGGAACCATTGTGAAGTCTGAAAATACTGCCAATGTTTCAATGGATAGAAATTCATTTGCTCATTTATATGTAAAGGCCCCAAAAGAAGGAAGCATTTTTTTCATGCAACTACCAGATAAGCTTCCAGTTTTAAAATCTTCTGCGAGTGAAGAAGCTACCGAAGCCAAAGACACAGAACCTTCTAATGCGGACAAGAATTTGTCAAAAGATATTTCATCATTTCCTGAAGGTTATATAGGCAAAATTCAGATACTAGCGTCCGGAGAAACGAGATTCGTCATGGGTGATAATATATTTGAATTAGCACCTGGAAACCCTGTAGGGTTTCTTCAGGTATGAAATGGAGTCTATCTTGAAAAAATACATTTTTCTTCCAATCTAAATACTAAGAAAAAATGTTTTGCGCAGGAATTAGTATCCATAAATGTAGACGATAAAACCATGTCGAAGCTAGGAACTGTTTCCCATAAATTCATTTGCACTCCTGATGTCGAAGGACTACTGAAGCTTTCTATTTAATCTACAAAGGTAATTATGGAAGACATTTTTTAAGTATTTATATGCTTTGTTTTTTCGACTTCCGGCATCTTTTTTATGGCTATGTGAGGCATTACTATATTTATTATCTCGTGTCGTGACGTCGAAATATGCAATGCACCAAGTTCTTTTAGATCCTCTGGTTCCTGGTTGTGAGCAAACCATAGACATAGATATACTATATGCAAACATTGTTCTCGTTTAGTTTGTGGATTTGGATTTTATTTTTCTGGATACAACCATATTCAAGTTTTCTATGAAAACCGTTTTTAGCATTAATCGTGAATTTTATTCAGCTAATTAAAACAGCCTTACGAATGACCTATATAGTTTGTCTAATTCTATGCCAAGGAGGCCAAGGACTAAAAGACGAAGAAATAAATTACTGTATTCCGCCCAAAACTCAAACGTTACTCACTGCAGTCTGAATTTATTCATTTTTCCATAAGCAAAGTTTCTAAATTCAACTCAAAACGACCATTCATTAAATTAAAATTCAAAACCTCAAATTGTGAAACAGTATCGAATAATCTAGTACAGTCTAGGCGTAAGGCGTACAAACATTATAAATCTATTTATGTAAAGTGATTAGACACCATACCAGCTATCCCCAGCGATAATGAGCATATGCTCGATTAGCTTCACATAACTTATGAAGATCTTGTTTTCTTTTGACAACTTTTCCCTGCAATTTAAAGCCCCAAACATTACGTCAAGTTTAATGCATTAGCTTTCAATCACGAGACGAGGGTTAAGATAGAGAAATAAATCATACCACTCCATTAGCTGCATCTATGAATTCGTACGCCAGCTTTTTATAAAATCGCATTTCATCTTCCTTGTCTTTGCCTGCCTCAATTAGCCATTTAATTGCAAGAGCCACTTGCTTTTTCTCTCTAACTGGCACAGGAACTTGATATGAGTGACCACCTCGTTTAACAGGGGTTGTTTCTAAAAATGGTCTCCCATTTTCTATAGCCTTATGAACTATTTCCCAAGGATTCAGTATTATTTTCTCCTTCGCTTTTGGATCCGTTGTTTTATTGTATTTGGCTAACTGGGTTCTTTTAATAACTTCAAATGTCTGTATATAAATATACACATTGTCAACTAAATAGTAATACATACGTTGAGTCTGAGTGCTTAGTTCTCTAAAAGTTTCCCATTTACCTGCTCCATTATCTCCCTTGCCAGTTTTTTATTTCCCTCCCTCATTATGTGATTAGTTATTTGATTGACTAAAGGATCATGAAAAACACTCGAATTCTGTTGTGTTGTTGCAGGTTTTACAGGAAGAAAGGACAATTTCTGAAGTTCTCCAGTCTCTTTCAGTTTTTGCTGCTCTTCTTCCCGGTAAACCGGGTTTATAAAGAAGGATGGAAATAATGCATATTTTCGACTACATGTAATGACTGGTAGACCTTGCGCCGTCAAAGGGTGTGATTTCCTGTGTAATAACAAGTGAAAACTACATAATACATTGGAAGGATGAAATCTTATACATTAACTTAAGCAGCTCAGATTTTGATCTAACTTAAAGTTATATCGAAAGCACGGAATTCAATTTATTTTCATAAACACTGTACAGTTCAGCATGACCATTTTGTTTGCGAAGATGCATAAAACTTTTACCAAGAAAATTATGATAACTGTCTTAACGGGCTTTTGAATATTTTAATTTCTAATAATTTACTTCGTAAACGGCAAATCGAAGCATACCTTAAAAACCCACTGGCACATCTGACAATAGTTTCACTTCGCTTCATTGCTGCGGTAGGCAATCAAAAAAAACATTCCCAACTAATCATCCAAAGAACTCTTTTTGATCAAGTAGAGTAGAAATTTCGAAGGTGAATAATAAATTAAATCTAAATGGAATCAAAGAAAATATATTTTCGTCCTTTTTGCATTGTCTGCATAATAAACTTGTTCAAAAATATTTGCCGCTAAACGAAATCTATGGGTTAGAAATTGGAGCGCATTTTATTGAACTCAATGCCCACAGGCTTACTGCTTTACCAGGCTATGGCCTATCATCAAAACCAATCGCTGCTTTTTTGTTGCGTATGTTTCACGCCAATGAAGAATCAGCTTGCCTATTTGTGTTTATTCTTCTAGCTCCCGTATAGTATAAGTATGCTCTGAAGATAGTGTAAATTTTTAAGAGGCGCATTTAAAAAGCTGTACAACTTTTAGAGTCAGGCATAGAAGGGTTAAGAACAGTGAACAGTTAAGATTTTAAATTAACAGTTTTAGACAAAAATTATTTCTGGGTTTTGTTAGTGTTTTAGCCAACTGAAAGTTTATAGTGCGTGTTAAGGATTTGTACAAGGTTTGTAGATTTATTAAGCTGGTGGTTGTGTTTCGAATTTTTAAGGTTTTCAGAAAGAAAATAGCTTTGAGGCCAGAAGTACATCCTATTTTCAATCTGATTACTATTCAAAAGTGAATTTAAAGTTTAAATATCTGATTCATTGCAATCGCGAACCAAGGTATTAAGACAATTTGAAATTTTCTGTAATCATTTAAGCCAGATAATGCCTTATAAGAGATAATTATTTATGACAATTTTGCTTACGGTTTTTTAATTTAGTGGCTGAGCTGCTAACGTTTTAGTCAATATGATGCGAGGATATGGAAAAAGTCCCAAGAAAACTGGGCCATCTATCAAGGATAGAATCGGCTTTCAAACCAAGAACCGGGGTCAAGGGATCGTTAGAGGAGTTGTTGGAGCTGGAACTCTGGGTGCCCCCTCCATCAAAAGTCGTTTAAGTGGCATTAAAACTAGAGGGCCTGTGCTTGATGCACGGCAAAAAATTAATCTCAATAAAATTCAGAAAGGACGGGTCTTAGATGCAAGACAAAAACTGGATGCTAAACGTAGGCAAAAGGCAATATTAGCTGGCCGAACAAAAAACCTCAAAGTTATTACACCTAACATTTCTCATGGAGCTGGATTCTCTCCTTTGACTAGACAAAGTGTCAGTAGCCGTCGAGACGGTATGGATTTAAACAACATAATTTGAAGTATCAAAAATCTCATTACAGCTAAGAATATTTTTATTGTTCGTTATTGGCTCTCCATTTTATAGGAGCAATGTTTCAGGCCGCCTTTCAGGATTTGTCCCCCCAAAATCATTCTTCTTTTTCTCGAACACCAACTCAGTCAAGGATGTCATCATCTTCATATGACATGAGTGGACTGCGAGTAACAAGAAATGCCTCCCCAACATTTCTGACTCGGACAATTAATAATCCTACTGCTATGCAATATGACTCGAGAATGTCTGGAGGAAATGCCCCTAGGATTGCCCCATCGATGCACTATTCAAGTTACAGACGAAGAGATAGCTCGTAAGTTTTTTGTCACTAAACTTATTTCTAACTTTAGTCAAGTACCAGCTTTTTATATTGGTTAATCGTTCCCCAATGTCACTTTGTTCACATTTAGACCGATGGAAGATGATGACTTCATGGTACAAGGATTAAGCTCTCGACTTCAAGCTAGACTCGATTCATCTGAATATTCACAATGTAAAGTAGTGGTGTCTAATTTGCAAACATCTGTTACATCTGATGATATCATTGTAAGTCTTTTTAAGCTGTCTTCACTTCTTGTTCAAAGTATTACTGACATTACAAGTGCATTGGATCGCCAAACTTGACTTTTTCTTTGATGTAGGAGCTATTTAGTGACATTGGACCGATTCGCGGGGCTAAGATGACAGGCACTGGTCGTGCCGAAGTTGTATATACCAGCAAGTCAGATGGACTAAAAGCAGTGGATGCGTATCACAACAGGTATTGTGATTTTTACCTGTTTTTTAAAAAGTTTTGTGTAGTTTTAGTTGACTTGTTGACACACTACTAATGATTTTTAAACTGTTAGGTTATTAGATGGCTCGCCCATGAGAGTGTTTATAGACGAACCTTCACCGTCTGCCAGTGGAATTAGCAGTAGTTCTTCCACTACCCTCAAATCAGCTGCAGGCGCCTCTATAAAATTACCTAAGGGATCTTCATCCATTAAAATTCAACCCGATATTTCAGCTATTCACAAGGTCTTGTTTAATCCCAGTTCAAGTGGAACTCGCGACTTGTTTAAAAGTGGAAGTGGACAAAGTCATTCTAAAAGTTAGGCAATATGAAGTTAGCACGTTGGTTATGGTGGAATCTGTGAACGAGTACGAAATAATTGAATCGGATTTGACATGGAATAAAAAAACTATTTATGAAAGAAAGTACTTGAATTGCAGTTACTTACTTTTATTGATAATTACATACACTTACACTACTGAAACTGAATAGATTAGAAAATTTTAAAACCTAAAACTTATGTGGTTGTTGAAATTCATGAACCATGTTGTAATCTAGTGTCAAAAATTCGTACGACGATAACAAGAAATTGTATAAATCCGTAAAATATCATGATTTTTTCCCGTTCTGAATTTTATAATATTTATTTTAGTTTACAAAATATTTTAAGGCTTAACCTAGATTAAATAAAAAATTTATTATAGTTGAGAATTACCAATTACATTATTTGAAGTTCATAAAATTTGCTTAATTTTAAGTTGACTTTCTTATAAAGTTTTAGCTTCCTAAAATATTAAAAATAATTGAGTAGTTAGATTTTGCAACTCTCTGTTCATAAGGATGATAGTGATATCAGAAAACATGAAAGTCTCATTTATCAACTTTCTTTAAAAAAACTATTGAAAAATATTATGTTTTGTCATTCGTTTTCGTTCACCCCATCGGGGAAAAACTATTCAAATATTTCATAAATGAAAAATAAAAATTATCTACAAAAGTTATGTATAAACCTGATGTCCACCTTCTTTCCCTTTTACATTCTTTTTGTAATGTCGTGTACAATATTATGGATGAATCAAATCAACATTATTAATACAATGCCACTGTCATACCCATCACCCATCCTGGTGTTGCAATGATTTTGCGTCCATGGATTTGTCAGTTTACTGTTTAGCAATCTCCTGAACCACCCAGCATTCTAGGACTTCCACGCTGTGAGTCTCCTCCGTAGAATTGAGGAATGGGGTGCCATGGTGTACGGTGGTAATAGTGCATCTCATTGTACTGTTGCGATGCCACCATGGCCATAGTCTCCAATGCGGTGAAACTTCGAGGAGGGTGCATGGGCATTGGTCCTCTTACCATCGGTGCACCAGACATTAGTCCTAGATTTGCTCCAGCTGGAGCAAAATGAGGAGGAATACTTTGTGAATATCCGGGTGGGGGTCCAGGTGGTAACCCATTTGAAATCGGGAAGTGATGTTCTGACATAGACACAGGAACAGGATAGAAAGTTGTTTCTTGAAAACCTCGATCCACGGACAAGGGTGACGCTGAAGATGATAGTAGTAGTTCTTCTTCAGGGTACCCATTTTCCTGATGCTCAATCTCGAGCAAAAATGCAAGGAATCGGTGAGATTCATATGGAGTTAGTTCCGTGAAAGGTTGGCTGTTTTTGAAAAAACTCATATGCCTATTTTGAACAATAAAAAATTAAATTTAATTTAATTCATGATGCAAGGCCATTTGAGTATTAGCCTTGGCCAGTATAGTTTAGTTATATTATTATCCAGAGCATACTTTGAGAAATACGTTCGCAGTCTCTCCATGAATGACGGACGAAGGTTTGCATCCTGAGCGATGCGCAAGCATTCCAAAAAATTTTTCACAGTAATTTTGCAAATAAAGTCCCTGGAAAGAAATTCCTCCATTTCAGGAATTTGATACCGTCGGCTCAACATTACAAGACTTTCAAGATCTTCAAGCTGCAGGTCCGTCATTGCTCCTCGGTATATGAACTCCAGAAACTGTGTTCCGTTTCTAATAGTGCACGGCGAGAATTTAAAAAATGTGATGCTAGGATTTTCAAATATTTTCTCAAAAATGGGGCTCACAGCTGTCATAGAAAATTAGCATAGTATTAGTTAGAATACTACTAATACTTATTAGAATAGTTCCATAGTCAATACAGCAAATATTTCAAATATAGCACGCATTGTTCTTACCTCTTAAAACGCTTTTGTCGGCGGTAATCTGTCCTTCATTATCACACTGGATTTTAATGTCACCAGTCAATTCTCTCTTGGACCACAAGCGTTCCATGACATCTTTCGAGAATGTGGATTGTTCCCTAAATAGGGAGGCAGACCGAACTCTGTACGAAGCTTGTGCTTGTGAGTCCGACGACATGACGAGACAGCCTGATTGATGAAACACAGATTTTCAAACGTTCAGTTTGTATGAAACCCCCCTCCTACTGAATGGTTCGTATAATCGAATCACGTACCTCTAAATTACCTCCCTGGGCAACAAGCCAGACACTATAATAACTCTTCGGAATTCGAAAGATTTGGTCACAGTAACTTAATTGACAACTTGACATACAGCAACACTGAAATCTGAAGTCTTACCTCACCCTCACCTGACAGAGACTGACCAAGAATGAGCTCAGATTCAGAGTTACCACAAGTTAACTAAAAATGTGGCGTCCAAGACAAAACTTAACTTACCTCGCATCCCAGAAACCACAGTCACGCGCCTTGCACATCCGTATGATGAGCTTCACAAATCTACTTTTCTTTGCAATTGGAGCCAATCTGATCCTTGGGTCAGAAGTGGAGATTTCTGACTGTAGCGTCCAAGTCAATCAAAGGTTATGCTTGAATGGAGGAACTTGCAGACGGCTTTCAAGTGGTACAACTACTTGTTTTTGCCCTTTGGGATATGAAGGTGTGAGCTGTGAAATTCTTGTCCGAAATTGTGATCCGCCATGTTTGGAAGGGAAAATATGCGTCCATGTTGGAAATGGTAAAGGAATGCAATGTGAATGTCCAGATGGATATTTCGGAAATTTGTGTTCACAAAGCGACACTGGAAACAATGGTAATTTGCGCAAATTTTTTTTCCTTTACTTCTGTTATGAAATGTAGTCTAATTCTGCCTTTTCCGTGACCTATTTTATTTGAAATCAGATGGATTGTTTAAAAGTAGGCAGAAACGTGCTGATGTAGATAATTTTGCCAGCACTGATGCTGCTGAATTAAGTGCTGAGACGCTTCAAAATACTCAATCTACGGGACAAGGTATAAAAAATGATATTATTAATGGGGATGCATTCCAAATATTGTAGTTGATAGTTTTCTTGCACGTTTTGGCAACACTGACCTAATTACAGACACTACTGGATCTGAACCAGAAAAAAGTGATATTACTACTGCTACTAATCAGTTTGAGAAAAGTAGTACCACTATTGATGAATTTCAGCACAGTAGTACGGTCAGTACAAACGAATTAAAGAAAATTGATGCTCCTGCTGAATCTGAATTAGAGAAAAGTAGTAGTTCATTTGGGTTCGAACTTCAAGAAAGCAGTGATACTACTACTGGATTTGAATTCGAGAAAAGTACTACTACTACTACTACTACTGATGAATCCGAAAAAAGTACCACAATTATTACGGAGTCTAAATTGGAGGATTATAGTACAACTATCGTATCTGAATTGCAGCCAAATCTCCCCACTGGGCTTGAATTAGAGTCGGAGGAAGCCACTACTGTTGAGCAGAGAACAATCACATCAGTGTTTCGAGAAAGTACTGCTACTGGTTCTTTAGTTAAAGATTTTGAAATAGAACAAAATACAGCTATCCAGTCTAAATTCAGCAAAGCAACGACTATAGGGATCAAATCGAAAAAGGCAAGCCCCATGATTAGTAGCACTGATACTATTGCTCCAATTAAAATCAACAAAACTACATTGCCCTCTGCAAAGTTGGAAAATCATGCATCTGAAAATATGGAAAATTATACGTCGACTACGAACAGTAAGAAAGCACAAATGTAATGAATAATTTCCTATATTCTACTGTATTAGCATAGTTATAGCGTCAGCATTATTTTAATTTTTTAGCAGGCATTTCGAGAATTTCGACGGATAGCACAACTTCTACTGAAACTGCTAATATATCAGAAACAAAGACCGTTAGAGCTACCAAACAGCCTTCTATATTAGATGAACTTGATG
>Ga0210040_10011221_pt1 | contig 10172 bp, 12 predicted proteins | sample CryGeyCG12114_NA_FD_185462 | JGI IMG/M metagenome (GOLD analysis project Ga0210040, IMG submission 185462) | Groundwater microbial communities from aquifer - Crystal Geyser CG19_WC_8/21/14_NA (SPAdes) (version 2) | ecosystem: Environmental > Aquatic > Deep subsurface > Groundwater | place: USA...
GCGGTCGCCACGATCGGCCAGCATCTCGATGATCGGACGCCCTACCGCGCCGTTGCCGAACACCACCGTCAATCCGCTCATCACCCGTCTCCTTCTCGATGGAGGGACAATGACCTGCATGGCCTCGCACGAATATTGCGGTGATGCGTTGTCCAGCTATACGGGAATGGATGAACACTGATCCCGACTGGGCGCTGTACCGCACCATGCTGGCGGTGATCGAGGATGGTTCGCTGTCGGGAGCGGCGCGGCGCCTTGCGCTGACCCAACCCACGGTCGCGCGTCACATCGATGCGCTGGAGGCGATCCTCGGCGCCGACCTGTTCATCCGCTCTCAGCGTGGGCTCGCGCCGACCGACCTCGCGCTCGCGTTGTGCCCTCACGCCGCCATGATGGCCTCGACCGCGGCGGCCCTGCTGCGCACCGCGAGCGGGACGGTAGGCGAGGTGGCGGGCACGGTACGGATCAGCGCCAGCGATGTTGTCGGCGTCGAGCATCTGCTACCGATCCTGGTCCGGCTGCGGCTCGCCCATCCACGTCTTTCGATCGAGCTGGTGCTGACCGACCGGGTAGACGACCTGCTGCGGCGCGAGGCCGATATTGCCGTACGCAACACCGAGCCGACCCAGGGAGCATTGCTCGCGCGCCGTCTGCCTGTGGTCGAACTCGGCTTCCACGCTCGCCAGGACTATCTGGAGCGGCGCGGCGTCCCGGCCACGATCGCGGACTTGGCCAACCACGACCTGATCGGCTTCGATGCCGAAACGCCGGCGCTTCGCGCCATGCTCGCCCATCTGCCTGGCATCGGTCGGGGCAACTTTGCGCTACGGACCGACAGCAATCTGGCGCAGCTTGCCGCGATCCGCGCCGGGTTCGGCATTGGCCTATGCCAAGTCATGATCGCTCAAACCGATCCGATGCTGGTGCGCGTGCTGGGCGATATCACCTTTCCGCTGCCGTTGTGGATCGCGATGCACGAGGACCTCAAGACCAACGCCCGCTGCAGGGCGGTGTTCGACGCCTTGGTGCAGGGACTTGGCGATCACGGCTGACAGAACCACGAGTATCTTGTCGCTCCCGTCCCGCGGGCCGGTCGTGACCGAGAACGCTGTTCCGGTCGGCGGGTATGGCCGGCCTTTTCGCGGCGCATTGTGATGGCGCGTGTGCCGGAACCTACCTACGATGACGACATGTTCAGCCGCGTCGTCGAGAAGGTCTGCCGCAACGCCTTTGAAGCCGTGAACCGGCGCGATTACGGCGTCCTTATCGCCATGTGCCGCCCGGACGTCATCCATCGCTTTGGCGGCGATCACGCGCTGGGTGGGGTACGACACACTCGCGAGGGGCTGTCGCGCTGGTTCGCGCGGCTCGGCCGGGTAGTGCCGGACCTGACGCTCGATATCCAAGATGTTTGGGTGAAGGGCGGTCCCTGGCATACCACCGCGATCATCCGGTGGACCTCGAGCGGAACGCCTCTCGATGGAGGGCCATACAGAAATCACGGCGTGCACATCGTGCAGATGCGTTGGGGCAAGGCGATGTCGATCGACGCCAACGAGGACAGCCAGGCAGTAGCCGATCTCCTGCGCCGGCAGGCGGACTGTGGCATCGAAGAAGCCTTGGCACCGCCGATCGAGGGTTGAGCGCCACAGGTCACCTTCCCGTTTCACCATCGTTCTGGGAAAACCACGCAACGGGGAACGGCAGCTAATCGACGCCCACTTTCCGAACGGTGCCCGTGGGCAATCCACCGGGTGCGAACATTCCACTGTCGCAAAAGCGGCAACATATGCGACATCGGAAAGTCAGCATATTTGCGACAAGGGCGGCCCGACGCTCACTTGGGTTAGGGTAATGCGGTTCGGAAAAAACTCTATGCGGGGTGCCGCGACGTTCCTACCATCGCGTCACAACCGGCCCTTTCGGCATCAACGCTCGGATCGACCAATTGAAAAGCCTCGATGCCACGCTACCCGTTCGAATGGGTGCAGGTCCACTGTATAGGGACAGTCGAGAGCGGAACCTGTTGATGTTCTGCCGCAGGTCCGACCCTCAATGAGGGCGTTAGCGACGGCAGCAGGATCCTCCCGGTAAGGCGCCTGACGTTGTTCGCTCATTGCACCACCCCCAACACGACGCCCTGTGCATGTTAAACAGACCTGGGTCGAGATTGTCCCGATATGACACTGTCTGCGGTTGAGGTGCCGGATTTTCCAAACGTCTCCTGCCAATGAACGGCACGAACTGGTGTGATCGGGGTTAGGGTCTTGTGATGCTTCATGCCTGACCAACCCACTCCTACCGTTGTAGTCGGCCTTCTCACTCAGGGAGAGGTGGATATGCTCGGGAAAAGCCTCTCGCGCTTGTTCCCCTTGTCGGGTGACAACCCCTTCGGCGAGCTGCTTGGTCAGCTGGACTGCGTTGCTGCCACTCCAGCAAAGCCTAGGAACTCCACCGGCACGCCGCACGGAAACTGAAATCAGAACAGTGTTTTCGATCGCGCAAGAAGCTATTCACTTCACAAGCAAGGATATGTCGGGCGTGGTGCTGCCCGCGAGGGGAGGGCTGATGCCGAGATACAGATTGCTGTTTGCCGGGCGCGAGCGCGACGAGGTTGTGATCGATTGTGAGGACGTCGATGGCGCGCGCAACGAGGCGGTGCGACACTTAGGCATGTACCTGGCAGAGCATCCCGGTTTCGCCGACGAGGGTCACTGGCGCGTGGAGGTGGAGAGCGAGCAGTGCGAGCCGTTGCTGCACGTTATCGTAGCCACAGTGAGCGATCGGTCCCGGCGGCTACGGTAAGCTCGACCATCGCGATGTTCAGCGAGGGCTACCCTCGCTGGTTCAGATCATAGCGTCTCCGGACCCGGCCTGAAAGCGCTGTTCATTAGCGGCTATGCGGAGACGCTGCGGTTAGCGGCCATATGGAAAGCAGGCGTGAAGCTGCATCTTATGCCTTTCACATGATCGATCTGCATGCCGGGTCAGGGGCCGTTGCAGGCATTAAGCTAATGTGAGTTAGTCTAAAGTTGTGGTTGGGCCTATTATAATCCATATCACAGTGTGTATTGAGAGTTAGTTATGGTTATCCTAACCTGCTTGATAGCCACTTCTGTGTTACCCCGTACTGAGCACCTGTGCCTCGGTTTCAGATCCTGATCGACGATGGCGAGATGGTCGCTTCTGATGGTGGCACCGTCTATAGGGATATGGACGCAGCTGCCGATGCGACACTTCGAGCTGCCGTGATGATAGCAGGCGAACGCGCAGCTTGGACGCATGTTGACCAGCGTCTGGTTTGCGAGATTAAGCAGCATGGGACTAATCTTCGCCGCGAGTTCGACGTGCTCCTCAAAGTAAGTTCGCATGCCGACGGCGAGTGGCGCGCCCGATCATAGCGAAGGTGGATCGCTGCCGTGCCTGCTAGAAGCGGGAGCCGCTGAAGCACGCCGTTTGACTTGATGCGCTGCATCGGGCGTCCGATGCCGCGCAATGACCTACCGCGTCGCAGCGCCGTCCTGCGCAAAAAAGTTGAGCACAAAGCGAGTACCCGGTCGCGCGTCTTGCCATTGCGGCTTGCCTCCTAGCTGGCGAGCTAGGCTGGCGATTAGCTTCATGCCCAAACTTGTTGATCGCGTAACGTGAAAATCTGACGGCAATCCCGAACCGCGGTCGGACACGATCAGCTGAAGGTGTCCCGCGTCCGCGGCCTGGATCGTGACCTGCACCTCGCCTGTGCCGTCGGGGTATGCATACTTAAATGCGTTTGTGACCAGCTCGTTGGTGAGCAGGCCAAGTGGAATCGCCTGATCGGTCGCAACTACAGCCGAAATGAAGTCGTATTTGAGCGTAAGGCCCGCAGATGCCGAAGATTGTAGTTCTTCGAGCAACTCCCTCATGAAGCCTGCAAGGTCGATGGTATGAACTTCATGCGCGCGCCACAAACGGTCATGTACCTGAGCGATTGTTTGCACCCTGCTCTGCGCATCATCCAAAGCCTGCTTCACTTCGTGATGATCGCTCCCTCGGGCCTGCATGCTGAGGAGGCTGGCAACAATCGTCAGGCTGTTCTTCACACGGTGGCTAACTTCGCGCGTCAGTACCTCCTGATGTTCGAGAGTTTGGCTTAGCAACACCTCGTTGGCGCGGGCACGAGCCTCGCTGATACGAAGTGCTTCTTCAACTCGTTGCCGTTCGATCGCGACACCTAGCAGGTTGGCGAAGCCCTGCATGAAGGCGAGATCTGCTTCGGTAAACCGGCCCTCCGTCGGACTATCGACCTCGAGCACACCGAAGCGCTCGTCATCGCCTTGGATCAGAACATTGACCGCGCGCTTCACACCGTGGTCGGTCAAGATCTTGGGCGTGCGGAAGCGCGCCTCGGCAGTAAGGTGATTTGAAATGACCGCCTCGCCCGTTTGGAACGCGTACCCGGCCGGACTCTCGGTGTCTGCACCGGCCTTGGCATGACCAACTACCCCTGGCTTCCAGCCCACGCCTGCGCGCACGATGAACTGTTGTTCGTCGGGCAAATACTCCATGATCTTGCAAAACTCGCTCTGCAGCCCCTGCCCGCATAGCAAGGTCGCCTCCTGAAGCAGGAGGTCAAGATCGTGAGTTTTGAGAGCGAAGCGCCCATAGTCAGCCAAGAGCCGTTGTTGGCAGAGGCGATAGGCTAGGTCCTCGGCAGCCGCGCCGCCCTGCTCCGGGGGAACTGCCGGAGTATCCGAAATCTGAACAGTCATCCTGTGTCTCTGTTATCCACTTGGCGACGCGCGCTTGAGGTTCGATCCGGCGACGGAGCGATGGCACAAAAGGCCAGCAAAGTTCAAACCTCAGCCATCACCTATGCAGTGTACCCGGCGCGAGCCTGCAAAGCGCAAGGCGATCCGAGGGATACGCTGATACTCAATCGCGAAGCCGTATCTTGTTTATGTGCCTGAACGACATTGGAGGCGTTCGTGTAGCAACGCTCAAGCCCATAAGCCGAAGACACCCACCTCTTCCCGGCGTCGTACACCGTCGAAGTAAGGCGGCTCAGGCGAGCGTCGCGCTCCTCGGCCAATTGGAGGAGAGCGGCGAAGGACAAAATTCGATCACCGATCCTGAGGCGCGCGCGATGATCGCGCACTCTAAAAAGTGACCGCCGGCTACAACGGGCAGGTGGTGTCGATGCGAAGCACAGTCTGGTCGTCGCCACTTAAGGCGTTTGAGCCCCTCGCCTGCCGCGAGACCGAGGGATGCTTACCACAATGACCGCCCGAAAGCGGCCGGACTGCACACCACCAAACCGCGCCGGCCTTGTTGCAAAGGAGACTTTGAAAGCGTTGCCAACTTAGGCTTTTCACCACACAGATGGCGCCCAAACGAGCCAGCCGGCTGACGCCGGCATGTGACATGATAGCCCTGTCGCTATCAGAAGCCGAAACGCAGGCCGGCTTCGATGCCGTGCGACCGCAGCCCGCGCACTCGAACTGACCCGACAAGCGGCGCACTCAGATCAGCGCTCGGGGTAGCGAAATAGCGATAGCCAAAGGAGGCCGTCACGCGATCCGTTACCGGACCGCTCAGCCCTGCCATTGCCTGATAGGCAAATACGGTTTTGCTACCCGAAACGGTACCAAGACTCAGCGGAAGGGCGCTCACCGGAAGACCTACGGCGCCGACGTCGCGTGCTCGAAAACGAGACACGCCCGCGCCACCGCCGAGGTAAGGACGTACCGCACCGAGGCCAAGAGATGGCTCAAGATACAGATTGCCCATCCCGCTCAGCGCCGACACTCGGCCGGTGCCGAGGGCACGAAGTCCAAAGCCAGTAGCGCTGTCGACCGAGGCGCGACGGTAGCTTCCCTCAAGCTCACCACGGAATGGCCCGATCCGACCGCCGATCGCGGCCAAACCCAGAAAGCCGTCGTCGAGCTTGGCCGAAATGCCTGCATTCGTACGAAGCCGCTCGCTCAAGACCAGTCCGCCACCGACGGCAACATACAGGCCGCTGCTGTCAGACGCGGCGCGACCCGTCGTGAAGCCGTCCTGCGCCGTACCGGTCGAGATGTCCTGGGCGTATGCAGGCGCTGCCAGTACAAAACACGCCGCGCTCATCAAGGCACGGACTGGGATAATCATGATCGTTCGTCCTTGTCTCGAAATACAACCAATAATCCCCTGCCGTAACTCGCGTCTCAACTTGTGACATGGTTTTTACGGAACGGGATCAATCTAGTCAGAATAATAATAACCACAGCACCGGAGCCTTAAACCTTTCGCGAGGCGTTCTGTTCAGACACAAGCGAAGGAAATGATCATGAAGATCGTGAAGTTTATGCTTGCCTCAGTTGCAGTTCTTGGACTGAGTGCAGGTGCCCTTGCTCAAACGAGCGGTGGCACGTCATCTGGCGGACAGTCGGGATCCGCAACCGGCATGAGCAGCGGTTCGGGTAGATCCGGCGCGAGCGCGACAGGCAGCCGGCGGTCGGGAACGAGCGCCCACTCCAATCGAAGCCGCGGAAAGTCTGCCACCCGGTCACGTGGCGCAAGCAGGACCAGCGGCGGATCGTCCAGCTCTTCGGGCATGTCCGGCAGCTCCGGGAGTTCCGGTGGCACCAGCACCTCGGGCGGCACCGGCGGCCAGTCGTAACCCAAGCGTGATGCCTGCTGGAGGTCCGTCGCTGGCTGCCCTCCTCCGGCAGGCTCAATACTCAGGTCGGTCAGCGACGGCCGACTTTCGCACTTGCGAGCCAGTTTCCTGTGCCCAATCGTTGAGCATCCTCGATCCTTTCGGGAGAACTTTGGTGGCCGATGAGTTTCCACAGACGCCTGGGGGTGCCCATCTACGTACGGTGGCGATGCCCCGCGACGCCAATGCGAGCGGTGACATCTTTGGAGGCTGGACTCTGTCGCAGATGGACCTGGCCGGTGCCACATTTGCAGTCAGCCATTCGGGCCTGCGCGTCGTCACCGTGCGGATCGACGCGGTTGAATTTCTCGAACCCGTCCGGGTCGGTGACGACGTCTCAGTTTTCTGCGAGCTGGAGGAGCAGGGCCAAACCTCGGTCCAGGTTCGTGTCTCGGTGTGGGCACGAAACTGTGGCGGGGCCGAGCCTCATAAGGTCACCAATGGCCTGTTCACCTACGTGGCCGTCGACGACAACGGCAAGCCGCATCAGATTGAGCACTGACGCTGGGTCGTGAGACGTCCCGCGCTGCGCCTCCAAGGCCGCGAGCAGCCAAGTGTCTGAATCGACACTGGTATGATGGCGACGGAACTCCAGTGTTCTTCACGCGCTCAGTGACTGTGGCAACCGTGCCGACCCGGCAAGAGCTGCGCCCAGCGATACATTCCGCTTTCCCGAAAGGCACCTTTCATGGCCATCAAGGCTGTCCTGTTCGACATCGACGGCACGCTTGTGGACAGCAACGATTTCCATATTGCGGCTTGGGAGGAGGCGTTTGCGGGCATCGGCGCCCACTTCGATCGGCAGGTCATTCACGACCAGATCGGCAAGGGCACGGATATGCTGGTTCCGACCCTGCTGCCGGACACGGATGACGAAGGCCAGGAGAAGCTCGGCGAAGCGCACGGCGAGGCGTTCAAGTCGAAGTTCCTGAACGAGGTGAAGCCGTTCCCGATGGCGCGCGACCTTCTTCAGCGCGTGCAACATGCCGGCCAGCGAGTGGTGCTCGCCTCTTCCGCCTCCAAAGGGGAGCTCGATCACTATCTCGATCTGCTCGATGCGCGCGACATCGTGTCTGAGGCGACCAGTGCCGACGATGTCGAGAATACCAAGCCGGCGCCCGATATATTTGCGACCGCGCTCAAGAAGATCGCGCCGCTTGCCGCCGACGAAGTGATCGTCGTGGGCGACACGCCCTACGACATCGAGGCAGCGAGGAAGTGCGGCATCGCCGCGATCGGGCTGCGTTCTGGCAAATTTCCGGACGAGGCACTGCAGCAAGCGGGCGCGATCGCCGTGTATGACGACGTTGCGGCACTGCTGCAGGACTACGAACGCTCGCCTCTCGCCGCCTGAGCTGCGGGCTCCAGCCCATCATTCCAGACGTGAGGTCATCATGAGCATAGCTTCCACTCTCGGGCTCGGGTCCGATCGCAAGATCCGCTACGCGTTCGTCGCTTTGGGCGACATCACGCAAGAGGCGATGTTGCCCGGCGTCGAGCACACCGGCAACTCCGAGATCGCAGCCTTCGTCACCGGCGATCCTGAGAAGGCCCGTGGCGTCGGCGAGCAATACGGCGTAAGTGACTGCTATAGCTACGAGCAATTTGACGAGCTTCTAAGCTCCGGCAAGATCGACGCGATCTATCTCGCCACGCCGAACTGGCGGCATGCCGAGTTCGCGATCCCTGCGCTTGCCGCCGGCATCCATGTTCTGGTCGAGAAGCCGCTGGAGGTCTCAACCGAGAAGTGCCGCGCGATCATGGAGGCGGAGAAGGCCTCCAGTGCCAAACTGATGGTGGCATACCGCCTCCATTTCGAACCGGCGACGCTGGCAACGGTAGAGCTCGTCCGCTCGGGCCAGCTCGGTGAGCTGATCGCGTTCAACTCCACCTTTGCGCAGATGGTCGACCCTGAGAACCACCGGGCCAAAAACGGCGTACTGGCTGGCCCGATCTTCGACATGGGTCCCTACCCGCTCAACGCCGCTCGCTACATATTCAGCGACGAGCCGACCGAGATCGTTTCGGCCGTTGGAACCCGCCACCCGCAGGCAGGTCTGGGCAATTTCGATGACACGGTATCGGTCACGATGCGTTTTCCCGGCGACCGGCTCGCTCACTTCGTGCTATCCTACTACGGCAACACCCTCGACACCTACACGGTGATCGGCACGGAAGGCAGCGTCGAAGTCAATCCAGGCTTTATGTATGGTAAGCCGCTGGAGCAGTTTATCACGCTTGGCGAGAAGCAGAGCCACCAGAGCTTCAAGAACACCGACCATTTCGGCGGTGAGATGAAATACTTCTCCGATTGCATCCTCATCGGTCGCGATCCCGAGCCGGATGCTGAGGAAGGCTATGCAGACGTCCGCGTGCTGGAAGCGATCGTTCGCGCGGTCGAGACCGGTGAACGGCAGGTGCTGGAGCCGTTCACGCGCACCAAGCGGATCGACACCGAGGCCCAGGAAGAACGTCTTGCCGCAAAGCGCTCGCCTGAGCTGGTGAACACCTCGAACCCCGGGAAGGGCAAGGATAAGGTGCCCAAAAATTAGGCTTCGGCGGGGTGACGAGTCATGCTCGCCCCATCCTCATAGATCACGGCAGCTACTCCGGACGTCGCTGTAGGCTAATCCATTCATATTAGGTCGAAACCGCAACTCGCATGGACGGCGAGAGTTAATAGCAAAGGCAGGATGATCCCGCCGTTAGGGGATCAGGTCCATGTCAAACACCAACCCGTTCACTCGCGCCGACACGATCTTTGGCATTTGCCAGTCAATTGCCGACGATTTCGGATTTAATCCTTTGTATCTGCGCGTGCTGTTCGCGTTCGGGCTGTTCGCCAGCCTGAAGTGGAGCGTGCTGGTCTACCTGGGCCTGGGTGTGTTTGTGCTCGCCTCACGACTGCTCTTTCGCGGTGCCCGCACGGCAACGCCGGACTTGGTTTAACGGCCGTTGCGCTGAAGCTGTGCGCTGACTACGCCGTCACAGAAGCTCCGAACGAACAGTCAGGGCTGTGCGGGCAGCCGCTGGTTCGCCTTCTATTAGCAAAAACATATCCAAAATACCCTCTCTATTGGGAACACGCATTTGCTGATCGGACGCCGTCCGTGAATCTGGGATGGTATCAGCGGGCGATGCTGACTGCCCGGACCAAGCGTCGCGTCGACCAAGGCGCGGCCGAAACGATCAAAGGCGCCACCCGCTCAATCGACAGCCTGGGCGACCAAGGTAGCGATCAGGGCGATGAGAATTGCGCCGGGGTGAGCGGCCGACAGTCACATAGCAAAGATAGTTAAGTTATGAAGAACACTGAGAGTGCTAATCCATGTTTAAAACTGCCCTCTCGAGAGTGATACATAATTGATAGTTGAGCTTCCTGGAGTCACTGATAAGTTCAGTTCTCAGATGGCACCAACCGGCGCGCCTTTGGGGACAGAGACCTGGAGCGGGGCTCGCAGGCAAAGCGACGTACCTTGTCGCTGAAGGGCCT
>Ga0210040_10011222_pt1 | contig 10172 bp, 10 predicted proteins | sample CryGeyCG12114_NA_FD_185462 | JGI IMG/M metagenome (GOLD analysis project Ga0210040, IMG submission 185462) | Groundwater microbial communities from aquifer - Crystal Geyser CG19_WC_8/21/14_NA (SPAdes) (version 2) | ecosystem: Environmental > Aquatic > Deep subsurface > Groundwater | place: USA...
CGCGGGGGAACGGCTGGACGTCGACGATCGTGCCGACCCGGATGTCCAGGCGGTCGAAATCCGCAAACTCGACGATGTCCTTGACCTCTTGCATGCGCGTTCCCCCTTGCTGTCGTCACGGTGCCTGTAGAATGCGGAGCCAGCCGGCGGCTCCCGGATTGCGGCGCGCCACTATCATCTTCTATCGCCCGCGCCATCGAGTTTGATCGGTTCTGCCACGAAGGGGGGTTCGGGCCCTCTGACAGTTCCGCATGCAGCCGCTATATTCGGCAAGACAAAGGACAGGGAACACCATGGCATCCACTCTTGATCGCCCCGGCATCGCACAGCTGAGCGACCCGGCATTGTTTCGCCAGCAGGCCTTCGTCGATGGCACCTGGATCGATGCGGCAGCGGGGGCGACTATCGCGGTGGACGATCCCGCGAGCGGGCAGGTCATCGGCGCCATTCCCGATTGCGGCACGGCCGAGACGCAGCGGGCGGTCGATGCCGCTGCGCGTGCCCTGCCCGCCTGGCGCGCCCTGCCCGCTGCGCAGCGCTGCGCCATTATCGAGAAGTGGTATGCGCTGATGATCGCCGCGACGGACGATCTGGCGGCGATCATGACGGCGGAGCAAGGCAAGCCGCTGGCCGAAGCCAGGGGCGAGATCGCCTATGCCGCCAGCTTCCTGAAGTGGTTCGCGGCCGAAGGTCTGCGCGTCTATGGCCACGAGGTGCCGGCGCCCACGGCAGACCGCCGCATCCTGGTCCGCAAGGAGCCGGTCGGAGTTTGCGCGGCGATCACCCCGTGGAATTTTCCCGCCGCGATGATCACCCGCAAGGTCGCGCCCGCGCTGGCCGCAGGGTGCACCATGGTGGTCAAGCCGTCGGAGCTGACGCCCTTCTCCGCACTGGCGCTGGCGGTGCTGGCCGAGCGGGCTGGCGTGCCGGCGGGCGTGCTGAGCATCGTGACCGGCCGCCCCGACGCCATCGGCGAGGTACTGACCGGCACCCCGGTGGTGCGCCTGCTGTCCTTCACCGGCTCCACCCGCGTGGGTTCTCTGCTGATGCGGCAGTGCGCCGGGACCATCAAGAAGCTGGGGCTGGAGCTGGGCGGTAACGCGCCCTTCATCGTGTTCGACGACGCCGATCTGGACTTGGCGATCGAAGGCGCGATGGCGAGCAAGTTCCGCAATGCCGGGCAGACCTGCGTTTGCGCCAACCGCATCCTGGTGCAGGCCGGCATCCACGACGCTTTCGTGGCGCGCCTGGGCGAGAAGGTCCGCGCGCTGAAAGTTGGCCAAGGAACAGACGCCGGCACCTCCATCGGCCCGCTGATCAACCAGGCCGCGCGCACCAAGGTCGCCGATCATCGCGCCGACGCCCTGGCCAAGGGCGCTGCCGTGGCGGCGGAGGCCGAGGCGCCCGAAGGCTTCACCGCACCGATGGTGCTGACCGGCGCCGATACCTCCATGCTTCTGGCGCAGGAGGAGACCTTCGGGCCCGTTGCCGCGATCTTCCGCTTCGAGACGGAGGCGGAGGCCATCGCCATCGCCAACGACACGCCGTTCGGCCTGGCCGCTTACTTCTACACCGACGACCTCCATCGCGCCTGGCGCGTGGGTGAAGCGCTGGAATTCGGCATGGTCGGGCTCAACACCGGCGCGCTGTCGATGGAAGTGGCGCCGTTTGGCGGGGTCAAGCAGTCAGGCCTGGGCCGTGAAGGCGGGTTCGAGGGCCTGGACGAATTTCTGGAGACCAAGGCCATTCACTGGGCCGGACTGAAGGCAGCACAATGAGTTCACAACGCAATTACCGCATCGCCGTCATTCCGGGCGACGGCATCGGCAACGAAGTGATGCCGGAAGGCGTGCGCGTGCTGGAGGCGGCGGCGAAGGCCTACGGCTTCACGCTGGAGCAGGAATGGCACGACTTCGCCTGCTGCGACTATTACGCCAAGCACGGCGAGATGATGCCGGCGGACTGGAAGGAGCGGATCGGCAATGTCGACGCGATCTTCTTCGGCGCGGTCGGCTGGCCCGACACGGTGCCCGACCACGTGTCCTTGTGGGGCTCCCTGATCCAGTTCCGGCGCGAATATGATCAGTATGTGAATCTGCGCCCCGTGCGGCTGATGCCGGGCGTGCCCTGCCCGCTGGCCGGTCGTCAGCCGGGTGACATCGACATGATGATCGTGCGCGAGAACACCGAGGGCGAGTATTCGGCCATCGGCGGCATCAGCTTTCCGGGCACGGAGCGCGAGATCGTGGTCCAGGAAACGATCATGACCCGCCACGGCACGGACCGCATCCTGCGCTATGCCTTCGACCTGGCGCAGACCCGGCCCGAGCGCCACCTGACCAGCGCCACGAAGTCCAACGGCATCGCCATCACCATGCCGTGGTGGGACAAGCGGGTAGAGGAGATGGCGACGCGCTACCCCGAGGTGCGGACCGACAAGTACCATATCGACATTCTGGCCGCGCAGTTCGTGATGAACCCTGATCGCTTCGACGTGGTGGTCGCCTCCAACCTGTTTGGCGACATCCTGTCCGATCTGGGCCCGGCCTGCACCGGCACGATCGGCATTGCGCCCTGCGGCAACATCAACCCCGACCGCTCCGTGCCCTCGCTGTTCGAGCCGGTCCATGGTTCGGCCCCGGACATCGCGGGCATGGGCATCGCCAATCCGGTCGGTCAGGTGTGGTGCGGTGCAATGATGCTCGACCATCTGGGGGAGCGCGAGGCCGCAGCGAGCATCGTCTCGGCCATCGAGGGCACCCTGTCCGAACAGAGCCTGCGCACGCGGGATCTGGGCGGCGCGGCCGACACCGTCGGCTGCGGCACCGCCATCGCGGAACGGGTCGGAGCCAAGGGGAGCACGGATCACGCTTGAGTGGTAAGCGGACGCTCGCCCTCAAGCACCACGTCACCCCGGACATGATCCGGGGTCCCGCTCCTTGACGCGGCGCCAGAAGGGCAAGCGGGGCCCCGGATCAGGTCCGGGGCGACGTTGATCGATTTCGAATGTCGGGTGGAGCCTGTCGAGGCTGATCCCCTCAGCGCCCGGTGGTCGCCGGCAATTGCAGCTTCACGGAAGGCTGGCCGCGCTGCACCGCGCTCTTGATGACGATGTAGGAGAAGTATTTGGAGACACCGATGTTGTTCTCCAGGATTTCCTCCATCATCTCCTGATACTCGGCGATGCCGCGCACCACGAATTTCAGCAGGTAGTCGAAGCCGCCGCTGACCAGATGCGCCTCCACCAGCTCGTCATAGCGGGCGATCGACTGTTCGAACTTGGCGAAATCGGCGCGGCGGTGATCGCCCAGTGTCACGGAGGTAAACACGATCTGGCTGCCGCCGATCTTGTTCAGGTTGATGATCGCGCTGTAGCCGGAGATGTAGCCGGACGCCTCCAGCCGCTTCACTCGCGCCAGGCAGGGACTGGGGGACAGCCCTACCCGGTCCGCGAGTTCAGCGTTGGTGATCCGGCCGGAGCGCTGCAGTTCGGCCAGGATGTTGATGTCGATCCGGTCCAGCTTGGGTGCAATGCTCATTGGCTGCAGCGCTCCTTACGATTGACCGAACTAGTCCAGCTCTTCCTGATGAGCCTTGACGAGGTCGGCCATGGAATTGAACCGGAAATCGACGTCCGGCGTTTCGGCCGGGGTCATGGTCGCGCCATAGCCTTCCTGCGCGTGACGGCGGTAGATCCAGCACTTGGCGAAGCCGTGGCGGCTTGCCGGAAGGTGATCGTGGAACAGGCTCTCGGCCGTGTGCAGCACCTCGTGCGGCTCCAGCCCCAAATCCGCCAGATGCGCCTTCATGTAATCGAAATTGCGGTCGGACGGCTTGTAGGCGCCGACATCCTCCGCCGAGTAGATGGCGTCGAAATCGACCTGCAGCTTGTCGTTGCTGTGCTGGAAGGTGCGGTTGTCGACATTGGAGAGGATGATGAGCTTGTAGTACTTCTTCAGGTAGGCCAGCGCGCCCGGAGAATCTACAAAGGCTGGCCAGTCCTGCACCGACTTGCCGTAGGACTCGCACTCGGCATTGTTCACCGGCACGCCCCATTGTTCGGCCAGGCGCTTGTAGACGATCGGCAGGATTTCCCGGTACGGCTTGCCCGGCGTCTGCGCCTGCTGCTGCGATTCATGCCGCGCATGGGCCTGCAGGATCTCGTCGCGGGTCAGCGGCTGGGCAACCCGGTCGGTCAGGCCGGCGAGGGCCGCGATCATGCCGGATTCCCAGTCGATCAACGTGCCGTAGCAGTCAAACGACAGCGCCTTGAACTCACCCAACCGCATCGCGAATCTCCTTGATCTCAAGCAGGTCGTCGAGGCTCTTGCCGAAGCGCTCGACCAGAAGGTCGATCTCCTCGCGCGTGATGCACAATGGCGGGGCAAAGCCCACAATGCCGTCATTGAACGCGCGGAAAATCAGTTTGTTGTCGTAGCCGATGCGGGCCAAGGCGGCCGGCAGGCCCAACCCGGCGGCGGGACGCGTCTTGGCTGCCTTGTCGGTCACCAGCTCCACCCCGGCGAGCAGGCCCTTGGTCCGGATGTCGCCCACCAGCGGGTGGTCGCGCAGGCTGCCGAGCCGCCCCGCGAAATAGCCGCCGACCGCTTGGCCGTTCGCCAGGATGCCGCCCTCCTCGTACAGGCGCAGCACCTCCAGCCCAACGGCGGCGCTGACGGGGTGGCCCGAATAGGTCAGGCCGTGACCGATGGCGACACCAGGCGGCGTGTTGTCGGCGATTGCGCGGTACAGCCGGTCGGACAGGAACACCGCGCCCATCGGGGCGTAGCCGGAGGTCAGCCCCTTGGCGACCGTCATCAGGTCAGGCTCCAGCCCCTCATGCTCGCACGCGAACAGCGGGCCGGTGCGGCCGAAGCCGGTGATGACCTCGTCCACGATGAACAGGATGTCGAGTTCGCGGCAAGTGTCCTGCATCGCCTTGTGCCAGCCGACCGGCGGCACGATCACGCCGCCCGATCCCACCACCGGTTCGCAGAAGAACGCAGCGACCTTGTCCTGCCCGACCTCCGCCACCTTCGCCTTCAGCTCCGCCACGGAGCGGGCGATCAGTTCGGCATCGTCTGTCGCATCGCTGCGGTACGGATAGGGGCACGAGATATGGTGCTGCTGCGGCGTCGGCACGTCGAAATTGGCATGGAAAGCCGGCAGCCCGGTCAGGCCAGCCCCGAAGGTGCTGGACCCATGATAGCCGCGCTCGAGCGCGATCATGTGCTTCTTTTCGGGCCGGCCGGTGATGTTGTAAAAATAGCGGACCAGGCGCACCGCGCTGTCCACCGCGTCCGACCCGCCCAACGTGAAGAAGACGTGATCCAGGTCGCCGGGCGCGCGCTCGGCGAGTTTCTGTGCCAGCCTGATCGTCGGCTCGCTGGCGAAATGGAAATATCCGGTGGCGTATGGCAGGCGGCGCATCTGCTCCATCGCCGCGTCGACAACGCTGTCATGGCCATAGCCGATGTTGACGCACCACAGGCCGGCAAAGCCGTCCAGCAGTTCACGGCCTTCGATGTCCTTCAGGAACACGCCCTTGCCGGAACTCAGGATCGTTGCGCCCCGCTCCTCATGGTCGCGCCACGACAGGACCGGGTGGACCCAATGGGCGCGATCATACTCAACGAGCGAATTGGCCGTCATGCGTTGTAGCCCCCTTAACTGCCGGCGATTGTAGGCAAGGGAGGTTGTGCATGATCCCGATTGCCAGCCTGCTCGCCGCCGCATCCTTCGTTTTGCGTGGCCGGCGCAGCCGATTCTGCTTCAACCTCACATCTCCTGGCGAGGGAGCGCCCTCGCAATAAGCGGCGGAAACGCGGCAAAACTTGCAACCAGTTGCGCCCCGTCCGGTCGCGCGGGCCGCTTGTGCCGTTATTGGCGCGGCATTTTATTCCGGCGACCGGGCGGCGGCAGCCATGCGGTCAGCTCATCAGAAATGCAGGGTCCTGGTCGGCGGAGCTGCGCGCCCGATTGTGTTGACGGTCAGCTATCTGGGCCAGAATCGACAGGGCAAGCAGTTCGGGATCGCGGGTAGCCGGGATCAGACCGACGGGTCCGACGATGCGCGCGATCGCAGCGGCAGGCAGACCCAGACTCTCCAGCGCGGCACAGCGCTGGGCATGGGTGGTACGGCTGCCCATCGCACCGATAATAAACGCCTCGCTCGTCAATGCGCGAGCAAGCAGCTGCGGCTCCCAGTCGTGATCATGGAACAGCACGATGAAGGCGCTATGGCAGTCAAGCCCCAGGTCTACAGGCGAACGGGCGGTCAGGAGCAGATCTCCCGTAACTCCTGGCAGCAGGCATTGACGCAGGAGCTCCTCATCCGGAGTGAGCACATGCACCTGCGCTCCAAATCCTGTCGCCAGTCGCACCATTGCAGCCGTCTCGGCGCCGTGCCCTGCTATCACCAGCCGCAGATCGGGCTCGTGCCGCGCAACGAAGCTGTGCCCGTCCACCCAGCAACTCGCCCCAACGCCACCTTCGTCCAGCGTGACGCTGCCATTGCGCCCCAGCTTCAACGCGACGGGCGCGCGCGTCTCCAGCAGCGTCACCGCATCGCGCAGCAGAGCCAATGGTGGGTCGGGAGTGAACAGCAGGTCGATGCCGCCACCGCACGGCAGACGGATATCGATGTAGTGCGAACCTGCACCGAACCGCACCAGCGATGCCGCGCCATTTGCAAGCACCTGTCGCGCCTCGGCAACGACCGCCGCCTCCACGCACCCGCCGGAGAACGATCCCACGAACCGTCCATCGCCGCGCACCGCCATGTGGCTACCCGGTGCCCGCGATGAACTGCCGATGACGTCGGTAATCGTCACCAGCACCACCCGCTCGCCCTCCTGGACTGCGGCGAGCATGAATCGCAGGACCTGCAGCGCGCCCTTCATGTCGATCAGAACTCCACCAGCATATCCAGATGGCTCCCCCCGCAGGTCGCCACGACCGGCGATGTGGGGACGCGGGCCCGGGTTGAACAGTCACTTGCTCCGGCCCCGGCCCATGTCTCGCGGATGATCTTGCCGGCATTCGCGCCGGCCAACAGTTACATTGTAACATTGCGCGCGGTAACCTAGGGCAAGGAGCCGCCCTACTACGCCCAAGAGCAAAGACCCCTGCTAATGCCCGAACCGCTGCTGCCCCTCGCATTCGGCGTTGCCGCCAGTGCCGCCACTTATTTCGGTGGTTGGCTGACATTGCGTTTGCGCGGCCAGATCACCCTGGTGCTCGCCCTGGCAGCAGGAATCGTGCTCGGACTCGCGCTGTTCGATCTCATTCCGCAGGCCATCGCCTTGGTGGGCAACGAAGGGGATGTTGACACCGCCTTCCTCTATGTGGCGCTCGGCTTCGGTGTGTATCTGCTGCTCGACCGCCTGCTTGATCCCAAGCGGGCCGGAGCTGCCTCGTGGCGGGCGCATCTGGGGCCCGCAAGCCTGACGCTGCACAGCCTGCTTGATGGCATGATGATCGGGATCGCCTTCCAGGTGTCGCACGAAGTGGGTTGGCTGATCGCAGCCGCGGTACTGACGCATGACATGGCCGACGGCTTCAACACCGTGACCCTGTCGTTGGCGAGGTCCGGTCTACACAATGCGCGGCGATGGCTGCTGATCAACGGTGCCGCCCCCTTGCTCGGCGTGGCAGCCGGCCTGCTGCTCGATGTTCCGCCCGCAGTGCTCGGTCCGATGCTGGCGGCCTTTGGCGGCGTGTTCCTCTATATTGGGGCGTGCGAACTGGTACCGCGCAGCCATGCGGCGGACCCGCGCTTTCGCGTCGCTCTGGTCACCTTGGCCGGAATGGCGCTGATGCTGGGTGTGGTTCATCTGGCCCATTGATGGCCGGTGGAGATTGGCTTGCGAGATTGAACAAGGCCGTCGGCGAATGGTGACCTGACTCCCATCTGTTGCAGGGCTCAGGAACCTGCTTGGGGGGGGAGAGGTTCGCTTCTGAACAGAGCAAGCATGTGTCTGAGCAGAGGAGGCTGATCATGGCAATCAAGGGCGCGGGCGGTAATCCGGGTGCCGTCACCACGAAGGGCGGCGATGGAGCGGGAGGCAGCACCGGAACTGGCCGCGGCGGCGGTAACAACGGCCGCGGCAAGCCGTCCGCTTCGAAGAAGAAGTCGCCTGACAAGGTGGGCGATACGAGCGCCACCAGAAGCGACGACTAGACGGGCAGATCTGCCGGCTGTCTTCGGCCCTGTTCCAGTCACGACCTCGTTGCAGTTCCCGATCCCATCCAGGATCAGCATCTACCCATTCAAACCGCCTTCCCTGGGAGATTTTGCGTGTTGGCAATGGATTATCGCGGGCCCTACCGCGTCCGGCTGCAGAACAAGGCCATGCCGCGGATCGAACATCCGCGGGACGCGATCGTGCGGGTCACACGCTCCTGCATCTGTGGCTCGGACCTTCACCTCTACCACGGCATGGTTCCGGATACGCGCGTCGGCACAACCTTCGGGCACGAATTCACCGGCATTGTCGAGGAAGTGGGCGAGGAGGTGACCAACCTGAAGGTCGGCGACCACGTGATGGTGCCGTTCAACATCGCCTGCGGCCAATGCCATTTTTGCCAGCAAGGCCTGTTTGGGAACTGCCATGAGTCCAATCCTCAGGCGACAGCCGTGGGCGGCATCTATGGCTATTCCCACACGGCCGGAGGCTATCAGGGGGGCCAGGCCGAGTACGTGCGCGTTCCCTATGCCGATTTCGGCCCTAGGGTGATCCCGGACTGGATGGACCCGGATGATGCGGTGATGCTGACCGATGTGGTCCCGACAGGCTATCAGGCGGCGGAGATGGGCGGCATCCAGAAGGGCGACACGGTTGTCGTTTTCGGGGCCGGGCCGGTCGGCATCATGGCCGCCCGCTGTGCCTGGCTGTTCGGCGCTGGCCGGGTCATTGTCATCGACCATCTCGACTACCGCCTCGACTTCGTGCGCCTGTACGGACCGGCAGAGGTCTACAACTACAAGGAGCTGGATGATGTCGTCGTGTTCATGAAGCACACGACGGACGGGCTCGGCGCAGATGTGGCGATCGACGCCGTCGGCGGCGATGCGAAGGGCAATTTCCTGCACACGCTGTTCGGCAACAAGCTCAAGCTCGAAGCCGGCAACCCGATCGCGCTGCATTGGGCGATCAACTCCGTCAAGAAGGGGGGCACCGTGTCGATCGTCGGCGTGTATGGCCCTACCGGCAACATGGTCCCGATCGGCAATGTCGTGAACAAGGGGATCACGATCCGCGCCAACCAGGCTTCCGTCCCGCGCCTTCTGCCGCGCATGATTGAGCATGTTCGGGCGGGGCACATCAACCCCAAGGCCCTGATCACGCACCGGGTGCCGCTGGCGGACGTAGCCGACGCCTATCACATCTTTGCGGCCAAACTGGACGGCTGCATCAAGCCCGTCCTGATCCCAGGGAATGCATGATGACCCAGCAGAGCTTGCCGACGGCGCAGCGCACCCGGACCCCGGTGGACACCTCCACCATTTCCGGCTGGGGCGTTGATGCCGATCCAAAGAACGACCCGACCTATCCCATTCGCGACCGCAGCAAGAATGATGTCGCTTCAGACACATGGGATCGGCCGACCCAGCAGGAATCCGCCGTCGAGATACTGCAATCGATAGAGTTCGTGCACAAACCGGCGGTGTTTGGCACCACGGCGCCGCCAAGTGGCATCAGCGGCGCGATGCGTCGGGCTGCCTTTCGCTGGAGCGAATCCAACTGGTTGCATTGGCTCCTCCTCATGGGCGCCGACCGCATCAACGTGGTCGAAGGCGTCGTGGAGGACCTAACTCACGGCACGCTCCCGAACATTCCGGCCGAAATGGGCGCGCGCGCGGAATGGCAGCACAACAAGAAGGGCTTCGCGCTCAAAGCGGGAGTAATCTTGGCGTTAGTTGCAACAGCGGCAGCTCTAAGCCGTGGAGGGCGCCGCCCGCAGTAGATGCGCGAACACTCCATCTGGAACGGCCCAGGAACTCGCGTTCTCCGAAGCGATTGGCCAACAGCAGCCCTGGAGTTCGAATGAGCCGCCATCGCTTCTGCATGACCAGCGACCGCGACGGGTTCATCGAGCAACTCGCCGAGGAGATGTGGGAGGAGCGCAGCGGCTTCCCGGAGGCTGCCTCGTGGTCGGCCGCCGATCCG
>Ga0210040_10011223_pt1 | contig 10172 bp, 7 predicted proteins | sample CryGeyCG12114_NA_FD_185462 | JGI IMG/M metagenome (GOLD analysis project Ga0210040, IMG submission 185462) | Groundwater microbial communities from aquifer - Crystal Geyser CG19_WC_8/21/14_NA (SPAdes) (version 2) | ecosystem: Environmental > Aquatic > Deep subsurface > Groundwater | place: USA...
GCTGGTGGAATTCCTCGAGCCGGTCGTTGCCTAAAAAAGCATCCGAGTGGACTCTGCCGTCTGCCATCTGCTGCTCCTGTTGTAGGCGTGACCTATCCTGTAGCATAGAAGAAACATTTTGTCCAAACTGCTCGCTGTCACGGCCTGCTCCACCTAAAGGGCCTGCCCCAAATGGCAGTCCACTACGCTGACCGAAGCCCATGTTCTCCATGAGATGGGGCAAGTTGTCCTCACGATTACCTCTGCCGACGCCGTTGAAGGGTTGTTGGGACGTGGTGCCGAAGGCATGTCGTGCAGTGTTTTCAGCAAAGGGCTGCGGAGGCTGTATAGGATTCGGCATGGGAGGCGGTTGAAAAGCAGACGGCGAAGCGATACTTCCCATACTTGGCTGGCTGTGCAGAGATTGGGCACTAGCTTGATGCTGTAAAGACGGGAATGTATGAGGACCATTCGGCATATGTGTGTTTCTCATAAGCACCTGTTGGGCGGCAAGATGCTCCTTTTGGCGTGCCATGAGGTATTGCTCTTCCTGCTTCCTCCTTTCGAGTGCATTCTGTTGTTCTGCGGTCAGAGTCGTGCCAAAGCTAGGGAAGTTGTTCGCAAATGGTGGCTGAGCGCTACCTTGAGCTGGAGGCGCACCGCTCATTGTCGGACTAGCCCAGTGATTGCCTTGGTTGACAGTGGGTGCACCGTGCGGCACACCAATCTGCGGAACCAAGAAAGGCTCACGTGAGTTGCCGATACGGCGTACGAGTTGAGCCAGAGGTTCATATTCTGTGTCTTCGAGCTTCTTCACTTGCAACTCTGCCGTGAAAAAGCCTGCCTTGAACCAGTCGTGCATTTCCAGGCCTGACCATGGACCTTGGGTATTGCCTGAGGGATCACGATAAATCCACCGCATTCTATCCGGCATGACCATCTGACGCTGTTGACTGGTCGGCATCCCGCCTGAAGGAGAGTTGTCCTCCTGTGCTGAAGGTCCGGCATCCGGTCCAGCAGACGCTCCTTGCTGTCCGACGTTACCTGGTAGTGAAGTCTGATTTTGGCCAACATTGTTGCTAGGAGCTTGCGAATCAAAAGAGTCACCTGCTCGGAGCGCGTCATCGAACACACCTCCACCCCGAGGGAAAGCGTCGTCCCGTCTGCGACCAAAATTGTCGAAAGCGTCCCGGCCTCCTACCATGTTGTCTGCTCGAGCTTCGAAGGAATTGGTCAATCCCTCATTTCTGCTGTCTGCGCGCATTGAATCTTGCATAGCAGGTGGGAAAAGTCCTCCAAGCCTACTGGATCGACCGGCAGCATTGCCAAAGCCCGGTCCACCGAAAAGAGCAGCTGATCCGAGTCCAGCGCCCACGCCCGGTGATTGCATTTCTGCCATGGGACCAAAGATGGAGTCTCCAAAAGCTGTAGATACTGCTCCACGCTCGCGTGCCGGAGTGCTAGACTGGAATCCTGCAGAGCCCCAAGCTTGAGCGCCAACTAATGGTGGAAGGCCACCAAGACCACCCAAACCACTGCCGGAACGAGGTCCACCAAGAAAAGCTGGCTGACTCTGGTCCTCACCTCTCGGTAGCATGTTTCGGCGGATGCTACCAAACGGTGGAAGTGCAGACGGTTGAGAAGTCGCATCCATGCCTTCGTGTTCGTCTTCGTCCTTTGGGTTTCCGATGGGGCTCTGGTATGGATTAGTGTTACTGGGACTGAAAGGGTCCACTGCATGCTGCCGAGCTTGCGGAGATTGATTGAAAGGATGCCCCGCTTGCAAGTGACCCTGCATGCCTGATCCGAAGGCAGAGAAACCCATCTGGTCATTGACTTGATCAACATCGTCCTGTGAACCACTTAATGCTGCGCTTCCAGTCCTAGCGGGACCATCGTCATAAGGATTAGTCTCGCTTCGTGTAGGCCGGGTCCGAAAGATGTCTCTCAGTCTAGACTGGCCAGCGTCTGGATCTTCTTCGGGCAGCTTCCCAAGGCCGGCGAAAGGTGTCTTTTCCTTGACACTCGAAGACATGTCCTCGTTGCTCTGCTTTGACAGTAGATCCTTGAATCGACTTCCTCCACGGGCACTACCGAAACCAGGACGCTTCTCATTGGCCTCCGGTCCAACAGGAGAACCAACCGCAAAGCTGCCAAAAGTACCCATAGGACCAAAGGCCGACGATTGCGGTCCGGCGGACCAGGGCGACGAAGGTCCGTTCAGACCGGCACTCAGAGGGCCTGTACCAGAACGCCTCAAAGACGCGAAAGGAGTTTGCGCATCTGCCTCTTCGTTGTTCTTGGCACCCTCCTCATTCTGTCCACTGTCTTCATCCTTGAAATCCGTTCGACGGCGCAGCAATGCAACTGGTGGAGTGCTGGTGTTTGGGTCATTACGAAAGAACGCTTTGCTATCCGTTGGTGAGAGGGGCCCATTTGCGGTAAAGGAATCACTTGTTTCTCTCCGTCTAGCTCCAGGCCTGCCACTGTTCATGTTTGATGTAGATGTTTTGCGCCCTCCAAGCGGCGGAGCATTGCTGTTCTCCTTACTCTGGGAAAGCTTCATAGGCGAGTTGACTGAGGACGCAAACAACTAGAGAAGTATTAGCCTGCGTAACGAACCAACTGGGTGTGCAGTACCTGTTTCTCTGATTCAGTCATGGGGGCCAGACCAAGAGGTTCAGCCTCAGAGCCGTACAGCCAACAAACCTCCGGTCCAGGTGTTTGCTCTTTCGGATCTCCTCGGGCTGTAGAAACTGTTGTCTCGTACCTCCCACCTGATAAAGACCAGTTTCCCTGAAAAAGCTCTTCAAGATTGCGATCAAGTTGACCGCTTTCCCTCTGGTGTTGAAAGACGCCCAAAAGTTCATCTTTGTTGTATCTTGTGTCGTCCGAGCCTCCGTTTCGCACGGCATTGGCGGGATGGCTGGAGTTCAGGTGGGGTGGCAGGTACACTCCTGAGTTTGAAGACGATACCGAGGATTGAGGGTTACCCTGAACTTGTGAGGATGTCGTTGCTGAGGGTCTGCGGAAGGTTTGTGTGGCACCGTTAACGCGATTTCTCGGCCTAGCATGAAAACGTTAGCCATTGGTTAGGGAAGTTCCCTCCATGGTGGAGCAGAGCAGTAGCACTCCTAAGGTAAAGCACGCAGGTGCAACGTTTCGTCTTGAAAAGGGAGCTCACCATGCTTCCCCCCCTCCTCCTGCGCCATCTCTTCTACCGGGTAGGTGATCACCGTTGCTGCCGGCAGCGGCTGAAGCAAAGCTCGATGGAAGATTGGAAGGCATTGCTTGTCTTTTTTTTGCTAGGAAATAGCGAGCGAGAAGATATGTCGCGGTTAAGAAAAAGTAGAGGCCGAAGGAGGACGATTGTTGGCGCGCGTGCTTGGTTGTGAATGTGCAGAATCTGCGAAACGTTAAGCGTGAGGCGTAAGGAATTTGGATGAATATGCTGGAAATCGTACTATCGTGTTCTGACGTGGTTGTAAATGTGCGAACGAGGCAATTATTTGAACGTTTGAACAATATTTCGAGGCCGAAGAGGTCGGTAGACGTGTAGAAGGGACAACCAGTCAAACGTCGATGCTTTCTCCGGGATCCACATAGCGAGACTTCCTAATTTGTGTCTGTTTGCAAGGTCTAACGTTACCTAGGTACCTTTCAATTACTTATGGTACTGTTGCATGATGATCCTTAACGAATCTCAATCCAGGGCATTTGTCTCGGGCACATAGCAACTCGCTGGAGGAAGAGCAGACTGGTACGTCTAGAACTACCTTGGTACCTAGGTAAATGAGATGCTTCGCGGTAAGTAATAGTCAGGACAATTGGTGAAGGCATGCGCCATCTGCACGCACTTGACCAGGTCACAAGGTACCCAGATGACTGACTTCGTTCAGTATTCCTCTCCTCTCCAAATTTCTAGGTATACTCGCTATTTAAGACTAAACGAGATGGCTATAGAAACCTGAGGCTAATCTGCATGCCGGTCTTTCTTGCTCTCTGGCACGGCAGGCAAAACAGGAACCTCCACCATTGGTCATTCGGCACACAGCTTGCACAACCAAGTTCTAACCAAGAAACACATCCTTCCAAGTGGCGCCAGGTTCCACAGCCCTCTCCAAAGCATCGATCATTATCCTGCCCAGCCCTTCGCGAAAGTATATGCCATGTTTTTTGGTCACCAGAAGCACATTGTAGACTCCATACCCGCGTCGACTTATGACTTCCTCCACCTCATCTGATACAACAGGGCTCCCTTCCCAAACAGCGAGCTCGTCGTCAGTGAATGCATTTACTTTTGACATGATCAAGAACTCCAGTGGTGTACCAACGTGGTTCATCCAGATGACGTCCAAATCGATCGTGCCGCACCACATCCCATTTCGGTCTGCTATCCCTGCTCGAATGAGTCCTGGGTCGGCAGGTGCAGGTCTCACGGTTGACAGAGCGCTTGGCCCCGTCAGTCGTTTCCGCAATGGCGAGATGATGGATTTGTGTATTGGAGCTGGTGAAATGAGCTTGAACCAGGCAGTGACTGTTTGAAACTGCAATACAGGTGGCATATCTCGAGAGAACTGTATCGATGCAGGCAAAACTTGCGAACATACCCAGATAGGTGCTGTCATGCTCCGAGGTATCTGGTTTGGAAAACGTTTTCCTCTATGGTCGCATGCCTCATGCCATGCAATCCAGGATCGTGCTTCGTCGGTAAACTTCCACTGTATCTCGCCCAGCCAACCGGACCACGACCAACTGGGGAAGTCGGGTCTCCGGTGTAGTCGCTTTGTGGACTCCCATAACAACGAAGAATCCATCATAACTTCGACAGCTCCATAATATATGGGCATGTCAATTCTTTTCTCTAAGACCCGTTTAACACCTTCGAAGGCATTGAGTATATCCTTAGGGTTCGTGAGCTCCCTCCGGGTGTATAGCTCGACAGCAGAAGTGAACTGGACAAAAGGCCTTTCCCGGAAAATCCGTGTAGGCATGTCGATCGAATCCAGCGACCAACCGTTGTCGGTGGGCATTTCCATATCTTCGCAAAATGTCGTTCGCCTGCACTGGTAATAAATTCTCCCATTTACAAAGAGAAGGCAACGCCTTGATAGCATTCGTTCCTGGAACGTCCAGGCACGGGAGTCCCATTGCGAGGTAGAAATGTAGTCCTCAGCCAAGTGTGAGACCATTAACCGTAAACCTGGTTTGACCTCTTCAATCTCTTGGTGAAACATCCTCGACTCCTTTCTAACGCCAGGAAGACCAGCATTCGCATCTTTGCCAGAACCCGCGACTACGGTCAAGGCGGCTCTAGCATAAATCCAGTCGTCGTGATATTGAAAACCGTCGTCATGCACAAGAGCTAGAGCATCTGTCCATAGATACTTTTCACCAAGGAGTCTAGTGAGCTTGATTGAGTCTTTGATCGTCCTTGGAAGCTTCTCTTTCGTAAGTGCCCCTGGCTCGGAAAGCTTAGGTAGATTTTTGCTGGTCGTGAAAAGCTGGTTGAAGCCTCGCCCCCACAAGTAGCTCAATGCAATGTACCTGCTGTTAGGGGGCGGTTGAACTATGCACATTTGATCCACATCGATGGCACGAAAGACTTCCCGAGGCTCGTTCAACAGGTCAGCATGTACCAAGGAATCCTCGCATTCTTCCCCGTGTCTGGTTTCGCAATGGAACAGCCACTTTCGGATCACCTGGGGATCGAGTAGATCTGGAGACATTATCTTACGCCCAAAGAATTGTCGGAAAGGCGCGTCGTCGGCCAGCAACACAATGTAGCCATCTTTGAAAGATTGTGGTTCGCTGAACACCAACAGACGGCGTGTCTTTGGTTCGAATTTGTGCTCGCCAGGCCTGTTTAGATCCGACCCAAGATATTCTTGTCCATCTATAACCCACCGGGCGTAACAGAGAGGGTCATCGTCTGCAGCCAGGCTGGGTGTTCTCTGGTCGCTTGGCCGGTCTGCTATCTCCAGTATGAGACGACAAAGCGGACAATGAGTCTTTTGTCGAATGGCTTTTAGTCGACCAAGGAATCTCTGTCTATGCTCATCGTGACCGGCTTTGACGAGGAAGGCGTCGACAGAGAGGTTGAGGCGTTGACAAGTGTCACAAAGATAGGATTCGACAGGCTCACCAGCGCCGTCCTGTGCGTGGTTAGTGTTCTGCGCTGTGGGCGTACGCGATGGCTCGACCGACCCCTTGTTTGATCCAGCCCAGACGGTTGAGTGTCTTTGTGATCTTGCGAATACTGGCAATGCTGCTGATATTCGCGTCTGCGGGCTGAAGCGTCGACATCTGCGTGCATCTCGTGCCTGAAGAGAGAGCAGGGGAAGGGTCTGTTCTCCTGCATCTACTTCACTTCAAGCAGGGTGGGCGACTTGCAAGCCATTGATTTCCTAGGTAGGTACCTAGGTAGCTAACTTAGGTATGCTTCACAGCCACCCGCTGGGGGTAGGCGCAGCTGCAGTCTCACCAACATCTCGGAGTTGGGCCCAGGATCCAAGATCCAGGACCCTTGCACTGCCCTGCCAGTCCATGCCTTCCAGGTCACTCAAGCACTGCACGTGTCATGCTGTGAGAGGATCTTCGCGTACCGTACCGGTACGTCATTTCAGATACCTGCTTTACAGGTAGGTAAGATAGGTACCTATGTTACACATGCGGTAGGTATCTGAGTATCACAATCGAAACGTGGATTTCGAGATACTGTGACCCAGGACCGTGGAACAATCCATCCTCGTACACCAGGCTACCTAGGTAATTACAAGGGCGGCGTCTACCAAAAAAGGCTCTCTGGTTACCGTGACTCTGCACCGCCTTCTTCACGTACGTCCGGGTCTTTCGCGGCAACTATGTAGAAAATTGAGAAGTGGGCGGACTCCTCAACCTCATGGTATAACTGCACGGAGAATGAAGCGCCTTTCGACTGCGCCGAGCTCGCGCACCAGGCGGAAGCACCGGCAAACAAGCTCGCACTCGTAGAAGACTGGTATGATGATTGCAAGGACTATATAGACTCTGAGGTCCAAAGTATGTTGAGCCGGACAACGATTGGAGTGTTATGGTGCAAAGTATTTGACAATAATGCTGCCATGCAATAATGGCAAGATGCCCAAGTCCACCCTTGATGGTGTGTTGTGGACGTGCATGGTGCTATCCTAACATAACTCTTCACTCATGTCATCATGCCGCTCTCAAAGATACAAGAGCTTATATAACTCACACTTCGTCGTAGCTGTTGACCCATTCACGAACACATCATATATGGCTGCCAGGCCGAACCCGGTCCGGAGTTCTGCCTGGTAGTAGTTTGCGGGTTGGTGTGACAGGTCCAAAGACCCGTCGTCTGAACACCGTGCGTCTTGACTTGCCATTCGACGATCCATATGTTGTATAGAACTACAGTGAAGCATCAAGATAACGAGCGACTGTACTACAGTGCCATTCGTCAAGTCTGTATGAAGTCGTTATGAAGCATGTGAGCTTGGAAGCACGCGATCTCGGCGCGGTGCTCATCGGCGACCGCAGCTGCGCACCTGAAGCCACCACTGCCCTGCCTCACTCAACCCGCATACAGAAGAGTACTTTTGGTGGCTGCCAGTGCTTCTACCTAGCTACATCGCCCAGATACATGTTTGGCTTGAGAAACGCGGTGAAAGACCTTCTCCTCCTTCACTGCTTTGTTGTAGATACGTGAAGGTCTGACCTTGCTGTCTGAAACTACAACACGTTGTGCTACTTCATTTCTCAACCCTTTGTCCAGTATTGACCTTGCGGCTGACCGTCAGTGCTGATTTGGCAACTTTCTCTAGTCGCTGGCAACTCACTGTATCCCAGGGTCCTTAAAATTGATCACTACTGCACCTAGACAGCTTCGTTCCAACCTTGAGGCAGCACTCACACTGCGAACAACCCAGTCGTCCACGGCCTTATCACTTATACCGTGAGGGACACTATGGATAATACAGGCGGCCTAGGAAGCTTGGACTTTGAATCCCAAGTTTTTGCTTTCCGCAGGTTTGACGAAGCTCGTCAGCTGGAGCTCGAGTCGGTCGCTAAACAGTTCTCAGAAATGAAGACTGCTTTGCGCCAGGTAGGAGACCAACAGATAGCATAAAGATAATCGTTACTGACGTTTCACTTCAGCTACGCGGTGATCTCGAAGATGAACAAAGTACGAGAAGAGCATGGAGGAAGCGAGCGGAAGAAGCGGAAGCAACAACACAACGCAATAATTTCATATTGGTCCTTGTCGATGGAGACGGTTACATCTTCAAGAATGCCTTTCTCGCATCAGGGGACGGTGCTAGGGCTGCAGCAGAATTATACACTCAGGTTCTAAACTATGTCAAGGAGAACAATATTGTCGACTCTCCATCCGTCGAAGTAGTTGTTAACGTTTACGCCCACAAAGACGGTCTCGCTAGAGCTCTATATGATGCCGATATGCTTAGGACGCCTTCGAACCTAGACGAATTCTTTGTATCATTCACGCAAAGCCAGAGTTTGTTCCATTTCATCGACTGTGGTCCGGGAAAAGAGAGAGTAGACGCTAAACTTCGGGGTAAGCTTTACTGCAATTCGGTTGAACTTGGATAGAGAAGCTGACGGAGATGTGGCAGATACCTACCGCTTTTATGCCTACAATGCACAATGCCGGCATATCTTTCTATGCCTAACCCACGACAACGGTTACTGCGCGGAGCTAGCCCGCTGGGTTTACGACAAAACGGCAGGGTCAAAGACTACTCTTGTTCACGGAGCGTTCACAGCCAAAGAATATGGCAACATTGACTTTCCTACAACCAAGTTCGACAGCGTATTCGAAACAACCCCTATTCCTGTCGGCAAGCGGCGGAAGAACACAGCTTCTCTTCCTCCACCGTTCGTGTCAAACGGCCGTCACACCCCAACACCCAGTTACGATGGCTCTAGTCACGACATGTTGAGCACTGACGGCATTGTAACCAATAGTTATTCTTCTGTCGCTAACACAGCTCCTGCTGGCATCTCTCTACCGTTACGAGCAGCCACTGCCCCTTCTCCACAACCATTTGTTGCTACACCTGCTCCTGCTGCATCTGCTGCGGCTGCAAAAGCCACTGGTGACCCAAAAGGAATTCCGGTCAATCGTTCTGGCCAGCGCGTCGACCTTCGCCTAAAGCAGCCCAGCACCACTGACATTGAAAAATTCGAGGCCCGTATCAGTTACCGCAAACTCTGCAACGAACATCATCTGCGCGGCAATTGTTACCAATATAACTGCAAGTTTGACCATGATCCCATTGACGATGCTATGCGCAACACCCTACGGTATAAAGCGAGGTCGCTCCCATGTCAGAGTGGCATGCGATGCAGAAGGAAGGATTGTTATTTTGGCCATCAGTGTCCATGGGGTAATGACTCGTGCAGCAATCCCAAATGTACATTTCAAAAGGCCGGTCTTCATGATATCACTGACCTGGAGGTGTGTAAATTTGTCGCTGCGTCACCAGCTTAGGACTCCTGCGATTGGCAAACGATATATCTACCGAGACGGGTGAGCACTTAGTATGACGGTCGCGGTGGTATAAGACGGATGGTACGAAACCGAGGAGAGCCCAACAGAACGGTATTCGTGCAACCAGCTCAGAAGCAGGAATTTAGGTCGCGACTAATCTACATCTTGATTTTCTTCCTCCACCTTTTCCACAGGTACTACTTCTTCTGCCTCCAATTCTCTCTTGAGACTCTGTAGCCCCCCTTTCCCCTTCCACATCCGCTTTGTCTACCCTTCCCTGCATCGCTAATTCTTCCTTCCCTGTCTCCTGACGGATCGACGCTACATGACATGTCAGTAGCAGAGGCCTGACATTGATTCTACAACGGTGGGCTCGAGTGTTAGGCAAGTATAAGACGGCTTTTGTCAATAGTTTCATTTTGGGTCACACGATGGTGAGCTATTGTGGCCGGGTGACACTCATGGTGCACCTCCCTTCTCTCTCCTTCTCCGCGTAAGCTCCATGTAGCTCATTCCCGTTATCCGGAACGCCACGCTATGCCCTGCAATACCCCGAACGCTTTATGATCCAGCCACTACTTTCTTGATTTTCAGCTCCCTTTGCGCGCGTTCTGGCCTTCCTGCGGAAAGGGACTGGCCGGTCAGAAGGCGACGCGGTATCCCGCCTATGCACAGGCTCGCC
>Ga0210040_10011224_pt1 | contig 10172 bp, 9 predicted proteins | sample CryGeyCG12114_NA_FD_185462 | JGI IMG/M metagenome (GOLD analysis project Ga0210040, IMG submission 185462) | Groundwater microbial communities from aquifer - Crystal Geyser CG19_WC_8/21/14_NA (SPAdes) (version 2) | ecosystem: Environmental > Aquatic > Deep subsurface > Groundwater | place: USA...
ATACGTGCATATTGCTTTGCATCTCTTATAAACGCATGATGATTCAATTTAGTGGCTGTATCCTCTATCCAACTTTACAGTTCTCACTAAATATTTGTCATCTTTGTCATCATACTTGCTGTATTTTTTATCGTATTTTCAGAATTTGTATGCATGCAGTATTGGAGCTTTAGAAAATAAGGGCCTATCATAAAGAATCTGTCATGCATGGCAAATACTAGCTCACATTTTAGTCAGAATCCATAGGAAACCCAACAGAATCGTCTGCAGTTTTCAGGGCATTGAAAAAATCTTATTAACCTAGCTATTGGAAATCCCGTGAATATGAAAACTCACTAATATCAGATCCACTATGATTCACTTGCTATTATTAAACAGCATAGCAAAACTATTTCTGATGATTCATCATGTGAATACTTTCATGAGAAGTTTGGGTACAGTTTTTATCTCAAATTATTCGTCATTTTTGGCATACAAAATTCCAATGTGAAGAACCCGTGCATTTTTAACATGAGAAGCTGTACACAGCTGCTAAATAGCATCAATGAACCGTACATTACTTTAAAACTTCATATGCGCAAATGTGAACGTGCTGTACAAAAAGCATATTCTATTCCTCTTCTGCCCTGCTGCAGTAGGTACTACAAATAAGGTGTAGTGAAAAGAGAGTGCAATGCAAAATTGCTCTCTCAAAAATATAGTAGTCCTCTATAAGGGATTTTTTGTAGTTTGTTAAATGAAAACCGAATAATTATATTTTTTAATGCAACAGATGTGCGGAAGTTACAACTGATTTTCTTTATATTGGTTGCTATAGTTATTTTTATAGAACGCGTTGGAAACAAACAAATAGTCCAGATTGATTTTCTTCAACTTTTAAACTTCCTAGATATTTTTTTCGGGTAAATAATTTTTTTAATTTTGTTTGATTACTATTCATAGATATTGGTTGTTTCTTAATAATAATAATAATAAGGCTGTTTTAAGTTAAAATCCTCAGTAATCAATGCTGTGTTAATGTTTGTGGTATCCTGTTTTGTAATTTAAACAGAACTCAGTTTGTTTTTAAAAATCCGTAAAATCTGGCTGGCATTCTGGAATCCAAGGATTTGAGCAGCTTAATCGAAAGACACGCAAGGTTGAACAGTGGTAAGTTTGTTTAACAGTTGTAATTATTTCAACACTGTTTATCCCCATATTAACAACTTTGACTGCCAACTGAGAGTTATTTGCTTTTTCAACTCTGTCTTTACATTTATTTATAATTTTCCATTAGACTGTGCACCCGTAATGTCTGGAGATCAAAGGACTGTCATAAAAGGTAACCCTTCTCAATATGTCAAACTTAATTGTGGTGGGTCACTGTACTACACAACGATTGGGACCCTGACAAAAATCCCTGATACAATGCTTCAAGCAATGTTTTCTGGCAGAATGGAAGTTCTGACCGATCCTGAAGGTAAAGAAATCATCAAGTAAATAAAAGAACAAATAAGTTGTCGTGTCAAAGATGCTTACGCATTAACGCATTCGATTCATTGTTACAGGATGGATTTTGATCGACCGCTGTGGAAAACATTTCGGAACCATTTTAAATTACCTACGAGATGGCTCGGTGGCACTGCCTACAATTAGTCAAGAAATTGAAGAATTATTGGCTGAGGGAAAATTCTATTGTATCAATGGGCTAATCACACTCTGTGAAAAGGCTCTGGAGAATAGAGATACTGTTTTGAATCCTATTTGTCAAGTACCGTTTATCACGTCCGAGGAAGAACGAAAACAATTTGTAGCCAACGCCACGAATCCTGTTGTTGAACTATTGATAAATCGTCACAATAATAAGTATTCGTATACAAGGTAAGCAAATACTTATCAGCACGTACAAATTGGTACAAAACTTTAAAACTATAAATCTCGGAGTATTGATTGTCAGTCAAATTCTTATTTTTTCTCAATTTTAGTACTTCGGATGAAAACTTGCTAAAGAATCTTGAAATGTTTGATCGACTAGCTATTCGTTTCAATGGGCGAATCCATTTCATCAAAGACGCCATTTCTTCCTCTGAAATATGTTGCTGGAGATTCTACGGGAATGGAAAAAAATTTGCTGAAGTTTGTTGTACATCCATTGTCTATGCCACTGATAAGAAGCATACCAAAGTAAGACATTCCTATTCCACCACGCAACATGATATATTTTTTCCAGCTCTGTGTCTGAACACGTCTTCTATCTCTATTCTGCATTCTATTCTATTATCTATTCATAGGTTGAATTTCCAGAAGCTCGCATCTATGAAGAGACACTTAACTCATTTCTGTATGAAAACCGACCCGGACCAGATCAAGAATTGATGAGAGCCACTTCTGTCCGCGGAGGCGGAGGAATCGGTGGAGTAACCAATTGTACTTCGGACGAAGAAGAGGAACGACGAATCAATCGGTCGGGGAATAAGAATATGCTAAATAGATAGCTCCGGGTCCGCCGCTGTATTTATTGTGATCTGAATCGTCTCAACATTGCTGCTCCATCCCATCATGAGTTGTCACCATAGCTCGCAGTTGATAACTCTAAAGGTGAAATCATCATCATCTAATCAATAATAATATCGCTCGAGAGAATTTAATACTTATTGTTAGTTGTTTTGATTTCACACATTTACTATATTATATGGAATGGAATCCTCAGTCTACAGAATGTTTGGTTTTATGTGGTGGCAGTCATTACTTGAATGCCGCATAAAATCCTCATTCATGACATGATGAGATGACTTTATATATATATAGTTCTAAAAGTAGAGCCTGTTTTAATACTTTCTGGATAGACGCAATAAACTTAAATGAATATTCGTACATGTGTCAATGTGTGTATGAGAAATAATTTTACAAGAGGAACAAACTGCGGTTTTCATTTTCATCTGCGAGCGCTTTATTCGTTCAAAATAATGACAGTTTTTATAAATAGTAGTATAACGAAAACACAATAATGCATAATAATAACTGAGAGACAATACGGGTTTTGAGACCCTTATGATTAAAATAGTAAAATTAAAACAGTTTAACACGACTGTTGTACTTGTTCGCCTCTTAAAACTTACTAGTCGGGTTCATTTTTCTAAACTTAACTGTTTGTCATTGCCACTACGGTAGCACATAATCAAAACCTTAGTTCATCATTAAGGAAAATAGAAATAGCCCCTCTCCCATTGCTTCACATATATACAAGGCTAATTCTACAGTAGTAATTCATAAACAGCTAAAGAGATGCATCTAGTATCACAAATAAATGCACAAAAAACATGAAAAAACATCACAAAATCATAATACCTAAAATTAATAAAACAACATGTAAGTTACACTGGTAACAGTATATATAGATACAACGAACGGCTATAGGCGTGGTAATATAATTATTCACTCCTAACAAATAAGTAGATTATTATTAAAGTCCCTAAAAATAAACACAAGGGAAAAAGCTAACATTTACTAACTACACTTCTTCACTTGATGATCATATAATACGAAAAAATCGGTGAGATAGAAATATTAACGTAAATCCATCCTCAAAATTTCTACAAACTCTCAAATCTATTACCCTCCTCTGCGTACGCGTGTGCATTGCTTAAAATATGCATAGACAGATTAAATTCTCAGGACCTGGCAACATATTATTGTAATACATTAGCGTGCTATAGCGCAGACCACAAAACAAAAATCGCGTGGTAATGTTTGCCTACAATATAGTATTACAAAATGTGGCAAAAAACGCCCAGAAGTGAATTTATCATATTCCCTATTCTTGCTTAACCAACAGTGAAGGCCCTCAAAAAGCTGGACATTTTCTATCTTTCAAACTACTTCGCACTCTCATCATCCCTGAAGATCATACATATGACCATACAAAATATATGTACGACTTGCTCCATTTTTCTACCTCTCACTTGTCAACATTAATAGTTTGCTCACATCTTTGTCTTGAGATTCGTAAGTAGCAAACTATATTATACATTCGTATTCCATCTACACCAATGCATTTTTTATCATCCGACCTTGTCCATTAGTTATTTAGTGAGTGAGTGCACTAATGAATTACACATTGTGTCTCAACTTAATACTAAGTCAGTGTTAAAGCTTATGAACTAAAAAAGTGTCTCCTGGAGCTCTTCTTGAGAGTTTTGAGTTGATAAGGAGAATAATGTAGTTGGTACTTTGCTAACAAGGATTAAATATGACTTGTCATAATAATTTGTAGTTGTATCAATGGATACTTCAAGAACGACACACAAAAAATGTAAAGTTATACAACTAACTAATTTGTTTTTCCCATAGGGACCTTAATATTAGAAATCCACAAACCAGTATCTCTTGAATTAAGCTGCAAAATGTAGAATGAGAGAGGAAACACTGTTTGTACATTTATGGACTACAAACGTATGGTATACTCTAACCGTAATTAAAAATGAGATGAATTGCAACAAATAGTGTGAATGTCGACTAGATTTTCTAACATCTGAATCATGAGTAGTAAATACATACTAACTTACTAGTTTCACTAAGAAAGTGAAACTTTCCTCTTTGAAATTTCATGGCTACTTGTCCACTTTTTTACACTTTCGCCCAATTCCAGTTTTGTCGTTTCTGTTTGCGATACATAAATACAGTTGCACAAAATAGATTTACACCGAATCTTATAGTCTACATAATGCACAATATATAATCTAGTATTCCCGTAGTGACTATCAATTCATGTATTATTCTAGAAACTTTGAGGTTCTGGGCCTTTTACCAAAGGCAATTAATCATAATCGTAAGCATAAGAAATTATAATTGCTAAACCGTTTTTTATGCCTAACAGGAGACACTCATCATTTATTACTTATACCTTTTTTTTCACTACTACACGTTTCAAATTGATCACAACCTTTTCTATCGACTGACTAAAAAAAACAACAATGATTTCCTTAAGGAACTCAGGTAAAACATGATAATAGTAATAAGAGTGATTTTTTGAACGCCCGACTAATGTCAGAGCTCATCCTTGGTACATAAAGTGTATTTTGTATTTTCACTAAAAAATAATATAGCAATTCATAACTAATGACAAGGTACATGATTGATGGTTTGGATTACTAATAAACAAACTAAATCATACAAGTCTCATTTATATTACAAAATCGTTACTCTGCCTACTTTTCTATCCTAGATAGTTTTTTCTAGCTAAAAGTGGCAAAACAATTACAATCAGAGATGAGAATTGTTTTTGTATTTTTCACAATTGTCAAGTCCCAAAAGGGCTTACTCTGCCTAGCTAATTAAAATTGAAAAAACCAACAATTCATCTTCATTGGGGTGCACAGCTAGCACGCAATTACTCAATGTGGCTCCATTACATGGGCCTAACTAACTAACTATAATCATCTAGCTAGCAAGCATATAAAACGTTCGCCGATTTACAGTAGTAGAAACACACGAACGAAGTACAAAATAAGTATAAAAAGCTTGCTTCTTACATATTATTAACGTTTACTGCCTAGGCAACTTAATCAAGAATAAATAAAGGTCAAGAGAAAAATTATTAGTAGCAGTTGGTTTTTTGGTTATGATGGTGTTACAAAACAAAAATTTTCAGACATTATTTCCGTAAGCGAGATTTGCATTACACATGACGACACTTTTTTATAAGACAGCAAAAGGGAAGTTTACGTAGTGACAGAGGGAAAGGGGAAATCCCCATGAAACTTGCACGGATAAGATCCGAAAATCCAATTTAGTTGGAAAGATTTTCACAAAAGTTGTCGTCAAAGGAAGCCGTAACATATCCTTGTTGTTGCAACACAAACAAACGTTTCTCCACAGCATCTTTGTCTGGAATTTTCAATATAAAACATTGTAAAAGATCACACAATAACGCTTCCATTTCGGTTCGTTTTTTTTACAACAGTGCACTTACATTTCAACAACATAACTTTCTCATTATCAGACCCAACCTGCTGGGCCAAACTATGCAGAATGATTTGTGCCGTTTGGTACCGTCTACAGCACTCGGCTGCATTCCCAAACAATTCATCCAACGCAGCAGTCTGGCACTATTTAAAAAATCCACATTGAATACTAGGAACGAATCGTACACAATTAAGTAGAACTGCGATTATTTTTTTAAAATCCACATACCACATCAATTGCATATGAGTACAAGATTCGATCTGCATTCAAATGATGGGGATGCACAAGCATATTTTGAAAAGTTTGTGAATGCAATTTCTTCGTTGCTGAGAAACTTATTTTGAATCGATCGTTCAACTGGGCCACAACCTGTGAGTTACATCAAAAAGGGTCCATTGAAAACACAAAAACCAAAACCAACCTTGCTTGAAAAAAAAAAACAAATTACTCAAGTCATACCTTCTTCACGGCAGCAGAAGGACGTAGAGAGCCATCTTCCAAAGCTTCCTTTGCGATCCGCAATGCTGAAGACAGCAGATGCAGTGCTCGCACATACAAAACCAACTGCTCTGATTTCCCTATCACAGCACTACCACTCTTGCAGCAGGAATCATCCAATCTGCACAAAAACATAATCTCATTCATCCCAAATCCAGTCAAATTCATTCAATCAGTCGCACCGGCTAATAAAATATATACCTAAAGGAAGTAGACTCCTGCAACTTGGAAAATGGCGTTCCACGAGTCTTTGCCAATTCCAAGATGCAATCCACCAATGCAAGGACATAATTCAATTTAGCCAAAGTTTGATTATGCTCTTTCTCTAGCAAAGTCTCCTCAGTGAGTTGTGGAGGCTCGAAGTTGAATATGTACTGATCAGGTGGTGGAGACGCTGCGAAAAACAATGGGGCTGACTCCACACTGGATTTCCGTTGCAATTGCTCTGCAGTGTGCAAACTTGCACCACAATATTGCACCAAATGATGAGGTGGTGATGGAGCTGGGGAAGTAGTGCTTTGAGTTGGAGTAAATTGAACTCTGGGAGGAGACAATGAGTTCACATCCGGAGACCAAGTGCCTAAAAGAATAAAAAGAAATGTAATATCCGACAAACACAAAACATCAAAGGCTTAAATCCCCTAAACAAACATGTGACTCCATGAAAAAAGTCCCTTACTAGTTTTTTGCTTAGGAGCATTAGCAGCCACTTCTTGGGAGTTCCCTTGAACGTTCTTATTATTCGCATTCTGTTGCTGCAGCTGAGTTTGCCTCTGTTGCTGCTTCTTAGCTGATGGCGAATTATTGGCCGAATTCGGCTCACTCTTGCCCACAGGGACAGGAATCGGCTTAGATTTTGGCATAGGTGGCACAACTACGAAACCCGCCGTTTCAGGTGAAGATGACACCTTCTCCTCATCTGAGGGACGACGGCTATTAGTGGGTACTTGCACAGGGGTGGATTGCAAAAAGGGATGCGAAAAGAATGCATTGAAGTCCAGTCTTTCTTTGGGGCTCCTTTTCAGCAAGTTTTGCAACAAGTTCGTCAACTCGGGTGATGTACCGTTTGGAATCCTACCCAAACACCCTCATTAGTACATTACGTACATATAACAAACTTAAATGCAAAACCACATTCCAAAGTCACACTCACTTTGGACAAAGGACAATATTCTTTTCATAAAAGTTCTTCAACTGCTGAGGAGTTTGCGCACTAAATGGAGCCTTCCCTGTCAAACATTGATACACAATTGTACCCAGAGACCATAAATCAGCTTTAGCATCGTATGCATGAGACATGATCACTTCAGGAGCCTAAAAAAACACAAAAACAAACCTTATAGCCCCATCCAACTCACCAAACTATCCATTACAAATATCGTCACTATACAGCCATTTGCGATCTCTACATAACCTACATATGTCTTGTAATGTCAATCATCCCATATAGAGTACAAAGACTTCCAACTTACTAAAACTACTCACCAAAGTGAACTAACTAAATAAAAATGAATACTCACCATGTACATAGGAGATCCGCAAAGTGTGGCAGCCATTACTCCATCCTGTAGAAATCGAGCGAAGCCAAAGTCCGCTATGTAAATTTAAAAAAAGTCAAGTCATGTCATGCCACATACATATAGGCAAACAGAGTTGACATATGTAACTAACTACAAGACTTACCTATTTTCAGAGAGATTTCCTGAGGAGCTGGACTTGGCTTGTGATACGTTAGCAATATATTTTGGGGCTTGAGGTCCCGATGTACAACTCCTTTTGAGTGCAATGCTCTCATTGCTCCAGCTATGGACGAAACAAAACAACACGATAGAGTACAGTTCATCAAACAATGAGTTGTAAAATAACTTAACATTAATCTGGCTACAACTTTCTTGTTGTTCACCTATACTTGCGTAACATGTCGCTCATCAAGTATTCAAATTCAATTCGATTCGCAACTGTGTCTCAAACGAAATTGTTTAACCATATACATGAGCTAGTATGTCTGAGAGTTTATTTGCCGGTTTAGATTTAGAATACATAAGATAACTTGATAGAGAAGCTGGGAATATAATTTTCCAATTCATTAACCAAGGTGCATCCTCAGCAACCCGTTTTCTAAAAAAAAACAAGTACTCTCTGCTGTCAATAACTTACAGTAGTGAGTGAGTGAACGCACAAGTACTTTCTTCCGTACGCTTAAAAGCATGGTAATCACAATGAAATTACGCACAAGAAAAAATATGACACAGTAACTAAACTAACAAACTAACTCATTTGAACCAATCACATTCATTAAATACAATTATTACCTAATTGGCGCACGAACAGCCGAATTGTTTCTTCACTTAGAGTTCCTTTTCCTGAAATACAAGAAAGCACATACGTAGTAGTTAGTCCACTATACTTTTTTCCCAGCAATCATAACACTCCATTTCCTTCGCATTATCAACTTGTGAAAATAATTTAACTTTGCTTTTGCATTTGCTTACCATTTAAATAATCAGCGAGATCACCACCATTGCAATACTGTGAACAAAGTGTACACACACATTAGCATTGCTTGTAGTCAGTAAATTAGAAAATATTAGGCGTACAAAATACACAAATTAAACTAATAACTATACTTATGCTTACCTCCATCACAAGATGAACTTGGGTAGGTGTCTCCTACAAAAATGCAAACAGAAAATAATTAGGTAAAGCCGCTGGTGCATCTTGTCAGTTATGAAATTCAACACAAACAGTCACAATTAAGTGCGCAACCGGGAAGCATTTTTTGTATGTACAAATTATCATCTTCAAGTCAGCCAGTCAGTCAGTCAAACTACTTTATCATTTACCTCTATCATTAAAAAAAATGTGAAATTTTTCGATTCATTCGCCGCATCACCTGATTGATCATACGAGCATTTTTGTTGGTGTCCACAGAAATTCTGATTTCTCTACAAACAACATATAAGCTAACTAACTAACTCAACTGATCAAACAGCCAACCGTACATAATTTCTTTCATACAAAGAAAACTGAAATTCCCATGTGATGTGATATAGTAGTTTGCCAATGGAACAAATGAGCCAGCAAATATATTCATGTAAAAATCCATGTAGATAACATGTTGTGTTAGTGTTGGGTTGAAAAACTAATAGGCTGTACGCTCTGGTGACTGCATACGAAACAAAACAATACAATAATCACTATGTAGAGCAAATTTCATTAGCTAGTAATTATGGGCACCCATAAAACACATGTCACTGGCTGCAATCTGTATCTGTGTTGTGGTTAAGTAAGCTAATTCAAACTACAACAAACTCCCATTGCCTTCCACATTTGATCTCTTATGGTATGGGATTTGTATGCACACAAGTTTGTCAGTACAATGAATATAACCACGATTCTAATCAAAATGTGGTTAATTAGACATACAAGGTAATACAAACACACATGTGTGATATTAGCCATAAACTTGCTACACAGTCAGTCAACTTCCTTTCACATGTTCTACAATTCCCATTGCACAGAATGAGAATGCAGTCAGTAGCTATAACTTGGCCACACATAAAATTTAATGCGTTTGCATCCCATGCTATTGCATTTTCCATCATATTCGCAAATTAATTCAATTCCTCAATATTCTTACTTGTCATTTAATTGAAGTGCCAGAAATACAAAAAAGTGCACAATATTATGTCATAGTGTCCCTGTCTATCAAAAAACACGTCACCAGTCAA
>Ga0210040_10011225_pt1 | contig 10171 bp, 11 predicted proteins | sample CryGeyCG12114_NA_FD_185462 | JGI IMG/M metagenome (GOLD analysis project Ga0210040, IMG submission 185462) | Groundwater microbial communities from aquifer - Crystal Geyser CG19_WC_8/21/14_NA (SPAdes) (version 2) | ecosystem: Environmental > Aquatic > Deep subsurface > Groundwater | place: USA...
TGGCCGAGCCCCACCCGAACGCTGACTACCGCCCGCTGGACGACCGACTCTCCCGCGCTCAGCAGGAACAGGCGCTCCGGATGCCAACACGGGACCACGCCCGCAGCGTCGGTCGATAAAACCCGCTCGCCGTCCGTCACCGGAAGGCCCCCAACGACGCCTGTACAGCCGTACGGCGGAGATGACCACTGGACCCGAGGCTGGAGCCCGTTCGTCAGCCGGCGCGCCCACCCAGCTACGTAGGAGCCCGCATGACAGCGACCAGCCCCCGACTGATAACGAACGCCGGCGACCGGCTCCACGACGTCGACGGTGCCGCCGACTACCTCCGCTGCGGACGGCGTCTCATCTACCGCCTGGTCGCCGAACGCCGCGTCAGGTTCACCTACGCCGGTCGCTCACTCCGCTTCTGGCAGTCCGACCTCGACACCTACCTGGCGTCCCGGGTCGTTGAACCCATCGATCCGCCCCTCCCCCGCTGACCGTGCTCCAGCGAGGAAAATGGGGGTAAACAGTGGATGACCCACTCCACACAGGGCAGTAGTCTGGCGACCTCAGGCATAACCGCTGTTCAGCGACCTGTCAGGTGGGCCCCGTGGGGATCGAACCCACAACCCGCGGATTAAAAGTCCGCTGCTCTGCCAGTTGAGCTAGAGGCCCCGCGTACCCATCGTGCCATCGCCCTGCCTGCTCTCGGCGAGGCGCTGAGTGTGCCCTCACCGGGGTGTCTTCGAGAACACTCCGCTGAGCGCCCAGTCGCGGCCGTCACGGCGGCGGCTCCGCTCACCACACGGTGAAGAGCACGAACAGCAGCGCCGTGAGCAGCAGGCTCACCAGCAGCGAGCCCAGGCAGCCGAGCCGGTTGGTGAAGAGGAAGAACACCGGCTGTTCCTGCCCGCGCTGCCTCCGGCCGAACCGCTCAGCCCGTGCAGACCCGGTCGAGCAGGGCGCTCAACTGCGCGCGCTGCGCGTCGTCGAGGGGCAGGTCGACCGGCACCTGCTCCCCGTCGCCGACCGCCACCACCACCGGGAACACGAACGGCTTCTTCGTCTCGGCCAGCGCGTGCGGGTCACAGCGGGCCGCGTCGAAGGTCACCGGTAGCCGCAGCGCCCGATCCCCGGGCGACAGCGTCACCGGCAGCTCGTCGTCCGGCACGGGGGTGAGCACCACGCTGCCGCCGATCCGGACGACCTGCACCGGCTCGTCCCCGTCCCGCCGCGACAGCACCACCTCACCGGTCAGCGTCTCCCCCGCCTCCGCCAGCTGCTCGACGGCGATGCCGACGACGGCGGTCACCGCCTCGACCGCGCACTCCTCGCCGTGCACCTGGGCCAGCGCCCCGCCGGCCAGCGGCACCAGTAGCTCCTCGACCGTCCCCCCGGGCCGGGCGACGGTCAGCCGGGCAGCGGCCGGGTCGGTGTCGGCCTCGCAGTCGACCGCCCCGAAGGGCACCGGCAGTGCGATGGTCCGGTCGGGGGCGTAGCTCGCCTCCACCGGGATGGCCGGCACCGCCGCGAACCCCGGTGAGTCCAGCTGCAGCGAGGTGACGGTGAAGGGCGCGGCACCGGTGTTGGTGATCCGCACGTGCACCTGGCCGCCGAGCGCCTCGTCGGTGCGCAGCCGCACCGCCTCGGCCTGGACGCCGGGCACCTCGGGCAGCCCGGCCACCGTCGGGGACGCCGCGGGGGTCGACGAGGCGGGGGTCGACGGACCAGGGGTCGACGCAGCCGGAGCCGCGGACGAGCCACAGCCGGCGAGCATCACCAGCACCGCCACGGCCACCGTTCCGCGCACCCAGCGACCCTAGGGGCTGGTCAGCCCGTCGGGGTCACTTCGAGACGTGCCGGTCGGGCAGCCGCCCGAACGCCCGGCCGGCCTCGTGCTTGACCTCGAGCTTCTCCTGCGCCGACGCCGTCGGACCGCGCCGCGGCTGGCCGCTGTCCAGGTCGAAGGCGGAGCCGTGCCACGGGCAGACGATGCAGTCGGCGCCACGCACCTGCTCGACGGTCCCCTCGGCCAGCGGCCCGCCGACGTGCGCGCACGCCCCGATGAAGGCATCGACCCGCGGCCCCCGGCGGACGACGGCCAGCGTCACCGGCGAGCCCTGCCCCTCGCCGGTGCGCAGCGTCGGGCGTCCCTCCGGCAGGTCGTCCAGCGGCCCGAGGTCGATCCAGTCGGTGGTCAGCTGCCGGGCGTCGACCACCGAGTGGTTGGCACCGGAGGACTGCGCGTAGGACATGTGCCCGCCGATCGCGGCCGAGCCGCTGGCCAGCCCCAGGCCGCTGTAGGCCAGTGCCCGGCCCAGCGTGCCGTTGCCCTTGCCCCGCGCCACGAGCGAGCCGACGTAGAGGCCGAGCGCCGCCACGTTCGCCACGGCGTGCACCGCGCCGAGCCGGCGCACGGCGTCGTCCTGCTCCGACCAGTCGGCCGCGCCGGCCAGCGCCGCGGGCAGGCTGGCGGCCACCCCGGTGCCGATCAGCGCGGTGGCGGCCGGCCGGGTCGGCGGCAACAGATCGAGGATGCCGGCCGAGAGCCAGGTGCCCACCGGCACCATGGCGAGGATCGGGTGCAGCGGGTGGCCCAGCCAGGTGCCGTGCAGCACGTCCTTGACCGCCTGCGGCCGCAGCACCTTGTTCACCGCCGCCCGGGCGGACTCCAGCGGCTTGTCGAACGACGAGACCTCGGACAGGCGGTCCAGCACGGCGAACAGGCTCATGCAGCGCCCCATACCCGTCGTGGGCGACCGGAACCTGCTCCCGCAGCGCCGGGCTCAGCGCACCCCGGTCCAGTCGGCGCGCTCGGCGAGCAGTGCGATCGCCGCCGCCCCGACCGCGTCGACGTCGGCGGCGACCGCCTCCAGCAGGTCGCGGTCGCCCAGCCCCTCGACCGGCGACCAGAGGTGGCCGGCCAGCCGGTCGGCCGCTGCCCGCAGCCGCTCCGGAGCACTGCCGTCCGCCTGGGGAGCCGGGACCGGCACCCCGGGCCAGGCCAGCCCCAGCTCGCCACAGAGCCCGGGCAACCGGCGCAGCAACGCGGCTGACGCCGACGCCGTCCGCCAGGCCGTGCCGGCGACCAGGCCGGTGCCGCAGCCGAGGGTCGCCTCCGCCCACCGGACCAGCGCCAGGACGTCGCTCCACAACGCGTCGGAGACGACGCTGCCGACCGCACCGGCCGTCGGTGGCCGGTGGGCGCGCACCAGGAGACCCCCGACGGAGGGGTCGTAGAGCCAGGGACGAGGACCGGTTCCGCTCATGCACCGACGGTGCCGCCCGATCCGGGGACCCTCCTGACAGCTCACTGTGATCTCCCCGTGACCACTCTCCGTGAGGGACGTCACGGAGTGTGGCGGCGGCGCACCGGGAATCCACATGCGTCACAGGGGCTTGGTGCCTGAGCATGGACCCGCACCCCGACGATGGACCGTGCCGCTGACCTGAGGAGAACGCCGTGACCTGCCCGTCCCTGCTCCGCCGCACCGCCGTGGGCGGAGCGCGCGAGGGACAGCTCGAGGTCACCGACGAACTCCAGCGGGCCGGGCACCTCTTCGTGGGGCTGCGCGAGCGTCTGCACCAGGACGACGCAGGTGCGCAGTTCGCCCGGTACGTGGTGGTCGGCGTCGTCTCCAGCACGCTCTACGCCGTCCTCTTCGTGGCCCTGCAGTCCTTCGGCGACCAGCCGGCGAACCTGGTGGGCGCCATCGCGTCCACGCTGCTGGCCAACGAGATGCACCGGCGGCTGACCTTCCACGCCGGCGGTGAGGTCTCCTGGTTCACCGCGCAGTGGGAGGGCGGTGGCCTGGCCGGCATCGGCCTGGTCGCGACGTCCCTGGCACTGGCCGGCGTGCACGCGCTCATCGGCGACGTCGGCACCGTGGGCCAGCTCGCGCTCATCGCCGCGGTCACCGGCGCGATCGGCCTGGTGCGCTTCGTGGCGCTGCGCAGCTGGGTGTTCACCCCCTCCGGGCACTGACCCGGTCCGCTTCCCGCACCGGCGGCCGCCGCGGCCCTACGCTCGGTGCCATGGCGACTCTGCACCGACGCGCACGTCTGGTCACCGGGACCGTGGCCGGAGCGCTGCTGTTCCTCCCGCTCACCGCCTGCAGCTCGTCGAACGTCGACTGCTCGGGCAACTCGTGCACCGCGACGCTGACCGGGGATGACGCCTCGGCCAGCATCCTCGGCAACGACCTGGCCTTCGCCGGCACCCAGGACGGCCGGGCGGAGCTGTCGGTCGGCGACACCACCGTCTCCTGCGCCGAGGGCGAGAGCGTCTCGGCCGGGCCGCTGTCCATCACCTGCACCACCGTCACCGACGACTCGCTGGCGGTCACCGCCTCGCTGGGCTGACCCCGTCACCGGTCAGCGCCGGCACCCTGCCAGCGCTGACCGCACCTTCGGTCAGCCGGCGACCTCGACCACCACGCGGGACGGCCCGGTCAGCGCGTAGACGCGGAAGGGCGTCTGGGCACCGGCACCGATCCAGGCCAAGGACGTGCCCTCGTAGGTCGCGCCGTAGACGACGCCCTGCACCACCTCGGTGCCAGCGACCGACACCGGCCCGAGCGGGACCTCCTCCGCGCCGGACTCGTACGGGTAGGTCGTGCCCTGCAGCGTCACCTGGAGGTGCGCCTCGCCCGGGACGTCGACCACCGCGCCGGAGCCCTGGGCGGTCGGGGTGTCGACGTACTCGACCTGCCAGCCGGGCGTGCCGGTGCCGGAGAGCTCGAAGACCACCCGGTCGTACCCCTCGTGCCGGGCGGCCCGGACCGCGGTCACGGTGAGCCCGTCGGGGTCGACCGCGTCGGCGACGTCGGCCGAGGTGTCGGCGGGGAACGGGCTCGGGTCGCCCGTGGGCTCACCGTTCGAGGACGTTCCCGCAGCCACTTCCTCGGTGACCTCCCCGGGCACGTCCTCGTTCGAGGAGCTGTTGGCGGCGCCGGTCGACGAGGCGTCCTCGGTACCGGGCTGGTCGGCGCAGCCGGCCGTCAGCAGGAGGACGACGGCGATGCCGGCGGAGCGGGTGGCCCAGAGGCGACGACGGTTGCGCACATCGGGATGCTGGCACGGCGAGGGGCTCCGGCGAGTGCGCCACGCCCCCAGGCGCACAGGAGAGGCGGCCCCCGTGCAGGGCCCTCCGCCGGGCCATGTATGGTTCTCCTGCCTCCAGCAACCACGAGCCCCCATCGTCTAGTGGTCCAGGACGCTGCCCTTTCAAGGCGGTAGCACGGGTTCGAACCCCGTTGGGGGCACGCAGCACCGCAGTCCAGCACCATCCAGCGAGCAACACACAGCAAGGCCCTGTAGCGCAGTTGGTTAGCGCGCCGCCCTGTCACGGCGGAGGTCGCGGGTTCGAGTCCCGTCAGGGTCGCCATCCGGCACCAGCTACGACTGGTCCCGGCGCTGGGGCCAGGTAGCTCAGTCGGTACGAGCGCTCGCCTGAAAAGCGAGAGGTCGGCGGTTCGACCCCGCCCCTGGCCACCCTCTCTCCGTCTCCAGCCGCGCCCAGGGCGCTGCGCAGACGTCCAGCCAGTTCCTGAGCAGGACACAGGGAACTCGCAGGATCCCGGCGCACAGTCGGCTCATGACGACGACGACCTCCCCCATGTCCAGCTCCCGGGCCCAGCTGACCCGTCCCGACGGCAGCGCCCTGCGGGTGCTGGTCGTCGACGACGAGCCCTCGATCTGCGAGTTGCTCTCGATGGCCCTGCGCTACGAGGGCTGGGACGTGCGGACCGCGCACGACGGCACCGACGCGGTGCGCGTCTCCCGCGAGTTCCGCCCGGACGCCGTCGTCCTCGATGTCATGCTCCCGGACATGGACGGCCTCGAGGTGCTGCGCCGGCTGCGCGCCGACGCCCCGCTCGTCCCCGTCGTCTTCCTCACCGCCAAGGACGCGCTGGAGGACCGCATCGCCGGCCTCACCGCCGGTGGCGACGACTACGTGACCAAGCCGTTCAGCCTGGAGGAGGTCGCTGCCCGGCTGCGCGGTCTGCTGCGCCGGACCAGCCGGGTCGTGGCCGACGACGGCCTGCTGGTCGTCGGCGACCTGACCCTGGACGAGGAGAGCCACGAGGTCACCCGGTCCGGCGACGACATCCGGCTGACCGCCACCGAGTTCGAGCTGCTGCGCTACCTGATGCGCAACCCCAAGCGGGTGCTCTCGAAGGCGCAGATCCTCGACCGGGTGTGGCAGTACGACTTCGGCGGCCAGGGCAACATCGTCGAGCTCTACATCTCCTACCTGCGCCGCAAGATCGACGCCGGCCGCGCCCCGATGATCCACACCCTCCGGGGCGCCGGGTACGTGATCAAGCCCGCCGCATGACGTCTGCCCCCTCCCGGTGACCGGCCGTCCCGACGGCCAGCCGCCGACCGCCCCTCGCTCGCGCCGCTCGCTGCGCACCCGGCTGCTGGTGGCCTTCGTCGTCCCGCTGGTGGCGGTGCTCGCCCTCGTCGGCGTGGTGTCCGTCGCCGCGCTGCGCTCGGAACTCGTCAGCCAGGTCGACACCCGGCTCGACGCGGCCACCGACCGCTCCCGGAGCTACACCGGGGAGCCGGGCTACGAGGAGCCACCCGCGCCGCCGACGGACACCGCGGACGATGACGGAGGCCCCGGTCCGGGGTTCCTCGGCGCCCGCGGCCAGGGCGAGGGAACCCTCGGCGCGACGATCGTCGACGGCATCTGCACCGAGGCCGGTGTGCTGGGCCCCCGTGGTGAGGACGTCGAGCTCACCGACGACCAGCAGGCCGCCCTGGTCGCGCTGACCGCCGACGGCGGACCCGTGACCCGCGACCTCGGCGGCGACCTCGGCGAGTACCGGCTGGTCGCCACCGCTGCCGGCAACGGCGACGTCCTGGTCACCGGTCTGCCGCTGAGCGGCGCGGCCGACGCCGTCCGCAACCTGGTCACCGTCGAGGTGCTGGTCGGCCTGCTCGCGCTGCTGGCCGCCGCCGTCACCGCGGTGCTGGTCATCCGCCGCACCCTGCGGCCGCTGGACCGGGTGGCAGCCACCGCCACCCGCGTCTCGGAGCTGCCGCTGTCCAGTGGCGAGGTGCAGCTGGCCGAGCGGGTGCCGTCGGAGGACACCGACCCGGGCACCGAGGTCGGCCAGGTCGGGACGGCGCTGAACCGGATGCTCGACCACGTCGAGGGCTCGCTGGCCGCCCGGCAGGAGTCCGAGACCCGGGTGCGCCAGTTCGTCGCCGACGCCAGCCACGAGCTGCGCACCCCGCTGGCCTCGATCCGTGGCTACGCCGAGCTGGTCCGCCGCCAGGGTGGTGCGGTGTCCGACGACGTCGGGCACGCGATGCGCCGGGTGGAGTCCGAGGCGCTGCGGATGTCGGCCCTGGTCGAGGAGCTGCTGCTGCTCGCCCGGCTGGACGCCGGCCGTGAGCTGGCTGTGGAGGAGGTCGACCTGACCGCCCTGGTCGTGGACACCGTCAGTGACGCGCACGTCGCCGGTCCCGGGCACCGCTGGCAGGTCGACCTGCCCGACACCCCGGTCCTGGTGCCCGGCGACGCCGCCCGGCTGCACCAGGTGCTGGCCAACCTGCTGGCCAACGTGCGCAGCCACACCCCCGAGGGCACCATCACCACCACCCGGCTGCGCGCGGAGGACGGCTGGGCGGTGCTGCAGGTGAGCGACGACGGGCCGGGCGTGCCCGCCGGGCTGCAGCCGCACGTCTTCGAGCGGTTCGCCCGCGGCGACGCCTCCCGGTCACGGACGGCCGGCAGCACCGGACTGGGCCTGGCGATCGTGCACGCCGTCGTCACCGCGCACGGGGGCAGCGTGGAGCTGGCCAGCGAGCCGGGCCGGACGGTGTTCACCATCCGGTTGCCGCACGCCACCCAGTCCGACGGCGAGCGCGACCCCGAGGCCTGAGCCCCGGCTCCACCCTCAGGCCAGGGCGGAGTCCTCAGGCCAGGGCGGAGTCCTCAGGCCAGGGCGTGGTCCGCGGCGACCTGCTCGTAGACCTGGGCGTGCACCCGACGCACCGCGGCCAGCTGCTCGGCCCGCCAGGCACGGTCGACGCGGGCCGGTGCCGGCCGGGTGAGCGCGGCGACCACCGCCGAGGTCAGGGAGGCGGCGTCCAGCCCGGCCAGCGGGTCGCTGCCGTAGACCACGACGTCCCCCCACTGCTGGGCGTGCCAGCCGCCGCCCGGGACGACGACCCGGGTGCCGGCGTCCCGGCAGAGCTCGATCCAGCCCGAGTGCGTGCCCGAGCGCCGGGCCAGCACCGACACGTGCAGCTGCTGCAGGTGCGCCACCCAGGACGCCGCATCGCCGGGCCAGCTGCGGACCAGCTCCAGCTCGCCTGCCTCGGCGAGGGCCGACAGCTCGGGCAGCCGCTCGGCGAGGTCGACCTCGGGGTGGACGTCGACCCGCAGCCGCCCGCCGCCGGAGACCGCCCCGGACAGCGCGGCCCGGACCAGCACCCCCGGCTCCGGCACGTCGGGGCCCAGGCGGCCCAGGTGCAGGCCGACCAGCCGGGTCTCCCGCCCGATGTCCGGCGTGGGCCCGGCCAGGGAAGGGTGGGCGACGACGATGGCGGTCCGGCCGAAGCGGTCGGCGATCTCGTCGGCGGCGCCCGGGGTGAGCGTGAGGACCACCTCGGCGGTGGCGAGCAGCCCGCGCAGGTGCGCGCGGTGCCGGGTCCGGGCCGCGCCCGGGTGGGTGCCGGTGTCGGCGCCCTCGAGCGCGTCCAGGTGGTGCACGGTGACGACCAGCGGGACGCCGGTGCGCCGGACTGCGGCGGTCCAGGCGTCCATCTCCGGGACGGTCAGGTGGTCGTACCCACCGTGCAGGTGCAGGACGTCGATGTCGTCGGCGTGCGCGCTGAGGTGGTCGGGGTCCAGCCAGGGGCTCGGCGAGGCGTCGGGGCCCACGCGCACCGCGGTCTCCGGCAGCGCGGCGTCCAGGTACGGGCCGGCGAACGGGACGGTCGCCACGCGCAGCGGGCGCGAGGTCGGTTCGTGCGGCTCTGCGGTCACGCGGTCCTACGCCTCCTGCGGTCGAGCACTGCGACGCGGCAGGGGCGGTGCTCCTCGTCGACGGGTCGGATCAGCCGATCGCCCCTACCCGGTGTAGTCGATGCTCAACCGACGGGCAACGGTGCGCTCACTCCTGCGGGTGGTCCCCGATCGAGCGTCGTGCGTGTGTCTGCGCCGCGCGGTCGGCTACGTTCCGGGCGGCCGACCCACCCGAAGCGGCCGTCCCGGGATCGGACGAGTCGGAGGACCAGTGGGCGAGCACGGCGACCAGCGGCCGGCTGACCTCGCGGGGACGTGGGCGCACGGGCCGTACGCCACCCCGACCGGGCCGGCGACCTGGGTGCCGCCGCTGGTGCCCCGCAAGCGCCCCCACCGCGGCCCGTGGCTGACCGCCGCCGCCCTGGTCGTCGTCCTGCTGGTCGGGGGCGCGCTGTTCCTCTCCCTGCGCGACGACCCCGTCGTGCTCGACGGCCGCTACGTCATCGAGCCGGCGGCCGTGCTCGCCGACGCCGACGAGGCGCTCGCCGGGTACGTCGAGGAGCGCAACGGCGTCCGGTCCGACGACAGCAGGTGCTGGTTCGAGGGCCAGGACGCAGAGGGCGACGACGTCCGCAGCGCGCTGCTGTGCGGCCCGGTGCTCTTCGTCGACGGGGACTCCGAGCGCAGCTGGCTGCGGTTCCCGCTCAACGCCTCGCCGCAGGGTGGCGACGTGCGGCTCACCGTCGCCGACCTGCCCGCCGACCCGGCGCCCGAGCGCCTCGCCGACCCCGACCTGTTGCGTCGGCCGGACGGTGGCAGCCCCCCGGACGACTCGGCCGGCCTGGAGGTGCCCGCGCCGGTGCGCGCGGAGCCGGGCTGGGCCGCCGTCGGCCCGTTCACCGGGGTCGAGTACACCGCACCGGAGGGGCCCAGCCGGCTGTCCGGTCCGGCGGCCGCCTTCACCGTGACCGGGCTCGCCTCCCCCGATCGGATCGGCGCCGGCGACGACGCCCGGCGCCCCGCCGAGGGTGAGCGGTTCGTCGCGGTGACCTACACGATCACCGGTGGCGAGGGCCTCTCCTCGACCCCGCCGACGGCGTCCTACCAGGTGGCCGGGGCAGCGCCGGTCGCCGTCGAGCCGGCGCTCGTCGCACCGGGCACCACGGTGGAGGCGGTCGTCTCCGTTCCCGAGGACGCCGC
>Ga0210040_10011227_pt1 | contig 10170 bp, 6 predicted proteins | sample CryGeyCG12114_NA_FD_185462 | JGI IMG/M metagenome (GOLD analysis project Ga0210040, IMG submission 185462) | Groundwater microbial communities from aquifer - Crystal Geyser CG19_WC_8/21/14_NA (SPAdes) (version 2) | ecosystem: Environmental > Aquatic > Deep subsurface > Groundwater | place: USA...
AATACTGCAGAAGAGGTCCTTGCGAAATCACAACGGTACGCCATAGCCCTTAGGTCGAACTTGGCTGTCTCGACGGCGTGGGCGAAACAATCATTAGCAACACGTTCGCCGTGTTCGAACCCGGCAAGGGGATTGGGTGTTCACGTTCGAGTCGATACTGCATCGTCTGGGGAAAACATGCAATGCATTCGACAATCTACAGGCGAGTGCCGGTCGCGATGATCGATTAGCGAGTGAGATAGCACTCGGTTGGACTGTAATAGCGTGCTGCCTGTGAATGATCACCAACTTGATGAAGACTGAATCAGTATTGTTCGTTGGTGCTCGGTCTGAAGTGGGCGACTTGGTCAAATGTGGTAATTATTAGATGGGTTGATCGGCACTCCTTTACTCTACTCAACACCAAGAAGCAAATTATCCACGTGGGCAGGTATGTATGCCACGCTCGCCAGGGTGCCCGACCCAGACCCAGAGGATCGGACTGGAGCAACGATGACCCGAAGCAAGCGTCTTTACAGCTTCGACCTGCACACACCAAACATCTTTCAAACCTGTGGCATGATGATTGACGGGCTGTTTGCATATTTGCGATACTCTAGAAGAAGTGCCAACGTACCTCCTGATGGTGACGTGCTGTAGCTGAAGTCGAGCCTGAGGTACCAAGGTACTGGCCCTACCAGAGTAGACCTGCCACTGCCTTCAAACTCCACCTGCAGTTGCAGTTGCAGTTGCAGTTGTAGTTGCTCCGAGTCTCCGAGTTGACGAAAAGGTTGAGATGAGACTTTGCTGACGTTCAAGTCTGCTGCAGCCAGAGGCATAGCATCCGCCATCACCGGAACGGTATAGCGTTTACCGGGACGGAAAAGGTGTGACCACTGACCACTGGCACTGAAGCGACTGAACAGGGTGACACCGTGGCGGTAGGGGATCAAGCTGAACAGGGGTTACCCTGATCCGTGCGTGGGACGTCAACATGAAGGTATCAGCCCAGGGCTCCAGGGTTCAAGGTTAAGAGTTGCACCTCAAACACCCCGCCAGAAGTTAGAACTCTCAGCTTTCACCCTAACTCAACTTATCTCCTACCCTCGAGTTCTCCAACCTTGCAACGTTGAAGCTCCAGGCACTGGCATTGGCACCAGCACCAGTGATACTTACCTACTCACCGGGAGTTCTTTCTCCTCCGCCACAACTTGCCCGTGGCTTGCAATTTGATTGGCCGACTTTTTCGTGCCACGGTGCCTCACTCTTTTGGGCGAGTGCCGCGAACGCTGACACTAGCCCTGAAGGTCGCCATTTATTGTCGGCATCGGCAGTTTTCCTACATTCCAGTTGTTGACTAACTTGTACCTCAGGCGTGAACCTGAGGAGTACCTACTACCAAGTCAGCCCTCTTCTCGTCTCTGCGAGCTTCGGTAGAATCGTAATGTACTGTAGTCTCCTACCTAGCACCACTGCTCCCTGGCACCGCCCAAACCCTCGACATTCCTTGGTATCTGGCGGCCAGACCAGGATGCCCCCTCGAGTGTTGTGACGTGCCCCTCGATACACGTAAAGGTACAAGTTACCGGCCATGTCTGCAGACGGGAGGTGTATGGTGCCATGACTGGTGAAGTTAGACGCGACATATGGAGACCGACTCAGAGACAGGCTCAGGCAGCGCTGCAGCAGCAGGGGGCTTTGGGGTTGTGCTTTGACTGGGGCGCGCTTGTCAAGCCTCCTAGTGCGGCCTAATGACGGGTCATTCATTCCGACGCTGCGAGCCAGGCCCAAGTCACTACGAGCTCCACCAGGTTCCATACGCCGGTGACGCCGTTCCTGACTACTACGGACTGCCTACCCAGGTACCTACCTTAGGCGTGCTAGGTACCTAAGTTAGTACCCACGCTTCGCCCAATCTCCTCAAACTCCAACACGCTTGCTTGTGCTGCAGGTCCCACGAACACTCCATGCCATCGATACCGGCCATGGTCTCAAAGTCAGCATCGCGCTTCTCTTGCTTTCTTGCCCGTCGGCAAGGCTAACATGCAATATCGCAGGGTTCGCCCTGGTTACCGATGACCCTGTTGAGCTTCCGCCGGCATTTTGCGTGGACCGTCTTTTGCTCCTCTTCTCACACTACGGATACCGCCGTCTTTGTGGCCCCCAGAACATGCCTCTTGCTATCTCAGAGACCCAGTCCATAAGATGCCAGGCCACTCCACTTGAGCACTGTACTGCCATAAGCATATGTTACAAGTCTTGCCTGTCACTCGTGCTGTCACTCGTGTGACTTCAACCATATCAGGTCTTCCACATCCTCCCTATATCACACCTCTGTACTACTCTGCTATATCTATCACTCCTATCACCACTGTTGCCACACCTCTGTCTGTTCTAGAGCATATCACTGCAAGACTTTGTCTCAAACAGTCGTGCCTGAACGATTCAAACTGCCCTCCATTGCCCAGCTGATCCACTAGCGGGAAATGTTGGTGGCCTTCTGGGGTGACAGGTGACATCCTGCAAGATATACTTCTATCAACCCCTCTGGTCGGTGCACACGAGCTAGCCATATCACTCACGAGACCTGGACTCTAAAAGGGATCTTATAAACGACTCCGGGATCGACGAAGTCAGAAATTTGGAAAAAGGATCTGCGTTCTTACGACGACGATAGCCGCGATGGGAAGACTGGCGCGACTATACAACGACCTCTCTCGGCCTATTGTTGAACCATCCCGACATGCTCTCGCAGACATGAAGAAAGAGTACACTGGCAGTCTATCTGGCGAAAGTGATGGCTCAAGCAGCATTGGCGTCAGATCACGGTCCAACACAGTTGCCTCCGCTGCGTCGCAGTACCCTGGCTCATTTTCAGAGACGTCGAACCCTGGCTCAAGGCCTTCGTCGCAGCAATGCAGCCCAGAGAGGAGGATTCTCTCTCCAGAAAGACCTGACATAGCTGCGCGAGCCTTCTTCACCCGAGGTGCACGGGTACTGAAAAAACACGGCAGTAAGATCAATCTTCTCAATCTGCAAAGTTCCGAGGCTGGCGAAGATGTGTTCAATGATCAAAGCCCAACGAAAGCCAGTGCACGATCCAAGTCCACTGGCCAGCGGGCAGGCCTCGGCATGCGGAGTAAGTCTGCCGTATGCTTCTCTGATATGCGTGACTGACAATATCAAGGAGAGAAACTCCGAAGAAATATATCAGACCCTTTCGATTTTCATCATGTCACTCACACAGATCACGGTCATTTTGATGCACTCACTCGTGTACATAAGACGGACCTAGTGTCCGAGTTCAGCGCACTTCGGGCCGGTCAGATGCCCAACAAAGAACTCCGAGGCATCGAAGCCAACGATATTACGCCTACGAAGCTCGCAGACTTGCCTCAGGAGGCGTCTTCCTTGTCATCCACTGCACCGACCTTGCCAGCGACACCTCCACGACCGCAGCCTCCCCCCAAAGATCGGTTGCTGTCTCTACGATCACCTATAGACATTCGTCTGTCACGTTCCATGGAGAATTTCTCGAGACCTACACCTCGCTCGCCGGGATCACCAATGTACAATATTTCTCCCGAAATAGGCATACGTTCCCAGTCGCGGACCTCATCCGTGTGTACATTTGACCCCAGCTTATTGCCAGAACCATTGTCGACACCAAGTCGTACGGGCGTCGTCCCTGTTCAACCTGTGACCACCCCTACCAAGGATACGTCCAATGCTGCCACCGAAGACAGCGTGTTCGGCAAACCGCTGCCGCAGCTACCTACCATCATACATGCTGTATCCACTTTAGATGAGAGTGCGCTGCCGTTACGAACCGCACCTCTGCCGCGTGTGCCCGGGACTTTGGCGGATGTTCCTGAGGAGGAAAGCCTTCCAAGCATGACGATAGCACGCAAGCAGCGCCTGCCGTTGTCCCACCGTGCTTCCTTGAGGCACATGCAATCGTTTCCCTCCAGCAAATCCTTAGGGCGTAGTGGTAGCATGTCGTCCGACAAACTGGCAACATCTTCTCATGCCAAGGACATAGTCGATGTTGAGGCACAATCAGCCAACACCGTCGTCGTTGGGTCGCCTGATCCATCGGTACAACCAACCAACCCTGGCACAGCCAAGCAAGTCCCCATTGGAGTGGTTGATATTCACATCAACGACTGGGAAGATGCTATAGACTCTGCCTGGGAAAATGATCAAACGCATGACCAGGGCAAAGAGGAAGACTACCTTGTTGTTGTACAGCCAGCATATGACCAAGCATCATCCTCATCCTCCACCCCGCTCATGATATCTATCGCAAAGCAACCATGCTCATCCAAGGAAGCAGAAGAACCAATGCCTTCGCCTACTGTAGGTCACTTCCAGCCTGTCATAGACAGGGTTGACGAATCGTCGCCACTTCTTGGTCTGGGTATCGATCCCTACGGCCCTGTCCCAAGCATGAACCTTGATGTGGAACTGTCACTTGCTGGTGCCAACGCACCTGCTTTCGAGACCGTAAAGATGAACCAACGCCCGAGTCTGCCATACAGGGCAGAGTCTTCGATCAGCAAGTCGAGCTCACAGGACAGCATCAGTCTTTCTGTCGCGTCTTCCATCGTTGGAACCCCACGGTCCTCAAGCTCGAGCACCAACTTTTCGGACTTTGCACACATCACCAAGTTTGAGGAGCTTTCAAGAAAGCAGGAAGAAGCATGGAACGAGCTTGACAGCTGCTCACTATCTGGCCTCGAGATGGAAATACAAAGAGCTTCTAGCCAAGAAACTGTTCGAGATGACACTGCTGTACCCACCGCCACATCCAATCCTAGAATTTTACCCTATCAACGCTTAGAGAATATTGTTGGACCGGCATCTCCAGAGCGAAACCCATGGATGGTTCAAGTTCCCGTGTCTCCAAGGACATCATCTATCCGGGGCGCTGACGCCTCCCTGTCGCGCGTGACTCGCAAGCGTTCTAGCACCACAGGCAACCGACCTCGACATAGCGTTCGAGCTTCGTACTCGCTATTCCCTATATCTCAGGCCATTGCCACATCCTGAGGAAATCTGTACTATTCGAAAATTATACATGCAACAATACATGCGGAGTGAGCGATCACTGGCGTTCTGGTCTGCTTTACGGTTTACGACTAACGAAACTGGTAACATGATGGATTATGAATGATGATATAGAAGTCTTTTTCGTCGAGAGACGTGTAGGGCATACGCGGTGGAAAATTGATAGATGTGATTTGGGAGGTAGAAAAGGTTGGCGAAGAAAAGTGATTATTCTATCTTGTTGCGGTGGTCTGAACGGTCATGGAGGTCTCTCGAGAACGGAGAACGTAGTCGTAGGTAGACTCTAGCTGCATGTAGGGAGTAAATTAGAAGTACGAAGAACTACTCAGTACTATAATTCGTGTTCTCAATCACGATGTGGGTGTCGTTTGAGCCCGTGCCCTGACCCTTGGCCCCTTGACCCTTGACGTCTAGCCCTCGTATCTCCGTGTTTCACCATATCAACCTCACCTTCCCCGACTCGCTCCAACACCTTGAGCACGGAAGTCGGCCTTGTCAACACGTGATTAAAGGAGGTCTGGATTTGCATGGTGTTCCCATTCGTTCAAGTTCTGCAACCTTCACGTTCGCTACTGAAGACTATTTTCCTAGCGGATTCTACCCCAAAAATAACTATGCCCGATCTTGGTAGCACGTGTGCACTGTGGCGATGCTCGCTTCAAGTCCATCAAATGGGCGATCATACTACGGACGTTGATTGCATCTTGGGCCGGTGTCTTTCTAGGATCGGAGGACAAAGGCCACTGCTACATGTAGGGAGTGTGTATCTTCCCTCACGTCCACGAACAAGCCTTCGTGTTTGCTCCTGGCATCTGTCATGACTGAACCTCACGGTGGGCTGTCGGCGTAAACACAACGAAAGGGCAACTTCATAGTAGGCTACATCTACAAGGCAAGAACAACTCACACCTACTGAGACTATGCTTGCAACCCATGCGGACAAATCTTATTGTACTCTTGGTTGGAACTTCGACCAAAACGCCGCATGGTATGATCAATTTCGACATCTCTTACAACAACATACGATAGTGCGAACCCAACAGCTTCACCATTTGTAGCTTGCACTGGAACATATTTCATGCCGCTCTCCTCGTTATTGTGAGCTACAAAGACCGCCACCGAAACGAAAGCAATGCGGTCGCCATTCATGCGCGGCTTACACACACTCGGTTTCGCCGTCTTCGTCTCCCTTATTATGACAATGTTACTACCCACGACATGGGCGATGAGAGAAGTTTTTGATGCCCGTCTCCGATTACACAAGCCTGATACGACGTGCAACTGTCAGACGCCGAACAGAACGATGAACGCCAACCCCGAAGCATGCATGGATTATTGCATCTGGAAGTGGTCGAAGGAGAGGAGCAAGGAATGCGCAAGTGGAGGAGACTGCGGAGATGAGTGAACGGCAAGGGAATAACTGGAAAAAGGGTAGAGGGCGAAAAAAGAGATCAAGGATGAAGCGTACTTAAGAAGGGGTCAATGGGGTTCAGAAAACCATCGAGCTTATGGCGGCTCTGACCTACGACATCTGTCGAGCGACTTCTAGGGATGTCCACCGAAGTACCCTGTGGGACAACATGGCTCAGCCAGAATACATCGGAATCTCGAGGTGCAGATACCGAAGGATCTCATGTGAGCCAGGTGTGAATCACCATGGGACGCCAGCAAGACCGATGCAAGTCGCGATGAAGTTGCCATTGGTGGGGAGGGTGCTCAAAGAACTGCTGGGATAATAAACAAATCGAGACAAATCTCAAGGTCTGTCCGATGACAGGTCACTGCGACAAGGCTAGATGAGGTCAATTCATATCCGGACTGTTCTCATTTTCTCCCCGTTGCTTTGCCCATCTATGATGCAAATATTCGAGCATACAAGTACACGGCTAGAGGGTGTGGCAATCCTCACACAAGACTTGACCCTGCAGCTGGCCTTTCAGTTGACGTTTTGCTGTCGGAGACTAGTGATAGTTATTTCAATTCGCATAGCCAGCAACGGGCTTAGAGACCTCCAGGGCATATAGTGGTAGAAGTCTGAGGCGAAGAGGGGTGTCTTGGCTAATTGAATTAGGTGGTAGGGATGCCAGGATCAGCAGGGTACAGTGATAATAATACAAGTTGAAGTACAGGGTCAACTTAAAACGTGGACAAGATGCGCACCGACTCCGGACTCGGGAGGCCTCTGGCCTGCCGGAGTGCAAATCGTCTATTCCTCCCGCAATTCAAGTTCTGCTGCTCCAATCGCCATGGCGGGATGCCTGCCACTCACCACTCACCACCCACCACCCACCACCTGCACCCTCCAGGCCACCTTCAACCAGACAAACCACTTCGGCCTTTGGCTTAACATACAATAGCAGTCATACTCACTATAGCCGTGCCTCGCAACAACAAGTCGACCAATGACCCTGGCCCATTGAACACCGGCATGCCTTGTCCAACTTTCTGACATCCTTCTCCCTGTGTTTCAGATCACCTGCGCCCGCAGCTATATTCCGCACCCTTCTACTGTGTCTAGAGCCGCACTTCTAGCGCCTACGGTTCGAGAATTTCTTACCGTGGTAAACATATCACTCTTGCGCAGTTGTTGTCCAGACCACACCTCTCAAACAGCTTTGTGCTATCATCAAGAGCGAACACGCCTGCTTCGTGCAGTCGAAGTTGCACCGCCTGTCGGAGCACAGACAGACCAGACATCTCAGGAGAGATCGGCTACACTCAGATCAGTCTATCCACGCTTTATCCACTTCCTAGGGAGTGGTTGGCCTAACATTGGTGGATATAACTTATATGGTTTATACGATTTGTGGTACAGCCCTAACCTTCCGGCGTTGACCGCTTGTTGTATTGTGAACACACTGGTGAAGTAAGACGGCTACAGAGTCATAGTATTCACGTCTTACAGCGGTCACTCAAGGCCAAGGTCCACACAGACGATATGGCTACGCCTCAACATAAAGGGTAAGTAACACTCTCACCAATTCCTATCATTCGAAACTCAAAGGGCTTTTCGTCATGTCTTCCCAACTTCAACAGCGCCGGCGCCCCAAGATCGAGTACATCGTCTCAGAGACCCATATGCTAACACAGAACAGCAATGTCTATGCTCCCGGGCAATTTATGAATCCTGGCCCGGCTCCAAAGCCGCCTACAGACACTCCACGCCGTCTCGACCTTCAGCGTGCGGCGACCAGCATCGCACCTGTACCTACCTTTGACTCGATGTCTCTCGGTCCATCCTCACCCGCGATCCTTACCCCCAATCAACCGTTCTTCTCAAACAGCAGCTCAGTGTCGCTTGCAAGCAGCAAACCTACAGTCACAAATGCCAGCACTATTGTAAAAGAGGGCCATGTGCGCTGCAAAGAAGACAAATTCCTCGCAGGTTGGAACCAGCGCTACCTAATCCTTCGTGAATACCGCCTGGATTTTATGAAAGGCGAGAACGGGAAAGTAGTGCAGTCTATACAGCTGAATACTGTTACTGGTGTGTCTCGATCAGAGGATGTACGTATGGCGTTCGAAATAACTCGCGTTGCAAATGCCAAAGAAGGTATCACCAAGGACACTCCACGACGCGACTTGCCTACTAGGACCATCACTTGTGAGGTACGTAATGACGACGAGATCTATGAGTGGATAGACAAAATCTACGAGCGATGTCCTGGCATGGGTGGAGTGGGTAATCCTACAAATTTCAGCCATCGAGTACACGTAGGCTATGACCCGCAGACTGGAGGATTTGTCGGCCTGCCGCAGGAGTGGGAGAAACTTCTGACAGCTTCCGCGATCACGAAGGAAGACTACAAAAAGAACCCTCAGGCGGTTATCGAAGTGCTTGAGTTTTATTCCGAGCACAAGATGCGCGAAGAGAACCCTGGCATGTATCCAGACTCTATCCCAACACCACCTGCCATGCAGCAGAACAAGCAGTTCGGATTTCCCTCAGGGAATTCTGTTGCCCCTCCACGTCCAGCGCCACCAACAGATTCTCAACGGTATAATACCAATCAATTCATGAAGTTCCAGGAGGATCGTCAACCCAGCCCTGCGTTGCCAATGGCGAAGCCGACACTTCAGCGGGCGCACACGGACAAGGGCAATTATGATATGGAAGCCGACGCTGTACGCATTAAGGAAATCGCAAACCAGGAGCAACAGCGCCGGCAGAGAGAGGCTGAAGTCAAGCGTCAACGCGAAGCAGAACGACAACGCGAGAAGGAGCGAGGTGACAGGGAGCGTCAAGCCGAGCTGGAGCGCCGCGAGCAAGAAAGCTACAATTCTTCATTACCCAAAAGTCGGCCGCCAATGGCCCAACAGGAGGTCGCCGGTGGCCACGGTAGCAGCTCCGAACGTACAGTGACACGCTCAGACCCTAGATATGCACCTGCTAGAGCTGCACCAGCAGCGCCAAATTCCCAAGACAATCGACGCCAACCGGACGGCTCCCAAAGACAGCCGCTAGCTCAGAGACCAGCTCCATCTCCCAACACTAGCTCTTCACAAGTCCCCACGAAAGGTCTCAGTCAGTCTGGCTCTGTAGGTCAAGCCTCGCTAAGATCACCGGACAATACTAGAGATCGACAGCCTTCGCCCAACGCACGGTACCAACAAGAACAAGGTTCTCGCAAAGACTCTCTGTCAAGGTCACAGCAGAATGGCGTGAATGGCACTGCAGCACCACGTCAACAACAGTCTGTACAGCAGCCGAAGCCTCTGAACGTTGCGAATAAGCAGCAGCAACCAGCGCCCAAGGCAGCTATTGATCCACGGAAAGAAGCTGAAATTGCTCTAACAGCCAAGAAACCGGTTGAAGAACGAGCAAAGGAAGTTCGCATGTCGAGCATGACCGAAAGCGAGGTTATGGCCAAACTCAAGCAAGTCGTCTCGAAGGACAACCCAATGGAGTCTTACAGCAAGCAGAAAAAGATTGGTCAGGGCGCTTCGGGGTCGGTTTACGTTGCTCGTGTCAAGGAGGGCGCGTCTTCGCCTATTGCGAGGGAAATTTACCGCACTCACGGACCCAAAGGCCAGGTCGCCATCAAGCAGATGGACTTGCGTAATCAGCCAAGGAAGGAATTGATTGTCAACGAGATCATTGTTATGAAAGATTCCAAGCAT
>Ga0210040_10011228_pt1 | contig 10169 bp, 6 predicted proteins | sample CryGeyCG12114_NA_FD_185462 | JGI IMG/M metagenome (GOLD analysis project Ga0210040, IMG submission 185462) | Groundwater microbial communities from aquifer - Crystal Geyser CG19_WC_8/21/14_NA (SPAdes) (version 2) | ecosystem: Environmental > Aquatic > Deep subsurface > Groundwater | place: USA...
GTGACCGTCAGGGTACGATCGGTGGCGTTGCCGCTTCCGTCCGTCGCCGTGATGATCAACTCATAATTGTTGTCACCACCGGCGTCGGCCGGGCTTTCGTAGTCAGGCGCGGTGAGGAAGACGATCCCGCCGGTAATGGCATCAATCGCGAACTTTCCTGCATCGACACCGCCGGTGGCCACCCAGGAAACCACCTCATCGGCAATCGCGGTCGCGACCGCCACCTGTCCTTCATTCACGGAGATCGATCCGGATCCGCCGATCGTGGGTGCATTGTCGTCCAGGTCCCGCACGTTGACGGCGACGTCTTGCGTGCTGATATTGCCCTCGCCATCAGTTGCGGTGACGGTCAACAGGTAGACGTTGTTCGCGTCTGCATCTGCGGGGTCTTCGAAGTCCGGTGCGGTGTTGAACGCGATCGCGCCCGTCGCGGAGTTGATCGTGAACAGACTGGCATCGGCGCCGGCCTTGATCGACCAGGTGACCGCCTCGTCCGCGCCCAGTGTTGTCGCTGCGTTGACCCCCTCGTCAACGGTCACCTCCAACGTCGCTGCACCCGGACCATTGCTCGGCCCGGTAACTACGGGTGCCGTGTCGTCGACATCGAGCACCGACACGGTGACAGTTTGGTCGCTGGCATTGCCTGCACCGTCCACGGCGCGCACAATCAAGACGTAATCGTTGTCGGTGTTTGCATCGGTGGCGCTTTCGAAATCCGGAGCGGTCGTAAAGGTGAGCGCGCCGCTCTGCGCGTCGATGCTGAACTTGGTAGCGTCAGCGCCGCCAAAAATCGACCAGGTGACGCTTTCGCCCGCCGTTAGGCTGGCGACGCCGGTCTGGCCTTCGTTCACGGATAGGGCGGAGGCCGTGGCACCTGCGCCACCGCTAGTGCCACTGATCAGCGGGCCAGTATCATCCACGTCCGTTTCAGACAGCGCGATTTGGATCGATGCCGTAGCGGCCGCTGCGTCCGTCGCCCGGACAGTTAGCGTCTGCGTGTTGGGCGACGCCTCGAAGTCATTCGCCAGCGATGTGGCGCCGGCAGCGGTGAGCGTGATCGCGCCCGTGGAAGGGTCAATGGCATACCAGCCGCCTGCATTGCCCGCCGTGATGGCAAAAGTATAGCTCCCGGCCCCGCCGTCAGCGCTAACGGTGCCAAGCGCCGTACCCGCAGCGGAGTTTTCGGCATAACTGAACGAATAGGATGGATTGCCGCCATCGGTGCTGTTAGGGTTGATAAAGACGAGCGGGGCCTCGAGTACGTCCTGCACGGTCACGGTCAGGGTTTGGTTGCTGATCAGCCCCCCGCCGTCAGTGGCAGTTACGACCAGTTCGTACACGTTGTCGATATCCGCGTCCGCCGGAACTTCATAGTCGGCGGCTGCGACAAATGTGATCACACCTGTGGTTGCATCGATCGAGAACCGGCGTTGATCGGTGCCCCCGGTGATCGACCATGTGACGGTCCTGTCGGCCGTCAGCGTCGCTACGCCGGTCTGGTTTTCGTCGATTGTGAAGGCGGAGTTCGCCGCGCCACCTGTCCCTCCAGGGGCAGTGATGACTGGCGGTTCACTCACATCGGCGACGTTGAAAGTAACGTTCACGGGCGCGGACCAGTTACCGGCAGCATCGCCGGCCTGAACCGCATAGGTGAACGCGTTGGGCGCCGTCTCGAAATCGTTGGCGGCCGCAGCCAACCCCGAAGTGGTCAGGCGAACGGCACCGCTGCTGTCGATGGTGAAGAAACCGTCAGCACTGGTCTGGCCGCCACTGCTGAAGCGGAAGGCGGTGACACCAACCTGATCGGTGGCAGCAACCGTGGCGACAACCGCGTTGGCAGTTTGGTTCTCGCCATAGGAAAGGCTCTGCGCCGCCGTTATGACGGGCGCGGTGGTGTCGACAGCGACGTTGTTGAACGCGTAACCGAGGCTAAAGTCAAGGCCGAAATAGGCCGCACCGGTTGCGCCGGCGTCCCCGATCGTAACCGTCACCGACGACGCGTTCGTATAATACACCCGAGCGCGGATCGTGTTGAATTCGTCCGTACCGGGTGCATCAGTCAGATTGCCGCCGACTGTGGTGATAAACCGCGTGCCGCCTTGGAGGTTGACCCGCGTTCCGCTTGATAATGAATAGCTAGCAAAACCACTGAAGTCAGTGAACTGGCGACCGTTCGTGCTGCCTCCGGCTCCGTCAAGGTCATATGTATTTATGTAGAAATTCTGCAGAGAAACGGGTTGACCATTCACAAGGAAGTCAATCCTGAATGTTGCTGATCCCCCGACGCTCGTGATATTCAGGTTCGGCTGGAAGAACAAGCTGGACGGGTATGGATTCGCGGTCGAGTCAAATTGGGTGAGCGTCGCCCCGTTGAGCGACACGAGTGTCACTCGCGCGTCGATCTGAGTCCCGTCGATGTTGATGACGTTGCTATAATCTCGATAGGAATTCACGGTGTTGCCGCTGCCTACTCCGCTAGCGGCAAACGCAATTGGCTGCCCGGCGACATCGAACGTCTGGCTCTGCGCCTGTGCGTCGGTTGAGGACACGAGAGCAAGCGCGACCATCGAGCTCGAGAGCAAAAGGCGGGAGATCATACGAGACTGGTGTCCTTCAGCAACTGTCGAGACCCAGCTAATCTCCCGCGGTAAATCTCGAGTTAACTCTGTTGCAGAACGTCGGTCGAGCGCTTCTGCGGCCAAGCCGTTGCCCACAAGCTTCAGGTTTTTGAGACAGGGGTTGGCGTTCGGCGTCCGGTGCCCCTCAAAGATGCGCCGCCGTGCTGACGATGAAGTGACTGCAAGAGTCCTCGTTACCGGGGCCTGTAAGTTCGGCGACCTTGACGGGACACTGCATTTGCGGGGCAATGTTGATTACGCTCACCCGGCGGAGAATAGCGAGACTGGGGGCGAGGCCCTCTATTAACCTCACCCCTTTCCGCTTGCTGTGGTCCAGAAAGCATTAGCCGCGCAGGCTGCGATTAAAGCGAGGCGGGATGATCGGCAGGATGCCTCGGATCAGCAGGCTCGCGCGGAAGTGGTCGCCATCGTAGCCCTTGTCCGCCAGCAACGCTCTGGGCGTAGCGACCGGGATGTCCATGAGTGGTTCGGCGGCCGTGTAATCGGAAGCCTCGCCGCCGGTCAGGATGAAGCGGAGAGGACGTCCTTGATAGTGTGCTGCGAACGCCTGCGGCTCTCGAGCGGGCGTGGATCTTGCTCGTAAAGCCGCCGCGTGATCGACCAGGAGCGTTCGCACGAGCCCCCCTTTTGCGCCACCGCCGAGACGGTGGCAGCGAACGCTGGTGCTATCGATCATGTGCTGCCAATCGTCGGTAGGCCCAGGTCGACCAGCGTCTTCAGCAGCGCATCCCACACGCCCTGCTCGGCCCAGCGGCGGCACCGGACATAAACCGAGTTCTACTTGCCGTAGCGCTCATGCATGTCGCGCCAAGACCATCCGACCCGCAAGACGTGAAGCATGCCGTTGAGAAAATTCCGATTGTCGCCTGCTGGTCGCCCCCAGCGACCGCGCTCAGACGGCTATAGCGGTCCGACGGCCTCCCAATGTGCGTTCGACAAGTCTCTGCGGTCCATGGCTGCTCCCCAAGAGCAGCTTTGAATCAGAACCATGCCGGTATGGGGATCCCCTTTTGTCAACGCGGCCCAGCCCTTTGGCGAGCCCAGTCCCACTTGGAACGGCTCGGAGAGGGGGCTTTCCTGGCTGATGTTGATAAGATCGATCGAAGATCGCAACCGAGTCCCGACGCCTGCCAAGTACCTACAGGGTCCTGTCTGGTGGAAGCGCTCCCCGTACCAGTTTGGACGACCCCGGCCTCTACCGACCACGACCGCAGAGAAAGCCGATAAATGGGCTAGCAAGCCGCGCACATACTGAACGGCGAGAGTTCAATCATGTAAGTTTACGATCATTGCTGATCGACCCAGATGCTGGCCGATGGCACATGCAACACTGATCGTCACATGCAGCGGCGGCACCTACTTTGATCGCGATATTACGCCGACGGTCACCTGCCCTGGCGCTTGCCTGCTGGCAGCGGCATGGGCTGGAGAGTGCCTCCGCCTTCTTCCCGCGTGACGCCGACGCCGCGGGATGTTTCCGTGGGCATCTACCGGTTTCACGACGAGGACGCGCTGCACGCCGCCTTGCGTCGGCCGAGACGGCGGCGGTGATGGCCGACATTCCCCGCTTCACGGACAGCATCGTGTCTCCGGCGGTGGGCACTTCACTCGGATCGCGCCGCGCATCGTCCCGGGCATCGTCTCGGGCAAAGCCCGCCGCGAACGGCACTCGCCATTCAACTTCCTTTTGTAACTGCACGACAAGTTCGATGGAAGTCTCTGATCGCACAGTATTCATCGTCGGCGGAAGCCGCGGCATCGGGGCCGCGATCGCGCGGCGTTTCGCCGCAACCGGCGCAGAGATGATCTTCACCTATGCCGCGTCGGCCGATGCAGCCCACCAGCTCGCCGCCGGAACCGGCGCCCAGGCGCTTCGAGCGGATGCGGGTGAGCAGGACGAGCTGATCGTGGCGGTTCGCGACGCCGGACCGATCGACATCTTCGTCTACAACGCCGGCTTGCTGGTGTTCGGCGATCGGCTGACGCTCGATGCCGACGAGGTCGACCGGATGATCGGATGATCGGCATCAACGTCCGGGGAGCCTATTTTCGGCAGTGTCGAGGCGTAGCGCCTGATGCCCGCAGGTGGGCGCACCTCGTCGGTTCATGGAGGCAGACCGTGCCGATGCTACTCGCGCCGTCAGACAAGGGAGCAGCCGCTTGCGCCCGGCTTCGCGCACTGGCGGAGAGAGGCCGCGACGTACATGCAACATCTATAATAATTTACTTAATTCATATTCTTGTCACCGGTCCGACATGCATCGCGGGCATGAAGAACTACGCTGCCGTACGCTGCTGCCTCCAGGTTTCTTGCACGCCAGAGGTGGCGCGCGGCGTTCCGCGAGCCTATACATGGGCTTAAGGCCGCCGGTCGCCTCTTCCGCTGCGGAGGAGGCCGCCGCCGAAGCCGTGATGCCGCAGAAGCATCAATGATGGTGGGTGAAAGTTGGAGAGCGCGTTAGATAGAGCAAAGCAAGAGCTTAGCCATCAGACGCAGTATAGGATTTGCGTTAAATGACTGTTGTTGAAACCATGACGCGGGCGAAGCCGGGAATCTACGCGCGCGGCACGGAAACGGTCGACCAGATCCTGAAGGCCGCGGCCACTGTGCTGATCGAGGAGGGGGCATCCGCCTTCTCCGTACGTCGCATCGCTTCGGCGTGTGGGATGCAGGTCGGAAATGTGAGTTATCACTTTCCACGCAAAGAGATGCTGGTCCAGGTGCTGCTGGACAACATCATGGAATCGTACAACGCTAAGCTGGACGTCACCGTTCGCCAACCCCAACTTTCCCATGAGGAGCGGCTGGAACGGGTAATCGTGATGTGCCTGAACGACATTCGCTCGCAGCGCACGACGCACCTGTTCACGGAATTGTGGGCATTGGCGAATCATGACGGCGTTGTCGCCGACCGCGTGGAAGCGTTCTACGCGAGAGTCCACGAGGTGATCGGTGAAGTGATCCGACCGCTGAACCCCGCGCTAAACGATGATGAGATCGAGACTTTGGCGCTGTTCATCAGCACGAGCATGGAGGGGACGACGCCGTTCGCCGGCTACCTCAAGCCTTGGGCACACAGGATGCCCGCGCTCACTGCCCTGTCTGCCAAGTGGTTGGTGGATCTCGCCAAGTCGCTAAAGCCGGGTGAAATCGCGGCACAGATGAAGACCGTCGCCTGATCGCACGGCGGGTGGGCGCTCGCGCCCCACGCCTCTTCAGCCTGCGACGTCCAAGAGATACCGCGCCGCCGCACCGGGTGCGCGCTACCCCGGCACAAGCCTGCGCATGAACCTGCTCCGCCGCCTTGAGAGCGCAGGCCTCGCGCATTCTCCGTGAAGCTTCAAGGACGTGCACGCATTCTTCTTTTGCGGCGAGGTGCGCGGGCCGCTGATTGTTGCTAGATCGTTTTCGCAGGTGCACAAAAGCAATTGACCAATCCTTGACGTATGTCCAGTGTGGGGGCCGGATCGATCGACTCAACAGGGGGCGATCCGGAAAAGGGGGCAGTTGCTGATGACCATCTCGCGAACGGACGGGAATGAAGGTGGACAGTGCTCGGAGAAACAAACGGCTCGGATACGGTCCGGCCAGGCTGACGGACAGAGGAAGCGGCGGCTGCTCCGTCCAAAGATCTCGCACCTCGTACTGCTGACTGCCAGCTCCGCGACAATGGTGTTGGCGCAGGCGAATGGCGGGTCGCAAACAGGGCCGGACCCGGTCGAATGGTCCGAGACCGAACAGGGCATCCCCGTCACGGACGAGTTGACGGTCCAGAAGTGCGGCAGCTGCCACCAGCCGGTCGGCGAGGGGAATCTTAGCCGTATCTCCTGGGTTCGCTCGACGCCCGAGGGCTGGTCGCAGACGATCAAGCGGATGGTCAACCTGCACGGCCTCTCCATCTCGCCTGAGGAAGCGCGCGGCGTGGTGCGCTATCTCGGCACCCAGCACGGCCTTGCCCCTGAAGAGGCGAAAGACGTGATGTACCTGGTCGAGCGCCGGATCATCACCGAAAGCAACATCCCGGACCCGGATGTGCGCCAGGCCTGCGCGTCCTGCCACGCCTTCGGCCAGGTGCTGTCCTCCCGCCGCAGCCGGCGCGAATGGGCGCTGCTGCAGAACATGCACGTCGCGCTCTATTCGCAGGCGGAGGCGCAGTTCAATGCACCGATCGCCAGCACGCAGGGCGACGAATCGCGCGGGACGGACGAGCCGGCAGCACAGCGCCCCAACCGGCGTGACGCGGCGCTGACCTGGTTGAGCGACAACGCGCCGCTGCAGACCATGGAATGGGCCGAATGGCGCCCGCGCATTCGTGCGCCGCAGCTAACCGGTTCCTGGGTGGTTTCCGCCTTCCTGCCTGGTCACGGGCGCTACATCGGTGAGATGAGCATCACGCCCGCCGCTGCCGATCCGACGCAGTTCACCACGACAACGACGCTGCGCTCGCTCGAAACCGGCGAGACGATGACGCGCCAGGGCACAGGCCTCGTCTACGGCGGCTATTCCTGGCGCGGTGGGTCGACGGCCGGATCGGCCGCCGGCGACCAGCCGGACGATCCGAACCAAGCGCTGCGCGAGGCGATGTGGTTCTCTCCTGAGCAGGGGACGGCAGAAGGCCGCTGGTATTGGGGCGAGTATCACGAGTTCGGATTCGACGTGTCGCTGACCCGCGCAAGCGAGCGGCCGGCCATCGCGGCGGTCTCGCCAGGCGCCCTGAAGGCGGGCTCCTCCAGTCAGTCCGTGCACATCTACGGCGCAAACCTGCCGACCGACCTGCAGCCGCGGGACCTGGACCTCGGCGCCGGCGTAATGGTAACCGGCATCAGTTCCGGCACTGCACAGGAGATCGTCGCCACCGTCGACGTGGCGGAAGATGCCGTGCCGGGCCTGCGCGACGTGGGCGTGCGGGACACGACGCTGATAAAGGCGCTGCCCGTCTATGATCGCGTGGACTTCCTGAAGGTCAGCCCGGATACGTCGGTCGCCCGGCTAGGGGGCCTCAAATATGCCAAGGGCTACTCCCAATTCGTCGCCACCGGCTATGCCAATGGGCCAGACGGCAAGCCCGACACGGCGGACGATGTTCCGATCGGCCCGGTCGAGGCTGACTGGAAGATCGATGAGTTCCCCACCGTCACCTACGACGACGACAAGCGCTTCGTGGGCACGATGAGCGCCAGCGCGCTGTTCACGCCCGCTGCCGAGGGCCCGAATCCGGAGCGCCGGTTCAGTCGCAACAATTACGGCGAAGTGTGGGTCGTCGCCACCGCCAAGAACGAAAAGGATGAGCTGGGCCAGCCCCTCACGGGCCGCTCCTACCTCGTCGTCACGGTGCCGACCTATCGGCGCTGGGACCAGCCGGAGGTGTCACAATGACCGAAATGACCGCCGCCCTCACGCCGACCTTGTATCGGCGCGGAGAAATGCACGAGTTCTCCGCCGCGGGGCAGGATTTCATGTACCTTGTTTCTACCGGCGCGATCTTCTCGCTCGACAAAAGCGCACATGCCGTGCTGCGGCAGCTGGCAGAGCGTAGCATGACGCTGCCGGAGCTGATCGAGGCGCTGACGGAGCAAGGCTATGACCCCGCCGAGGCACAGGGGCTGATCCGTGAGCTGCGGATGGTGAAGGCGATCCTGTCCGAGGCGGCCGCGCCGGCACCCGCCCCGGCCGCTCCGCCAGCGGACTTCCCGCTGCAGGCGCTGGTGCTCAACATCACCAACCAGTGCAATCTTGCCTGCACCTATTGCTACGAGTTCGGGGCGGACAAGATCGCGACGCCGCAGGGCAAGCCTAAGTACATGACGCTGGAGACGGCGAAGGCCTCGGTCGACCTCCTGCTGCGGCAATCGCCCGGGCGCAAAGGCGTGCACATCACCTTCTTCGGCGGCGAGACGCTGATGAACTTCAAGCTGCTGCGCGAAGTCGTCACCTATGCGCTGGAGCAGGCCGAGGCCGAGGGGCGGAAGATCACCTTCAGCCTGACAACGAACGCCACCCTGCTGACGGACGAGATCATCGCCTTCCTGTCCGACAAGGAGATCGGCGTCACCGTCAGCATGGATGGGCCGCCGGACCTGCAGGACAAGCGCCGCGTCTACAAGAGCGGCAAGGGCAGCTACGACGTCGTCGAGCCCCGCCTGCGCAAGCTGATCGCCGGTCACAAAACGCGGGCGATCACCGCGCGGGTCACGCTGACGGAGGGGGTGACCGACGTCATCCGCATCTATCGTCACCTGAAGGAGGATCTCGGCTTCCACGAAGTCGGCTTCGCGCCCGTCACCAACTCGGGCGAGCAGGATTATGCAATCGACGATGCCGGCATGGACGGGGTTCTCGCGCAGTTCCACCAGTTGGCGGACGAATGGCTGGCATATGCCCTGCGCGGAGAGATGCACGGCTTTTCAAATGTTAGCGAGACGATCGGAGAGCTGATCCAGGGCGTCAATAAGTCGCACCCCTGCGGCGCGGGGCTCGGCCTCTTGGGGGTGAGCCCGTCGGGCGACCTCTCGCCCTGCCACCGCTTCACGGATGCGGACTCGCACACGCTGGGCAACCTCGAGGACGGCATCGATGCGCAGAAGCGGGACGAGTTCCTCAACCGCGGGCATGTCAGCGCGAAGTACGAGTGCCAGTCATGCTGGGCGCGGCCACTCTGCGCCGGCGGCTGCCATCACGAGGCCTTCGTGCGGTATGGCGACACCGGGCATGCCAACCTGCACTATTGCGACTGGATCCGCGAATGGACGGATACCTGCCTCAAGATCTACGGCGCGGTCAGTGCGCTGAACCCCCAGTTCCTGCAGCGCTTCGCCGAACGAAAGGCCCTCTCATGAAGCACTTGAAGCCTCTCAACTCCAAGGCAAAGCGGATTGAGGAAAGCGTTTCGCTGACGGAGGAAGACGTCGTTGCGCTGCAGCAGGCGCCGCATGTGCCGATGGGCTGCTCGCTGTCATTCTCTCCCGGCTGGGAGGTGGATTCGGGCGGCGGCACGGCGGGCCTGTGCCAGCCGGTGGAGCGCGACATCTACGATTGCTATGTCACCTGCTTTTGGCCGGTGCAGGTGCCTGACCACGTCAATTACTCGCCGGATTGGGCCAGCAATTGCGCCGTCGCCACCAAGGACTGGCGCAACCTGGACCTGGTCTTCCCCTGATCGCACCACCCGACAGCGTCGCCGCCGCGCGACGCGAAAAACAGGCCTTCCACGCCATTCGAGGAAATGGTTGCACATGAAGAAGCTTTGCATCGGGGTCGCCGCGCTCCTCTCGTCGGTCGGCATCGCTCCGCTTCACGCGGAGACGATGCTGCTCGGCGGATATCCGAACCACCTGATGCTGATTGACGGGGGCACTGGGCAGGTTCGCGAGCAGGTGGAGCTGGACACCGGCCTGCCGACCAGCATGCACCTGTCGAACGACCGCAGCCGCGTCTACGTGACCACCATCACCACCAGCGGCATCGAGGTGCTCGACACCGCCACGCACAAAGTGGTCAACAGCTTCAGCCTGAACACGCCACGCACGAAG
>Ga0210040_10011230_pt1 | contig 10167 bp, 6 predicted proteins | sample CryGeyCG12114_NA_FD_185462 | JGI IMG/M metagenome (GOLD analysis project Ga0210040, IMG submission 185462) | Groundwater microbial communities from aquifer - Crystal Geyser CG19_WC_8/21/14_NA (SPAdes) (version 2) | ecosystem: Environmental > Aquatic > Deep subsurface > Groundwater | place: USA...
AAATAGTTCACTTGCAACCTCCAAAAAGCGCTTCAAAATTAAGTTAAATTTTCCAAGTTGAAGAAAAATGATGGGTTACCAAGGTGGGTTCAGTTACAATTGTCAAACAACACCGAAAATTCTCCATTGTCAAAGAAAATCTCGAAAATTTTATGCCACTCCTGTAAACTGGAATTGTCACTGTAAAAGGTTCTTTTACAATTGTCACCCTGTCAACTGTAAATTTTTAAGCCATAGGCCCCTGGCAATACTTCAATGCTCGAGCAAAATATTTTGAAATTTTTTGCAGGGGGCTCAATGTTGAACTCATATTTAAATTCATTCATATTAATTTGTATTTGTGATTATGAAGCAAATTGCAGAATTAAAAGCCACATTACAGAACCATAAAATGAAATACAAATCCATTTTAAACACAATGCACACATCAAACACAGTCAGAATTCAATGCTGTTAAATGAAAAATCAGAAACTCATTATATTAAATAAAGACATATCAAAAGTATTGAGTCTAACATTCATCTCGCACAACGTGCGTATGATTATGTGCGAGATATTTGGAACATTTGCCATTGACTTCATCTAGAACATTTACGAACGTAAATCTATCATCCGAATTGACCTCACTTTATCAAAAAACTAAGTATGGATAATCATTTGCGTGATATTAAGGTGACTACAGATTATAATGGCAATTGGTTTATAGGAAAATGCACTTGTCTGAAAGTCCTTGACTACCTTGAGCCCAAATTGAGCCCCCTTTCAAAATTTCAAAATATTTTGTTCGAGTATTGAACTATTGCCAGACCTGGTAGAGAAGGAGTTTGCTTTTGATCATTATAGGGACCTTGGTTCAATAGGTGTACGACGATCTTAATGGGTGCGCGAAAATGTTGGGGTCGTAAGAAAATGTTAAATAGGTGTGCGACAATGTTGAATAGGTGTGTGAAAATGTTTAATAGGTGTATGACAATGTTTATTGGGTGTGCAAAAATATTAAATGTGTATACGACACTGATTAGCATTTAAAACTTTGGGTTCATATTATACAATTAACAGTTAAAATTAGCTATCTACTTATTAATCATTAGCTGCCCGTGCGCATAATTAGATTTTTCACTGGTTAATAAACTTTTAAATTAATAAAATTAAATTATGCTCTAGTGGTGTGATCCTAATAGTTTTCCATACAGCAAATTAGTTGCTACTGTTCATTTCAACGAAAAAGAGACTTGCACCATGTTATTCGGCTATCCCCGATAAATGGTGGATTTATACAAATTGTCTGTGAAATGTTGTGGCAACAATAACAAAAAACACCAAATAACCTACCGAAAAAAAAATTCTCTTTTTCATTGAAATGAACAGTAGCTACATTGTAGTTGTATGCAGGTAATACCAGGGAATACGTCGTAGAACATGTTCTACGGGAAGCACACAAAATATGCATAGCAATGTCTGTGACGTTTGGTATAGCAGCTGTGCAGAAAAGTGCAGAAGACACACTCATTGGTGCAGAGCTGGTGCAGAAGATGCTCTGATTGGTCCGGTTCAAAATCAAACGCGCGTTTCGTATCTTACGTGTGTTAAAGAAGCAATCAGACATAATTTTATACGGCTTTGGACTTCTATAAACAGTTTCGATGATTCGTTTTCTATGGTAATACCAAGGTCCCTATAGTGATGAAAACAAACTATAGTTGTTTGATCACTATAGGGACCTTGGGTAAAACATAAGGGTTAATGTAGACTTCCACATACATACCAAATTAGAGCTACAGGATTTATTGATGCTCAATGAAATTTGCATGGAAGGTAACTTTTTCCAATTCTCTAAATGAATCCTACGTGCAATGCGAAGGAGCAGCAATGGGTTCACCGATCTCTCCAGTTTTTGCTGAGTTTCTTCTACAAGACCTAGAACGCAGTATCATACCATCTATCCGATCGGTACTCCACTACCCCAGATATGTAGATGATGTGTTCTCTGTCGCGAAAAAGAATGATATTTCACTAATATACTAGACAAATTGAATGGATATCATCCAGAAATCCAGTTTAAGTTTGAAATCATGGAAAACAACAAGCTATACCTTTCCTCGACACCATGATTGAAATCAAATCTATCTTTACCCTCGGATTCTCGATTTACAGTAAACCCATGAAATAAACGAATATTTTTATTATGTTAACTAAAGTTACGATGATTGCGCAACGTTGAAGATTTTTTTTTATTAATTTGCGTGTGCGTGCTCATCTAAAATTAAAACTAACATTATATATCCCAAAACCTGACAAAGATACAAATATTCTGTGTCAAAACTCTAATTACTTAAATCTACAATCCCAATACTAAGTTTGTGGATATGGCAGGATCATTCTCGTGTTTTATCTCAGTTCCACCAGTTGCAATTGAATGGTCAGTAGAAGTAACTTGCTCGTCCAGTGATTTTCCATTCGCACATATTTTATGTATGCGTTTTAAATGACTTGACAATAGGCCTTGTTTGGAGAATGTGGCTCCACATTCAGCACACGTTTTCACTGGCTTGGGCAACTTGGGCTCATGTATTCTCATGTGCATGTTAAGAGCTTTTTTGAGTTCAAACTTGCGTTTGCAAATATTGCATTCCATTGAACCCATCCAACTTGATGGATTCATAAATTCATCCTTCCGGTGTTTTGCCATATGAGCGGACAATGTATCCGTGCTTCCAAATGTTTTGTTGCACACTTTGCATTTATACGTTTTATTGCTTTTGTGAACGTGTGCGATATGAGCCCTCAAAGAAGACTTGGAAGTATAGTTTCTGCCACAAATTTGGCATTCATATTGGTCCGGATGAGTATCATCCTCATGCACTTTCTGATGGTTTTTTAACAATCGAGGCTTACTGTAAACTTTATCACACTTGGCACATTTAAATGGGTGCTCAGTAAGGTTTAGCTGGTCAAAATGTTTATTCACTTGGTGATAATATAAATTCGTAGATCTGCTGAACTCGGCAAAGCAAAACTCACAAGTGCTTTTCATAATATGGATTCTTTTGTGTGTATTTAATTGCCTTTGGAAATGGAAACGGGCACTGCACTGATCACAATTAAATGACTTACGAGCGTTTTTATCATGAGTCACTAGATGGTATTTTAAAGATTCAGGCTTAGTAAAAACTTTATCACACTTGGCACATTTAAATGGGTGCTCAGTAATGTTTAGCTGGTCAAAATGTTTATTCACTTGGTGATAATATAAATTCGCAGAGCTGCTGAACTCGGCAGAGCAAAACTCACAAGCTTTTTTAATAATATGCCTTTTTCTGTGTTCATTTAATTGCCCTTGGAAATGGTAACTGGCACTGCACTGATCACAATTAAATGACTTGGAAGCGTTTATATCATGACGAGTCACGAGATGGTATCTTAGACTTTCTCGAGTACGATATTTTGCGTCGCATTTTGTACAAGCATAAGGTTTTTTTTTATTTTGGTGATTTTTTTCCACATGGGTTTTTAAACTACTTCGCAAGTCGAAAGAGGCGGTACATTCAGTACAATCATATACTTTTTTCTCTCCTGTAAATTTAAACGATGGGAATATAAAATACAAAATACTAACAATGAGGTGCTTTAGGTTGGTGGCGGAGTTGGGAAATGAGAAATAGCTTAAAATGATTCGGAGAGAGCCTAAAACAATCGGTTGGGGTGTATAGTCTTGGCATTTTTAGCTGCCATGCGATAACATGGGAGAGTTGTATGCATTTGTGTGTATTTGACGTACCAGCTAAAAATGCCAAGACTATACCAAAAGGTGCGCTGAGCTTCTTTCCAGTTAGGTTAGGTTTTTGAGCCACAAGCGTAGCATTTACACTCAAGTAATGCGAATTGGTACAATCCTAACTAGCGCACCTTTTGCTACACCCCAACCAATCGAGAATCAATTTTCGATTTTTCTTATGGAAGTTAACATGGGAAAAATCTCAAAATTAAGGGATTCGTTTACCGTTTTTTCGATTTTGGCGACACGTGTACTTAAATGCATGCAAAAAAATACAATTTTTGATCCTGTGAGAGTTAGCGGCCGTATGGGGATCTAATATTTTTGGGGGTTCTTATTGAAGTACTCAAGCTTCATTTGAGCTATACTACAATGTGCAACTCCGCCACCCAATTTCGGCATCTCATTGTAAGAACAGATCAGAGAAGAGAACAAATTGAAACATTTATTTTACCTGAATGCTTTGTCTCAACATGGATATCAAGAAACTTCTTCGTTTCACACTTGTAAGAACATAATGAGCATGTGAATCTTTTCCATTTGGGTATTTTCGGTATTTTATCCAAATTGGCTTTATGTTCTTCGCTTTGTATTTTTTCAATCAGCTTTTCACACTTATCACAGTCACAGCCAACTTTTTCGGTTGGGCGTATACTACCGTCTGAACCTACAAAACCGGAAAAATCCGTTCCGCCATAACGTAACAGTTAGAAGCAGATATTTTAATATATATTTCACTTACTATCTAAGATACCAGGAAGTGGAGTCCCCTGGCCAGGTAGATTTCTACTAAGAACCTTGAACAGAATACCTTGGTCTGGTATTATGAATTCTTCAGCAGTACTAGGAGCTTCACTTTCACTCGTAATTGAGGATTTCGGTTCAAAATCCTCATCTTTTTTGCCTTCATATTCAGATTGATCAGCATGTGTAACCTTGCGAGTAATTTGGACTTCTGGCTCGTTCCCGAAGTCCGAATCGGGATTGCTGCCGAAACAGGAAGACTCATTATCCAGTTCCGATAGTATATTCCCATTTTCTCTGTATTCTATAAAGTCATGAACAAATGATTACAATTACTGCTTATGACGTTATTTTGTGCACACAGAGTATGCCATTTAAAATCTTACGGTGAAGAAAAATCTGTCGTATTTTTCTAGCCAAAGGAGTTGCCCATGTATTATCATCACTGATGTCGGCATAGTCTTTGAAACTGGCGACTAGTTTGGTTTCAATCAATTTCACACCGTTTTTAAATATTTGTAGGAGTTTTTGAGCGTTCGTATAGCTATCCCGGGTTTCTTGAATCATGGATTCGCAATTTTCACAGACGTCCAACCAAGTAGAAGGGTTTCCGTTTTCTCTTAAGAATACTTCACAGTGTGATGATGGAATTTTTAAACAATATCGTAACAGAAAAACTACATGTAACTGCTCGTCAAAACAATATTCTTCGGAGTCGTCCAATTTTTTAGACAGGGTAGATGAGAGGCAAAGAAAACATCTTTGCTTTGATCCCAACTGACGATTTGAGCGTGTCGGAGCCATTTTACAGAAAATCGTTTTTTTCGTTTGATTTTAAATTGATAACAAGTCCAAAATTCACAGTTAAATTTAATTATAACAACAGTGAAAGGTGTGAAAGTTAAAGAAACGTTCTATCTAAAACTTTTTTCTATAAACATAATTCGTTTGCCGCCGATTTGTCTTATTCAATGCTACATTCAAACAACATTTGAGATAATATTTTGTAATGATTTTTTATGCATTATACACAAACAATTGATGATAATAATTGTCAGGAATCAAAAGACATTTTACAGTAAACCAATCAAATAAATAACTATTTTATTAATTAAACTAAACTTCAAATCATCGATTCATCCAAAAGTGATTATCAGACCCAAATACATTATTTTCTTGCGCGCTCATCTGATTTACATTATATGTCCCAAAACCCATAGCATTAACATTATTCACTGATAACATTGATGAATTCGCATTCGCAGACATAGCATAATGTGACGACGCCAAATAAGGGAAATTCGCCGGGTCTGGGACATGACCACTGGACCCTGCCGAATCTGAAATATTGGTCCCAGCAGCATCGCTATTTTTCTTCCCCTTTCCTCTCACACTGTTTATATTCGCCGAAACCAGAAGATCCCGGCCTTGTTGTTCAATCGAAGCCATAGCAGTCATCAGTTCCTCCTCAGGTGTGCTCGTAACACTGGTGTGATTTAGATCCCCTGGATCCGAAGATCCAGCCTGGGATTTGCTTTTCCCCTTTCCTTTTGACTTGCCCCCATTGCTATCAACATGGGGTATTTGTATCCCTTTGACTGCCATTCTCTCATGATAACGGTCATGGATCTTGAGAAAATGGGCTGTCGCAAACTTTTTGCCACACTGTGTGCATGGGAAATTCAGTTCTCCACTATGCATCAGTTTATGAGCGTCCCTGTAAAATAAACAAAACAATTAACGCATGTCCACAGTATTGCGGCCCTGCTGTGAAACAGAAAATCGTCAGTTCGGTCACCGTGCAAAATTACACAAAAAACACAGATTTACTAACTTACAATTTGCTCTGTGCTGTAAACTTCCTGCTGCAAATCTCACACACAAATTCATCAACATTCAAATGCCGATTTATGTGTCCCTTCAAGTTTTTCTTGCGCAACTTTTTGTGACAAATGTTGCATTCCACTGATTTGGGATTGTGTGCCAAGCGCAAATGGGAATCATACTGCCGATGAGTTTTGAGCCCTTTGCCGCAATGTGAACACAGATATTTGACCACATCCTCATGCGACTCCAAATGGTTGTCCAGATCATATCTACATGGGAAACACACTTGACATTCCAAACATTGATATTTCTTCTCATGCTCTTTGACAACATGGGCTCTCAAAGTGTTTCCGCTCTTCAATATCTTGTCACATTGACCACATTTGTATCGATTGGGATCCGGGGGCTTCCCTTCATGAGCTCTCACATGGTCATCTCGTTGAGCTCTGTATTTGAAAAGGCGGTCACATTGGGGGCATTCGTAATGTCGACGATTCCCGTGAGTTTGGCGTCTGTGGCCATTCAATGTGGCTTTTGAGTGAAAGTATTTGCAACAGAGAATACATTGGAATTCGGTTTCATTTGCCGCCGGATGGAATTTTGAATGGTGTTGATATTGTTTGAAAAGTGGATATTCTGCGTCGCATTTCAAGCAATTGTATGGGTTTTCTAGACCTGATTAAAGTCAATATACAGTTAAAGTTTCATATTCATAATACACACGTACACGAATAATAGTAGTTAGTTACCTAAATGGTCTTTGCGCACATGAAATCGAACAGCCATTTTTGCCGAAAAAGTCAAAGAACATCCTTCCGTTTCGCATGGAAAGGAGAATTTTGGTTTATCGTATTGTAAGCCGACAGCGAAAATCCCTTTTTTCGTAGGATCCACATCTTCACTTCTATTTTGAAACCAAAAAATAGATAAAGCTTCAGCAAAGCAAACATGTAATTAACTTTAGTAATATTTTAATAAGATGGTGCATACAAAATTACGTGATAATTTCTCCTCTCCGTTTCCGTTTTTCCGGAATAACTTCCTGTGACTCTTTCGGGTCATTAGGATCGGACGCATCCTTGTTTTCCTGGGCATGCTTTTTCAGATGATAATTCAGAACCGTACGAGTGGAACATTGGGCATCGCAAATTGGGCAATCGTAATACTGTTCATGAGATACACCTGTAACAGCAAAATAAAAAATTTGATCTTTTTACGAAATATATTATCGCGAATTCATTCTGAAAAGTAAAGTGCCGTAAATGGATGGACTTACATTTGGCCAAAGCGCCTTCAGAAGTACATTCATCCTTCTTGCTTGATTTCTACGGAAAACACCAAAAAAAGTTCTATTGGAGTAATCGCATTGTAAAAAGTTCAACACAAACCGGAACCGGAAGTTTACCTTTTTGCCCATTCTATTCCCGACCCCGCGTTTACTGCTTCCGAATTCAAACTCATCTGCTAAATCCCCATCCTTATTATTATTAATATTGGTTTCAAAAGTCGCATTTTGATCAACAGTTAGCAACTCCTCTGGCACAAAATCGGCATCTTTGTGCGAATCTTCATCACTAGATTCAGATTCGCCCGTGGATGAAAACAACTTATCAATATCCTTGTCCGGATTGGTATTCAAAACTTTATACGAGGCTTTCCGTCTTTTTCGATTAGAGGAGCAAGTCGAGCCGCAAACTTCATTATTGTCACTGTTCACTGAGAGTTTTTCAAATTCTTCGAAATTCTCGTCCAAGTCGTCGAAACAATCTTGGGTGATTTCCACTACTGGACTAAGGGGTGGACTAGGAATGCGGTCCTCTATATCTGCAATTTCGCTTTCATGGATCCCAGTCTTCAGTGCTTTGATTGCTATGGATTCAGGAAGTCGCTTGAGCCAAATTACAGGTAATTTTATATCTGCTGGAGTCTTGACTTTTCTTTTGGACACTGGCTTCAATCTATTAACTGTGAAATTTATCGAAAAGGAAACATTATTTTTACTAATCAAAGTCTGCGCGTTTTTATTGCAAAGCAAACAACAGTGTGAAACCTAACCTTGTCTTAGGATGTTGGACCGACTATCCCAATGATACGAATTTGAAGGATTCCATTTGGTGCTAATTAACGTGTCCACCCGTTTCTGAAGTCTTTCTAATTCTCTCTCATATTTGATAATAGTGACTCGGGCATAGTCGATTTCCGCAATCCGTTTAAAACACATGTAGCAATACATGGATTCATAAATGGGTTCAATGATCAGATCCGGATCACAATGCTTGAAGACAAGATTGCAAAAGGACGTGGCCAACTTTTTTCGTCGACTATTCATATGTTTGGGCCAGGAGGTGGCGGATGTGGGTTGATTGCAAAGAAAACACGGAACCGGAACTTGGGCTTCGGAATTGATATCTTTTTCCGTCTCATCATCTTCGGATAGATGGTCACCTCGGTTTTCATAATCGTGATGATCATTTTCTACTGTAGATGCCTCTGGATCGATTTTGGGGTCTGGGTCTGAAACTGTTTGATTCTCACGAGAGTCAGAATGCACCTCCTCCAAATACTCAGATTCGGGTTTTATTAAAAGTTCAGGGTGCAGAAGACTGCTGGTTTCATTTATGAATTCCGTGGTCTCCATACTATCATTTATTAGGAGGACTTGCTGGGTCGTCTTTTCGGTGATTTCATCGGGCTCTATATTTGCTCGAATTTCTTGATCCTGCACGTCTGCTTGTGACTTTTTTATGGTTTTCCCTCGAATCCTCAACTTATTAACTTTAATATGCGAAATCGTGGATTTAGAAATTCCAAGTTTTCGAGCAATTTGGCGCACAGAAGCGTTTGGGTTCGATTCAAATGCTATCTTTACTTTCTCGACCGTTCTAGGTGATGAGAATATCGGTGTTCGCCCAGGAAAAACTTTGTATTCGTCATTTCCCGTTTCTAAAAATCTTTTTAAAATACGATAAATAGTCTTTTTATCTCTACCTTCAGCTACAAAATGCTTGACTACGGTTGTTTTGCATTTTTCACCTTCATTTTTGTAGAAGTGAATAACACTTTTTGCGAAACTTTCGTTTTCCTTTCGCTTTCCACCCATTTTGCAAAGATCAACAACACAGTCTTATTAGCTTACGCAGTCTATAAATCCTTCAAATTTCCTATCAATCAGGACATTCTTTATAAAATTAATCGAAAAATTGGAATTAAAATCTAATTTTACCAAACTTTTTTGCTTTTAGTTAGGATTTGCTGATTCAGTGAGGGAGACTCCCGCCAAAACTAACCATTGAGTTTACATGCAACAAAAGTTTCAAAATCAGCAATTTTTATTCAACGTTACGTCCATGTCAATTCAATTTCAATATGAAGATACGAGCAGTATAATAAAGTCTCCTGCTAATAATGCTGCAGATTAACAATTAAATTATTTGAGATAATGGTCCAACTTGATTTGATTCAGTTTTCAAATAGTTTATTTAGGTTGGGTTAAAAGTTATTTAAACCTAACCTAACCTAACCCCCTCCCTTTTTCGACATTTTTCCTTTTCCATTTTTTTTTTACTGTTTGATGTGGTACGGAGTATTACCTCTTTATTCTAATAATTTATACTAATCAACTAATCATCAAAAAAGTTGCGTGCTGTCCTTAGAGTTATGATAGGGTGCTGTATATTTGTAGCTTTTTAGAGACAATAAGCCACAAGTGGTTAGCATTTAGCAATTGATTCCTGTCTTCGCAATCATTCCATAATAGTTCAGAATTCCGACTGAAAAATCTGTAGCTGTAGAGCAATAGTCCGCAAATCTAACATGGATTC
>Ga0210040_10011231_pt1 | contig 10167 bp, 8 predicted proteins | sample CryGeyCG12114_NA_FD_185462 | JGI IMG/M metagenome (GOLD analysis project Ga0210040, IMG submission 185462) | Groundwater microbial communities from aquifer - Crystal Geyser CG19_WC_8/21/14_NA (SPAdes) (version 2) | ecosystem: Environmental > Aquatic > Deep subsurface > Groundwater | place: USA...
GGTGCGGGCGAACTCGTGGTAGGCCTCGTCGACCACGACGACCCCGGGGCTGGCGTCGACCAGGGCCACGACCACCTCGGGCGGCAGGGCGGTGCCGGTGGGGTTGTTCGGGCTGGTGACCAGCACGACGTCGGGGCGGGTCTGCTCGATGGCGGCGACCGCCGCGTCGACGTCGATGGTGAAGTCCTCGGCGCGGGGGAAGGTCACGAACCCCGAGTGGGTGTCGCGGGCGTACTCCGGATACATCGAGTAGGTCGGTGCGAAGCTCAGCACCGTCCGGCCCGGTCCGGCGAACGCCTGCAGGACGTGCAGCATCACCTCGTTGCTGCCGTTCGCGGCCCACACGTGGTCCGCGGTGAGCCCGTGGCCGAGGTAGGCGGCGAGGTCGGCCCGCAGCGCGACCGCGTCCCGCTCCGGGTAGCGGTTGAGGTCGCGCGCGGCCTCGGCGGACGCGGCGGCGATCTGGGCGATCACGGACTCGCTCGGCCCGTACGGGTTCTCGTTGACGTTGAGCCGCACGGCCACGTCGAGCTGGGGTGCGCCGTACGGGACCTCGCCCACGAGCTCGGGCCGCAGCGGCAGCCCCTGCGGCACCGTGGGGGCGCTCACGGTCGCGACGCGGGGGGCTCGGCGAAGCGGGCCGACACGGCGAAGCCGTGCGCGGGCAGGTCCTCGGCCTCGGCGAACACCTCGACGTGGCGGGCGACCTCCGCGAGCGCGTCGCGGCTGTAGTCGACCACGTGCATGGCCTTGAGGAACGACTTCACGTTGAGCCCCGAGGAGTGGCAGGCGCACGCGCCGGTGGGCAGGACGTGGGTGCTGCCGGCGGAGTAGTCGCCGAGGGAGACCGGGGACCACGACCCCACGAACACGGCGCCGGCGTTCGTCACGCGGGCCGCCACCGCGGCGGCGTCCGCGGTCTGGATCTCCAGGTGCTCGGCGGCGTAGCCGTTGACCACCGCGAGCCCCTGCTCGACGTCGTCGACCAGGACGACGGCCGACTGCCGCCCGCTCATCGACGTGGTGATGCGCTCGCTGTGCTTGGTCGCGGAGACCTGGTCCGGCAGCAGCGCCTGCACCCGCTCGGCCAGCGCCGGCGAGTCCGTCACGAGCACGGCGGCCGCGAGCGGGTCGTGCTCGGCCTGGGACACCAGGTCCGCGGCCACCAGGGTCGGGTCCGCCGTCTCGTCGGCGAGCACGGCGATCTCCGTCGGTCCCGCCTCGGAGTCGATGCTCACGATCCCCCGCAGCAGACGTTTCGCCGCGACCACGTAGATGTTGCCCGGACCGGTGACGAGGCTGACCGGACGGCACAGCCCGGGCACCCCGTACGCGAACATCGCCACCGCCTGCGCCCCGCCGACGGCGTACACCTCCTCGACCCCGAGCAGCCGGCAGACGGCCAGGATCGAGGGGTGCGGCAGCCCGCCGAACTCACGCTGGGGCGGCGACGCGACCGCGATGGACGCGCAGCCCGCGACCTGGGCGGGGACGACGTTCATGATCACGCTGGAGGCGAGGGGTGCGAGCCCGCCGGGCACGTAGAGCCCGACGCGCTCGATCGGGACCATCCGCTGGGTGACCCGGGCTCCGGGAGCGAGCTCGACGTCGACGGCGACCGGACCGAGCTCGGCGTCGCAGACCTGCCGACGCCGTGCGATGGAGACCTCGAACGCGGCCCGCAGCTCGGGGTCGAGGTGCTCCACCGCCGCCGCGAGCGCCTCCTGCGGCACCCGGAACGACGCCGGGACGACCCGGTCGAAGCGTTCGGAGTACTCCCGCAGCGCGGATTCGCCCCGCGCCGCGACGTCGTCGCAGATGGGGCGGACGACGCCGAGCGCCGCGTCCACGTCGACGGCCGCGCGGGGCACGATGGTCCGGTAGTCGAGGCCGGCGCCGTCAGCAGCGGCAGCCGCCCGGCCCCGCAGGTCGATGGTGGCGAGCACGGCCCCGATCTTAGGCGAGCAGCGGTGAGCGGCCCGCCGCGTTTCTCGTAGGGTCCGCTGCGTGCCACCGTCCCCGCAGCGTGCCGCCATCATCCGGTCGGCGATCGGCATCGGGATCTACGCGGCCGCGTTCGGGGCGACGTTCGGCGCGCTGGCCGTGGCCGCAGGGCTGGGCCGCGGCCAGGCGCAGGCGCTCAGCCTCGCGCTGTTCTCGGGTGCGTCGCAGCTGGCCTTCGCGGGCGTGGTCGGCGGCGGCGGGTCGGCCTGGACGGCGCTCGGCCCGACCCTGCTGCTGGCCCTGCGCAACGGCTTCTACGGGGTCACCCTGGCTCCGGTCCTGCAGTCGCGCGGCGCCCGGCGTCTCGTGACGGCCCACCTCGTCATCGACGAGACCACCGCGATGGCGACCGCGCAGACCGCGCGCCGCGAGCAGCGGATGGCCTTCTGGTGGACGGGGCTGGTGCTCTTCGCGTGCTGGAACGCGGGCACGTTCGTCGGGGCGCTGGTGGGGTCGGCCATCGACACCGACGCTCTCGGCCTCGACGCGGCCGGGCCGTCCGTGTTCCTCGCGCTGGTCTGGCCGGCCTTTCGCCGGGTGCGGGCGCGCTGGGTCGCGCTGGCCGGGGCCGCGATCGCCGTCGCTCTGGTCCCGCTGGTGCCGAGCGGCGTCCCGGTCATCGCAGCGGCCGCGGCCGCCGTGGTCGGTGGGCTGCTGCCGCAGCGGGGATCGCCGTCCCCGCCCCCGGAGGGCGAGGTCGCATGACCCTCTGGGTCCCGGTCCTCGTCGCCTGCGCCGGCTCGTACCTGATCAAGCTCGCGGGGCTCTCGCTGCCCTCGTCTGTGCTCGCAGACCCGCGGGTGCAACGGGTGACGTCCCTGCTGCCGGTGGCGATGCTGTCGGCGCTGGTCTGCGTGCAGCTCGTCGACGGCGGTGGGGGGCGGTACGCGCTCGACTGGCGGGTCCTGACGGGCGTCGCCGCGGGTGTGGTGGCGCTGCTGCTGCGCCGCGGGTTCCTCGTCGTCTTCGTCGTGGCGGTCGTCGTCACCGCCCTGCTGCGCCTGCTGGTGCCGGCGGTCGGATGAGTCGGCAGGAGGGGTGGACCAGGAGAGGATGAGGTGGTGGCCAAGCAGACGAGATCCAGCGGGACGCCGGCGACCGTGGCCCTGACCAAGGCCGGCGTCGAGTTCACGCTGCACCCCTACGCGCACGTCGACGGGCAGCGGCACTTCGGCGACGAGGCGACGGCAGCCCTCGGGCTCGACCCGGAGCGGGTGTTCAAGACGCTGGTCGTCGAGCTCGCCAACCGGGGCGGCACGCTGGCCGTGGCCGTCGTCCCGGTCGCCCGCCAGCTCGACCTCAAGGCGTTCGCGGAGGCGCTCGGCGCCAAGAAGGCGGGCATGGCCGACCCCGGGGCGGCGCAGCGGTCGAGCGGTTACGTGCTCGGCGGCATCTCGCCGTTGGGCCAGCGCACCGCTCTCTCCACCGTGGTCGACGAGACGGCGCGCGCGTTTCCCACAGTCTTCGTCTCGGCCGGTCGACGCGGGCTGCAGGTCGAGCTCGCCCCTGCCGACCTGATCACCGCGACCGGCGCGCTGGTCGCGGTGATCGCTCACTGACCGGCGCCCAGGGGCCCGAACGGGCCCCTCAGCGGAGCCGGCGCCGCAACCGGGACCAGAGCCCCTCGGGCCGCGCAGGCGGGGTGCTGGGTACTGACGGCTCGGGCCCGGCCGGGGCCGGCGCCGGGGACGCGGCGGCCGTCGGGAGCGTCCCCACGAACGACCCGCCGCCGTCGTACTCGCCGCCCAGCCGCTCGGCCACCTCCGTGAAGGTGTCCGCCCAGGCCGAGCGGTCGTCGAAGGCGGTGTAGGTCATGACCAGCCAGTCCGTCCCCGTGGCCGCCGGTCTCGGCGCTTCCACGAGGACGCCCCGCCGCTGCACGTCGGCGGCGAACGCCTGGGCCGCTGCCTCCGAGGGGAGGTAGGTGTAGTGCTCGTAGGTGACGTCCTCCACGGGAGCACCCTAGAGAGGCTGCTCGTCCGGCGCCGGCTCGACCTCGTCCACCTCGGGGTCTCGGCCCAGCGAGGAGCCGAGCAGCACCGGGATCACCGCGAACAGCGGCCACACCACCAGCGCGGCCCTCGCGCGGACGGTGAGGTCGATCGGGACCAGGTCCCCGGGTTGCGCCGCAGCCAGCCGGGCGGCGAAGGAGCCCGGCTCGATCCCGTGGCCCACGACCCAGCACAGCAGGCCGGCGCAGACGCCGACGGCAGCGGCGAGCACGACGACGAGCCAGCCGGACCGGCCGAACCAGTGCCACGCCAGGACGCCCACCACCAGCCCGACGACGACTCCGCAGACCACGTACCAGGCGTCCGAGGCGATGTAGCCCGCGAGGCCGCGCTCCGAGGTGACGGCGCCGCCGCCGTTGACCACCCGGTACGTCGGCAGGTCGGTGACCGCCCACCACACGACCCCGCTCAGCGCCCCGAGCCCCAGACCCAGGGCCACGAACAGCCCGACCCGGCGGACGTCGGGCCACCGACGCGCGGCGGGCTCGTCCGTCGACGGCACGGTGCTCATCGACGCGTCACGAGCGGGTGGTCAGGAAGCCAGGCACGACGGCCCGAGCAGGGCCTTGAGGTCGGCCATCAGCGGACCCGAGGGGCTCACCCGCAGACCGGAGTCCAGCCGCATCAGCGTCGAGCGACCCGAGCTCTGCAGCCGTAGCCGCACCTCGGTCGTGCCGGGGTAGGCGGCCAGGACGTCGCGGAGCTGCGACACCACCGGCGGGGTGCAGCGGACCGCGGGCAGGGAGATGACCACCGGCCCGGTCGGGCCCTCGCTCACGTCGGGCAGGGTCAGCTCGGAGGCGTTGAGCGACACCGCGTCGTCGTCGGACTTGATCCGCCCCTTGACCCGCACGACGACGTCGCTGGCCAGCACGGTCGAGACCAGGTCGTACGCCTTGGGGAACAGCAGCACCTCGATGGAGGCCTCGAGGTCCTCCACCGTCAGGACCGCCCACAGGTCACCGCGCTTGGTCGTCTTGCGGTTGACGTTGGTGATCATCCCGGCGATCGTCACCTGGCCCTCTCGGGGACCGTCGTCGCCGAGCAGCTCGCCGATGCTGATGTCGCGCTCGAGGCTGAGGATGTGCTCCAGGCCGAGCAGCGGGTGGTCGCTGACGTAGAGGCCGAGCATCTCCCGCTCGAAGGCGAGCTTGGTCCGCTTGTCCCACTCGGGCAGGTCCGGGACGGTGCCGGAGAGGTGCGCCGACCCGCTGTCGGAGTCGTCGAAGCCGAAGTCGAAGGCGTCCTGACCACGGGCGGAGTTGCGCTTGAGGTCGAGCACGCCGTCCACGGCCGACTCGTAGACGCTCATCAGCGCCCGGCGCGTGTGGCCCATCGAGTCGAACGCCCCGGCCTTGACCAGCGACTCGATGAGCCGCTTGTTGCAGACGACCAGGTCGGCCTGGTCCAGGAACGAGTAGAAGTCGGGGGCCTTGCCGTTCGCCGCCCGGGCGAGGACGACCTTGTCCACGGCGTTGGCCCCGACGTTGCGTACCGCGGTCAGGCCGAAGCGGATGTCGCTCCCGACCGGGGTGAAGTTCGCCTCGGACTCGTTGACGTCGGGCGGCAGCACCTGGATGCCCATCCGACGGCACTCGTTGAGGTAGATCGCCATCTTGTCCTTGTCGTCGCCGACCGAGGTCAGCAGCGCCGCCATGAACTCCGCGCGGAAGTTGGCCTTGAGGTAGGCGGTCCAGTACGACACCAGCCCGTACGCGGCCGTGTGCGCCTTGTTGAACGCGTAGTCGGAGAAGGGGACGAGGACGTCCCAGAGCGCCTTGGTCGCCTCTGCGGAGTAGCCGTTCTTCGCCATGCCGGCGGAGAACGGCTTGTACTCGGCGTCGAGGATCTCCTTCTTCTTCTTGCCCATCGCCCGGCGCAGCAGGTCGGCCTGACCGAGCGTGTACCCGGCGACCTTCTGCGCGGTCGCCATCACCTGCTCCTGGTAGACGATCAGGCCGTGGGTCGTCCCGAGGATCTCCGCGAGCGGCTCCTCGAGCTCGGGGTGGATCGGGGTGACCTCCTGGCGGCCGTTCTTGCGCAGGGCGTAGTTGGTGTGACTGTCCACGCCCATCGGGCCGGGCCGGTAGAGGGCGAGGACGGCCGAGATGTCCTCGAAGTTGTCGGGGCGCATCAGCCGCAGCAGCGAGCGCATGGGCCCGCCGTCGAGCTGGAACACCCCGAGGGTGTCGCCGTGGCCGAGCAGCGCGTACGTCTTGGGGTCGTCGAGCGTGAGGTCCTCGAGCACGAGGTCGATGCCCCGGTTGAGCTTGATGTTCTTCACGGCGTCGTCGAGCACCGTGAGGTTGCGCAGCCCGAGGAAGTCCATCTTGATCAGGCCCAGCGACTCGCAGGTCGGGTAGTCGAACTGGGTGATGATCGCGCCGTCCTGCTCCCGGCGCATGATCGGGATGATGTCGATGAGCGGCTCGCTGCTCATGATCACACCGGCGGCGTGCACGCCCCACTGACGCTTGAGCCCCTCGAGGTCGCGGGCGGTGTTCACGACCTTCTGCACGTCGGCGTCGGACTCGTAGAGGGCCCGGAACTCGCCGCCCTCGCCGTAGCGGGGGTGGGACGAGTCGAACAGCTTGCCCAGCGGGACGTCCTTGCCCATCACGGGCGGCGGCATGGCCTTGGTGAGGCGCTCCCCCATCCCGAACGGGTAGCCGAGCACCCGGGACGCGTCCTTGACCGCCTGCTTGGCCTTGATCGTGCCGTACGTGACGATCTGACTGACCCGGTCCTCGCCGTACTTCTGCGTGACGTACCGGATCACCTCGCCGCGGCGACGCTCGTCGAAGTCGATGTCGAAGTCGGGCATCGAGACGCGGTCGGGGTTGAGGAACCGCTCGAAGATCAGTCCGTGCTTGAGCGGGTCGAGGTCGGTGATCCGCATCGCGTACGCGGCCATCGACCCGGCGCCCGACCCACGGCCCGGGCCGACCCGGATGCCGTTCTCCTTGGCCCAGTTGATGAAGTCGGCGACGACGAGGAAGTAGCCGGCGAAGCCCATCTGGGTGATGACGCCGGTCTCGAACTCCGCCTGGCGGCGCACGTCGTCGGGGATCCCGCCCGGGTAGCGCCGCTTGAGCCCGGTCTCGACCTCCTTGATGAACCACGAGGTCTCGTCCTCCCCCGGCGGGCAGGGGAAGCGCGGCATGAAGGTGCCGCTGCCCTCGGTGAAGGAGATGTCGCAGCGTTCCGCGATGGCCAGCGTGTTGTCGCACGCGTCCGGGAGCTCGGAGAACAGCGCCCGCATCTCCGCGGGCGACTTGAGGTAGTAGCCGTCGCCGTCGAACTTGAAGCGGTTGGTGTCGGCCATCGTCGACCCGGACTGGACGCAGAGCAGGACCTCGTGCGCCGCGGCCTCGGCCTGCGTCGCGTAGTGCAGGTCGTTGGTCGCCACCAGCGGGAGGTGCAGGTCCTTGGCCAGGCGCAGAAGGTCCTGCCGGACGCGGTTCTCGATGGACAGCCCGTGGTCCATCAGCTCGACGAAGTAGCTGTCGGCACCGAAGATGTCGCGGAACTCGGCCGCACTCTTGACCGCCTCGTCGTACTTGCCGAGCCGCAGGTAGGTCTGGACCTCGCCCGACGGGCACCCGGTCGTGGCGATGAGGCCCTTGCCGTACGTCTGCAGCAGCTCGCGGTCGACCCGCGGCTTGAAGTAGTAGCCCTCGAGCGAGGCGAGCGAACCCATCCGGAACAGGTTGTGCAGCCCGGTGGTCGACTCCGCCCACATCGTCATGTGGGTGAACGCGCCACCACCGGAGACGTCGTCGCCGTTCGAGGTGGCCTTGCCGTCGCCCCACCGGACGCGCTTGCGCTCGCTGCGGTGGGTCTTGGGCGTGACGTAGGCCTCGAGCCCGACGATCGGCTTGACGCCCGTGCCCTTGGACGCCTTGTGGAACTCGTAGGCGCCGAACAGGTTGCCGTGGTCGGTGACCGCGATGGCCGGCATGCCCTGCTCGACGCAGCCGTCGAAGAGGTCGGAGATGCGCGCCGCACCGTCGAGCATCGAGTACTCCGAGTGCACGTGCAGGTGCACGAAGCTGTCGTTCGACCGGGTGCCCGGACGGGGAGGTGCGCTGCTGGTGCTCATCGGAGGACCAGCCTAAGCGCGTCCTCCGACAGCCTCCTCTCGCGACGCGCCCGGCCCGCTCGGAGGCGGGCCGGACCCGCCGGTCATGGGCTGGTCAGGGGCTGGTTCAGCGCGGCAGGGCCGCCCTGCGCAGGGCGGACAGCTCCCGCGAGCCGGCCCGCTCGGCCACCTTCTCAGCCGTCTTCTTGGCCGTCTTCTGGGCAGCCTCGGGCTCCGGCCGGTCCAGCGGCGCGCACGTCAGGTCGGCTCTCTTCCCGGATCTGCGCTCGGGCAGGTCACCGGTCGCCAGGTAGTCGGCGATGCGGTCGTCGACGCAGGGGTTGCCGTAGAGCGAGCCGGCGTGGGTCGTCCCCCCGGGCTCGGCGATGAGCCGCGCCTTCGGGAAGCGCTTCCGCACCTCGAGGCTGCCCGCGTACGGCGTCGCCGCGTCGAGGGTCTCGTTGATCATCAGCAGGCTCTTCACCTTCGTGCCGTCGATCCTCACCTCTTTCCGCTCCTTGCCGGGCCAGTGCCGGCAGGGCTCGTTGAACCAGGCGTTGGCCCAGGTCTCGTACGGAGCCTTGGCGAAGATGCGCCAGCTGTCGCGCTCCCAGGTGCTCCACTTCTGCGGCCAGGACTTCGTGTCGGTGCACTGCACGCCGAGGTAGACCGCGTAGCCGTTGTCGGCGACGGGGTTGTCCGGGTCGTAGCCGCTGGCGTCGAGGTAGGCCGCCTTGAGCGCCTTCGCGTCGTCGTCGTTCGCAAAGGCGGAGAACGTCGTCGCGAGGTCGGTCCAGGTGGACTGGTAGTAGCCCGCGTAGAGGAAGGCGTCGATCCACTCGCTCCCGCCGAGCTTGTCGCCCTTGACCTCGACCGGGTCGGCGTAGAGCTTCTCCTCCGTCCGGTAGAAGAGCGAGCGGACGGCGGCCTGGGTCTTGCCGAGGTGGTAGGTGCCGTCGTGCTCGGCGACCCAGCCGAACCAGAGGTCGATGTTGGCGTCGAACGCCTTGTCCTGGTCGAGGTTGGCGTCGTACCAGATCTTGCGCGGGTCGACCGTGCCGTCGAAGACCACGCGCCGGAGCCGGTTCGGGTAGAGCGTGCCGTAGACCTGGCCGAGGTAGGTGCCGTAGGAGAAGCCGTAGTAGTTGATCTTCTTCTGGCCGAGCGCCTTGCGGATGCTCTCCATGTCCCGCGCGGAGTCCCGCGTGGTCAGGTGGTCGAGGATGGGGCCGTTCTTCTTGGCGCAGGCCTCGGTGTAGGCGTTGGTCTCGGCGAACCACGCCTCGCTCAGCGCGGGGGTCGCGGGCACGTAACGGGGCCGGTCGTAGCCGGCGAACGTCGGGTCGCACGAGACCGTGGGCTCCGACTGGCCCACACCACGGGGGTCGAACCCGATCCAGTCGTAGCTGTCGCCCGCCCCGTTCGGCACGTACTTGCCCAGCGTCGCCAGGCCGAGCCCTGAACCACCCGGACCACCCGGGTTGACCAGCATCACGCCCTGGTACTTCTCCGTGGTGTGGAGGACACGGGAGATGGCGATCTTGATCTTCGTCCCCGTCGGCTTGCCGTAGTCGAGCGGCACCTCGACCGTGGCGCACTGCACCTTGGTGCCGCACGTGCTCCACACAGGAGCCGCGGGGGTGAAGGAGGCGGCCGTGGCACTCGTGGCGGTGGTCGCTGAGGCGGCAGGAGCCGTGCCCACCGTCGGTTGCGCAACGGCGGAAGGGGCCAGCAGGGCTCCCGAAGCCAGCAGCGTGGCGATCGCCGCGCTCGAGGCCAGGGCGCGTGGGCGCAGTGTCATCAGAGTCGCTCTCGTAGGGGAAGGCGGAGCGAGCACACGTTGGCACGCGGTTGCGCCGGAGCGGGGACCCTGTGCGCGACCCGGCGTGGCGGAGCGAGCCCGACGCGCACCAGCGTCAGCCCAGCGGCCTCGGGGCATCATCGAGGTCGACAGCCGTCACCGCCGCAGCCGCTGCCCTTGTTGTCGGGCGGTGACCCGCGGGTTGGCGTAGGGGTCTGTGCTCTGGGTCGACGAACTTGGGTGGGATCCAGGCGGGCAGCCCGTCGATC
>Ga0210040_10011232_pt1 | contig 10166 bp, 15 predicted proteins | sample CryGeyCG12114_NA_FD_185462 | JGI IMG/M metagenome (GOLD analysis project Ga0210040, IMG submission 185462) | Groundwater microbial communities from aquifer - Crystal Geyser CG19_WC_8/21/14_NA (SPAdes) (version 2) | ecosystem: Environmental > Aquatic > Deep subsurface > Groundwater | place: USA...
TTTTTTTTTTGTTACTGTGAAATTACCTTGTACATGCTCAGCTCATCGGGCTCATCCACATTTCACAGTCAATAAACAAATATAATAATAGGTATGACTGACTGTAATACATAGTAGTCAGGTAGTCAGGTATAAGTTCTTTGGCCTTTATCATAATGCACTGCTTGCTTAAGGAATATGGAATGAAAATGGATGGAATATAAGTTTTCACAGTTTCCGCTCCTCATCAGGTGTGAAAATCTGAGAGTGCATGCCTTTCCTTTTATTGTCATGAATATAAATATGGATCCGACAATATATGCTTGCATGCGTAGTATGCACCAAAAATGAACATTTCTAATATGTAGTGCATTGCATTCGGCATTCAGGAGGCAATGAGTAAAAGTAACTGCACGATGCACACGCTCTATTCTCTACATAGACAACAATCCGGCAGCATATTATCATATAAATGGGATCACATATCACAAAAAAGTATCATGAATGGAGAGATTCACTAAAAGGTACAGAGACAGGAGCACAAAAAAGTCAATTTTCTATAGTCTTGGGGAGCACCAACCCAAACTTGGACTCAATGCCCGAAAAAATGGGCAAAGCTAGAGCATAGCCGCCCACATGATCCGGGTTCATAGATTTCACTTGGTTTAGGCCTGTGATTCTCACCGTTGCTTCCGATCCAGCTGGTTTTCTAGCCGGAACCAACACAAAAAACAAAGTGTCAACACCCGCACATAGTGCTCCATATAGTGTCAGTGTCAATGAGTGTATAATTTAACTCACGTGCCCGCAAAGTCCACATAGATGACCCGCTGAAGAAGTTCGTAGACCAACAAGGTGACTCCAAACTGGGAAGAGGGCTTCATGAGTCGCGTCCCTCTCCAGAAGGCCCGGCTCCCTTCCTCCTTGTAAATAGTTTGAGCCGCGTGGATCACTCCTTTGTACGGTGTGTGTCCTGGCTTCAACTCCGTCTGAGTCCAAAACAAAGTTAGTGTCTAACTAGTCTAACTCATATGGAATCGACCACATTTTATTACCATGCACGCATACCTGCATTCGCGTCTTGATGACATCAAAAGGGACGGCAATGGGGGCTCCTGGGATCGACGCGATCACCCCCGCAGCCATGATAGACAAGGGTGAGTTGTAGCCTTGGTCATCTTGCAACCGCGTCTTCATATGTGCGTACATAGGGAAGAAGATGGCACAGAAGGAGATGTCCCGCAGGAAACAAGATGTCATTCCCTACAAAAAGCCATAAGGAATGAGTGATCACATATAGGCGCTACTATGCATGACACAATAATAAAATAAAAAGTCCCACCCTATAGAGACCCGGGAGGCCCAAAGTGCGAGCAACATTCCAGGACTTGACTACTCGCCTTGATCCATGCTCACCGGCCACTTGGAACCGGATCTTGATGACTTCAATTGGATTCACCAGGAGGACATTGCTGGCACCCGCACAAGCGCCTGCCATTACTTGACCGGACAGAGCCACTTTCCCTTTCCGGTTCATCAGTTTGTCTCGCAAGTAGTCATTCACCTGCGCGGGGCAAGGATATCCTTAATCAGTAAGTCAAGGGAAGGGAAATATATATAGAAAACCCAGGAGACACGACACAAATTAGGGCCTGTCCCTTCACACAACAAACAACGTACAGTGAGTTTGATAGCTTTGCTCAGAGCCACGCCATAGATCTGGGGCAGCAGTCCCCGGTACAGGCCTCGGACCCCCTCATTTCGAAAGGTCTTTTTGAAGCAGTCCGCATTGTTCCGGTAGAGGGAGCACTCCAGTTGCTCCAGTAAATGGGCTCTCTGAATTTGCATGCGTGTTTTGACCAGGTCCATGGGGTAAACTGCCACAGCTCCCGTCGCTATTTACAACTCAAATCATAGTTACTTATTTAGAATGTTCATGTTATACTCGCCAGTTAGAGGGTGGTTACCGACCTCCAGCCGCGGTGCCCAGGACGAATCGATAGGTGGACTCCAGCAGCTCTGTGAGCACATTTCGTTCTTCGGGTCGATGGACCGCTTTGAAATCCACGATCCGCTTGTTCACCTGCGTGCGTGTGTAAGGAAAGAAAATGCAGGAATATGAATGAAGGGAATTATTTCAGACCTCTTGAGCTAGGGCTAGGGCCATGCAGGGGATCATTATTTGAGCCTTTGAGCACTAAAGGAGTTGGGCCTAATCCGCTATTAACGCTACATATACCTTCTTGTAGTATTGTTCCGGAGCAATGGAGTCAAAGTCCGAGAAGATCATGGTAGGCGAGTCATGGATGGCGTCCGAGAGACTGTACAAGATGTCCACCTGTAGAGGTGTGATCTGGGACATGCCCTGAGCAGCGAGCAGGAACTCGTGTTTTGTCAACTCTTGATCCCGGTCCCCGTCAGCCGCTTGCAAGTGGATCCGCTTGACTAGCTCCATGTTCTTCAACAGTGAGTTGAAGGCCACAAAGAATGGAAACGACACTGTCTCTTCGCCGGTCACTTTCTGGATCACCTATGCGGGAACCACAATTGACGGTACACATATCCCAACACAGCGGGCTTATTATTATCGTGTACACGTACGTGTTGGAGATTACCCTTGACTTTGGGCGTGAGCAAATGGGATCGAATGGTGGTCATGATGGCGCAAAAATCCGCGCCACTAATGAATCCCGTCCCATCGTCATCAAATCGCCTGAACGCTTCTGCAGCATACTCTTCGTGAAAGTCCTGTGCAAAAAAAAACTGCGTGGTTAAGTTAGTGTAGAATATCCTTGGAGGCAGAGTACATGACATACGGTACATACATAGAGGAATTGGCTGAATTCAGTATAGGTGACCACGCGGTCCTTCCTGGTCCCAAAATACATATCCACAAAGGCGCCATTCAGATTGAACGGGATCTCCTTCTGCAAGGTGGTCTGCTTGATGATGTGGGCAAACTCGTCAAAGGTGACGATCCCATTCCCATGGGTGTCAAAGAGCCGGAAGGCGGTGGCATACAAGGCATCCGGAGCACAGCACCGACGCTCAAATGCTTGGAACTCGGGGAACGAGATGAGGGCATCTTTGGAACTGTCAATGATCCCACCCAAGAGGGCCAGGGTGTGTGGATTGAAGTTCTCTGTGGGGAGAAGTCCAAGGAATTTTCGGATAAAGTCATCTGAAGTCATGAATCGCTCCCCGTCCAATCCCGTCTCCGAGGCGTACTACATAGTAGAGAACCAGAAACATATATGGGATTTGGATTAATAACACCAAACCACCAAAAGTATTTATTCACCTGCCCCGCATAATTTGATATACCTTGTTGAAAACTGTGCGCAGTTCGGATGTGGTGGCACATTGGAAGTAAATGTCCGTTTTCCATGGCTTCTTCTTGATCTGCATGCAGAGGAACACAATATGACATTATAATATTATGCATGCTTTTAGATCTGATCTAATGTAAAGCAACAGGCAAACAGGCTACATAAAGTGCATACTACGTTACATACCGTTCTTTCATTCAAGAGCTCTTGCAAATGTTTCTTGAATTCACCCATCCTACTGCTCCTACCGCTTGGCTATGGCCACACTCTCAGTCAGTCAGAGAGGCTCCCACCCTAGCTAGTCAATGTCCGTAGTCCGTATGTGTGTATTTAGTTAGAGTGAATGAGTGAATAGTGACCAGTGATCAACCTCATCTCTTCAGGCGGCTGAAATATATTATATATATGACGTTCAGAAACATTGGAGCGATTAGTAGGACACACGGTTCACGGGAACTACATGAAAATGAACACCCAATACCTAATGTTCATGAATTAAAAGGTACAATGAAAACTATTTACCTTCGGATTTTCCATTCTATTTTGGAAGGCAATAAGCGTAGACACTTCGAAGTGGATTTAGCACCAACTAGTTGGTAAATGAACCAAAAAGGGTTATCTCGCTCTCTGTATGTGTACATATATGTATGCATGTATGTGTGCGGGTCCCCACTTTTGGCAAGTATATATTATAGTGAGACAGTGAGAGTACATAACATTATCTTTTTGCATGCAGTTCAAGTTCAGTCTCACTCATTGGGCGGAGTGGAGTGAGGAATATATATTATTGGCACCTGCGCTCGTCACCACACTATAACATATTTTGGCTCAATCTCTATCTATTGGCCATGCAATGTGTGTACACACCGTTTATACGGTTTATTTTACACACAACATACAGCAAGGTAGCCGAGTTGAGTGCATTCTGCAATATGTGCTGCAAATGTGCACATTGTTTTGGCTTGCTCGAGCAATGTCAAGTGTGGAATTCAGAATTCATATTGCCTTTCAAATTATCAATCGTTTTATTCAATTCTTCTTTTCAATCTAATATAATGTACCACATGAGTATCCCCATGTATTATTATGTAATGTGGGTGGAGTGGATTGCTTGTACTTTGAAACTTTGAACACGGCAGCAAATGGAGCAACGGGTCTCGTAAACAGATCCCAGCCAATTCATTCATGGATATACACGGCACACACCTAACTTATACATAATCATATAATAGTAAAGCTCTGCAGTGAATGAGATATATGATTAAGCTCAGTCAGTCAGTGTGTCAGTCAGTCAGTCAACACTGCACTCACTGACTGACTGACTATAACTAAGAAGGACTAAACTTTATAGACTTAATACCATTAATACACACTCATTGTACATTCCTTGCAACTTCCAAGCAGGAGTTGGAGTTAGTTAGCTAGTTATGGCTATAGTTGGTAAGTAAGTTACAAAAGGCACTTACATAATATAAGTACGTAATAATAACTCATCAGAGATCAGAGCCATCCATTCTAAAAGTCCTATTCTAACTTGACTTTAATTCATATTCTACTGGAGTCTTTTAGTCAGTGAGTCAGTCAATGTTTTTTTCAAATGCTTTATTATAATAATAATTATTGGAAGAGGGAGAGCACACTAATTTAGAATAGAATAATAATAATAGGAAGGCTAGATTATAGGGAAAGAAGGTAACTGAGAACTCGAGAACTGGGAAGATTAAACTCATACATATGTAGGTAAATAAAACTAGAGCAAAAGCAAAACCCGTCTATATGTTAGTTGCTGGCAGCCTGGACCAATTTGCGTTCCAACTCCTTGATGACACTATCGTAACAAGTGTAAGCACCACTGGTCAGTAATTTATTGCGCTGCCGGGTCAGTCGGCCCACTTCGTCGGAGGAGGACTCGGAGGAATCCGAAGACATGATCAGATCCTGCTTATTCCCGTTCTCATCCCTTTTGGAGAGAGAGCTCTTCTTGTTCCTCTTGCTCTTTTTGCATTGTTCCCGGAGTTGCACAAACGAGAGTGGGGGCTGCTGCCCTGTGTTCTGCATTTCTCGTAATTTGTCGGATACTTTTTGGATCGCTTTTCGATCCTTGCGCATTTCCGCTTTCTGGGTTGTGGCCAACAGTTGGAATCTACAATCAATCATAGTGGACGTACGACGTAGCAGTTATTGATGAATGAATTTATCAAAGGAGAAGGGAGGACTTACTTGAGATTGTCATTTTCCTCCAGTAGGTGATCCTTCTGCTCCTGTTTCAGCCGATTCAATTTTTGACAAATGGTCACTGCCTGCTCTTTGTAATTGTCCCTCTGCTTTTCCGAGTCAGCCAGTCGTTTCTTGAGGGTCCTCACCTGACCACAAACAATTAGCAACCCCACGATGAGACTTGGGAACATAATAAATAATTTCAAGGGCACTCACTGCTTGCACATACCTCCTGTTCCAAAAGCTTCACATTCTCAATAGCACCCGAGTCGGGGAACACAAATCGATCCGTTTTCAGTTCCTCCAGTTTCTTATCTTTGGCATCAATCGTGGCCTCCAGTTGTACCACTTGGGTTTTGAGTCTCTGCACTTGAGACTCCAGCTCTGCATTTTGTCGCTTCAAACATGAGACCTCAATCTTGTGCTCTTCGTGAAGACTGCGCACTTTGAGTTTACAGTTTTCCAGCACATTTGATTTGTCCAGGGAGCATTCCCGTAGTTTGGTTTCCACCTAGTAAAATTGGAAAAGAATAATAATTCTCAAGCGCTATGGACCTATACCACTCTATAAAGATTGATAATTGAAAAAAAGCGGACCTCCACTTTCAGGTCATTGAGTTGTTGCTCCCGTTGGGTAACTTTGGCCCGCTCTGTCTTCAACTGGCTCTCCTGGCGTCTCAACTCGGCCAACTTGGCGTCCACGGCTCGCTCCCGCTCCTTATCTCGTTGCTGCATCTCGTCCGACAGGATCTGGAGGTACGCTCGCTCCTTCTCCTCCAGCTGCACCAACCAATGCATGAGCAGAGTGAGATACCTGTCTACAGCATTTTAGTGGTGAACTTGTCATTGTCAAAGAATTACCTGAGCTTTGAATTCCCGCTCCCGCTCCCTCTTCCAGAGGTCCAGTTCCTGTCTAGTTTGGGCCAGTACGGGATCCGTCTTGTCCACTTGGCTCTTGGGCGGGTACGTTCGTCGATTGTAGTCCTTGTGGACATGAACAGATTTTTTCTCCGGACTCATCTTGAAGTGCTGTTGCTCACAGACCCCATTCCTCAACTTGTCCCCACTGGTTTCCCCGCATTTGACCATTTGAATCATATATGAGAGTTCCCCAACTTTCCGTTCCGACTTGGCAGAGAGCAAGGGATGTGAGCCCTTCAATGTGCGCGTCCCTCCACACTCCTATAGTCACAAACCAAATAGACTCACTTTTAGGTATACTGTCCAGAGTCTTGTATTAAATAACGTTTCTGCTTACCGTCTGGAAAAAGAGATCACCGAACGGGATGGGACAGTACACTTTGGATCTGGAGTTGCACAAGTCAATGTCCACGGTCATAGGCTTGTCCAGCAAATTTTTTGTAACTCCACGGAAGTCAACCACGAACGTGTCCATTTCAAAGCCCACTTGGTAAAAGTAGTGACTCTGCTGAGGCTAAAAATCAGAAAGAAAAAAATTGAAGATGATTTTCTTTAGCCCCACTAGTTGCTAGCGTTTCCATCAGTACCTTTCATACCTACCTCATGTTGAATGTCAGGATTGGGATCCAGGGGTGCCGAAAAGGCAATGGGTTCAACCCCAGCTCCCAATGGTTTGTGAAAATAGCGAACACCCACTTGCTTGGGCGGAATTTTAACTTTCACCCACAGACTGGTCAACTGGACCACAAACTTGTACTTGCCGGCTGGGATTTCGGGCAGATCCCATTTCTCTCGTGAGTCCGAAGTTGACCTTGTCGAATCGGAATCTTCCTCTTGTTGGGATCCAGTAGTCTCTGTTGTGGTCCCGGATGAACTTTTGAGCTGCAAAAAAACCAAAGGATATTTACTGACTTGATAATAATGACACTAAAAAACCATAGTCCATACCTGTTCATTGTAGCGCGTAGTGGTAGAAATTACAGGATGATCCTGAACACTAGGGGTTCGCTCCTGGATCCCATTGATCTGAGTGCCAACATTTTCAGTTTTTTTCTTCTCTGGAGTCTTCGGAGGACTTGAGGGCTGGACTGTTTTGGGAGAATACTCCACGGCTACTTTCTTCTTCTCTTCCACATGCATCTTCTCGAGCTCTTCCAGCACGGTCTCCATGACTGACTGGTATTCTTCACCTGTGTCCAATTTCTTGGGTCCTTGATGCTGCTCGGGCTCCTCCAGAGACGTGTACGAGTCTTTTGTACTGTCCATATCCCTCTGCTGCACAACAAGACCATTTATTCATCCATGCTTTGGTGGACACTCTAACCAACTAACTAACTAACTTTTAAAATGAATAGCTTATAGTTAGGTATTTTCTATTTTCATTCATGCGAGAGCTTACAAGTTGGCCAAAGTAGTTGGGGAAAGACTGGAGTTGTGCAAAAATTGTCACTCCTGGTTTACGATCTTTGGGGAAAACTCTACTGGTTCCCCATTCGTGGACAAACTCCAAAGTAGTCTTGAGCTCATCGACTCCGGGTTGAGCGAACGGAGCGAGGTCTACAAAGCTGATACCCATCACTTGGCCGTTCCGGGGACATCCGTCTGCTCAGAAAAAAAACATGCACGAGTGGAATGAAAAGAATTCTCAGATCCTCTTAACTACTAACTACTGTATCCTACCTGAAGCCCTGTCATAGCGCATGATGAGAAACTGAATGGACCCTTCAGAGACATATTTGTAGAACTGAGCACTGTTGGCTCGAATCCGAGCAGTGGACTTGTCCCCAATAAAAGTGGTCCCATCGGGAGCCAAGCGGAAGTAGTCAGTTCGGATCTCACAACCATACGCTTTGTAAACAATATCCCACATAGTAGAATTGTCCGTATTTCGATCTCCAGCCATTCCCATCTGATCCACGTTGAGCTAAAACAAAAGTCAGAGATCAAGAAGTGACGAATAAAGCCGGAGCAGGGGTCGTGTCTTACCACATTGAGATGATCGACTGCCAAGACGGTGATATTGAAAACATACAAGTCGTCGAAATCGGATTTCTCGCCCAGTTGGAAATATCCTGAAGAGTCTTGAACTTTCCAATCAAACCCGTCCTCATTCTAAGTAAGACAAAAAGAAAACGATACGAATTAAATAATGCCATGGGTCCAAGGGTCCAATTGTTTTTGGTCAAGGCGTACATTGGTGACAACTCGATATGGAGCCACATCCTCGGTAGTCAACTGGGAATAGACAGGATCCTCCTGATGGGAATCTTTCTTCTTGGGGGCCTCTGTAGGTTTCATGTTCTCCGACCTTTTAGGGGATTTGGAGCACTTGTCCTCCTCTACTGGTAGACCGACACCACTATCCGCTGAGTGGCCAACAAGCTTGTTCCCTGAAGGGCTTTTGGAAAAATTCTTGGGCGTCTCTTCAATGTGCAGCAGCGTGTGCAGTTTGGGTCCATACGTCCTCCAAGGGCCTTTGGTACCCAACAGTGGCAATACTTTCTGATAGAGCCCAATAATACACAGAGTAAGATCCCTGAGCACTTAGTAAGTAACCTAGTACATTTACAAATAACAGCTCACGGCATGCATAGGATCCACTTCTTGGGACTTTGACACCGGGAAGGCTTCCCTCAAATTCAGAATCAAGTAACCAATGATGGAGTGCAACTTGGAGTCCTTGTTCAGAAGCACGACCTCCACTTTGATAGCATCATGGTTGTTCATCACTCTAAAAAGTGGAAGCAATAATAATGGACAGTTAGTTAATATAGACAGACAATGGACTGGGGTCCACATTAAATGGTCAGCTAAACATTTACATGGCGAGTTCCTTGGCAGTGAATTCCCAACAGAGTTGGCAATTGATGGACGGTTGCTTGTTCCCGGACATCAAGTGAATGATGGTGGACTCCAGTGTCTTCCCCTTGAGTCGAGCATGGATCTGCATCCGCAAGGGCTCAGCAGGATTGGAGCAAACAAAGTTCTCCCCTGAAGAAAAAAATTAAATGAATGCAGGTTGGTTAGTGAGGGAGGAATCAAAGTTAGTTGATATTTGGATGAAAAGCCCACCTTTGAAGACGGAGAGGACGATGGATTTGGAAGAGGTGGATGTTTGGGATCCCCGAGAAGTGGCCATCGTCGAGTGTGTTGTGTGTGGATCCACCTACCACGACCAATAAAAAATTCAGACTAGGTGAACAAGTGATCAATGTCGACGGCGAGTAGAGAAATTTTAAAATCCCATTTGCAAAAGCGATTTTACAAAGAATATTACTAGATATTAGATGGATGGATTGATTGATGGATGATAAAACACAAAGTTGCTTCTTACCGCTCCCATGTTTTGAATGGCATGTGCGGGAGAACTTGATGGCTGCTCAGGCTGCACGGAAGATCTTGCGGGAATATTGCTACCAATTCAAAGCAGTGTGCTCTCACCCACCCACCATCCCGTTTTGTCGAGGGCGAACACAAGACAGCACACATCTCACAGCAAAAGCATACGCCTCGAGACACGTGAAGCAGCATACATGAAGCATACGTGAAGCCCATATAAAAAGCACAGGTGCACTGATTTCTAATCCCCCTTTTATCCCCCTAATTGTGTCAGAATCCACCGTAGAATGAATTCATAAAATTCTTGTAAAATTCATCAGAAAGAAAATACAAACCTATCCATTTATTTATTCAGCGGTTTTCCTTTGGACTTCTATTGTA
>Ga0210040_10011233_pt1 | contig 10166 bp, 10 predicted proteins | sample CryGeyCG12114_NA_FD_185462 | JGI IMG/M metagenome (GOLD analysis project Ga0210040, IMG submission 185462) | Groundwater microbial communities from aquifer - Crystal Geyser CG19_WC_8/21/14_NA (SPAdes) (version 2) | ecosystem: Environmental > Aquatic > Deep subsurface > Groundwater | place: USA...
ATCGGATCGGATCGACGGTGATCCGATCCGAAATCCGATAATTTCTATCGGATCGGATCGGATTTGGGGTGATCCGATCCGATGATCCGATAGAATCCGATAGATAGAGCAATGTTGAAACGAGTAACCATGCGATACTTTGTGTAGAGCTTTCTTCTATATTGTATTGCACAGCTTAAGTGACACATGCATGAATTCATGAAGTAAATAAAACTTGAACACGGCAATATACGTATTAAAGTATGTTGCACTATTTATTGCACATTGAAATTGCATTATTTTGAATCAAAAGTGGGACTTTCGAAGAGTATGCTGCTTATCCATTGAATAATAGAGATTTCAAAAATTTGCCAAAATACAATATAATGAAACAGAACTGTGGTGCCATTGTTGTATTTATAAAATGGCAAGTTTAAGTGAAATTAAAAATAGTAGTCAAAGTCAAAATCAAGACGCAGAAGTTTTTTAGCGGACAAACCTATAATGCACACGCATTTTTTCGTTCATTCTCAAATATTGTTTGCCTATCGGATTGTTATCGGATCGGATCGGATTTGAAGTGATCCGATCCAGAATCCGATAATTCCTATCGGATCGGATCGGATTTAAGGTGATCCGATCCGAATCCGATCCGACAAGACTATCGGATTATCGGATCGGATTTGAGCTGATCCGATCCAATCCGTTGCCACCCTTATCAGCGGCGAAAGCACGAACTCCTTCGACATTGTTGACAGGCTTCTTGTGTCCATCTTTCCTATCTATTTCCGTCCGATTCGCTCGTGCACTCCTTTGCCCAGTGGCCTTTACGACCACATTTTGCACATTTCGTGACTGTCTTCTCAGCAATACTCATTTTCACAAACCTTTTCCTAACATTGGTTTGGAAAGCTCAATTGATGAAGATTCTGTGTTTTCTGTTCCGTCTTCTTTCAGCCGCTCTCGCTCTTCCTGCTTTAATCTTGTCAATAGCGCTGCCATTGTTTTCGTACCAGGCATTTCCGTACCAATTATTTTTTTTGTGACCCATTGATGCATCTTTCTCTTCAAACCCAAACATGTGACGCAAAGAAGCGGGCAGTTTTATTGTACTGTTTGTTTAATTTTCCAACTGCAACAAATTTTCACTGTATGGCGAAATTTCAGAATATAATTTGGCCGATGAATTGAAGTTTTTAAAACATTCCAACCAATTATCGCTTATTTTTTCGTAAGTCGGGCAAACTGGAATATCTAACAGTTTCGTAATCACCGCAACCTGAAAATTCGTTTTATGTTTGTTCGTGATGTCGACTTTTGATCTTATAAATGTGAGTCTTATCTCGTATTGACTCTCACGCAAATTTAGTGGCTTCCAGAGAAAAATTTCAAAGCCGTTATTTTTATTTTCTGCATCAAACCTTTCAGGTTCTGAACTTCATAAATATATGTATTGATCACTCGCTATTTTCTGTTGCTAAATTCAATTCATTTTCTGTGAGAGATCCGTAGATAGGCTCACCCTTCAAATCTTTAAGAATGTATGACGAGACTGGGTTGGGAATCACCTGTTTTACAACAAATTTTTCATCAACCCTTTCAAATATCCCTTTTCGAATTTGGTTCGTTCTGTTGCTAATCGAACCAAATCATCAACTTTGAATTTGGGCTCATCAATCTGACTCATACATTTCTTATATAATTTGTCCCACAAAATATGCTCATTTGTTCGATTTACTTCATTTGGCGCCATCCCAATTGAGCTGTGACATGTGTTATTACAGGATTCTACTAGTTTATCCAGCACAAATATCTACTCAAAAGTCAAAATATTTTGCAATTCTACTCATTAGAGTTCTACTGAAGCGCTCGACAATGCCAGAATGCACTGGACTGAAACTAACAAAAAATATAACATCGTTCTCCTTAAACCATGACTGATAATAACGAGAAAGATAAATAACCTGCTTCCAGCACACTTCTTTCTGTCGAAACTACACAATAGTAAGCGCTATATGGAACATGCTTGCTAATTTTTTTTGTTTCGGTGATGGTTTCAGCTTGAACTACATTTTCACCTAACGCTTCAAAGTCTGCGAAAATTGTGTATGGTTGTGACATTGCAGTTTTTCGCGTGATCATCTCTACGAGTTGAGGATCTGAAAGAAAACATACACCGCTTGCAAAAAAAGCTTTTGTGACCAGCAAAACTTCCGTATCCTTTCATGAACCGGTCGAAATTTTATATGACTTTATAAATGATCTGATTTTCTACTGTTGTCATCAAGAAATCCAGATGAAAATATTTGATCGTTTCATGAACAACAACCGCTCGAACATTATTATCAACAATTGTGTATACATTAAACGACCAATTCTTGTTTCTTAATTCAACTATATATATATTAAACAATATTTTAATTTAGGAGTATTTAAAATTAATCTATCATAACTGGTCAAGAACCAATTACTACCTACGTGAAAATTTTTCAATCTAATTATAATTTGATTCACTTGAGTAAATAAAATTACGTCAAGCATGCGAATATTGAAAAGAATGAAAAACTCGCTATTCAAATAAACTTGAGTAGTGTTTTGCAAACCGGGTTTCGATAAACTTACTTCCACTTGAAACTGGAAGCGAAGGCTTTCATGTGTTTGCAAAACTCTGTTAATTAAATTCACTATAGAATCGTAATTAAGGTTGAATATTTCTTCTATAGTAGAAATAGTGCTTTTAGGTACTAAATAGTAGGATTGAATAACACCCAAGTGTGCAGAAGAAAGAAATTTCCAAGGACTCTGATTTTTACTTACAATTACTCGACTTTCATACGGTGTGCAATCGTGAAGGGTTTTGGGATTGGGGAAATAGTTGTCGCAAATGGTGCACTGATGTCTTGAAAAGAGCTTTTGGACTGTGAAATCCGAATCGGCAATATTTACAGTTGAATCTAGTTTTGGGTCGTTGGGGTTGCGACTTCTTCGGCGTCATCGATTTCAATCATTAAGATTCGTCTGGACTATCAGCAATGTCGGATTCGGAATCCGAAGATAAATGTCGTCAAAAACGACGTAGTATCGTTCGTTTTCTCGTTTCAAGAGTGTGGTCAATAGGGGATATAAGGTGGTTGATGGACTACACACACAAATATAACCTGATTAAAAATCATTCAGAACACCAAGTTTGAGTGCTTCACAACTCACAGCTTGTTTACTTACTTTTTCTCAGTTGTATTTTTGATTGGATCACACATATTCAACTCTCAATTATGGAGATGTATCTCGGTTGGCAAAAAAAAACTTTTTGATATCCGCGCCGCCACACAAAGTTTGAAAGCAAATTGAGCACCATTACCGACAATCGATTGAAGATTGAAAATGAACGAATTTTTGATCTTTGAACAATAGGAGAAAGTTTACACTTTTCAAGTCAAGTTCAACGGTTTAACAAAAAAAGGATATATCTGGGTTTAGCGTTTTTTCGGTCGCACAAACTGTTTTTCCAACACGTACGTGTGCTTTATGTCTGAACAATTTCTTATCTTGATGAGACGTCCTTCTAGACACTGTACTATTAGCATCATAGATATATGATTGAAGTACCTTAGTAGAAGTTAAAGAAGTATTTTAATGGGGGAGTGGTAACAGGTGTTGGTTTTAACGATAAACAAGTGAGAGTGCAGTGGTTTTTGGAGATAGTATTTCAGTTTCACTTGTGGTGTACTTCAGACTTCAGCTTGTTTGTTTCGGTTACAGTTCTTTCAGTTTTGTGGCTCATTTCCAAAACGGTTTTCCACATGCTATTTAATTTTCTAATCTCTATTTTATGTTGTTTTTTGGATTTTGTGAAACTGTTGTGGTGTGTTTGTGTGCCCTTCACATTGCAAAGAATGATGAATAGAGAAAGTGAACCCTTAACTTCGGAGGGGACAAAAAATGAAGAAATTGATAAGTCAACCTCGGAGGGAAAAAACCAGAGAGCGAAGATGACATTATTAATTTCCTTAAAAAAAACGAAACAGATTTGGTCTCGGTTTTAACTATACAGTTTTATAGTTAAAACCGAGTAGGTTTATTTGTAAAACTCGATGGATTTATTCATGATTGGAGGATTTTATTTATTAGAACTTTGAAGATGATGTGTGTGAAGTGAAGGGAGCAAATTCAGACAAAAATCTCTCATCTACATCAGGGAAGAATGTCTCTTCTGAGTTTTATCAGAAAACAAAATCAGTTTCGGTAATTTTTTGTGACAATTAATCAAGTTAATTAAAATTTCTCCTTCAATATTTGGTAAATTTGAGATTCTTACTTATTAGGATTCTGATGATGACGATATTTGGGACATAAACGTCCCTGGACTTGAATTTGTATTAAGTGAGGAAGCTCCAAGTGAGCTTCGTTTATTCTGGCTGCACAAATTATGGAGGGCTAGATACTCAAGGGAGCCTTTAGCCGCATAATATTGCAGGAAATTTTCAACATCCCAGACCCTCCATCATGGTTCAAACCGAAACATACTGGAAGTAAATAGTTGTTTTTGCATTTATCTGTTTTTTTTGTCTATCGTTGTTTTATGAGATATTTTGGTTAAAAGTTTATAATTATTCGTACTCATCGTTTATTTGAGAACTTTGTGTCGATAAAAAATTTTTAGAATAAAAAATTTATTATTTTGACTTCTTGACTATTATAATTAAATTTTTCTACGATTGGTATTTTAGTGTGCTTTTATTAAAACAGTGCATCAGCATTTTCAAAAAAAATTTTAACTATACAAAAACCCATTTTCGTAATAAGTCATAAAAATTAAATTTTTTAAAAATTGTTTTGTCTAATTTTGAAAATCTGCAATACCAAACGTAGTTTTCCCTTTACATGAATCGGCCCACAGTTTTCCCCTTTACATGATTCGCCCCACAGTTTTCCCATTACAGCAATAGCCTTGCTGTTTTTCTGCTGACGAAGTGGGCTGTTTTTAATGTCTTTGAATGAGGAAAATTTTAATTTTTCTAAACTAGATTAAAAAATATTTACAAAATACTGAAATTCTCGCTTTATCTATTTCCAAAAATCGAAACGTAAGTTTATTTGTTTGAAATTATTGTGTTGTGAGAACATCTCAATGTGACAAATAATCCTAAGCTATCCTTACAATGGAATAATTTGCCCATGAGCTCTTATAAGTGCAATAATTCCGCAATGGGCATTTACAATTGAATAATTCACCCATGAGCTCTTATGAGTGCAATAATTCAGCAATGGGCATTTACAATGACATAACTTAGACACGAATGTGATCGTCCGCACAGGGTGCAAACGGGTATGCGCGCCCTCTAGTGTGCGGTCAAGAAATCAAAAAAGTGCTCGAGAACGTCTATACCTGCCTACTAATGTTTATCTTGGTGGTGTATTCACTTTAGAGTTTTTGATGATATAGGCGTATAAACAGAAAAGATGAAAATCGTTTCTTTGTCAATTTCTAGGACGTTTATTTCCTACTCGACACTTGGTTATATACTAAAGTGTCCTTCCAGTAAGATCCCTTTTTCGCTTACAGAGTAGTAAATAAAACCATTAACTTAAAACTAGTGCAACTGAGACAAAGGAAATTCTTGCCTAATCAGCTACTTTCTTATCAGTACATTCTCACGCAAAATTTTGGCGGCACTAAAAATGCTATGTAAACTTTGTTCATCATGATTCATTTTAGTATATTTGATACTCATTTTATGAAACAACTAGCTAAATGTCTCATTGCTGGAGTTGTCAAGCAATTATACAAACAAGTCTGTAAGTACAGGCTTTATTAACTACATAAAAGCCTCCTTTGACAATATGTGCTGAAACTTTCATGACCGTTTCCGTTTCTGCTCTTCGTTCCTCCTGTCTTCTTCTCTTCCTCTTTCATGGCGACCATGAAATAAAAAAACAAACAAACAGCAAAGTAGTCCCTTTATAATGCATATATGTAAATAGGGCTACGACTCACCTTTTTCCGATGTTCATCTTTAGGTCCTCTTCTTCTTCTGCATGATGCGGAGCCTCTGATCCTGCTGGTGGGCTTTTCGTGGACGTGGATCCTTCTTCCTTTCCAGCCCCTTGACGGAATCCTGACATCCAAGATGTCCCTGAAGTCGTCGTCTTCTCCTGGATACAATAGACCACAAAAAAAATAAAGAATACTTATCAGTTAAACATTAATAAAGTTAAGTTTGATTAGTTAGGTTAGAATAATATATTCTCACCTTATATCATATGGGTTTGGCTCCTTTTTCAATGAGGAATCCAATGGTACCTGTAATAAAACAATCAAAGTCAGGGCTTATAATTAATTGGTAGTTAAAGTTATCATTAATTACTTATCACTGTATAGAATAGAAAACTTACTTACTGTTATTCTAATGAGTATCAAGTTTTCTCACTGTTGCTACTTTACATAGCTGAGTCCGGGCTTATCCAGTATTTCCTGCATACTAAAAAGTGTACGAAATGTATTTTTTCATTGAAGAGATACAATGTACAATGTACGTTTTTGTGATCACCAAACGGTGGCCACTTTTGGAGAATATTTCTCCTTATAAGCTAAAATTGTTGAATAAAAAAGACAGAGATTGTCTTGCTACCAAAACTCTTGTCGGTCGAGTATTTGTTTTTCTTGTTTTTTTTTGAAGTCTATAATTTAGAGTAAATTATCACTTACTTTTTTTTCCTGGATTCCTTAAGGATTGCATCTTTGATCATCATCTGATTTCCGGATCCCTGCAAATAAATGTGAGCAAGTTAATTAGTGAGTTAGTAAGTTTCTATCGCTTTTTCCTTCCAATCTTTAGGTTGACTTGCGTGGCGGTTTATACCAAAACTCTTGTCATCCTTTCCGTTATTCTATGTAAATGAATTCTATGTAACCGTCTTTCCTGTAAAGCAAATATAGTTAGTTAGTTAGTTAGATTGATAATAAAAGTTTGGTAGTCAGTTGATTAATAATTCCACCTACCCAGATATCTCGTTTCAGTGGTTGGTTAGTATTCGGATTTGTTTGTCCGAATTGTGTCACTCTGATTGGGAAGGAATTGACTGGAACAGTCAGAGTGGACTTTTTCGTCGTCTAATGGTGGACTTTCCTCCGTGGAGGCTGTCCCATAGGTTCCAATTGTCATTTTTTTAGAGTTGAAGTCATTAGGGAAAACTCACGACTTCTTTTGGGTGGCAGAATAGCGCAAAAATAGTTAACCAAGCGCAAATATTTTGACATTAACTACGTAAAGGGATGAAAATTAGTTTCATTAATTCTACGGTTCAGCGTATAAATTTAAGCAACAAACATCCTACAATCAACGCCTCATCTAGCTCAACGCTGTATTAGGGAGAATTTAATAGGAAATACCGCGTATTGGCCCGCGCATAGGTCTTCAATCAAGCTAGTCTAACCAAAACCACTTTGTCGTCCCTTAGGCAGGACACGATTTAGGTTAATTTTATGTGCCAAGATTCTGCAACTATCAAAGTATTATTTAATTTAGGATATCTATGAATTAGATTTAGCAAAGCTAGATATTATTCTAGATATTATAAAAGCATTTGGCTACTTTCAGAGAGTCATAGTTACTCCCGCCTTTATATAAGCTGGGATGAAGTCCTTCACTTTGATTGACAGCATTCAAAATTTAGGGGGATGTCTTCCTTTTTAAAACCAGAGAAGCATTCAAGCAGAAGGTTCATCCGGTTCCACTTCAAGAAGGTTCTCCGTCTCCGAAAGAAGTTTTCGTTCATTATAACAAAACGGCGCCTGTAAAACGAAGAATATCGTTAGACCCACCAAAATCCGCCAATGGAGCTAAAACCGCTGAATCATCATCAAATAGCAGTAGTGATTCTTCCGAGGACGGGAAGACAAAAGCTAAGAAACCACCTGTGGTCACGTCACCTGCGCTTACTAACGGACACACTAAGCCCGCCGCGAATCAGCAAGAACCGTATTCTTCTTCGGATAGTAGTGATTCTGAAGACGATAAATCAGCAGCAAAACCCGTTGTGAACGAAAAAACCAAAACCGGCTCCTGTAGTTGTAAAGAAAAAACCTGTACAGAAAAAAGACTCTTCATCGGACAGTGATAGTAGCGATTCTGACTCAGACAAAAAAGAAAAACTCTTCCTCCCGTTCATCACATTAATTAACAAATATGCTTGACTTACATTTGGAATCCAAATCTTCCTGATGAAGCAGTAACCGCAGTGCAGCACAAAAAACCAAAATGGAAAGCTCCAGTAATGAAAACAAATACCACACAGTATTTTAAAAGGTCCATAAGTGGAAACTTTCAATGCACCCTGTGTAGTCAAACTCTCAGGCTCATGCGAAATGTGATATTTGTCGAAAGCCGTGCATTTCGATGAACGATCTCAGACGACACTTTCGGACCCACACTGGGGAGAAACCATTTGAGTGCACTATGTGTTCAATGAAATATTCCACGAAACCTAATTTGAATCTGAATAGGGAGAATGTTCACAAAGTGTATATCGGCTGCTCCTCCGAACCTGAAAATGAAAAGAAAAATCAGAAGCTACCAATTAAAATAATTATTAGTTAGTCAGAGAAATTAAGTATTAGACTTACCTTTTCCGCATGGGCATCTGGGAGTGTCCCGCGGAATTCGGTTAATGTCTCAGTAGTAGGTAGATTCAGATAATATATAGAGGTGCGCGCCGTATACACGTGTGTTACGGCGTTGTAGGCTGGCAAATAAATATGTAATCTAGCCATAGGAAATTAGATGTAGTTATTTAAGTAATGTAGCACTCACCATTATTACTAAAATTTGAAAATTGAGTGATAGGGTTTATTAATTCAAAATTTAATAAAAATATGTTTGGCCTGTTGCAGATATAGAATGCCTACGACGAAACGAGTTATCAACGTGACAGAGAGATAGTCAAGAAAAGATTCGGAATTCGTAAAATACGACCCCAGGAATCTTCTTTGCTTTTTTTCCTCTTTCGAGTGGATTTAAATTATGAATCGATTCAACGTCTTCCCACTCACCCTAATATTGGGCAAGTAATGAACTGGGAACTAACCAGTGACAATCTGGTTGTCAGGAATGCAAATTTTGATCGAAACGATGAGTGGATATCAACGTTGCCGCAACTCCATCAAATAATTCTAGAACTAGGATCATGTGATGAGATGAGTATCGACACCGAAATGGATAATGAGTACTCCTATTTGGGCATGATTTGCATAACGCAAATCACTTCTATAAACAAGGATTACTTATTAGATTGCTTAGCAATTTATGATCATATTGGAGTTAATTTAGTGAATCTCTTTATGAATCCAAAAATACTAAAATAAGTTATGGCGGCTAATGGTTAGGCGGATATCACAGCGATGCAAAGAGATTTTGGTTTACATTTTGTAGGACTTAAAAATTGTCAGGAAGCATTTGCTATGTATGATCCTACGGTTAGGGAAGTGAGTTTAAGCACAATGGTAGAGAAGCTAGATATTACAAGTCTCAATACTCTTCCTACGATTTGCCTTCATCTGAAGATGAGCGTAGAGCAGTTGAGTGGACTTTGAAAAGAGCAGATTCTACGTCTTATTATAAAAAGGAAAAAGTCATTCTGAATGAGGGAGATAAAAATCGAGTGAACATGGAATTTCGTAATCGAGAAGGTCGTTTTGTACGAGCGTGTAGTCTTTTTTTATCAGAGAATGACGATGCATTTGGATTGCTGTTGGATGCACTTGCTGAAGCTGAAAAAATTCGGCTGAGCGATGAAGAATGGAAATTGAGGGACCAACGACCTAATTCTTATTACCAGCGTACCTTTTCAGCAGCCACACGAAGCTCACCTCCTAAGGGAAGAAAATAGTGAAAAAGAAGTAACGGAGAGAAAAAATTTGTAGTTTAATGTTTTTGATAAGTTTTTTGACTAGTTACTTAGTAAGGTGATTTCGTATGTTTTGTAAAGTTATTAAAAGATTAGGGTAAATATGTAGTTCATTTGTATTTAATTATAGATTTGTATATATTGCTTTAAATATGGTTATGAAATCGTTTTATAAATATATGTGTAATTGCCTATTCGGATCTTTTTTATTGCAGAAAATTATCATGACTGTAAAATAGTGCTGGATGTGGAAACTTTATGAAAGTTATGAAAGAAAGCCAATG
>Ga0210040_10011235_pt1 | contig 10165 bp, 7 predicted proteins | sample CryGeyCG12114_NA_FD_185462 | JGI IMG/M metagenome (GOLD analysis project Ga0210040, IMG submission 185462) | Groundwater microbial communities from aquifer - Crystal Geyser CG19_WC_8/21/14_NA (SPAdes) (version 2) | ecosystem: Environmental > Aquatic > Deep subsurface > Groundwater | place: USA...
GCCGGTTTCCTGGCGCAAAAACATAAACTGTTCTACTACCTGGGCAAGGTGCTGGGTAGCTATCCGGAATACGTTGGCGGTTTTTTGCGCATCACCGGCCAGCCAGGGTTTATAAGATAAAGGCGACGTGGAAATTCCGCCGTCCAATTCTTCAGGTAATAAATAAGCCAGTATCCGGCCCAGGCGTTTGGTATATTCCAAGCGGGCCGGGGTGGTCCAGTCGGGCTGGTGTACGTCGTCTTTTACCGCCGTGCCGTGAAAAGAACCAAACGGGAAACCATTGATCAGGAATACATACAAGCCGTTTTGGTTTAACCAATCCTTAAAAGAAGCTAAGTTATCGCCTTGCTCCAGTTCTTCGCTGGCCTGGTCCGATAATCTTAAGCCAATACCAAAGGGTTTGGCCGGTGATAGTTGCGCTTTAAGCGGGAGCAGGTAATCTTGTAAGCTTTCTAAAACGGCGGCCCAAGTTTGGCCGGGATGGATATTGGTGCAATAGGTTAAATGAAAGCCTTTGCCGATGTTCATGGAAAAGAAATTATAATACTAAATGGATTCGGAAAGTTAACGGGAAAAAGAAGAAAGCGGTATGTATTTTTTTGTTTTTAAGCCAGTAATTATAAAAGATATCTCTCCGCTGATGTATAAGCCCAAAAATTTAGAGTGAAAAGGTGTATTAGCTGATTACCGCCTTTAGTGGTCATATAGTTTTAGCGCTTCTAATTTTAAAGTTGCAAATTCATTGCTTTGATAATTAAACAACTAAAAATAGCACAATCTTATAACATAAATAGAATTTATTATATTAAAATATGAATATTTGTAATTGAATAAAAATAGTTATAGAATAATAACTATCGTAATAAAATAAATATTATGTTTACTAAGCGAGATAAAAAAGGTTATCTATTTTAGTAAATAATGTTATGAAACACTTAATATTGTGGCTTTTTATGCTACCAGTAATGTTTTCTTGTACAGAAGAAGCAGTAACTCCCCAGGAGTTCGTATCCGTATCAAATGATATTATTCAGGGAACATGGAACGGTTCAGAAAAAGTAACAAAGTGGTATAATGCTAATGGGTTAGTAGTAAAAGAAGAAAGCCAACCGATTGAAGTTTCAAAAATAATAATTGATGAAGCTAAAATGATTTATATTTTTAATAACGAAAAACCAGAACAAACTTATATCTATAAAATTATCAGCAATAATAAAGGCCGGATATTTTTGAGTACTTATGATAATAGTAAGACATTAGGTAATCTGGAGATAACGGAGCTAAGTTCCGGCAAAATGACTTGTTACCAGGAAGGGCCGCAACAATGGAGTTCTTATAACCAAGGAGCTTTAAGTTATAAAGTATACTATGCGTTTACAAGAACAGATTCGAAGTCAGCTTCAGAATAAAGTAAATAATAATTTCCGGATGTAGAAAAACTAGCTTGCTTTTGGAGAAGGAAATTGATTTTGCACCAGCAATAAGAGCAAACTAAATGAAAGGGTTTGCGCTTAAAAATAAGCGCTAACTAGCCAAATTAGAAACAAAAAATAAACAAAAAATAAACAAAAACGCCTGCTACAGCAGGCGTTTTTGTTTATGCAATAAATGCTAAATGGTTAATCATTTTTCTTATTTACTTTTACTTCATTATCTGGATTATTAATACCCTCGTGGCCGCTGCTTTTGCCACCACCCCGGCCATCCATATCGCCGCCCTGGTGGTTGGCTTTGCCGGTTTGGGCCGAGTTTTTAGGTCCCGAATCTTGCCGGCTCCACCGGGTTTGCTGGATATCATCCGAATAATCGGCATTGTTATAGCCATACTTCATATCCTGGTCGGCACTGGAACCATCTTTTAGCGTACCGGCTCCGCGTACTTCCCCTGCCGATGTATGGTCGCCTTTTTTTATGGTGTGATAATTATTTTCTGATTTGTAGCCTTGTTCACCGGCTTTGCTTTGGTGTTCTCCCGGTCCGCCACCTTGCCGGCCTTGCTTATTATCGCCGCTGCCGTCGGTATCGCTTCGTTCGCCGCTTTTAAATTCGGCGGTAGTGCCATTGTCGTCGCCACTTGGATGTTGCATACCTTCATCCATGTTATGCCGGTTGTGTATATTATCGGGCGAGCGATGATCGCTGTTGCCGCTATTGCCTTTGTGATTTCCCTTCATAGTATTGATTTTTAAATGTGTAATTAAAGCAAAAGTCTGTTAGTTTACGCGTAGCTAGAATAGAAGTTAAGAAAACAAGCAAATAGAATTGTATAATTAACTGAAGAAGAGCAGAAATGCCTTAGAAAATTTAGGTATAGTAAATAGAGTATTGATTTAAAAAATGGAAAGAATTGCTGGTCTTTAAAAACAGTCGGGAATAAGGCGCTGCATCCTGCATCCTATACAAAACACTTTCTTATTTCACCCGTTTTTGTGCTTGGATGTTCTCTTTAGTAGGGGTAAATTTTCGATGATGTCGTTTATCGCTTCTATTTAAAGCAATAAGCGATATGATCATAAACAATAAAACTACGGCTACAAAAATCCAAATTGTAGGTTTATGAACTTTCAGATTTTGCCTTTTCATAACCATTTTACAGATATTAGTTTGTTGTACGGAATGTTTAACGGATTTAACACAAACCTGATCGTTTTCCTGAAAATTAGTTGTAAGATCAAAGTGCTTTAGCTTGCTTATGAAATTTAGACAATTGAATAATACGGGATAAACGTGCCGCTCTAAATTCCTGTACTTTATTAAAAGCTTTTTGTTCAGGATAAGAAAGAAATGAATATTACTGGATTACCTGAAATTCGACGCGCCGGTTCTGACTTTTACCCGCTTCGGTAGTGTTATCAGCTACGGGCCGGGTATCGCCGTATCCTTTGGTACGTAAACGGTTCGCGCTAATTCCTTTCTGTACTAAATATTCTTTAACGGCTTGCGCCCGGTCTTCCGACAATTTTTGGTTGTAAGCTGCGGTGTTGGTATTATCGGTATGGCCACTTAGGGCAATGCGCATAGCTGGTTTTTGCTGCAACAACGCGTAAAGTTGGTCCAGTTCGGGCAAGGAGACCAGCAATAAAGTGGCTTCATCTACCGCAAAGAACACATTTTTTAGAACTACCGGCTGGGTAGTAGCCAGGTTTCCAAAGTACTCTTCCGGTTGCGGCGTTTGCGGACGAACGGGTTTTACGGTTACCTCATCCAAATAATAATAGGCGTATTTGTAAGGTTCTTTTTCGGCGCGGGTGGTTTTTACTTTCTTAACGGTATTTTGGGTTCGGGTTTTAAAATTACCAATTGTCAGGAAGCGTTCGCCCCCTTGGGCTGTAAACTGTCCGGCAACCTTTACCCAATTGTTTTTATCCTGAATAATATTTTTGGCCGGATTACTCACCTGGGGTTGAAGTTGGGCGTACCCTCCTTGCATTAAAAGCGGAGGCCGAACCGCAAAATGCATCCCAATGCCATCCACGGCAAACTCGCTGTCTTCGGCCAGGCTCACGTAAAATTCGGCGTAATATTCTTCTCCGGCTTTCAGTTCAGTGGTTAGTGGTACCTGCACAAACTCGGTATATTCCTGGCGGGAATTTAAATAAAGCAGAAAACCACCGTAAGCATCGCCGGCTTTTGGTTCTTGTGTACCAATAAAATTGTGGGGTACGCCCGTTCGTTCTTTCGCAGCGCGGTTAAAATAATCGGCCGGCTGGTTTCCAGGCGCAAACGTAATCCAGGGCTCGGCCAACCGAAATTGCCCGATTTCGGTGGGAATACCGTTGTTTTCTTCGAAACCAGCGTTGGGAACGAAGTTTATTTGCGCTTGTCCTTTGTTCGAAAGAAGAAAAACAAAAGCCAGGCATAAAGAGGTAAAGGAAATATATTTGAAAAACATGAAAAAAAGCAGTTTAGCGGCAGGCTGCCTGATAGTTTAACAACCTTAGTACTAAACGCTGTAAACTCCCCGGATAGTTTAAAATCAGCTACTTTTAGTAAGTATTCTATTACCTGCTTTGTTCCACCATTTTAAGCTTGCTTAGCACTTCAGTTAAAGGCAGTAAAACTATCCCTTATAGGAATGTTAAGTTTGATTAACAATTTTGTAAAATTTAGTTTTCAGTAGGAGTAAAAGCGGCGAAACAGAAAAGATAACATCAGCTATATTTTACTAATTCGGTAACAGATAAGTAACTATGACCATTCTGCCTGACTACCTGCCAGCCCATTTTTCGGAGATATTGCCGGATAAAAATATTCAGCATCCCGTGGGCTATTAATATCGTCTTTTGTTCCACTGCGGCGTATTGAGCTAATTTTTGGGCGCATTGTTGAGCCCTGGCCCGTGCCTGGTGGTAATTCTCAATGCCTTTACTATTTAAACCTAGTAACCACAACAACCGGGCGCCGGCCAACCAAACCCGAATGGGGAAACGCAGGAGGGGCAAAGCCAGTATTTTGCGTTCGCATTCGTTAAATATTTTGTCTTCTTTAAATTCTACTTCCGGCCCAAAGAGCGCCCGGGCGGTTTGGATGGCGCGGGGCAGCGCGCTGGTATGCACCCGTTTAATTTCGCTGAATGGTAAATCTATTTGTTCTGGCGGCAGCCCTTCAATAGCAGCAGTATCGTAATCTGTAATAAACTGCGTAGCCCGGGTCCGATCGAAAAAACCAGACCGGGCTACCTGAGGTTTATAATGCCGAACCAGATAGATGTGCCTTGTAGGAGCAGCCGGGTTCTCTGATAAGGACATAACGATTTATAGTTTTAAAATAAGAAAGCGGCCCGCAACAAAGGCATTCTGTTTTCGCGTGAAACGGCATATTCAGCCGAAAAAATGAACATATTAACCGGCGATATCCAAAGCCCGCCGCCGTAACCCCGGTGCCAGGAAGAAGACTTTTCGCCTTCTTCCCAAACCCGGCCTACGTCATGAAACCCAATAATACCCAAAGATCCCGGAAATAAATATGTTTGGAAAGAGAATAAACGCAGGCGTAAATCGGTGTTGTTGTATAGGCTACTGCCCCCGGCAAACCGGTTGCGCCGATAACCCCGCAGGTTCGTGTTGCCATCCAGCACATTAGCCTGAAAAAACTCGTACTGGCCAAAGTTGTGCCCCCCGCCAATGCGGTTGCTAATCGTTAGCTTTAAAGGAATCCGGATGGTGTGAAAAAATCGCCATTCACCGGCAATTTGCTGATAATCGGAAGCCGCCGGGGTAATGCCTTTGTAAGCACTGGCGCCCAGCCTGATTAAATTACCTTTGGTGGGCAAAGTAACGTTATCGCGCGAATCGAAGGCATAGCGAAAGTCGAGCCCGATGTAATTTTTTAAATCGTACAAATCCGGGTTTTGCTCAATACTGCCCAAATCATTGGCTAGAAAATCGTTGCGCACAAAGTTTACGTTTACACTCTGGTAGGCGGGGCCAAACAAAAGCGAGTGGTGTTTGCCTAATTTGGTGCCGAACAAGGTATTCACGTAATATTGTTTAGAACGGTAGCGGAAGTAATTAAATTCTTGGCTAGTCCGGTATTCATCGGCGTCAAAAGTAGTTTCGTTGCCTAATCCAAAAAAGTTTTCAGCGTAATTAGGGGTACGTAAATCTACGTTTACCTGCATATCTATCTTGCGGATCACATCGGTGAAGTAGCCGGTGTAATCGAAACGGAACGATTTAGTTAGAAAAGCATACCGGCCCAACAAGCGGTGCGAAGAGGCAAATGGGTCTTTCTGAAAACCCTGCTTTTGCATAGAGACGCCCGCACCCACAAAAAATCCATCGTCGCGGTTATAGCCTAATGCTCCCAACGGACCTAAATAATCGTATTTAAAAGCGCGGGGATTGTAATAGTTAACAGTACTATCAGCGGAGGTCATGTTTTTAGCCTCCGAACCTAAATTAAGTTCATTGCCTACGGGCGTATCGTAAATAACTGTTTTTTTACCAATGCCGCCCACGTGCGATTTATCAGTTATTTTATCTTTATCATCGCCGCCAATAATTCTAATTTTAAGGCCTTTATTTACCTCCCCGTTAATATTAAAAACGTTATTACCATCTAACCCAAACAAGCGAATTTCTTTTGTTTCGGACGTTTTAAAAGTGCGGTCGTACAGGGTTTGTTCCAGTTCGCCTTCTTTGTTTATTTTCCGGACCGTAACCCGGGTGTTCTCGTCGTCGAGGCGCTCCACATCAAACTGTTCGTTTTTATCGCTGCCCACTACATTTACCTCATTGGCTAAAAATTTATAGTACTCGGTAGCATCCTCTACTAAGTGTTCGCGGTGCGATTTGATATTGGCAATAATGGTGGGGCCCGATGTTTTAAAAATTGGTTCCGGTAATTTCCTAACGGCACTTTCTATTTCAACATCCGATAAGCTAGCTTTCAGATCCTGGGCCGTTTTTTGCCAATCTGCCAGCGATAATCCGGTCAGGAACAGGCGGTCGAAGTACCGGGCATTAAAATTGAAACTGGCAATGTCGCGGTATTCTTCGTCGAAACCTTGCACTTTGGGTAATAACCATTTTCGGCTGCCAATATTAGGCAGTACGCCTTGGTTCACGAAAAAAGCCATATCCCGGTCGCGCGGAATGGGTTGATAAATTTGCGTTTTATTACTGTCAATATCAAATCTGGCCCAACGCCATTGATCTTCGTGGCGGTCCCAATCGCCAATTAAAAAATCGAATAAACGGGCACGCAATACGGACGGTTGATCGACTTTAGTATCATTGTCTTCCCGGATATTTTCGAGTACTTTGGCTGAGCTCTGTACTTTTTTAGAGTTACCGAAATAAGGAGCATCCGATTGATCATCATCAGCCCGTTCTTCAAATAAACCTACGGTATTGGCAAAACCCACACGGTATTTACCAAAACGCGGGTCGTCGGGGATATAGTAATAAACCGGGTTGGTATGGTAAACTTTAGCGGCTTCGGATAAAGCCGGAATGACCAAAGGCCCGTACGGATGCGAAGCAGAAATTTGGTCTTTTACAACGTCGGCCGCCACGGTTTGGCGAAGAGCGCGGGGAAGGGCATTGGCTGGATATTTTTCGACGGAGCGCAGTACGTATTGTTTTCCTTGGGCATCGGCCAGGCGTAACGACCTTGTTTGAAAACCACCACCTTGTTGCAATACCTTTAAACCACCTTTTACCTTACCAATATCAAAAACCGGTAAATTTACTTTGGTAGCCCACTCTTCCCGGTAATTATCACCCATGAGCCAGTGGGTAAAACCATTAGCTAAATAATCCTGGCTGGCGCTGGTAGTTACGGTGCTATCACTGAAATCAAAGGTTTTGGTTTTTAAATCGGCGGCCAGCATGGCTTGGGTTGGTTTGCGCATCAGCCGCGTCCGGTAAGCAACTTCACCACCTTCGCTGGTTTTGGCCGTCCAGAATTCGAGCCAGGCCTCACCGTTGTTGTAAAAGTTAATCTTCGCAAAGCCCGGGGTATCCGCCGAAAATAAGGTGGTTTGTTTCGCGGCAGCCTGAAGCTTTTGGGCAACAGTGCCCGTGCTAATATAATGCAGGCTATCCACAATCTGGTGACGTAAAGCCGGGCCATTGCTTTCCACAAAAATTAAACCGGGGTGTGAGCGCAGGAAAGGGGCAAAAGATTTCCGGAGGTAGCGGTATTCCAAGCCATTCATTTCGGGAGAAACATGGGCAGCCACCACTACTTGTTTTTCCGGATAACTGCGCAGGATATCGTCTATTTGGGCCAACACCAGCGAAGGGCGGGTTATTTCGCAGCTATTGCCTTCGGCGGGTATCTCATTCTGGGGTAAAAACCACTTGGTATCTACTAAAAGCAACAGCAAATCATTGGTTAGGTGCAGTTCTACCGGGCCCGGACAGGCATTTTCGGGCTGAATTAAATTCTCTTTTTCCAGGTATTCCGAAATAAATCTTTCCTGGCGCCGGTGATTTACCAGTTGTTTTGCCTTTTTGCCGTAATCGCCCGGAACCAGGTATAGGTGTCCAGGATAATTTTTAAGCCCTTCGAGCTGCGTTTTTAATTTTGTTTCAATGGCCGCACGGTTGGGGTTGTTTTCGTTGGGCAAGGTCTCGGGGTAAAAAGTATTGCCAACAAAAACCACGCTGCTGTTGGTATCGGCTTGGGCTATTTGGGTTTGCAATAATTGTAGTTTATTTCCGAGAGCAGTGCCCGGATCGCCGGTATTGCCTACCAGCCAGATAGCGTAATCAAGTTTGGCCGTGGGGGCCGGCGGCAAGTTGTTGGTAGTGGTTTGGCTATAACTGGGTAAATAGCAGATAGTAAGAACCAGAATTAATAAATAGTTTTTCAAAAACAAGTACATGTTGGCTTAATTTCAGTAAGTTCTTTTTTGGGTAAAAAGAACCCGGTATTCGTATATTAGTTAATTGTTATATATAATTTATTTTATACGTTTCGGTTTATTATTCGTTTGCTTTTGTGCTTTCTAATGTAAAGGTTTTGTTATCGGCGGGTATAATCCGGAAATATAATTTACGTTTTTCATCTAACCACAATTTGCTTTCATCTTTTACCTTCGTACAGTTGTTATTTAAAATATTTTCCCAATGATTTAATTTATTTTCGGGGTAAACACTGGCTGTTTTGTAACATTTTTCATCTTTGAAGTAACAAATAAAATACTGCGAACCATCTTCGGATTTATTTTTCCAGATACTCATTTCGGGCATGTCAATCAGCAGGTCGGCACTGGATTTAGCCGAGTAAATGTACTTCTTTTTTTTGCCCAGTACTTCTTGAGCAGGTGCCATAAAGGGCAAAATTACTAAGAAGAGGAGGAGAAATCTTTTCATACGCATACTTAAATTATTGTTTTACAATCTTGTTTTGGTTAAAGATTCACTTGACGGAAACAATCGGCTATTATATACGCAAAAAAAGTGGGCAAGTCAACTGATTAGGCAACTGCTTAGTGGTATCTTGGAAGATGATAAATAATCATTTTTATAGTTCTAAATTTCTCTGTTGTTCTCTCCCGAATAATTAATTAGAGCAAAAGAAAGCCACAAATGTATAGGCTTATTTTAAATTAAATCAAGCGCGCTGGTATCTAGTCTGTTGGTGCCGCTACACGCTTAGCGTGGGCAAATTGAGGCAAGCTACCAGATAAGGCAGTAAAAAGAGAAACGCTTCAAAAGTAAACTTATTGGCCAGGCTCTACAACGTAAATAATTCGGATTTTCGGGTATTCTTTAGCTCTTTGATTTTTCCTTTAAACTTATTTTTTTATTCCGGGCATAGCCCTAGTTTTCTCTCTCTTTTTTATCATCAATTTAAAACCTTGGTAACAATTTCCGGTTGGTTTAGTACTAGATGTGTAAAAAACGAAAGCTTCCTCTTGAAGAGAACGGAATAAAGAGAATAAATAAGTTAGGTAAGATGCCGCTTATCAGGCTGCATTTGGTACTAACTAAATAGATGTTGTTTAATTAAAAACTGAAAAAAGCATTTTAAATTATGAAAGAAGAAAATAAAATTAGCCGGCGCAAAGTAATAAACGGCTTGGGAGTAGGTATAGCCGCCGCTGCCGTGGCGCCTGTTTTATCGGTGCAAGGTGCGGTAAAAGCCTCCGAGTCGGCGCCGGACAAACTGCCCGACCCCACGAGTAAATTTCCTAAACCGCCGTTTAAAAGCCAATCGCAGCCGTGGCCAGGCTTGGCCAGTAAAATGGATCCGCGTCCCGATCATGGGGAGAAAAGTTACAAAGGTTCGGGCCGATTAAAAGGACGTAGGGCCTTAATTACCGGCGGAGATTCGGGTATGGGACGAGCGGCGGCCATTGCGTATGCTAGGGAAGGAGCTGATGTGGCTATAAATTATTTGCCGGACGAGGAACCGGATGCTAAAGAAGTAATTGCTTTGATTAAAGCCGAAGGCCGTAAAGCCATTGCCATTCCGGGCGACTTGCGCGAAGAAGCTTTTTGCCAAAGATTGGTAGCGGAAGCCGTTAAAGGCTTGGGTGGATTGGATATTGTGGTAAATAATGCGGCGCGGCAACAAGCCAATCAGTCTATTTTAGATATCACCACTGAACAATTCGACTGGACGATGAAGACCAATATTTATGCACCTTTCTGGATAACAAAAGCGGCCTTGCCGCATTTACAACCCGGATCGGTTATTATAAGTACCA
>Ga0210040_10011236_pt1 | contig 10165 bp, 5 predicted proteins | sample CryGeyCG12114_NA_FD_185462 | JGI IMG/M metagenome (GOLD analysis project Ga0210040, IMG submission 185462) | Groundwater microbial communities from aquifer - Crystal Geyser CG19_WC_8/21/14_NA (SPAdes) (version 2) | ecosystem: Environmental > Aquatic > Deep subsurface > Groundwater | place: USA...
GGGTTGTTTCACACAAATGCGGTTTTGGACTGTTTTTTTGTAACTTTCAACATGGTGTTAGTTCCCATCATAATAAATGCTATCGCACGAATTTTTAAGAATGTCCGCCTAGTAACTATAGTGTGACTGAATTTTTTTGAGTACAGAGGGAAAAAGTTTGTGTCACTTGAAGAATTATTATTCCAAAGGAAAAAGGGAAGTAGTGGTAAGTAGTAGAATTTTTGGGTGGAAACTTTTCCAGTACAAGAAGATCTCATGGATAAATAGAATAAAAAAGAAGAGAAGTGAGCAAAGGCAATGCCATACGGTTGAATTGTAAGTAGAAGGAAGAAAAAGTACGTCCAATAGCTTCAAGCGACTGCTTTCACTCTTTTCCTGTAGTCAAGTTATGTATAAAAAGGGATGTGCCGTATTCTCCCAATTAGAGTGTTCTGTTAAATTATGACTTTCTAACAAATAAAGTGCACGGAATTTCACATCCACCAATTTATTCTAATGAATTATCATAGTAAGTGAAGTAGAGTTACTAAAGCGAAAAATGGATGAGCTCTCAAGTTTTATTGTAGAAATTCGTCGCGGAAACGGAAAAGCTGCTTTATGACTTGACTACTGTGGTAAATTGTAACCAAACAGATTCTTTTGGGCACAAAAATCCAGCCAATATAATTTGTGCCATTCACTCTCTCAGTTAGTTTCTTTTCAATGTATGGTTCTACTTAAGCAAAAAGTTTCTGTGTAGTTTCAACTTGGTGGAAAAAGTATGTTAATGCCCCGCCATTGGAAGCCAGTACAAACCAAAATTTTCAAAACAAATGAATTTCCTTAATGTTATTTTGTTTGCTAACAAAACTAGTTACACACACCTGCTAGAATCACACCATAAAATTTAGTCAATGTTTTGTCCCGGTACATCGCTAAACAATAAATGGAGCAATGGATAACAAAAGCTCAATATTTCTTTCACATAAGGTAAAATACCACCAACTGTGAATATTACGTTTACTTCAGAAAACTCCCACGAACAGGCAGACACGAATGAAACGTGACTGCGATGAATATTTAAAATGAACTGTCCCATAGACAAATTTCGTGCGTGACCTTGTGAGTTCAGAAAATCATTTTTCATTTTTCTTTCAAGTGCTATAGATAAGTAGAGTTTAACTGCTCCCTCTCATAAAGGCATATAAACTTTTGCCACCATATTTTCAAATGGGCACTCGGAAAAGTTAAGATGTTGAGAAGGAACTTATTTGCATGCGTGTCAAGAGACGGAACCTGATAATGTTCTCATCAACACTAGTTATACTCTTGCATCTTGCTGATCATCATAAGACTACACATGCTCCATGCTCCCAAATTCAAAGACATTTGGTTCTGGAAACTAAATAAGTTTGTTTTAGTAAGGAAGACAAGTCCCACCCAAGCATAAAGACAGTAATGAAAGTTAATGAAATGATGATAGTACATATTGAAAGGAGCCACTTTCATATCCCCGTGATTAGAGTTAATAAGAGCATTCCTGTACGTGGGTTCAAATATTAGTCTATCATTGGTTTGTGAGCATAGACTATCGTCATTCATTACATTAGGTAGTAAGGTAAGGATTGGGAAGTTGAGACGGCGATGGCAATTATTGGTTTTACGTATATGTACGTAAAAGCCACTCTCTAGTTTTAGTGGTGCTAAATTGCACAAAGTTTTATTGAACATGCAGATAATTGTAATTAGTTAACGTGTGCAGTTATAGTATATTATGATATCCTTGAAACATTTGTGGCCAAGTCAACTAATTGACCATTTATATTCTTTGAGGTTTCCCTATATACTAATGTAATGGATTATATGGGGCTTCTCATGCCAAACAGGTCCCCGGAGAATTTCTTGTTTTTGCTGAACGTGCAACTTTCCTTTTGTCTAAAGAGCGGGTGCCACATGGTCTTGTAAACTATCCCATTGTGAATAATTCACCGACCACATGAACTGGTTTCCCTATCTCAATTATACCAACCGATAGCTCTTTTTGCTAATCTCTAGTCAGTAATTTGAACCTCTAAATGAGACAGGATTCGGTAGGGTGATTAAATTAATTTCAGATTAATGGTCGATTCTAAATACGATCACCCTATAGGCATGTGATGCTAAAATTAGGGTCACATTTGAATGGTTTAGATTTAGGTTGACTGTAAGTGACCACTTTTACTGCTATACGTGTGTGTTGGATGACAAATTCTTCCGTACAACTAATTGTGTGGGGACTACAACAGAACATTTTATGGGAATTGAACTGTAAATAATACAGCTTGCCTGAGCTCTGAATAATTCATAGTTTCGATATTATTGTAACGGGACAATGTTCCATTATACGTAGAGATGGATAGTGCACTCACGAGATTAAGTGGTTTGACATTGTGACAGGTAACCAGGGACTGTACGACCAGGTGATTGCCATGAAATGGGTCAAGGACAACATTGCAAATTTTGGAGGGGATCCAGACTCACTCACCGTGTTTGGGGAATCTGCTGGAGGTGGAAGTGTTTCCCTTCACCTTATGTCCCCCGTCTCAAAGCACCTGATCAATAGGGGCATCATTCAGAGTGGGACAATCAATGCCCCCTGGAGTGTCATGGATCCATCGACAGCACGGCAAAATGCATTGCGGTTGGCTTCGGATTGCTCATGCAATGAGACAGTGGTAATTTCTTCGACAATTTATTTATTAAAAAGTATCCGTCTATAAAGGATTGAAAAGCAGTTAGTCAGTTTCCATACTTTAGTTAATAGATATAAAGACAAGTAATTTTTTCCGCATAACTTTCATACTACAGAAAAATCGAACTTTTAGAGAGCGACAAAAGTCGACTTTACGTGATTTTGTAAAGAACCTGTGCACGCTTTGTACACATGCTATGAAGTTGTGTTACCCTACAGGAAGGAATAAGGCTGTAATAAGATCTTTGAAAAGTTGAGCACAGGGAATTATTTGAAGTAAATGGGGATTTCACAAAACGAATGTTGAGGCCAAAGTTTCTCTAGACTTTGAACTGTAACTGGAGTTTTGGAACAGTGGGAACGCTACAAACGTGTTTCTCACTCTCCAAAGTGCCATAATATAAAGGAACACAAACAAAAGTATATTGTCTGAGGATGAGATCCTCTTTTAGGAATGGACAAACACGTGTAATTCCACTTTTGTGCTCTACTCACTTACTTTGGTTTTGATAGGATGAAAGGGAGTTGGTAGAATGTCTGAAAGGAGTCCCCTCATCGACCATATCGGCGGAACAATTTAAGAGTTACAAAGGCATCTTGAACTTTCCTGCAGCACCGACAATTGATGGAAAGTTTTTCCCCCGTCATCCACTTCTCATGCTGGAACAAAATGATTTCAAAAAGACAGAGCTACTTATCGGTTCCAACAAAGATGAAGGTGAAATATATGTCTGTCACTCAAACTTTACTAAGGTTCTTACTTTCGAACCTATCTTTTGACTTTTTGCATGAAAAATGCATTTAGATAAACGATGAGCAAAGCAAGGAAATACGCTCAGTATTCTCTATGATTGATTTAAACCTGCCAAGTAGAAAGATAAAAGTCAGCGTATCCCTTTTTTCAACACTATAGACATGAAGGCTAGAATGTTCAGACACAATCCGTCTGTCAGTCAGAGCAGTAGAAGTACATTGAAAACTTTCCATTCTATAGTCACTGGCTCCATTGTTTGCTAAATTAAGTTAAAAAATTTTTAAACAAAACTTTAATTTGATGAAATATTGCTAATAGTCATGCTTTTGTATGAAGTCAGTTAGTGGCTTTTTAATTCGAATTCTAGAGCACCAATCAGCGTCAAGTATTAGTTAAGCGCGCATGCGCAATAATGACAATTGCAGTGATAGCATTCGCTCAATTCTCAATTAACTGACAACAACAAAATCCATTTCATTATACAAAAATCTAAAATAACAATGTGCTCTGAACGCCCCACATAAAATGGAATCTTTTGCACCACTTGAATTGGATGCTGCTGGATTAGATCCTATTGAAAATATTTTAATATTGAATGCTCATATTTTTTTACTTCTACAAAAAATCCAAATGACTTCAAACCTGTATTATAATTCTACACAAACATAAATATTTCCTCCAAAGAGTAAGATAGAGCAGGAATTGTAGAGAGCTCGCACTTGCGGAATTTCCTCGTAGTATAGCAACGTTATTCGTTGTCAAAGATAGGATGAGGAACGGGATTCGGAGAAAATCCTAAACTAACTTACTGTGAAGATTAGATTGAATTGCATTTTACACATTTTTACAATGTATTGTATGTGCAGGAACTTATTTCATCTTGTACGACTTCTTGAACTACTTCAAAAAGGACGGTCCCAACTGCATAACTCGCAAACAGTTTTTAGAAATCATACATGAGATTTTCAAGGAAAGGTCTAAACTAGAAAAGGAAGCAATACTTTTCCAGGTAAGCGAAAATATTTTATTTGATAACAGCGTTACAAAAGCTACATATGGATATGTTTATTGTACCTGCCATCATATGAATTTTATATGATTATGCACCAAGTTTCGAAAGAGTCATGCGACTATGTGAATTTTTTAAGTTAGAAAAAGACGCAATAAGACGCGAGCTCTAAAAACTTTCACTACTAACTTTTTTATGAAACGCAGTGGAGGAAAATCTTCTAATATTTCATTTATCAACTAGAAATTAATTCGATACGAAATTAAGTTGTATTTGTTGAGGAAGGTGATTTGCAACTTTAAGTTCATAGTGATTTCCTTGGATTTGATATGAATTTTTTGCACATAGTATACCCATTGGGAAAACATCAATGACAACTGCAAAAACACGCAAATGATCAAAGATGTTGTCAGCGACTATTTCTTCATCTGCCCAAGTAACAAGTTTGCTGAACTCTATTCTGACAGTGGAGCATCGATTTATTACTACTACTTTACACACGTAAGTTTGCCTTTTGTAAACCTCACTCCCCATACAGCGACCTGAAAACTTTTTTATTACCACGCACTGAACTAACTGATTGCATAGATTTATGCTATAACAATCGGCTCTTTTTTTCTAGCCTTTTGATGGATTGTGGTAAATTATAGTATTGGCTGGCTTAGAATCAACTAATTGACTAAAAATCGAATTCCTTATTTTCTGTTTGTATGAAACCAGTTAAATGTATGGCTTTGTTTCTACAAGCTTTTTTGGTTGTCACTATTCACTCATCATCATGGTAAATGGGCAAAGAGAAAGAGCCCTCATCGTGCTTTGCATTAGCACGGTTTTTTTGTTCTATACTCTCAATCTCTACAGAGACGTCTCATTAAGAAGAAAAAGAAAAACCGTAACTCTTATTCTTGCATAATTTTTTTGCCTTTCAGCGAACGAGTTCTAACCCATGGGGAGAATGGATGGGAGTGATGCACGCGGATGAGATCGAGTATGTTTTTGGCATTCCTCTTAACAATTCTAAAGTGCATACTTTAGCTGAGAAAACGCTTAGTCGAAGGATCATGAACTACTTCGTGAGGTTCGCGGCCACAGGGTAAGAACTATTTTGTTTTCCTGCCGTGAACATATTTGCAGTTTGCAGCTGTAGTTTTTCCACACTTCCTTTTACTTTTCCTCACTTCACCCGTGCCCGTGTGGTTCATGTGTCTTGTCTTGACTGTTTATGTTGACGGTTGTCAGCAGCAGCTCTCATTGTATATTGTAAGTTCCAAAGTCTCAGATCCCTGATGACCAATTATGTCATTTTTGATGGAGGTATACTTTGTAAAACTTTATGAACGAATTTATTTTACGACGTACTCTGGTAAAGTGAACCAGTATTTCATTAAAAAATACACTTGTCAAGATTCAATGGGATTCTCAACTCTAGATATGGTAAATATAAAATCCTACTCTGGACATGAGTGGACCCATTCTTTTGATTCTGTGAGGAATTTAAATTAGCCATTTCATTTTGAATTTTTGGTCGGTGTAGTCGTTGTAATTCTATGCAGCTGTGACAACTACAACTTTGTGATCCCAGTCTGAATGTCAAATTCATTCTTACTATCTGACTTTCTTAAGTGAATTCGACACTAAAGACGGTCTGTATAGTAAATATGTGTGTAGTTAATGTAGCTTTTCGTATGGACCCGTTGTAAAAATCCTTTCCTAGAGAGCGAGTCAAGTAAGGTGATTTCAAAATGTTTCTGTCTGTCGTGGTAGTCTTTGACATTAGTTATTTGTTTGTTTAGTTTAGTTAGTTAGTAGTTAGTAAATAACCTTTGGAGCTTTTCTTGCTTTTCTTTTCGTCTTAATCCTCGAACGGCCTCCAGTACAAACTGTGTATGTGTGTATGAACATACATTATAGTGACTTGACTGCCTGACGTCGAAAATTGATCATGTAAGACTGTTTTCACTTTCTATAGCCTGAATCCGTGCGGAAGTTGGCTATGTATTATGTAGGGAACAATGATCAATTAATGATCTTGTATTAGGCAGCTAGTTGGAGTTAGAAACTTTCTTCTTGACTATATACTACATCCATGTCCTGACTGACTTGGGTATGATGATATAGTAGTTAGTAGATGTGAAAGTTGTCTTGCAGTCTTTATGCACGTGAAAGGATTAAATTGGCTGAACAAAGTTGTTTCACATGTTTAGCTTTATGAATATTGTACCGGACCGGCAGCACATATAGTAAAACTAATCATTATATAGGCTTTTTGTTCCTCGTAGTTTACGAAGCACGCATAAGGTTGAATATTCATGAACATTGCTTTTTGCACAGTATAGATGCAACAGTACGTGTTCCTGTTGAGTGTCTGCTTAAATGAATGTTTATGAATTAGAGAAACAAATTGTATGCCTCTTTGGTGTGCTTTATAATTCATGTGGCTTTTAAACTCTTGTCCTCTTAGTTTTTCCTCTGTACTCTGTTGAGATTAATTTTTATTGATGATGAGTAGTGGGTTATGTGCATAACTTTTTGGAATTGATGGATTTGAATAGAAAACCAACAGGGAGTGATGAAGAGTGGCCGCCGTACACTAAGGAGGAACCTTACTACTTCATTTTAGATGCGGAAGAATCTGGGCTCCGCAGAGGCCCTCGTTCACAAGCTTGTGCTTTCTGGAATAATTTCATGCCAGTCATCACCCCAGGCACTGCCTCACGTAAACCTTTTCTTCACTGTATTTTGTAATTAATGGTGAAAGTTTTGTCTCATTAACCGTGTGCGTTCCTCTTAATGTTGCAGTTCCAAGTCCTTGTAACCGCGAGAAATGGGATATTAATGCGTCGTCTACAACACTTCCTTTTAGATTCAGCGCGTATGGGATTCTAACTGTTTTAATTTTGTCATCGACAGCTCATGTGATCACGCAATTCATTTCCACACCTGTTCAACTGTAGACTAATTTAATATGATATGCCAGTGTAGTTAGTTCAAACTACAGTTTACCTGAGAAAAAGATACATATCGATCTGCCTTGTGGCATCTCTACTATCCTTCCTCTTCAAGGGCCCCATATGATTATCAATCATGATAGTCAATTAGTAAATCATTGCTCTTATTTAAAATATTGACATTTTTAGTACTTGTGGTTGTTCTAATTTGGTAACTAACATTTAATAACACAAAATTCATGTACTCACTAACTCACTTATTGAATCTGTCATATCTAATGTTTCATGTATACGACTGTAAAACATATCTCTTAATTCTGTGTTCAATGAGTTATTTATATCTACATGTGTGTTCGTGGTTGTCAATACATTGTTGATGATGAAGGGAGAAGAAAGTTTGCGGGTCAGAAATTCTAACTCATACAGAAGAATACATTTTCATGACCTATACACGTCAACAAAGCTGAATTGGAAAAAGCAAAGGGCTTAACCTAATAATCAACGCTAACAACGGAGGTAACATTTGGGAACTTGTAGTAAAAAAATCTTTAGTTAAAAACTCAAGAAATGAAGTCCTGCTGGCTCAGAACTTTTGAATCATGGCGTTATATCGAATCATATCAGAAACCATCTTAATGACAAAGATGTTCCTTGTTCACGTATTTACGTATCTGTAACGGAGTCTAATTTAATTGTTTAAAATGGAATAGAAATAGATTTAAAGGTCTTTAACAGACGTTAATGCATATGCCTTTGCATGCGTTTAACTGTTAGCATGAAAGTTTGATGGCTGGTATATTAATGCATAGAATACTAAAGATTCTTTACATAGGGTTTCCATTATTTGGATAAGAGTGCTTGTTAATTGAATTGAAGTCGGACGATTAATTCTGTTCTTGAATATTTCTATAAAGCGTCTGGCTGGACGCATGATATATTATTTATAGTCCGGACCATAGAAGTAGATTACTACAGTGGACAATATAATGTATGAATGATCAATAAGTAGCGAAAAATATTTTAAATCATTTCGGATTTATTTAGATGATTTATTAGCAAGGCAAGTCAATACTAACACTAGCATTATGTGAGCGTTAATAAATTTTTTCCACATTTACCAGCACTCATCCAAATTTGATCTAAGTCAGTTCAACGTTTGAATTCTTTGAATGCGTTTGGATTTATTGAGATTTAGTTTTCATGTTTGATGTGCTGGCAAGTAATCCATTTTTGCACTGTATTAACTGTCTATTGTGAGGAAATGAAAATATCAAACTACGATAAATCTTAATTTATTTGTCATTTACTTTTAAATTTGTTAGTATCATTGTACTTAATAATTCTAGAAACTGTGAGGCATGTAGATACATATAATACTGTTACTTCAGAGTTAAATGATGCGTTCATAAAATAAAGTAGAGAATCCGTATATAGAACTATAAGTATGATTTAACAGTATTTAACAGTATGATTGCACAAGATCTCATGAAGAGGGTTAAGTTGTAGGATTTTAATTTTTCACTTAAATCGTAACTTAATTATACATTTTTGTATTAGCGTGCCCCTATAATATATGTAATGTGTAAAAATAGTGTAATAAAATAATAGCATGCTTTTCATGAAAAACACAGGAAACTGGAATCATGAAACATTGCTGGAGATCAATCTTTCTTTTTTTCATAAAAATAATTCATTTATCATAATTTCAACCGCAAGGTAGTTCAAAACTGCCTGGTGGCGTCCTGCTGAGCTTGTACGCCATTTCTCAATCCTAGTCATAATTTCATTTGACTTGTTGGTTAGAAGTTGTACACCATGCAGTTTACATTTGGACTTCACGCCATGGACCACTCAAGGACTATTCGCATTCAACACTTTCGTTTTATGTCGAAGTTTGGTTTCGTGTTTTTTTATTAAATATTAATTAATGAATTTCTAATTATTATATAGTTTGCGAAGAGTTCTGCCGTTTATCTCATTAAAGTTATTACTTTTGGAGTTGCATGTTTCACCTTGTGTTTGAAATAAAGTGTGAAATTGTGAACATAATCCAACTCAACAAGATTTACCAAAATCAAAATCGTACCATTACCAATTACCATTTAATATTTGGAATCATACCCGTTGAATTTTCACTTGGGTAATAAGGTTTTTAAATAGTGTTTGTTTGCCATTTATGAAAATTTAATTGATTGAATCGTTTTTTGATGTTTCAGTACTATTTCACTTTCAAATCTTGGAAGCTGCGCAAATAAGAAGGAAGCATAGCACAAAAGTTGGTTATTTCAATTATAGTTAAGTAATTTACTAATTAATACAATTACGTGAGGTTTTCTATGGCTAGAGCCAACCTATACTACTACTTACCACTTGAAAATAACATTGGAAGGGCAATGTGAAAACTTGAAAACCTTAATTAATTGTTATTGTAATACGCGTTTAAACTGTATAACTGAACTAAGTTAACATGAAAGATAATAATCTTTTTAAATTACCTACACCTGCACGAATATAGATCTGTAACTGCAATCAATTTTAAACGCAGAAGAAATGTACAAAATGTGCATATAATACAATTTACAAATCTATAATACTGACAAGTTATTTAGGGAAAAATAATCCATTGTAATGCTGCAATGCAATATTTACTGAAAGGTCAGTGCAAATACGCTTGTATTCGACGCATATTGCTCCTATTTTTTGTGCATGTTCGAAAATTCTCTTGCGCTAAAATTTAGTGTATA
>Ga0210040_10011237_pt1 | contig 10165 bp, 3 predicted proteins | sample CryGeyCG12114_NA_FD_185462 | JGI IMG/M metagenome (GOLD analysis project Ga0210040, IMG submission 185462) | Groundwater microbial communities from aquifer - Crystal Geyser CG19_WC_8/21/14_NA (SPAdes) (version 2) | ecosystem: Environmental > Aquatic > Deep subsurface > Groundwater | place: USA...
GCTTTACATTGATAGAAATAGTTAAGTGAATATTACTACGGTTAGTTTCTTGTTTAATACTTTTCCGGCCGCGTTAAAATTCCATCCATAGGTCTTTTCGGTTTTCCGAATTAATTTTTTATTAACTTCCTAACCTTACTCTGTAGAAGAGAAACCCTGCTTACATCATAATTTTCCAAATTACCCGAAAATCGGACATTTTAGTCAGCAAAATCCGCTTTGTAAACCCTATTCTATCATAGATGTTGAATCTACAAAACAACTCATATAAGCGACCACAAAGAAATACAAATATCTTGGTAAATATTTAAAAGGAGACAGCATGTCACCATATATTCTTATATTTTCTTATTTATTACTGTATACTTGTCTCTTCTGCTTAAGCTTGCTTTTTGCAACATAGGCAAAAAGTTTTTTAAAGTCAATTTACGATAGAATATTTCTTTCAACTGAGCACCAAGTGAAAGAAACTCCAAAATTATGGAAGTTGTGATAACCAACTTAATTTTCCCCTTGTTACTGCCAAAAGTTACACATTTAAACACTATAGTATCCTTCTTTGATATAAATGTTTTCCATAGCTGCCATTGCTTTCCAAACTCCAATTCCATACATGCATACCACAATTGGAACTTTCCATGCACATTTTTACCTTATAGCTAAATCGACGCAAAATATCACCCATTGCTAGTTTCTGCCTGTGTATGAAATCACAATCACCAAATAGGAAATGACAAAACAAAAAATATTTTTTGGCACAATCATAGAAAACCACATGGCATTCAAACACAGAGATTTAAAAGGCTATGCATACATTCTATACATTTGAAATTGAATGTTGAAATGCTTTTAGTAGCTTTATGGAATTTCAGTGTAGTCTTTAATCTGGAAACAACAGCTGTCTCAGTCCATTTTCATTCCAATTTATTACATGATTTATTATTCACAGTGTTTCTTCCATACACAGGTGAACTCAAGCTTACACCCGATGTGCTTTTTTGTCACACAGGAAAACATTTGTGTCCTAAAATCGCTGCATATTTCATGATTCAGACTCCACATTCACATAAAGCAAATGCGAATCATTCAGCTCACTTTGGCTTCATGAATTATTCATTTCAAATGAATACATCATATACAATGTGTGCATAAAATATTTCACTTTTAATGGACCTTAAACCGATTACATTAGGAAGCTCGATGCTCTCAAAAAATATTTTCATAACTTTTAATACAAACTAAATGAATTCATTCAGTATTCAGACTGTACTTCAATCCGTTCAATGTTCAAGGTTGACTTTTACTGCACACAAAAATCAAATCAACTTTGTGTAAACAACAACAACGAAAACATAGTACATTCATTTTTCCCGACTTTTTACTGTCCTATCTTATGTTTGTAACAAACTAGCATATGCCTTATGGTTTCCTAAAACTGTACTTTTGAACCCATATCATTGGAAATGCACTCATTGACTCGTAGATTAGTAGAGATTATAATAATCCATTCCGCATATTGCACCCCTCCCCAACGTGTGCTTTAACGTAAACGAATACATTCTAATTCTATACATACAGACACCAAAATGACAAATAATGTCACTTGACAACGGATTTTTCACTCTGAGCTATTGAGGACCAACCAACACATAAACAAGTTCTGATGAATCATATTGTTTTCTACTTACTTTGGTGACGACATTGTCCAACGATGCGGGATTGCCAATATCGAAGCAAATGAAGAAAACTTGTGACTCAGGGTAGGCAAGTGGTCGCACAGTGTCGTGGGCTGAAGAACCTGTAGATGAAAATTTCCAAATATTAAGGCATTTTTCTAAGTTTTAACATAGTAACTTATGTTACTTACGAATCCACTACAAGTACAGTTTAATAAACATGCAATTGACTTTATAATTTATCTTCTTAAAAAGCTTAAAAGGCTTAAAAACGCATGGCAGTTTTAATTTTAAATCAAAATCCGCTTTTATCATAAATTTTGCAAATTTTTTTCGTGTTCATCATTTTGAATAAAATATAGTAATCTTATAGTTTTGGCAGAGCGAGGTCTTTTTCATTGTAAGCATCAGATCATTACTCCTACGTACATGCTACGTGATCATAATCGTTCAGATTTGTATCATGACCCATCAAAAATGTACGTTTATCGAATCCATCATTAACGACTAATAACATATCCTGACTAATGGCATTGATCAATAGATTAGTACGTTCAAAGCATACCATTTATGATTGATAGGATCAATACCAAAAATCCATACTGAAGGTGACCAAGTGAGACAAAAATTACTAACTAACTAACTAACTGTAATTCCTCTTTTAACTAGATCGCCGAATTTTAAAGAATAAAGGTTACGCTAGCCTTGCAAATAAAAAATACAGAATACTATAAAAAGTTGAATTGAATAAAGAACGGGATATTGCATTGTATTATTGTGTACACTATATAGCACCTTCATGGATCAATAATATCAAGTTTGACGGAAGGACAAATTAATGTCATCTATACGGTATGATATGGGAGTGACTTGAAACGAAGAAAAAAACGTTGCATATTGCATGACAATTTAAAAGGAGCTTGATGCTCACAATCGTAGAATTAACATATTAAAGTAATGCATGAGTCCTCATAAATCAGTCACAATGGATTTGCAGATTGCTATTGACATCACCATAAATATACCAAATGTTTTCCTCATTCTCAATTTCGTATGCAAGTCACATTATTATTGTAAAGTATGCCTTTATTCCTTACCTGAAGTATCCCAAATATTGAATTTCACTTTGATTTGTCCTATTGGTACAGTTACGGTCTGTTTATCAAAGTTCGTAGGGGTGTATACCTGTAAAGAGTATAAAAAAGTATTGAATTAGTTCAGGTACTCATCAATCCGTATGTGTTCTCTGTTCATAGCAAAAAATAGAGGCTTGATTTTGTACAAATGGGAAGAAAAAATTATTATACTCTCAAGGTCGAAAAAATGTAGCTGTATCCCATGAGACGTAACTCACAACCTGTTTCTTTACGTATATATCATTTCCGATGGCGTTAATGATAATAATTATAAAAGCTAGACTACAGTTTCTAATTTACGACATAACGTTGAAATAAGCACATGTCAAATGACTGAATTCAACTACAGTCACAAGTGAATAATATTCAATCAAATTTGCGCAAAACAAGAGTCCATAAATGGAAATAAATGAAAAAATACATTTACTCTCTATCCTCAAATGGAAATTGTACAAACTTGAATTCATCAAGCTGCCATTTTAATGTGGTGACTAACCAAACGTAAATTGGCAATCAAAACACCAAAAATAGGAATCTTCGGGGTCAATTGATAGCTTGCAAAGTAAGTAGCACACAAATAAAATAATACTTTGTCATTGTTTCGAACTAGCATAGCTACTATATACTATATACTTGTCAAATCTTAACGGAGTGTTGAAAAAAAAAGAAAAAAAAACTAAAAATTAGTTTACAAAGTAATGTTCAGCTACCGTATAAAAAAATCTTTTCCTTTCTCTTGCACACCTAGAAACCCAAATTAAGGTAAAAATTAAATCCTACGCTTTGTAAACTGCTATTTCAAAGCTTCACTTTCCCAAATTGTACCAAAACTACAGCAATATTACACCACACCATGCATCCATGCTGCTTGCTTACAATAAAACGTTGTATACTTCAATTAGTTTAAAAATTGAATCCTATACAACAAGGCAGTTCTACAACTACCACTTCAATACATAATATTATAAAAAAATCCTTTAGCAAATACATTTTTTTTGCTCTTAGTATTTCAGCTCTTAAATTCTCCCCATTTCTAAAGTTGCCGCCCATCAAGATCCATAGCATTCTTAAAAAGTGGGCAAACTAGGAACACAGTATGACAAGATGAAATATAATACTCAATTTACAGAAATTTGACCTGAGAGTGGTGCTTTACAGTATGCATAGCACTTCACTCACAGTAATTACACTCCCTCAGTCAGTCACAAATACTCTTGTTTGAAATGGGAGACAAAAAAATTAACTACCAAGCGTAGCTATAGCTTCCAGACAAACCTATCCATATAATTTTAGCCACTTTGCAGCCAGGAGCGCACAGATAGAGCACATTTTCATTTCAATGCACTGAATACAAAAAGAACTCATGAAGGATATCTTTGTAACTTGTAAATGAGCTGAAACGAGGATATTTTTCCCACGTATTGTATTATGAAGCTAATATGTATATATTGTGGCTTCATTTGCAGCAGACAACAAACCACAGCTCATGTTTTTTTCATGCGTCAGTGGAGTCCAAATGAATATTTCGTTTCAACTAGTTAGTTAGTTATTGGCATTTTTCATCTCATTTCAAGTCAATAAGATACCGTAAATGGGGGACCAATCAATTTTAACTTGGTTCATAAAAACTTACATATTTGCAATGGAGCTTAGCTGCACTAAAAGATCCTTTGATGCAGAAAAAATGGGAAAACTTTTCGGTACGCTACTAGTTTAGATTCGCTTCAAAATAAGGACAAAATGATTTAAAGCCGTAGTTTCCTATACATTAGACAAACTTACTCACAAAACAGTAATCAAGTTGATTAAAAAGTTCCCACATGTAAATGACGCTGCTCAGCTATAGCACTGCTGCCAGTGATTGAGTTTCTGTATAATTTTTTCATCAGTCAGCACAGACCAGTTTTTTGTACAACAAGTACAGCACGCAGAAATTCACATTTCTTAAAGCAAAATCGCAAAACTGAAATCAACGCAACACAACATCCACTACTAATAAAAATCTCTTTCGGTAAAGAAAAAAGTACTAACTAACTACAAGTCAGCATAAACTTTGAAACCAGAGGAACTAACTAACCGTTAATCAGATTGATTCCTTACAAGCGTAAATTCAAAGCGGCTTAAGAGTCAATTAGTCAAAGGGGCTGACGCAAAGTCCTTTGCACAAATTGACTCTTAAAAACTTCAAAGCTATAAAAACCCATGCGATCAACAAACTACACACAGAATGTTCACTTCTTTCAACTATATTTATTTTTTGTCGTCAACAGCTTATTACTATCTATCTATAGATTTGTACACATAGAATATAAACTGCAAATTTCATTTGCACACATTCCACATGAATGAAGTCAGTGTGAAGTCTATTTTTTCAACTCTCTATTTACATACTTACTAACTACTACTGCTACCGATGAACGCTGAATAGAAAACGTTTGATGATTTATGCATTGTCTGCTCCAGCAATGGCAATCCTAACTAACTAAACCAAACTGATTGACATAGGCGACAGAAATGAGATCACTCACTCTCTCTCAATCTACTAATCCTAACAATGTGTGTATACGTTTTTAGCATGTATAGTGAGTTAGTATTTCACCCTTTGGTTGAATGTGTGGCATTTTAACAATGGGGCGTCTCATTCAGTGGCGAGAAAACTCATTTGAGTATTCCAAAAATAAATTGTTCACATGGTGGAATTTTGTTAGTTTCGTACTGCATTGTCAGTTAGTTCACCGGAAGTTGTGACTAGCGCGCATCCATTAATTTTTGGCGGCCCATCACATGATCATATTAGACAGAAATAAATAAACTTTGCCCAATTGTGCATCCCATGTCGGAAATGAATGTGCATTACGTGCATTATAAACTAAAAGTGCCCTTTCAGTCCGTTCATTTGGAGTTGTACATTGGGGATTGTTCAATCGTTAAACAATGTTAGACACGTAAATATTTAGTTGTAGCATTCAAGGCATTGTTTCTTTACAATCCTAAAAGGATCCATATTTACAGATGACACAAACTAATAAGCACTACAAACGGATTTAGCAATGCCAATTGACAGAAGTGATACGACGATGATACAAAGATTGAGTTGTTTGACTGTTTCGCTTTGTTCACACATACATACGCTATAGGGAGAAACCCTGTACAATGCTAATGAGTGCTACTATTGTTTAAAACCTAATCTTTTGCAAACGCACGGGGATTCATTTGTGATTGAGATGCCAAACAGTCAGAGTATGCAATGCCATAAACACAATCTACAGTTTCCTTATTTAGAAGCTCTGATGTCATACATGCATGACAATTGTACATAAATTTATCAACCAAATTAACTAATTCAACGTTATCAAAGTCGGTTGTACAGCTAAAACTTGACCTTGGCAATAATGTAAATTACCTAATCTAGACAAATTACATTGAGTCATTATGTAGGCTGTGTATGGGTGTACTCATGAAACAAATGAGTCTATACACAATTGCACTACAGTAAATCAATTTGCCCTTTAAAACTAACCACACGTTAAAACTTCCAATTACAAAAATACGGTGCAAGAAACCTAAAGTACAGTTATATAAGAGACGGGTGCTTTATAAAGTCAATTTTTGACTCACACGAAAAACAGGATATAGTTTTACAGCATTTCAGCAAAAAAAAAGCGACTGACATATAGACATATAAAGTTGCCTGAATTCTAGAACCTCGTCTATAATTTGGTGTGCGGCAGAGAGCGTTTCATTAAATTTTTATTGAAGCATTCTCCTGTCACCTATAGATTATCTCTGTAACATTCGTTCCTTCAATAAAATTGCAACTGTCGAGTGTAAAAAGCCCATCCACCACACATATAGAAAAGAGGTATGAACAACTTTTGTCTTCACTTGTCACCTTATAGGATTCATTTGGAGAGATTTATTCCATTGCCACAGAATTAAAACTTTTCCCCACTCTAAAATGAAGTCTTTTTATTGAGGAGTTATACAAAAGTACGAACCACGGAATATCACACTTTAGTGCAATTACAAGGAAAAAGTATTGTCTATCCGCGGGATTGATAATGACTGCCTATAGAATCGTTTTGTAACTAACGAAGTAACAATGCAAATGCAGGTGATGTTCATTTCCCAGTTTTCGCAAAATTTTCCCAACACACACACAAAACAAACACAGAGCAAACTGTTGAGTGACTTCCATTGTAACCCAAGCCAAACACATGTAATCTGTAGTGTGCAAAAATAGACAGAACAGATGTGCTCATTTGTTTGCTAGTCCACACAAAAAAGACTGAAGAAATCCCCTGGAGCGTGCGTGTGTGAACGCAATGTACAATTCCATCATTTATTTACTTCAAGTTTAATACATAACACTCTCGAAATTCACAAGCAGCCAAATTTAGAACGTATTCTTTGCCTTTCAGCACCAGAACAAAATCATTATAAAAGAGTTGCAACCAATTCTTTTGTACTCTATTTGAGTCCCGGTCTCACTCAAATGAAATGGACGAATCTTCAGTGGCATATGACATTGATCCTTTATTCCTTTACCTACTAAAACCTTGTCTTTACCTCTATACACTTTCATTGCACACAGGAGAATGAACTGAAATTATTACCCTCTCTTTATTTATTTGCACAAGTAAGGTTTCTTACTAACTATCTTTATTGTCTCCATGATTCACTGCATATTACTTCCGGACTTAAAATGTTTCCAACACCAATACGCAGTCTGGGAAGACAAAAAGAGCTTTAAAATCGTTAAATGTATGTATGGTATCTCATTCCATTTGAGATGCTCCCGTTAATTTAAGAAATAGAGATTTATATCCATGGTTCCACAAGAAACAAAAAAGATCACCCATGTCCTTGGCTATTTTGGTAGACGAAAATAATGCTTTTCACCAGTCCAGACAGCAATAAATGTCACATACGCTGCTAAGAGGAAATAACATAGGCATTCGCATTATCATTTGCACCCAGACTATGGCACATACAGTTTTGTGAATAGTGTTCAACTGGAGACAAGGTGTCCATGGTTACTGTCATTGTGCGGGTTGCTACCCAAGACTACATGCCCTGACACATTATTTACTCAGCCTATCGACAAAATGATGATAATGCACACTTTTGTCTTGTAGAACACTCGAGATCGTAAATATTTTTGAATCCGGCTAAATCCTTTGAGACTCGTTGTCTACACAAAACCTTATAAGGTACACACATAGAGGAGTGCATGCATTTGACTTTCCTTTAGGTCTTGTCTTCTAGGCAACGTATACGTTTTCAATGAGAGCCAATCCTGAGTAACTTTCTTCCTTTGTCAGCTCCAATTTTGATTTAAATTATTGCTACCAGTGCACTGAGTGAGCGAAAAAAATGCAACGTAATGCCCTCATCTCAATCAGCTAAATGAATGAGATCAGTTGTACCATAAGGTACACTTTAAAAGGGCAAAATATCTTAAGTAAAGTGTTTTTAATCATCAAAGAGGAATAGTATGTGCAAGCTCCTGGAAAGTAAAAATACCCACAAGTCAGTTACCGCTCACTGTTTACTAGCTATTGATTTGATCTCATTTCGTAAATGGAAATTTTAAATCGACAGTTTTGCGGGAATCCAGACAATTCATTAGCTCCAGTCAGTCAGTAGTCTGTGCTTTTTATTATGTGTCTGACATTAAATTACATTTTTGAGCCCAAAACTATGGCACTGCATCACATTTAATGACACAATATCCCCACTGGACACCACATATAATAAAATATTGCTCCGTGTGCCTAGACTTTACCTGTACAATGTGGCAACAAAAGACCCGAAGTCAATAATTTCTTAAAAACATTCAAGCGCTAGTCTAATATACACTTATTATATTTTTATACTTACATAGCAATCATCTCCTTTTCATTTCAAAGGGAAGCCTAACATTTTTGTCGACTATGTGTTAAACCGGGTCTCAAATAAAAAAGGTCTGTGTTTCTCAAAATCCTGTTCCTTTTACCCCATACATTTGAGACTCTATTAAAGAAAATCAGTGACTTGAGAAAAATGTGGACCCTTGAATTAAGGTATCCATACTGAGTGACGGACTAAAGCAATAGTAGCACTATAGCAAGTTAGTTGCTTTGCTCATTTCTTTACAAACAAACAAAGGGCACTTGCACTTGGTTATAGACAACACGTAAGCTGCTACTAATGGTGTGGCCACTGGCCCTTTTGTGTAAAGAAATTCATTTGTAACAAGTTCCAGCATCTTTCCCACACAGTCGATTCCAGTTACAGATACATAACAAGTACACACAGATTCCTGTAATTTGGGATAGTAAAAATAATAACTGATCCAGAGGTGGATTTGTTTTGTGTATATGCACACTATTTCCGTACAACATTTTAGTGATACATGCTATAGATAAGAAAACTGATTTTAAGTACATCATCAGGTATTTTTAGTTTTGATGCATTTAAAAAGAAAGATTTTCGAATCTAAAGTTTGGAAATTTACAAAAAAATTTTAAAAATGTGTCAACTTTAGCCGAAAAAAATCTATTTTATGTAATTTTTGTCTGTACTGGTCGTTAAAAAGGTGTCTAGACTACATGGAATACTGAACTGTGAATTGACTATAGACGTCTTTTATTTCACTCGCAAATGTGAAACTGAATAAATGACAGAATGACACACACATTATTGATCCTATGATTATCACAACTCCGACCTCAGTGGTTTACATTCCATCTCGTCAAAGATTGAGAGAAAAATCCCTTTTCTCTCTCCCTGTCTTTCTCTATTGCCGAACTAACCGTTCCCAAAACAAGTACACTGAGGACTACTTATTTACTCGTAGCCATAACATAACACCAGAAAGGCATTCACTCCCACAATGATCCCCCATAATCATAATACTCCTACAATAATAGCTCTACGGTGGCAAAGAAATATTCAATCTGGATTTCTTTATACACGCAACATATATCGGGAGAAGTAATAATAATAAGACCAGATTTAGGAACCCAATATACAAAGCATTGAGAAATATATTCTATCTATACTATATAAATAAATCATAACTTATAAGCATTGAAAAATCATGACGGAGGTCCAACTTTCATGTTTGGAATGCCTGACCCCAATTTTTAAATGCGTCTTTCAAAAAAACTGGATTCACGCTACAGTCTCAACCCGTCATTGACTTAAAACGAGCTCCACTTCTATCTCAAATACATTATTTGATAGTGTGGGTAAAGTCACTTTGCATTTTTCTATTGATACAGCTGACCTTTGTATTTGTCCAACGTATTCTGCATCATTACAGCACTAATTTCTTGCCAGAATCGTAAAAACTGTCATGTAAAACCA
>Ga0210040_10011238_pt1 | contig 10164 bp, 8 predicted proteins | sample CryGeyCG12114_NA_FD_185462 | JGI IMG/M metagenome (GOLD analysis project Ga0210040, IMG submission 185462) | Groundwater microbial communities from aquifer - Crystal Geyser CG19_WC_8/21/14_NA (SPAdes) (version 2) | ecosystem: Environmental > Aquatic > Deep subsurface > Groundwater | place: USA...
GTGACCGCCGGCGTCGTCGTCGGGCTCGCCCTGCCGTTGGCCACGCTCCTGCTGCGGTCGTTGCGGACGCCCACCGGCTGGGGCCTGGACCACTACGCCGCGCTGGGCGGCACGGGGTCGGGTGCGCTGTCGGTCACCGTCTGGGAGGCCGCCGCCAACTCGCTGCGGGCCGCCGTCGACGCCACCCTGCTCGCCGTCGTCATCGGTGGGCTCGTGGCCCTGGTGGTGTCGCGACGTCCACGGGGCCGCTCCGGTCGGCGGGCGGTCCGGGTGCTCGACGCGACGTTCATGCTGCCGCTCGGGGTCTCCGCCGTGACGGTCGGCTTCGGCATCCTCATCACGCTGGACCGGCCGCTGGGCCTGCCGGTGGACCTGCGCACCAGCGGGCTGCTCGTGCCGGTCGCGCAGGCGGTCGTCGCGGTCCCGCTCGTCGTGCGCACGGTGCTGCCGGTGCTGCGGGCCATCGACCCGCGCCTGCGGGAGGCGGCGGCCGCGCTCGGGGCCGCCCCCGGGCGCGTCCTCGCGGCCGTCGACCTGCCCATCGCCGCGCGCGCCGTCGGGCTCGCGGTCGGGTTCGCCTTCGCGGTGTCCCTGGGCGAGTTCGGTGCGACGTCGTTCCTCGCCCGTCCCGACAGCGCGACGCTTCCGGTCGTCATCTTCCGGCTCATCGGCCGGCCCGGACCGGAGAGCTCCGGCATGGCGCTCGCCGCCTCCGTCGTGCTCGCCGTCATGACCGCCGGCGTCATCGCCGTCGCCGAGCGGCTGCGCGCGCCGTCCCAGGGAGGACTGCTGTGACCACCATCCGACGGATGCCCGTGCCGGACGTCGATCCGCGGCCGGCCGCGTCCCCGGCGGGCCCCGGCCTGGCCGTCCGCGACCTCGTCGTGCAGTACGACGACGGCGACGCGGGCCCGACGACCGCGGTCTGCGGCGTCTCCCTCGACGTCGCCCCGGGCGAGGTGGTCGCGCTGCTGGGACCGTCCGGCTGCGGCAAGTCGAGCCTGCTGCGAGCGATCGCCGGCCTGGAGCCCCCGATGTCCGGGACGGTCACCTGGGACGGGGCGGACCTGGCGGGCGTGCCCGTGCACCGGCGCGGGTTCGGGCTGATGTTCCAGGAGGGGCAGCTGTTCCCGCACCGCGACGTCGCGCGGAACGTCGGGTTCGGGCTGGAGATGGCGCGCACGCCCCGCGCCGAGCGTGCCGCTCGCGTGGCGACGGGTACGCCCGCCGGGCTGTCGCCACCCTGTCCGGCGGAGAGCAGCAGCGCGTCGCGCTCGCCCGGGCGCTCGCGCCGGCACCGCAGCTGCTGCTGCTCGACGAGCCGCTGTCCGCGCTGGACCGGTCCCTGCGCGAGCGTCTCGCCGCCGACGTCCGGGCGACGCTCGTGCGGACGGGGACGACCGCGCTCTTCGTCACCCACGACCACGACGAGGCGTTCACCGTCGCCGACCGGGTCGCCGTGATGAGCGCGGGACGCCTGCTGCGGGTCGACGTGCCGGCACGGCTGTGGCGCGAGCCGGGGTCACGGGCGGTCGCGGAGTTCCTCGGGTACGAGGCCTTCGTGCCCCTGGACGGCACGAGCCGCGTGGCCGGGGAGCTGCGCCGCGCGCTCGCCGGTACGTGGCGGGGCGGCAGCGACCCCGGGCACCCGGGCGCGGTCGCCGCGCTCGCGGAGGGGGCGCTCGTGGTCCGCTCCGGGCACGAGGTGTCGCGCGCGCCGGGTGGTGCGCCGGACGGTGGCTCCGCGCGCCGGGGGTCGGTCGTCGGGGAGGCGGCGGCGCCGGATGCCCGCGACGTGACCGGCGTCGTCGCCCAGGTCACCTTCCGGCGCGGCCGTTCGGAGGTCGCGGTCGACGTGGAGGGAGCCGGCCGGGTCACCGCCGTGGCCGCGGGGGTGTCGCGGGCCGAGCCGGGCGAGCGGGTGTCGCTGGGCGTGGACGCGGACCTGGTGGCGATCCTCCCGGGCTGACGGCATCGGCCGGCCGCATCGGCGGACGGCGGCGAGCGACGCCCCGGCGCCCCGATCGGGTTCGCGGTGCGGGGCACGGCACGGCACGGCACGGCACGGCACGGCACGGCCCGGCCCCGCTGGCGCGGCGCCGCCCCGACCGACGGGCCGGTCGGAGCGGGACGTCGCGCATTCACCGCAGCGCACGGTGGTGTTCATCGGGCACACCCTGGTGCTTCACCTCGCGTCCTTACCGTTCAGAGGCCGCCGAAGGTCGTGAGCGGCTCATCCACCCGAGCGAAGGAGCAAGGACATGGCTGAGACCTCCCTGCGGCGCCGTAGCTGGCCCGCTGCCGTGGCAGCGACGAGCCTGTCGGCGGCCGTCCTGGCCGCCACCGGCGTCGGAGCAGCCGTCGCCGACGACGACGAGCGGCGGACCGTCCGCGACCACGGCCGGGCGCAGAACATCATCCTGTTCGTCGGTGACGGCATGGGGTCCGCGCACCGCAACGCCGCCCAGCTCGCCGGCGTGGGGCTGGACGGCGAGCTCGTCATGGACTCGTTCCCGTACGCGGGCAGCGTGCAGACCGACTCGGCCGACCCGGCGACGATGATCACCGACTCCGCCGCCGGTGCGACCGCGTACGCCAGCGGCATCAAGACGTACAACGGCGCGATCGGGATGGACCTCGCGAACACTCCCGTGCGGACGCTGGTGGAGCGCGCCGAGACCGCCGGCAAGGCGACCGGCCTGGTCACCACCGGTCAGGTCACCGACGCCACGACCGCCGCCTTCGGCGCCCACGTGGCCAACCGGTCCCAGCAGACCGAGATCGCCCGGCAGTACATCGAGGAGACCGGCGTCGACGTCCTCCTCGGCGGCGGCGAGGACTTCTGGTACCCGGCCGGCGACCCCGGCGCCTTCCCCGACGCCCCGGCGGAGGACCCCGCCGAGGGCAGCCGCAGCAACCAGGGCAACCTCGTCGACCGTGCCACCCAGGAGTTCGGGTACGAGTACGTCACCTCCGCGCAGGAGCTCGGCTCCGCCGGCGACGGCAAGCTGCTCGGCCTGTTCGCGAACCAGGAGATGTTCCAGCAGCGGCCCGAGGGCCAGGGCGACGTGTACGCACCCGTGGTGTCCCTGGAGGACATGACCCGCAAGGCGCTGGAGAACCTGTCCCAGAGCCGCCGCGGGTTCGTCCTCGTCGTCGAGGAGGAGGCGGTCGACGAGATGGCGCACAGCAACAACGCCCAGCGCACCATCGACACCGTCCTGGAGCTGGACAGGGCGGTGGCGGTCGGCAAGGAGTTCGCCGAGCGGAACCGCAACACCCTGGTCATCACGACCGCCGACCACGAGACCGGCGGGATGGCGATCGAGGACACCGGCACGTCCGACGAGAGCGGCGACGGCATCTCGGCCGAGGACGGCCCGTTCGCCGTCAGGGGCACGCAGTACCAGTTCAACGTCGACTGGACGACCAGCGGGCACACGAACGACCCGATCCCGCTGACTGCCATGGGCCCGGGCTCGGACCGGCTCTCCGGGGTGTACGAGAACACCTTCGTCCACCAGGTCATGCTCGAGACCCTCGGGCTCGACCGGCGCGGTCGCTGAGGCAGGCATGTCCGCCCGGAACCCCGGTGCGTGCCGGGCGGACGTGTCCGCGACCTCGGGGGACGACGTCCGACCGTATGGGTGCCGTGATGCGTGAGTGCTCGGACAGGTGCGTGGCCACCGGCCCTCCGTCGCGGGGTGGGGGGCCGCCCGGTGCCTGAAGGATTCCGGCGGGGTCTGGCCTGCGGCGTCCTCACCGTGCTGGCTGTGGTCGTCGTCGCGTTGCTCGCACCCCTACCGGAGCTGCTGTAGGTCCCGAGCAGCGACGCGGCACCGGTCGCCACGGGGTGACGACTCGCTCGTGGTGGCCGACCGGGAGTCGGTGCCGTGCCCCCCGACGCTACGGACCCGGACGGATCGGTGTGGCCGACCGTCCCCGGTCAGCCGAGCGCCTTGGTCCAGACCGCGCACACGCCGACCGGGCGGAAGCCCAGCGCCACGTTGATCCTCAGCATGTAGTTGTTCTCCTCGGCGTTCCACGTGTGCACGCGGCGCGCGTCGGGGCGGACGTCCGCCAGCCGCTCGAGGTTGACCGCCTTGACCAGCTGGCCGAGCCGGTGGCCCCGGTGCTCACGCAGGACGAGCGTGTCCTCCTGGTACACGACCTCGGGTGCGTCGAGCGGGTACTGCACCTCCGTGAACCCGGCGAGCGTCCCGCTGGGGACGTGGACGGCCGCGGTCGCCAGCAGGCCGCGGCCGCTGGCGGCGTTCGTCGCCTCGGCGGTCCGGACGCGGGCGGCGTCCCACGGGTCCTCCTCGACCTCGACGCCGGCGCTGGGGGCGTCGGTGCTCATCCGCGTCTCGAGGACGGCCAGCCCGTCGACCCACTCGTCGGGGCACCGGTCCCGCCAGGTGACGACCCGGTAGTCCGGACCGGCGGCCGTTTCCGCCTCCGCGCGCAGCGCCCGGAGGTGGTCGGGGTCCACGGGCAGCGGGAGCACGCTGTACCGCTCCGACTGCTCGAGCGAGAGCCCGTGGCGCGCGGCGAACCGCGCGAAGGGATCGGTGCGGGCGATGCGCCCGCTGCCGGTGGGCGGCGAGGCGGCGGCGGGGTCGTCGGCGTCGGGCTCGGGTCCGTGGTCGCTGCCCAGCACGAGGAGCCGGCGTCCGAGCCCGCGGGCGTGCTCCTCGGCGGCATCGAGCAGGGTGCTGCCGACCCCCCGACGTCGGTGGCCGGGGTGCACGCACAGGTCGACCTCCACCAGGTGCGTGTTGCCACGCTGCGGCGCCCGCAGGAACGCGGCACCCACCACGTCCCTGGGCCGGTCCGGAGCCGTCACGACGAGGTGCGTGCGCTCGGTGTAGTGCCGCTCGTGCAGCGCCGTGAGGATCGCCGGCGCCGGGTACACGAGGTCGTCGTTCCCCCAGGCGTCCAGCGTGACGGCGCGCTCGAGCTCGGCCTCGGCGAGGACCGCCCACGCGTCGTCGTCGTCCAGGGAGGCGGGGACGGGCGTCTGCTGGACGACCCAGGGGCCGGCGGTACGGGTGGGGACCATGGGCCGAGGCTCCGCCGGGTGCGGGTCCCCGGTCCAGGCCTTTTCCGCCGCCCGGGAGGGCGCAGGGCGGCCGTTAGGCTCCGCGGCATGGTGTGGCTCGAGGTCGTCGGCTGGCTCGGCTCGGTGCTCGTGGTGGTGTCGCTGACCCTCGCCGGCGTCTGGCGGTTCCGCATCCTCAACCTCACCGGTGCCCTCATCGCGACCGCCTACAACGCCGCGCTGGGCATCTGGCCGTTCGCCGCCATGAACGCGGCCATCTCCGTCATCGACCTGTACTGGCTGGCGCGGCTGCACCGCGAACGCCACGACGAGTCGACGTACGAGGTCGTCGAGGTCGGCGCCGACGACGCCTACCTCGCGCACACGCTGCGCACCCACGCCGCGGACATCGGCCGGTTCTACCCCGCCTTCACCGTCACCGCGCCCGACGCGCGGCTCGCCTTCCTCGTCCTGCGGGGCGACGAGACGGTCGGGGTCGTCGTCGTCCGCGACCGCGGCGACGGCGTCGCGCAGATCGAGCTGGACTACGTCACCCCGCGCTTCCGCGACTTCACGCCGGGCGAGTTCGTGTACCGCCGCAGCGGCGTGTTCGCCCGTCACGGCTTCCGCCGGCTGGTCGTCCCCCGCGACGTCGTCGGGTCGCAGGACTACTACGCGCGGGTCGGGTTCACCGCCACCGACGAGGCCTGGGTGCGCGACGTGGAGGGTGCGCCGGTCGGGTGAGACGGCGCGCGGCGCCTCGCCCCGAGTGCCGGTCGGCCCGGCATGATGGCCTGCGGGATCGCTGTTCGCACTCGCGGCCTGCGCGGGGAGCGACGGTGCAGGGGGCACCACCTCCGACGCCGCCTGTGCCGCACCCGACGTGGAGCTCTCGGCGACTGCGGCCGGCGCGGGGGACGCGGTGACGGTCGCGGCGACGGGCCTGTTGACCGATTGCCATGACACCGGGCAGGGCGGGACCCCACCGCCAAGGACGGATGTCGACATCACCTTCCAGGGCGGCGGTCAGACCTCTGTGCTCGCCACACTGGATGCAGACGCGTCCGGGGCCATCGAGGCGGAAGTCCCGGATCCCGGTGGACGCCGCGCCGGGAGAAGCCGCGATCACCGTGGGGATGTCGAGCTCGGCGCCGCTCGTCATCACGGCGCCGGCTCCCGCCCCGACGGTCCCCACAGAGGACGCCGGGCGACGGCTGACACCGGCGCCCGGGTCGCTACGCGCCCGTCTCCCGCTCCATGTCCCCGGGGTCCGGAGCGGGCGGTCCGGCCGTGTCGCGACGCTCCGGCGTGCTGGCAAGGATCACTTGTCGAAGCTGCTGGGGAGGGAGGCGGAGCGCTCATGGTCGACGCCGACGTCCCGGCAGGTGAGGTCGAGACGGCCGTGCGCGCCGTCGGGCGCTTGCCCTTGCCGTCCGGCGGGCGGATCACCCGCGCAGTGCGCACCCCCTGTCGTGGTTGCCGACGCGTAGACTCCGGCACAGCCACGCGGGGTGCCCACCGGGCTGAGAGGGACATGGTCCCGACCCGTCGAACCTGATCTCGATCATGCGAGCGGAGGGATCGTGGCTGTGCCTCTCAGGGCACCCCTTTGGCCTCGCGGAGGACTCTCATGAGCTCTTTCGCCCAGCAGCAGCGGCAACGCTGCGACCATCTGTTCCAGACGTTCTACGAGCACCCGTTCCTGCGCTCCCTCGCCGATGGCACGGCCAGCCGGGAGAGCGTCCTGCACTACGTCGGCCAGGACAACCAGTACCTCACGGCGTTCATGCGCTGCTACGGCCTGGGCATCTCGCTGAGCCCGGACCGGGAGTGGGTGAGCTGGTTCCACGACAGCATCGACTTCCTGCTGCACGACGAGACCCACCCACACCACGTCATGTGCGCCGCTTTCGGCGTTCGCTACGAGGATGCCCAGGTCGACCGCATGACACCGACCGCCCAGGCCTACATCAACCACATGGTCGTCAGCGCGCAGGGCAGCCTCGGCGTCCTGATGGCTGCGCTGATGCCGTGCGCGTGGACGTACATCTGGGCCGCTCAGCGCCAGATGGCGCAGGCGCCGGTCCCGGAGGACAACCCGTTCCACGGCTGGTGGGAGTTCTACGCCGGCGACAGCTCTACGCAGATCCTCGACGGCTTCATGGTGCGTCTGGACGCACTCGCCGAGCAGGCGGGCGCGGCCGAGCGGGAGCGCATGGCGCAAGCGTTCGAGGCCAGCTGCCACCACGAGATCCGCTTCTGGGAGATGGCCTGGACGCAGGAGACCTGGGACCGCCTGCCCGGGCAGCCGCAGCTGGCGCGGGCCTGACCCGTCCGGGGCCGAGCGGGCGGGACGCCGCCCGCTCAGCCCCAGCGCTCCCAGAAGTGGTGGACCGGACCGGGACCGTGGCCGACCGACAGCTCGTCGGCGTGCTCCACGGTCCCGGTCAGGTAGGCCTTGGCCGCGGTGACGCTCTCGAGCCAGGTGCCCCGCTGCGGCACCAGCGCCGCGACCGCCGACGACAGGGTGCACCCCGTGCCGTGCGTGTTCGCCGTGTCGATCCGCGGAGCGTGCAGCTCGTGGACGGCGTCACCCTCCGCCCACAGGTCCACCGACTCCGGACCTCCGCCGTGTCCGCCCTTGAGCAGCACCCGGGGCACCCCGAGCCCGCGCAGTGCCCGCGTCTGCTCGTGCATCGACTCGACGGTCACCGCGCCGGTCGGGTCCAGCTCGTCACGCCCGAGCAGGACGGCGGCCTCCGCCAGGTTGGGCGTGACCGCGTCCGCGAGCTGTGCCAGGGACCGCATCGCCTCGACGGCGTCCCGGTCCAGCAGTCGGGACCCGGCCGTCGAGACCATGACCGGGTCCAGCACCACGGGGCAGCGGAGCACGTCGCGGACCAGATCGGCGACCACCTCGACCACCTCCGCCGTGCCGAGCATGCCGATCTTCACCGCGTCGAGCCGGACGTCGTCGACCAGCGTCTCCACCTGCTCACGCACGAAGGCCGCGGGGACGGGATGGATGCCGGTGACTCCCCGGGTGCTCTGCGCGGTCAGCGAGGTCAGCACCGCGCACCCGTAGGCGCCCAGTGCGCTGAAGGTCTTGAGGTCGGCCTGGATCCCCGCCCCGCCGGACGGGTCGGACCCGGCGATCGTCAGCACGTGCACGGGTGTCATGGCTGTCCCTCCCAGGCCGCTCGCAGCGTGCGGGTCGCGGTCGTCACGTCGATGGCGGCGCACACGGCGCTGACGACGGCGATCCCCCGGGCACCGCAGGTGCGCACGTCCGCGACCCGTTCGGCGCTGATGCCCCCGATGACCACGCACGGCCAGGGGCTCGCCGCGACGACCCGCGCCGCACCGTCCGGCCCCAACGGCTGCGCGTGGTCCGGCTTGGTGCCGGTCGCCCAGACGGGCCCGACGCCCAGGTAGTCGATCGTGCCTTCCGGGTGTCGGCTGGCCTTCCGGACCTGCTCGGGGGTGGAGACCGACAGGCCCAGGTACGCCGTGGGGCCGAGCGCCGCGCGCGCCCTGCCCGGGTCGGTGTCCGACTGCCCGAGGTGGGCGCCCTGGGCCCCGATCTCCTCGACGAGGTGGACCCGGTCGTTGAGGAGCAGCGGCACGTCGGTGCCGCGCAACGCGGAACGGACCAGGTGCCCGAGCGCGACGAACTCGCGGTCGTCCGCGCGCGGGTCCCGCAGCTGCACCACGGTGACCCCGGCGTCGACGGCGTCGCGGACGGTGCGGACGATCCCGTGCCGCCGGCACATCGCGGTGTCCGTGACGAGGTAGAGGGTGAGGTCCAACGCGGCGTCGCCGGTCACGACAGCGCCACCTGCGCCGCGAGCCGGTCGGGGTGGAGGGTGGACAGCTCGTCGAGGAGCCGGGCCGCGAACGTGCCCGGACCCTCGGTCACCGCGGCGGCGCGCTCCGCCGCCACGGTCAACGCCGCGGTCGCGGCACCCGCGGCCGTCAACGCGTCGTCGGTGACGGCGGCGCAGGCGGCCACGAGCGCACCGAGCGCGCACCCGACCCCGGTCACCTTCGTCATCCAGGCGTGCCCGTTCGCCAGGCGCAGCACACGCTCACCGTCGGTGAGGTGGTCGACCTCTCCGCTGATCGCGACGACGCAGCCGTGCTCGCGGGCGAGCCGACGGGCCACCACCAGGGCGTCAGCGGGGGAGTCGACGCTGTCCGCGCCGCGCCCGCCAGCGCCCGGTGCGGCCAGTGCGAGCAGCTCGCGTGCCACAGCGGTCCGCCAGGGCAGACCGCCGACGGCGACGGGGTCGAGCACCCACGGCGTCCCGGCGTCACCCGCACCGGCGACCGCCTCTCGCATGGCCGCGGTCGTGTCGTCGTAGGGCGTGCCCAGGTTGACCAGGACGCCCGACGCGGCGGCGGCGAATCCCCGGGCCTCGTGGGCGTTGTCGACCATCGCCGGAGCCGCCCCGGCGGCGAGCAGCACGTTCGCGGTGAGGGGTGCAGCCACGATGTTCGTGAGGCACTGGACCAGCGGGCCGTGCTCGCGCACGGCGGCCCAGCTGGCGGCCAGGTCCGCAGCGGTCACTGCCGGCTCGGCCGGGATGGAGGGCAAGACGGAGTCGTCCATGTCGGCGACGTCCCTTCGCTAGTACGAACTAGATCAGGTTCGACGGGTGTGATCTCAGCCGCCCATCCCCTTCCGGGCGGCACCCCGCGTCATCCGGTGACGTTACCCTCGATCCTCCGATGAGCCACCGGATGCGTACATGGAGTCCACGGGGCCCCGGCGCGACGCCGACGATCGACGACGCGACTTCTCGCCCGACCTCGCGGCCTTCCGCGCGCGGCGATGCGGGCGGCGTCCGCGCGCGAGACTGCGAGGCGTTCTCGTCCTTCCGCCGAGGGTGTCCGGCACGCGTCCGTGGGCCAGGCTGGGCGTATTGCTCGACCGTCGGCGTCGACGAGGCAGCAGCCCGACGGGGAATGCGTGCGGACCCGAGTTGTCGTGCACCTGCTGCGGCGGGGTCGATGCCATCTGCGCCGCTCCTTCCGCCTGGGCCTCGCGCACCGAGCAAAAGCGTCTCCGAAACGCCCACTGACGCGTGGACTCTGGCGCCAGAATGCTCGGTGGGCGTCCG
>Ga0210040_10011239_pt1 | contig 10164 bp, 8 predicted proteins | sample CryGeyCG12114_NA_FD_185462 | JGI IMG/M metagenome (GOLD analysis project Ga0210040, IMG submission 185462) | Groundwater microbial communities from aquifer - Crystal Geyser CG19_WC_8/21/14_NA (SPAdes) (version 2) | ecosystem: Environmental > Aquatic > Deep subsurface > Groundwater | place: USA...
TGTTCACGATCTTCGGTTTTGTGTCGATTACCTGCAGCACCCGATCCCCTGACACCAGGCCCCGCTGAATGTTGCTGAACGAGGACGACATGGCCTTGGCTGGCACCAGCACCTGCGAGAACAGGATGATATAGGTGATAAACTCCGCCGGCGACAGCTCCGACTGCTGGTTCAGCACCAGGTTGCCGCCATAGTACAGCAGGCCCGCCACCACTGTCACGCCCATAAACTCCGACAGCGGAGAGGCAAGATCGCGCTTATTGGCGATGGAGCGCTGGATGTGGGCGTAGCGGTTGTTCTGCTGATGGAATTTATCGAGAATAAACGGCTCGGCGTTGAAGGCTTTGATCACGCGCATGCCGCTCAGGGTTTCGTCGATAATAGTGAGGATAAAGCTGAGCGAGTCCTGGCCTTGCTGGGCCCTTCGCTTCAGGCGCTTGGAGATGCCCGCGATGATGCCCCCTGAGATCGGCAGCAGCAGCAGCGTAAACAGCGTGAGCTTTACCGACATGGTGAACAGGATCACGAAGAAGGCAATGATAGAGATGGGCTCCCGCACCACCGTGGTCAGCGTGCTCACCACCGAGCTCTCCACCTCCTGTATATCCACGGTCAGGCGCGTCATCAGGTCGCCTTTGCGCTCGTTCGAGAAATAGCCCAGGTGCAGCTGCGTAACGCGCTCATATATCGCCTGGCGCATGTTGCGCACCACGTGTGCCCGCAGCGCCCCCACAATCCGGAAGGCAAGGTACCGGAACAGGTTCGACAGGAGCACCGAAATCACCACCAGCACACACACAAACAGCAGCGCGCCCTCACGGCCCTCCTGCAAGATAATCTGCCCGAAATGATAGTTGAAAAAGTCTTTGAGGTACTCGATGTTCAGGCTGAACTCCGGGCGGGTGGCCGTCATGGCAGCGGCTTCTTCGGGGCTTACTTCTCCAAACAGCACATTCAGCAGCGGAATGATCAGAGTGAAGTTGAAAAGACCGAAGATGATGCCCAGAATGGTATATAAGGAGTACAGAGGCACAAACCTGCTATAGGGCTTGGCATACTGTAAAATGCGAAGGTACGTCTTCATGGTAGTATATAAGGTTGCCGCCCTGCCTGCTGCACAATGGTGGGCCGGCTGGCAACTGCTGTGGCAGCTCCCGGTGGCGCTACCGCTGTGAAATACAATAGTTATATAGGAGCACGGCCTTTTGCCCTGCCGCCTAACCGCCGCAAAGATACTTATTAATAGGAAGAATGGCAGAAAAGAGAAGAGGTAGAAAGTTTCCCCGCTACCTCTTCTCTTTTCTGCTGTGGCTTAAAACTCGTGCAGCCGTTGCGGGATATTCCAGCGTAAGGCAAAGGAAGTGAAGGAAGTGTTGCTGTCGAATGTGTTGATGTCAGCGTCTGAGCGTCGGATCACCTGCTTCAGGTCCAGGAACACATTGTGGCGGAGCTGGAAAGAAGCTGTCAGGTCCACGAATACCTGGTTGGTGGTAACGCCCTGGCCTATCTCGTTGCCATAGCCCGATACGCGGGTATAATACGACAGCAGCACGTTGCCGCCATAGTTCAGGCTGTCCGTGTCCTGGCCGTAGCGGGTGGCAATGGCCTTGGCTGTCAGGTTCAGGCGCGGGATAGGCTGGTAACGCACAATCCCGATCAGCTCATACAGGTTAGCCCCGATCGGGTGCGCCAGCGGCTGGTTGTAGTGCTGGTAGTTCGTGAACTGGTCTCTGTGCTGGTAAGTGTACGGCCGGATGATGTTCACCTCGCCCTGCAGGTCCAGGTTGTTCAGGCCAAACGCATCGATGTATTTCGCCCCCACCTGGCCGGCCTGTTTGTTGCCCCACCAGCCGTTGCCCGCCTTCACCTCCTTCAGCAGGAACTCGTCGAGTTGCAGCTGCCCATATAGCTGCAGGCGGTTCAGGATGTTCCAGCGGAAGTCAGCGCCCAACATGGCATTGTCTTCGCTGCCCAGGGCCTGCTCAATGCTCCTGTAGAAAATGATCGGGTTAAGGTACTGCAGCTCGAACTGGCCTTTGCCGCGGGCAAAAATCACCTGCTCAAACAGCCCCACATTAAAGTTGTCAGTAATGTTAACGCCCAGGCGGTGCAGGGCCATGTATTTCTTCGGCAACAGGGCATCGCGCCCTTCGCGCCGGAATTCTGAGATCAGCTCCTGGAACAGGTTCATGTAATGCAGCTTCCAGACGCGCGTGTTCAGCTTCAGGAAGAAGGCCGGTGGCGCGTAATCAGAGTAAACGAGGGAGCGGTAGCCGTCGCCGATCACCTGGCGGTCGTGGCCCAACTGTATCTCCACATGCTTGCTCAGCGCGTAGTTCAGATAGCCGCGCGCGGTTATAAAGTCGTAACCGTCCTCCTTAAAGCGCTTCCAGAACACCTCGTGTGGCACCACATTGTCGCGCAGGATGCGGTCATTCACGTAACCCGGGAAGCGCGCCTGGTTCTCGCCGATAAAGGCATAGTACCCGAAGCGCTCATCTATTGAGCCTTCTATCTGCACGCCGCGCGTGTTCACGTAGCGGGCGCCGTCGGTCTGGTTGTCGAGTCCCACCTCCACGTGCAGCACAGGGTTCACGCGCACGGTAAAGTGCTCATTCTGGAAGTGGTACAGGTCGGTTTTGTTCTGATAGAAATACCGCAGGAAAGGGCGGCGGCTCTCGTTGTCGGCTTCGTTGGTGTAGTTCCAGTTGTCGTTCAGCAGGTAGCTGGCGTTAAACTGGTCTACTGCTGTGCGGGCGTTGCGGGCGCTCACCTCAGCCAGGTCCGCCACATCCGCACGGCCGTAAGGCCTTACCGCTGTTTGCAGCTGCGGCACCTGGTCGCCGTACTTAATCTGGTAGCGGTCTATCCAGTGATACACGTCCGGGTTGTAGGGCACATACACGTCCTGCGCCTGTGCCGCGAAACCAGCGGCGAACAGCAGGCTCAGCGCACAAAGTACACGTCTCATGAGCATAAGCAGTTTAAGGAGAATCAGGGTTCTGAAATACGAATGTACTGTTTTGTTGCCTCAATATGCCGGTAGGCAGCGCTAAATTTATACTTTAACAGGAATATTCTCCACAAATCACCAAGGATAGTGGTGCCTCCGCCACCAGTAGCTAAATTTTGCCCCGGCTTTGGTGGAACGCCCCTGCCTTGCGTATCTTTCATCCGACGATTCACCCCTGGTACCTCTCATGGAAAAAAGCAACCTCCACATCCTGACCGACACGCCTTCTTTGGCAAATCATTTTATTGCCGAACTGCGCGATGTGAAAGTGCACGGCGACAGCATGCGTTTCCGGCGCAACCTGGAGCGGCTGGGAGAACTGCTGGCTTACGAGATCTCGAAAACGCTGCCATATGCCCCGGTTACCGTCACTACGCCGCTGGCCGACACGCAGACGCAGCTGTTGGCAGAGCAGCCGGTGCTGGCCACAATTTTACGGGCCGGCTTGCCGTTGTATAATGGCATGCTGCATTACTTCGACAGCGCCTACAGCACTTTTGTGGGAGCTTACCGGGTGGAGGAGGAAAATACCGAGCTGCAGATCAACATGGAGTACCTGGCTTCCACCAACCTGCACGACAAGATCCTGATCCTGGCGGACCCCATGCTGGCTACCGGGCGCTCTTTGGTGAAGTCGTACCAGGGGATGCTGCGCCACGGCAAGCCGAAGCAGGTGCACGTGGCCGCTGCGATTGCCGCCCCCGAAGGCATTGCGCACGTGCAGCAGGAAATGCCGGAGGCGATGATCTGGCTCGGTGCCCTTGATGACCACCTGAACGAGCGGTCGTACATTGTGCCGGGCCTCGGCGACGCCGGCGATCTTGCGTTTGGGCCGAAAGTATAGCTGAACTATTAACAGCAGCAGGCTGTTGCACAGCAGCCTGTGTAAATGCTTTATCGTAAGTATCTCACTTATAATAAATTATCATATTGGTTTGTTGGAATAATTATATAGCATATATATTACTGCTGCGTATATACTATGCTAAGTATTATTGCTTAATTTAGAGTACAATTTTTAAAGCGTGTTTGTGGAACTACTGAAATATCTGTCTGTATATCTGGTGAGCATGGTCAAGTTCTTCGGAGGCCCTGTTACGGGTATATCCCTCGGCCTGTCTTATATGGAGACGGTGCTGCTGACGGTGGCAGGTATGATGACGAGCGTGCTGATTTTCTCTGTGATCGGGAATGCCGTGTCTACATGGCTGTCCCGCCGCCGCAAAGCCCGGCAAAAACCAGTGTTCTGCAAAAAGAACCGCCGTATTGTGCAGGTCTGGAAACGCTTTGGCGTGTCTGGCGTGGCATTCCTGACGCCGATTCTGCTCACGCCCATCTTCGGGACAATGGTAGCGGCCCTGTTAGGAGCGCCCCGCAAGCATATATACATGCATATGCTCTGGAGCTCCCTTTTCTGGAGTGTCACCCTTACCTTCATGGTATTTGAGTTCGGCAACCTGGCCGCAAAGTTTTTTTAGAAGAACTTATTTGGGTTGAGGAAGGAGGCGGGTAAGCTTCCTTTTTTGTTGCTGCCCGCAGCTGCCGCAGCTAGCTGCCTTTACAGGAAGCTGTTCCTGTTCGAGGGCGCAGACTCTATACGGGGTTTTTGTTCTGATATATAAATTCTGCAAAATTCAGGCAACCTCAGGGTGCATTCTTGACTCCCGCTTCTAACTTCTATATAGGTGCTAAAGTGCCTGCCGCTTCGGGCGTTCTCCGGGAAGGAAGGACGCTACTTCTTCCGGTTTCCTTTTTTCTTTGTCTTTTTCCAGAAGGAAGCCTTGGGGTCGCCTTTGCTTTGCTTTGGCTTTCCCTTCGGGATGCCTTTCTTCTCATGGAAAGCACCTTTAAAGTCCGGGTTCTCGCGGCGCTTCAGGTGATCTATTTCCCTGGCCATTTCCTGCTGCTCCTCAAAAGGCGTCTCAAACACCTCTACTTCCGCCGGCAAAGGCAACTGCGGTATCTGCATCCGGATCAGCTTCTCTATCTTGTGGATATGGTATAGCTCGGCTTCGTTTGCGAAGGTAATGGCGGCTCCCTCGTTCTCAGCCCGGCCGGTGCGGCCGATGCGGTGCACGTAATCCTCGTACACAAACGGCACATCAAAATTGATGACATGGCTCACCATGGTCACGTCGATGCCACGCGAGGCCACGTCAGTGGCCACTAAAAACCGCACTTCCCCGCCTTTAAACGCTTCCATGGAGTTGATGCGCGTGTTCTGGCCTTTGTTGCCGTGGATGGCTCGCACCTCGCCGTAGTTGCGGTGCTCAATAAACTTAGAGACACTTTCCGCGTTTTTCTTGCTCCTGGTAAAGATGATCACCCGGTTCAGGTTTTCCGTGTCCCGGATCAGGTACTCCAGCAGCGCAATCTTTGTGCGCAGGTTCGGCACCTGGTACAGTACCTGGCTCACCGTCTCCACGGGCGTGGCCTGCGGTGTCACCTCCACCCGCGTCGGGAACTCCAGGAACTCCTCCGACAATTCGACGACCTTATCGGGCATGGTGGCGGAAAGGAGCAGGTTCTGGCGCTTGCGCGGAATCACCTCCAGTATCTGCCGGATCTGCGGCATAAAGCCCATGTCCATCATCTTGTCCGCCTCATCCAGTATCAGCGTCTTGATCTCCTTCAGCACCAGTTCGCCCTTCAGGTAGAGTTCCATCAGGCGCTTCGGCGTCGCGACAAGGATGTCCAGGCCTTCGTTGATGATCGAGATCTGGGTTTTGGGGCCGAGGCCGCCGTATATAGCGGTGTAGCGGAGGTCAGTATATTTGGCCAACAGGCCGATGTTCTCCTCTATCTGCATGGCCAGCTCGCGGGTAGGCGCAATGATGAGCGCGCGCGGGTGCTGCCCCTGGGCAAATTTCACCTTCATGAGCAGCGGCAGGAGGTAAGCTGCGGTTTTGCCCGTGCCCGTCTGGGCTATGCCCAGCATGTCATGCCCCGCCATTATCTGCGGAATGGCCTGTTGCTGTATCGGCGTCGGTTTCTCGTAGCCAGCTTCGGCAATGGCATTCAGCAGCTGCTTGTTCAGCTTAAAATCCTCAAATGTGGTAATTCCCTTTTCTGCTTCTTCTGCCATGGCTGTGGTATCATATCATTTGATGATATACAAAAGTACGGCTTTTTATGGTAGCGCGGTGTGCCACAGGCAGCCGATGCCTTCAATCCGCTTCGTCTCCGTCTTTCCCGAGCACATATCCCAGCGGCTGCAGCCTTTGGATGTTGTCGAAAACGACTTTGGCGATGCCCAGGTAAGGCACGAAAAGAATCATGCCTGCGATGCCCCAGATGGCGCTTCCCAGCAACAGCACCATCAGGGTTGCCATCGGGTTGAGCTTTATTTTCGCACCCGTTATGTTGGGTGTCAGGATATAGCTTTCTATCTGCTGCACCACCAGGAAAAAAACACCCACGACAAACGGCGTCCAGAGCGAGTCTTTGGTGAGAAGCGCAAAGAAGACGGGTATCAGGCTGCCGGCAATGGAACCCAGGTACGGGATGATGTTAAGGAGGCCGGCCAGCAACCCGAACAGCAGCGCATGCTCGATGCCAATAACCAACAACCCGACGGTGTTGACAACAGCTAAAATAAGGACAACCAGGAAAACACCTGCTATATAGGAGCTGGCTACCGCGGTGACCTTGCTGACAATAGTATGCGCGTTTGCGTCGTAGTTTTCGGTGAGGCGGGATATAAAATTCTTGAGCCTTCTCCTGTAAAGCAGGAACAGCAGGGTGTAGCTCATCACGATGATAAAGCTGATCAGCAGGGAGCCGGCGAACACGAACAGGCTCCTGAGGTAGATACCGGCAAACTGGAGTGAGTTCCGGAGGCTTTGCTGGAGATACTCATTCTGCTCTTCCCGCGAGACGTCGAATGTTTCCCGCACAAACTTGTGCGCGTCGTCAAGCAGCTCGGTCAGCTTAAAATCGAGGCGGGGAAGATCGTAGGCCAGCGCCGTAAGCTGGTCGACCAGCATGATGATCAGCAGGACAAGCACGATCACGACCGTCAGCACACAGAGGATGGCCGCCACGGTGCGGTGAATGCCCCATTTCTCGAGTTTCCTGCACACGGGTGCCAGCAGCATCGCAATCAGCCCCCCGATGGCTACCGGAACAAGGAATGATTTGAGGAGGAACAGAATGCCGAAGAACAGGAGGAGCGCCAGCAGCACCTGGTTGAATTGGCGAAGTGAAAAGTGGTGGCGCATGTGTTGTTTTCCGAGATGTTATATACCCCATGTACTGCCGCTTTTGCTGATCAGTTGCAAACCAGCTGTTTCTCGCCTTTTTGCGCAATGGCCGCCGGGAATGGCATGAATGGCTTATTGCACAGTTTTCCTGTGCTTTCACCTTCTCTTCCCGTATCTTAGCAACATGAAATCAATCCTCATAAAGAACGCACAGCTTGTAAACGAAGGCCGCATTACCACAGCCGACGTGCTGGTAAAGGAAGGCCGCATTGCGCAGGTGGGGCAAAATATTGCCGCAGAAGCCGACGAAACCATCGATGCCACCGGTCTGCACCTGCTGCCCGGCGCCATCGACGACCAGGTGCATTTCCGGGAGCCGGGCCTGACGCGCAAAGCCACCATCGGTACAGAAGCGCGGGCGGCGGTAGCCGGGGGGGTGACTTCCTTTATGGAAATGCCGAACACCGTGCCGAATACCGTGACGCAGGAGCTGCTGCAGGAAAAGTATGACATGGCCGCCGAAACCTCGCTGGCCAACTACTCCTTCTACATGGGTGCCACCAACGATAACCTGGCGGAGGTACTGCTGACGAACCCGAACACCGTTTGCGGCATTAAGATATTCATGGGCTCCTCCACAGGCAACATGCTCGTGGACAATGAGCAGACGCTGGAGCAGATCTTCGCTAAAGCCAGGCTGCCGATTGCAGTGCATTGCGAAGACGAGCAGACCATCCGCGACAACATGGCCATCTATGAGGAGAAGTATGGCGACGACATTCCCATCAAGTGCCACCCGGAAATCCGGAGCGAGGTCGCCTGCTTTAAGTCTTCTTTCATGGCCGTGAAACTGGCTGAGAAGCATAATACGCGCCTGCACATCCTGCACATTTCCACAGAAGAGGAACTGAAGCTTTTCCGCAACGACATTCCGCTGGAGCAGAAGCGCATTACTGCTGAGGTGTGTGTGCATCACCTCTGGTTTGACAAAGAGGATTACGATACGCTGGGCACGCAGATCAAATGCAACCCGGCCGTAAAGGAAGCACGCCACAAAGAAGGGCTGCTGCAGGGGCTGCTGGAAGATAAGCTGGATGTGATTGCCACCGACCACGCCCCGCACCTGTGGGAGGAGAAGCAGGCCAAATATAAAAAGGCGCCCTCGGGGGTGCCGCTGGTGCAGCACTCGGTGCAGATGATGCTGGAGTTTGTAAAAGCGGGCAAACTGACGCTGGAAAAGGTTGTGGAGAAAATGAGCCATGCCCCGGCTATCCTGTTCAACGTGCGCGAGCGGGGCTATATACGCGAAGGCTACTGGGCCGACCTGGTGCTGGTGGACCTGAACAAGCCTTATAGGGTCAGCAAAGAGAACACTTTTTACCAGTGCGACTGGTCGCCTTTCGAGGGCCACACCTTCCACAGCACCGTCACCCACACGTTTGTTTCCGGGCACCTGGCTTTTGTGAACGGTGCTTTTGATGAGAGCAGGAGAGGGAAACGGCTGCTGTTCGATAGATAATTTGAACTGTAACCAATGCCGATGGATATGCAACATGTCCTGCTGCTGCAATATGAAATGGTGCGGCAATCAAGGGAAATCCTTCTAAAGTATTGCGATACAATAACTGCAGCGGACTTCTGTGCCAGTAACAGCACGTTCGGGAGAGGCAGCATCAGAAATCTCCTGGTGCATACAGGCAACACCTATGAGTTCTGGCTCGGGAAGCAGGCCTTGCAGCAAAGCCTTGTTTTTACAGCGTACGAAACTGTAGCCAATGTGGAAGACTGCATTCGGTTCTTCCAGATAATTGATGCGCTGGTGGCGGCTTTTATAGCTAAATTCTCCGGGGATTATATGTCAGAGATCAATGTGCATGTCAACAGCGCGCCCGCCAAAGCAAGCCCGCTCAAGCTGTTCACGCATGTGATCACGCATGAGTATCATCATAAAGGGCAGATTCTTTCATTAAGCAGGCACTTAGGCTATATCCCGGTTGATACCGATATCATGCGGTAGCCGGAAAGAAGCGTGGCGGATAGCTTGCAAGAGGTGTTGACCGTTTATAACCAGTCATCACCAGAATCAGAAGAATGTATGGAACTGGAGAGATTCAAAGAGCTGCACGCCCGTTTTTATGGGAAGGAATTGCCGGAGGAGGTGGTGCAGTCGGAGGCGTATGAGGCGTATGCCGATGCAATACACGAAGATGAAGCCTGCTATAACTGGGCCACCGTTGAAAAACTGAAGAGCAAAGGCTTCGACTACAATACCTACTGCTGCCTGATGATGGCGGATAAGGTGTTTCAGAGCCTGGATGAAGACGGAGAGACAAAATATGGCGACGCTGATGTCATTATTAATAAATGGGACGAAGGCTTGTACGGCATTCCTATCCACGACGGAGGCGCATCCATGGTGGTCATCAACTACTGCCCCTGGTGCGGAAACAGGCTCAGCAAATAATCTTGTTCCGGCGAATGGCTGTTGCTTTCCTGCTTGTGGCGGGTAAAATTTTGTGCAAAAAATGCGGCAGGATGTTGCATTGTGTGATTTACTCTGTATATTTGCACACTCAAACGAGACACGGTGGTTGTAGCTCAGTCGGTTAGAGCACCAGATTGTGATTCTGGGGGTCGTGGGTTCGAGCCCCATCTTCCACCCCAAGCCCTTGAAGCTAACTTCAAGGGCTTTTTTATTTAGCTTTGCTGAGAATTCAGAATGAAAAACCGTGCTGCAGCAGGCAAGCATAAACTCTGAACTCATAACTTTAAACCCTTAACAATTCAAGATGAGCTTAACAGTAGTAGGATCGATGGCGTTCGACGCGCTGGAGACACCCTTCGGGAAAACAGATAAAATTGTAGGCGGTGCGGCCACCTATATCTCCTTGTCGGCTTCTTATTTCGTGACGCCTGTGAATGTGGTGTCTGTTGTGGGCGGTGACTTCG
>Ga0210040_10011240_pt1 | contig 10164 bp, 12 predicted proteins | sample CryGeyCG12114_NA_FD_185462 | JGI IMG/M metagenome (GOLD analysis project Ga0210040, IMG submission 185462) | Groundwater microbial communities from aquifer - Crystal Geyser CG19_WC_8/21/14_NA (SPAdes) (version 2) | ecosystem: Environmental > Aquatic > Deep subsurface > Groundwater | place: USA...
CCAGCGCCGACCTCGCTGAGCTGTTCGGAGTAGCGCGCTCCACCGTCTATCGCGCCGTCCACCGCGCCGGGACTCCGGTATAGGAGTTCGCCGGTAGACGACTGAAGCCCTGATGCGCGGATTTTGTGTCAGGATGAAGTTGAGTCGGTCGGGTCGAAGCCGCCGGCACCACCCTCGGAGGTCGCTGATGGTCCCCGTCTCACCCGCCAACGTCCTGGGTTCTCACGCGGAGCACGTCCGCCCCCTGGTGGTCGAGACCGTGCGTGCGCGGCACGACCGATCTGCCGAAGCACATGAGGTGTCCGAGTCGCGGTACGCGACGGGCTTCGGCACCCAGTGGCGCGATCTGCTGGACGACATGGAGACCGCGCTCAGGCAGGGAGGCGGCTACGAGACGTACAGGCTGCCCCCCGCCGGTTACAAGCTGGCCGTCGTCAATGACTGCCTCGTCTACGTCTGGCGCGTCCCTGGTCACGTTGACGGGGCCTCGATGTTCGCCTCGAGCCCAACCCGCAGGAACGCCTTCTCGGCCAAGCTGCCAGACCCAGCGCTCTTTCAGCCGGGCTACACGGGAGAGCCGGACCCAGACCTCGACCCGCTGCAGCAACTTGAGGTCACCAGGGTGGTGAACGAGGCTGTCGCACGGGTGATGCCGCTAGTCCTCGTCATGGTCAGGTCCTCGCCGCGGCAGTTGCAGTCGATCCACTGGGCCGTTGCTGATCTCGACCAGGCGAGCGGCACGGTCCAGCTGCACGGGCTGGAGTGCATATGGTCCCCGGAGTCGGCAGCGCAGGACGCCTCGACCGACGTCGAGGCGTTCGACAGCGGCGTCCCGAACGGCCCCGCCGTCGAGCCGCGGCGGCAGGAGGAGACTCCTCCGGATGCGTGACGACACCCCAGGCCTGTTCGACCTAGGACATGTCAGGCGGGGGTCTGGGCGCTTCGAGGCTGCCCGCCTGACCCTGGCTCGCGTGCGGATCGGCGCGAGCAAGACCGACCTGGCCTTGGAGGTGGGTGTCTCAGCAGCCGCGATCGGCCAGTACGAGGCCGGCGTCAACTCACCGCGGGCTGACGTCCTCGATCGTCTGGCAACGGCACTGGAGGTCGACCCGGCGTTCTTCGCCGTTGGTCGACCTCTGGCGCGCTTCGACGCCATGAACGCCCACTTCCGCAGCTTGAGATCGACGCGGGTGAGTGACCGCCAGAAGGCGCTGGCGACCGCGGCCTTGCTGTGGGAGCTGACCTTCGTTCTCGAGCGCTATGTCAAGCTGCCGGAGGTCGACCTGCCGGCTATAGAGGCTGACTTGACCCCCTCTGAGGCGGCTGCGCTCTTGCGCAGGCACTGGGCGTTGCCTGACGGCCCGGTCAGGCACCTCGTCGCCACCGCGGAGTCGCGAGGCGTTGTGGTCGCCGTGCGTCCACGGGGGGAGATCGATGCGGTGGACGCCTTCTCCGCCAGGATCGTGGAACGCCCCGTGATCGTCACGACCCCGCGGCGCTCGGAGAACGTCTTCCGGCACCGCTTCTCCATCGCTCACGAGCTCGGGCACCTGCTGATGCACACCGACTCTGGCGAACAGGGCGCATCGGTGGAGAAGGAGGCTGACGAGTTCGCTGCAGCGTTCCTGACGCCGGCCTCAGCGATGGACTCAGCGCTCCCGCAGCGACTGAACCTGGCCGCCCTGGACCGTCTGGGCAGGACGTGGGGCGTCTCATCCACCTCCCTGGTGCGTCGGATGGTTGAGCGCGGACGCACCACCGACTCCTCAGCACGACGCGCCTACCAGCGCCTGACCATGCTCGAAGACCCAGCTGCTGACCCCACCAGCGCCTACCCGGGGGAGGTGCCGACCCTGCTGACCAAGGCCGCCGCCCTTGCGGCCGAGCACGGTGGGGACGTGCCGGTCCTGGCCGAGGCCCTCAAGATCAGTGCCCGGCGGGTCCGCGACCTGCTGGGCCAAGCTGACGAACGTCCGGTCCTGCGTCTCATCAACGGTGGATGAGGGTCGGCACCGGCACCGGCACCGGCACCGGCACCGGCACCGGCACCGGCACCGGCACCGGCCGCGAGCCGCAACGTTGCAGCCGCCGCTCGGTCTTGAGGTGCAGAGGGCAGATAACGTCCCCAGCCTCGAGCTGGGGTCCGCGGATGCCGGCGAGCCCAGGGCCTGCGCGCTGGCGAACGATCCCGGCGAGGGGACCCAGCGGCAGCGACGGCCTGGTCGTCGAACAGCGTGACGGCTACAGCGTCCACGTGCTGCCGTGCCACGTCGCTCAGCGCGAGGTCAAGGCCAGCGGCCGCACCGGACGTCGCCTCGCCACGTCTGTCTGAGGTCGTCCCTAGCCTTTGATCCATGACGCTTGCTGTGTCGATCGCCGCGCTCGTCCTCAGCATTCTGTCGCTCACCTGGCAGGCATGGACGTGGCGCAACAACGGTCCCGTCCTGCGCGTGGAGGTCAACAACTCGTTCACCGACGCGCTGATCCCCGGGGAGCCTGAGCACTACGTCTGCGTGCAAGTGATCAACACCGGACGGGCCGCGGCGTCCGTCACCGGATGGGGCGTCGAGATGCCTGGCGGAGGCAACCTGGTTGTGCTTCAGCCTCCGTACTTCTCCACCAAGATCCCGGTGCGCCTGGAGCCGCACGCTCGTGCCGACTTTTACGTCGGAGCTGATGAACTGCGCCAACGCGCTGCCGAACGCGGTGTCGCCCTCAAGCGGATGAAGCCTTGGGCGCAGTCCGCCACGGGCAAGAAGGTGTACTCCAAGCGGCCCGTCCCGCTGAGGTGACCCCAGCTTCACCGACGAGCCGACAGATCTGAGGAGACGGCGATGGGAGACGGACTGACGAAGGCGCAGCAACAGGCGGCAGTTGGTGACGGCATCGCCGTGGCGTGCCTCGCTGTCGGCGTCTTGGGAGTCACCAGCGGACGCCAGGCTCTCCAGGCGGCCTTCCGCCGCGCCTGGAGCGACTGGCCTCAGGCCTCCGGGTTCCAGCAGGTGCACGCTTCCTTCGACCGCAACGACATCGAGCGGATCTTCACCAAGAGCGCCAACCGGACCACCGGGCACGTCGCCTACTGGACAAGCGGACGGTTCTTCGAGCCGCACCTCCTCGGCGACGACTGGACGATTGAGGAGGCCGCAGAGCGCGTCGAGTCGCTCAGCGGCGTGCCCTTCCCCGCGTGGCTCGACCTCACGGCAGCCTTCATCGACTACTTCAAGCCCGAGGAGCTCCAGTGGGGGCCGTAGGGACTCACCCGCGCCGTCAGTGGTCCTCCCTACCGTCGTCCCATGACCTCAGTCCCCGGCAAGCCCGACTCGGCAGCCGCCGCGCTGCTACTGCAGCGCCTCGCAAACATCCACCCGGCCTTCGCTCACCCACGGTCCATCGACCGCGCCCGCAACGTCCTACTCGACATCCGGCAGGACAAGGACGACAACACCGTGCTGCGCAACACGCGGCTGCGCTGGCAGGGGACTGAGGCAGGCGATGCCACCCACGTCGACGACGAGATGGGGCAGCGCATCATCGACGTGGTCACCACCACCCTGGACGGTGGCTAGAGGCAGCAGAACGCCCCGGGGCACCCGCCGCCCGCGCATGCCATGGTGGTGACGTGGACCAGTTGCCAACGAAGAAGGCGCTCGTCCGCATCGGCAAGGCCATCGCTGCAGGCGCGGTGACCGACGAGCAGCTGGATCAGCTCGACGCTCTGCTCGCATGGTGCGACGACGTGCAGGCCCGCGCGACGGAGCGGCTCAACCAGGTGCTGCCCACGTTCGAGCACCGCTCCGGCGACGCGCTCGCCGCTCGCGGCCGCGCCAAGACTTTGATCACCTTGCGCGAGAAGCTCGTGCGGATGGGCGGCCACCAACTGCCGGTCATCCGTGACCTAGCAGGCCTTCGCATCGTCGGGGACCTGACCCTCGATGAGCAGGACCGGCTCCTGCCCTTCGCCTGCGGTGCCCTCGGCGTCGCGCCAGGGGAGTACAAGGTGATCGACCGTCGCGCGGAACCGATCCAGGGCTACCGGGCCCTCCACGCCGACTTCTTGCTCGAGGGCGTCCGCGTCGAGCTGCAGATCCGTACCCTGTTGCAGCACCAGTGGGCGGAGGTGTACGAGCGCGCCGGAGACCGCTTCGGGAGAGTGATCCGCTACGAGGCGACGCCGGTGAGCCAGCCCGGTGCGTCGAGGGTGGAGGCGTCCATGATCGTCGAGCTCATGCAGCGCGCGTCACCGCTCATCGCGGAGGTGGAGGGCACCCGAAGGCTGGAGCTCCTCAAGGCGGAGCAGGTGATCGCCGATTCCACCACGGGAAAACCAGTGGATCTAGGTGCCATACTCGCAGGTGCCGAAGCCCGCAGGCAGGAGCTCAGCAGCATCCTGCAGGGTCTTGGCGCACTGCTCGATCAGCTCGGCTAGGGAGGGGTCAGACCGTGAAGTCTTTCGTGCTCGTCTACGAGCGGCCCACCGGGAAGCTCTCCTACGAGGAGTTCGCGCCCGGCCACCGTCCTGAGGCGTTCGCCCGCAGAGCCAAGCTTCAGCGAAGCGTGGGCCCTGACGCCGAGGTCGTCGTTCTGCACGCAGAGGACCTGAACGACCTGCGCACCACCCACCGGCGCTACTTCGAGCGCGCTGGCGAGATGCTGCGCCACATGGCCGTCTGACACCCACCGCGGGGATCGGCGCGCCCGCCGAAGTTGCCGCACTTGCTGGCGCGTGAGGCGGCGCCGCACGGCCGGGGAGGCAAGAGACGCAGCGATCGCGGCGGCGTCTAAGCCGCGCGGATTTGGGCGACGCCAGGTAGCATCGCGTCGCCCCGTCAGGGGTCCGCAAGACGATGACGAGGGCCGCATGGGCCCCGAAAGTGCGAGGGCGCGGAGCGCCCCGGTCGCCAGCAGCAGACTGCTGGCGCCGAGATTGATGCGCGGGCAAGTCCATGCCTGGAGCTCTCGTGCCTTTTGACCTAGAAGCCCTCGCGGCCGTCTTTGGTGCCGCCGCTGCAGCCGTCGACCTCACCGTCGCTGCCATCACGTTGCGTGACCGAAGGAGCCGCCCCGGCCAGCGCAGATGCGAGCGGCCCAGCCATGGCGCTCGTCGTCGTCGTCGACGCTCTAGGCGCGGCTAACCGGCTAGCCCATCTCGTCCGGCAGTCTGCGCTCGTGCGCGGACTGCCGGACGATTCCGGCGGCGCGGCCTATGTCGGCCCAGGAGGCCCCCACTAGTCAGGCCGCGGCCGCGGCCCGCTGCAGTTCCGGGCCGGTCTCGGCGGGGTCAGACGCCATCTGTGCGGCGTCCAACACGGTCGCCCTCCCCCATATCGTCGGTGTTGCGGCGCACGCTCGAACCATGACCAAGTGTGAAGCCGCGGGATGCATCGCCCCTGGCGTCGAAGAGGTTCCCGTCCCGCCGATGAACGCCCGGACCCGCGACGATCCGGAGTACGTCGCGACCACCGAGACAGCGCGGATGTGCGTCGAGCACGCCACGCTCTGTCGCCGGATCGCAACGGCTCCCTACCTGCTTCGAGTGATCCCTCAGAGAGGGGAACTGCAGGAGGTTCTTGACCGGCTAGATGCGGCGGAAGCCGGCCGGGCGGAGCCCTCGGACTTGACCTTCCTTGACACCTACCTGGACGACTGGCATCAACTCGCCCTGATCATCGAAGGTGCCGCCGATCCCACGTGGCAAGCCCTCGCCGCTGAAGCCGAAGCCCTGTCCGACTCCCTCCAACCCAAGCTTCGCCGCCACCTGATTTGAGCGGACGGTCCCGGTCCCGGACACGACAGGCAACGGTGCGCCGGCACGCCGCGGAGCGCGGTGTTGCCTTCAATCGGATGAGGCCATGGGTGGAGTTCGCCACGGGCAAGAAGGCACCACGGTGCCCGGGTCGAGCGCGCCACCGCCGGAGCGGCGGGAGGTGGCGGTCACTCGACACCGACCGCGGCCGCGGCGGCGTCGGCCTCCACGTCCACCGGCGGCAGGTCGGTGACCTTCCCGACGCGGGAGACGTCGCGCCAGAGCCGGTTCGTGTCGTTCAGCCCCAGGTCGCGCTCGATCGAGGTGAGCCCGACGTGCACCGGGATCCCCGGGCGCCCGCCGACCTTGACCAGGAAGTTCTCTCGCCCGGGTGGGTCGGCCTCAGTGCCGGTCTCGGAGTCCCAGGCGGGCGGGTCCTGCCAGCTGACCAGCATGTCCTCCTCGGCCTGGGAGAACCCCACGGCTGAGCGGAGCATCGGCATCTCCGCCTTGGGCAGCCCGCCGCAGATCACCATGCCGGAGCGCTCGACGAACCCGCGGGCCTTCATCCGGTCTTCCTCAGAGGACAGGGACACCAGGTCGCTCATCGTGTGGGAGATCATCGCCATGCCCACGCCGCGGGTGCGGTTGAGCCGGGTCAGGGCGTCCACGCGGTCGACCATGCCGCGCCCGGCGCGCAGCGCCCGCCAGAGCTCGTCGAGGATCCCTTTATCTACCCTCCTCGGCGCGATGGGTCCGTCGGGCCGCTGAGTGATGACCTTGCGCTGAACGGCCACTCACCGGCTCCAGTGGCGCAGTAAGTCACGGGCGCCTGGCGCGATCGCCGCAGCCCACGCACCGTCCCGTCTGGCTTCGGCGCACTCCTAGTTAACCTGGGCACAAAACCCAGGTGGCACACCTGGGCTCATTGCCGTGAGGTGCCGGGATTGCGCCTGACGCCAGGCACGCCTATCGGTCAGGAACGGTCGGCGTGCCAGCGACGGCGGGCCGTCTACTGGTCAACCTGTCGGTAGTACCACTCGCGGTCTTCGGCGCTGACCAGCTCTTGGGGCCACAGCATGTCGTTCAGGGCAGGGGCCACGGCATCGTCCCTTGCCTTCCGCTCCGCCTGGTGACGCGCCATCACGCTCGCCATGGTCCCGCTGGCGCCGATGCGCTCTGCCACGGCGTCGAGGGCCGCCTTACCGCGGACCCAGCCGCCGCGGACTTCGTCTGCGAATCCGAGACTGGCGAGTCGCTGGAGGCGCTGTTGGACGGTCCGGCGCTGGGATCCCGTGAGCGGCCCACGCCGACCGGGGGCGGTCGCCAGGCCGACGGAGTCCACTGCGGCGGGTGATGCGCCGAGTGCCCTGTAGGTCAGCCACATCGCCTTACCCAGACCTCCCGTCGGAGGCTCCGTGATCGACTGGAATGCATTCACACCCCCAGAATCAATACCGCCCCCCTTGGGAGATCGCCGTGCGCGAAGCGGTTCGGTCCACACGTCGTGGCCGACGCTGGCGTCGACACGTCGAAGATCAGCGGCTATGGCTTGGACCTCTTGGTCAGGGGCGTGCAACGCCCACCGGTTGGCGCGAACGCCGTCGAGGCGGGTGTGGGCGGTGACCGAAAGCAGCCCCTCCTCGATCAAGCGCCGGTTGTTGGCCCGGAGGTTCTTGCGGTCCCGGATGCCCGAGACCTCGACCAGCATTCGCTCGGAGGCGAGGTAGCCCGTGGCGCTGCCCGCACGGTCGGCGAGGATTCGGTGTGCCTCCAGGGTCGCGAGCGTCCCAGGCGCCGTCCGGCCCGCCCAGTCCACAGCGTGCGCGGCAGCGAGGATGCGCGCCAGCGTGGCGTCAAGTTCTGAAGCTTCTCCCGTCGACCAGCCGTGTCGCCAAGGTCCGTTGTGGGCAGGGGGGGCCAGCTCGCTGGCGGCCCAGCGGTAGGTGCCGCCGGCCCACGCGGCCGGGCTGAACTCGTGGTGCCACGGGCGCGTCCAAGCGTGTGCGCACCCGACATTGGTCTTGTCGATGGCCAAGGCGATGAACTGAGCCTCGGTCCAGCCGCGTGCCCATGCCGAGCACGCCAGCCGGTACAGGGCGTCCGACCGGTCCAGGGTGCCGTCCTCGTGCAGTACGGCCTTGGGACCGGTGCCGTAGCGGGCGAGCTCTTGAAACGCATTGCTGAGCGGCGTGCGAGGTGTTCCTGGTGAGTGCAGGGCAAGCCACTCGTCGTGGTTGGCGGCACGGTGCAGTTCGTGTCTGGGTGACCTGTGGGGCCAGGCCCGGCGTTGCGACGAGGCGCCTGTCGGCCTAGAACGCTTGCTCTTCTTGCTCGTCTGGGTGAGAAGGTCGTCCTCGTCCTCGTCCTCGTCCTCGTCCTCGTCCTCGTCCTCGGCGTCGAGGCCGAGCGCTCGCAGGGCGTCCTCAGCGGAACAACCGTGTAGCAGTCGGGCGGGTGCCACCCCCTCGGTGTGGTGGGGCGCCCCGGGCGGACGGACGAGGGAGTTGGCACGCCGGATCTGGCTGGTGATGCCGATCCGTGCGCACTGCGCAGCAAATGCGGCCAAGGTGCGCTGGTTCCCGACCGTGTACACGTGCCAGTGCCCACTCCGCCCGGAGGCAACCACCAGGTGGGGAACGCTTTTGCGTGAGCACCAAGCGGCCAACTGTTCGGCCGCTTGGTCTCCTGCCTCGCCGTTCAGGTCAACATCGGCAGCGACGACGCCCGCGCGCAACTCGATGGCGAAGGTGACGGCCCAGTGCCCTGGGTCCCGCACGGCTGTCCACGCCTCGGAAAGCGTGCTGACTGTGCCGCCGTGCCGGGAGCGGTTCCGTGCGTCGATGAGGCGCAGCCGTGAGTCAGGCCGTCGCAAGGTCTCTTGCAAGGAGGCGAGCGATGCGGCGGTGCTTTCGACGGTCGCGGCGGTGGGGTGGAGGGGGCTGCACACGGGTGCCTCGCGCGCCTCGTCCCCAGTCCTTCCGGGGAGGGCAGCGGCGTACTCGGCAGTCGTTCGGACGGGTCATACCGTCTTCGGCGCCCGGTCAGACGAAAGTTTGCGGATGCGGGTGTCGTCCTCGACCGCTGTAGGTGCGTCTGCGTACTGATGCTCGGGTGCAGCGCTGGCGCCTTCTTGGGTGCGGCGCTGGCGAGCCGTGGCGCGATGTTGCAGCGAAGCGCTGCGCTCATTGATTTTCAATGAGGCGGTATTGATTCTGCGGATGTGAACGCACCTCCGCTGTCCTCAGAGGCGCCTTCGGCTTCAAGGGCGCGAAGGGGAAGACCGCCAGGTGCTGGTTCTCGGGTCCTTCGCCCAGGCGCCGTTGTCCGAGGACGGCGCCATGACCGAGATGGGATGGTCCCGGCTTCGCCGCTCAGCAGCAGTACGAGCGGCGGTGCCCGCCGATCAACACCGCGAAGGATGCAGAGCCTGGATCCAGCGCGCTGGTCAAACGGCGCGCTCACGCGTTCCAGCGGAACGGCTGAAGTGGTCCGTAGACGTGCCCCCTCAGCCGAAGCCCGCAGGGGGGGGGTGCCGGACGGGCACCGTGCGGCGGATGTGACCTGCTGGATCCGGCACCTTCTTGGAGCGAGTCGTCTCCAAGAACTCGACCAAAGGCGCAAGAGTCACGTGGGCTCACCACGTCGCCGACCCAAAGAGCCCCGTCAGTCGGCGGGACCATCCCGAACAGGTCCCGGTCCACTTCCGTACAGGGCGCGCGCGGTAGCTGTGGCGCGCCAGCCTTCGGCCACTGTCCGATCTGGCGCTGTGCGAGGCCGCAGAGGTTGCACCCCGCGGCGATGGTCGACGCCGTCAATCCGCCGGTGATCCTGAGCCCCCAATCTGGCGACAGGCTCGAGCCGGTCGCCGTGCAGGACCACCGGCCCGTGCTCACACCCCGGTGTTGCAGACAGCAGCGGACCGGTCCTGGCGGCCGAGAGCGCTGGTGACACACCTCGACGCCGAGTACTGGGTGGGCGCGATGGTGGTGTGCCCCGCTGCGCCATCATCCGCAACCAGTTCTGCGGGCGCCGTCGCGCATAGACCCGCTCCACGAAGCCGTACTCGCGCCAACCCTCGCCCCGCGTGCGATGGCCGCTGGTAGCGCTTTCTAGGGGTGGAGCGCTTGGTCTTTGCGGCTGGCGGGCTTCTGACGCCCCTCGGACGGTTCCGAGCGGAACTGTTGGCGGTGGTCCGATCGTAGGTAACCCCTGCCGATAGCCAGGGACGTCACTCACGACCCGATGAAGGAGAACACCATGCTTACCAACCTGGGCGACGTCGCTGAGAATGAGTCGCCCTGGCTCTCATAGAGGCTCGAGCGTTGGGATGTCGACCTCGGTGTGGTCGCTCCGGCAGCAGCGTAGAACGCCGCCTCGTATTCGGTCGGTGGCATGTCGCGGAGGTAGCCGTGCAG